>ERZ791579.56-NODE-56-length-93290-cov-3.692894_pt1 | contig 93290 bp, 80 predicted proteins | sample MGYA00509968_ERZ791579 | MGnify/ENA primary metagenome ERZ791579 (study PRJEB30046, sample SAMN00791924) | human gut metagenome | study: EMG produced TPA metagenomics assembly of the A metagenome-wide association study of gut microbiota in type 2... | reverse complement strand
CTGCTCACTCCTGAATCACTTTCTTACGCAGCAAAACAGCAAGTGTTTTACTGCTACGTGAACAGTAACGAGCAATCTGTAATAAGTGATAGGAAATGAAAAAACGATAGAATTTCTTGCAAAAGCGTTCTATAATAATCCCAGATAAAAAATCAGGAGGTCCCAATCATGAACGATACATTAAAAGTTTTAGAGACAAGAAGAAGCTGCCGCAATTTCAAACCGGATATGATTCCAGAGGAAACACTTGAGCAGATTGTAAGAGCCGGAACCTATGCGCCAACCGGAATGGGAAAACAGTCCCCGATCATCCTTGCAGTGACGAATAAGGAATTGCGTGACCAGCTTTCGGAAGAAAACCGTAAAATCATGGGAGCACCGGAAAGAATGGATCCGTTCTATGGAGCACCGGTCATTCTTGTGGTACTTGCCAATAAGGCAGTTCCAACACATGTGTACGATGGTTCTCTTGTGATGGGCAATCTGATGAATGCCGCAGAAAGCCTTGGCGTGGCAAGCATCTGGATCCACAGGGCGAAAGAGGAGTTCGAATCTGATTTCGGCAAAAAAATTCTTGCTGATCTTGGTATTCAGGGCGAATACGAAGGGATCGGCCACTGCGCACTCGGATATGCAGCAGAGCCGGCAAAAGAGACGACCGCAAGAAAAGAGAACTATGTATATTATGTGAGATAATGATTGCATAGTTGAAAGTGGTAAGTGATTTATACTATGTAAAATAACAAAAAGCGTTGATTTTGGAGAATTTCCGAGATTGACGCTTTTTTATTCAGTTATAACTGACTCGGTTCTAACCGAATAAAAATTGACATTCCGAAAAATAATAATTATACTTATTTTATAATTGATGACAATAGAATGTTTGTAGAGCGAGCATTCTATTGTTGGAGAACTTTAGGATAGCAAAATTTCTGATGCAGGAAAGACAGGGTATCATGATTATGAAATTTTATGGCAGGGAAACAGAAAGAAAAAAATTAAATTCCATGTTTCAAACAGATGGTCAGATGATCTCTCTGATCTATGGACGAAGAAGGATCGGAAAAAGTGAATTGATCCGGCAGGTGCTCAAAGAAACAGAATTAAAAAGTATTTACTATGAGTGCAAGCAGACAACGGAACAGAATAATGTAGACAGTCTTTCTGAACTGTTAGGAGAAACATTCGATTTTCCGAAGCCTGCATTTGCCGATATGGAGAGCCTGCTTCGGTTCTTATTTCGGACATCGGAAAAAAAGCCACTTATTCTTGTTTTGGATGAATACCCGTATCTGCGTGAAAATGCAAAAGGACTGGACAGTGTGCTGCAGTCTGTGATCGATGAATACCGTGACCGTTCTAATATGAAGCTTATTATCTGTGGTTCCTATGTAGATACGATGAAAGAACTTCTGGCAAAACAGAATCCACTCTATGGCAGGATTGACCTTACACTGAATCTGAAACCGATGGATTACTATGAGTCGGCACTGTTTTATCCTGCTTTTTCGGATGAGGATAAAGTGAGGATTTACAGTGTGTTCGGCGGAATACCTTATTATAACCGGCTGATCGATGGAAAGAAAAGTGTAAGAGAGAACATCATAGAGCTGATCGCATCACCGGGGGCGCGTCTGGAAAACGAAGTGTCAATGTATTTAAGCTCGGAGATATCGAAAATCACAAATGCCAATGAAGTGTTTGAAGCACTGGCAAAAGGTTTTTCCAGATACAAGGACATTCTTGATCAGTCACATGTTTCGAGCGGTCCTGCGCTTGTGGATGTGCTTGACAAATTGATACGTATGGATGTTGTGGACAAAATTACACCGATCAATGATGAAAATAATCGGAAAAAATCGGGATATTTTATTTCGGATAACCTGTCATTGTTTTACTATAAATATATTTTCAGAAATTCATCCCGCATGAATATCATGGATTCAGATATTTTTTATGACCGTTATATTGCAGAAGATTTTGAAACAAAATATGTCCCAAAAGTTTTTGAGGATGTGTGCAGGCAGTACCTCATCAGAAGAAACCGTAAGGGATTGATGGATGAAATTTTTGAAAAAATAGGAAAATATTATTATGATGATCCGGTAGCAAAAAAGAACGGAGAATTTGATATTGTAACGCAGGATGACAAAGGCTATATTTTCTATGAAGCAAAATTCCGCAAAGAACCTGTGACAGAACAGATGATCCGGGAAGAGATCTGCCAGGTGAAACAGACCGGGTTAGAGTGTTACAAATATGGCTTTTTTTCAAGGTCAGGATTTGCATGTGAAGGAGCAGACAACTGTAAACTGATAGAGCTGAGAGAATTATATAAATAAAATTAAACAATTCTTAACAGGAAACTGCCAGATCTAGCGATAAGACCATACCAGTACGATCGTCTCCCGGTTTGTGAAAAAACTTTCTTCTATATTGGGAAATATGAATAAAAAACAAATATGATTTTTGTGTAGTATTTGAAAAGTTTGCAGATTTTAATGAAAGAACTTTCAAAAAAGAGTATAATGATTGAAAATCACTTTCAATGAGGTTATGTTATGGGCATGGAAAAATATGCAAAAACGATCATACCGACGATCGAGGCAAACTATGAGAGATACACAGAAACAGAAAGACATATTGCAGACTATTTTTTGAAAAATGATGCAATCGGGGATCTGTCCGCAGAATTTATTTCCACGGAGCTTTCCGTTTCGCCTGCGTCACTGTCAAGATTTGCCAAGAAAAGCGGATATCAGGGTTACCGGGAATTTGTGTATGAATACCGTAATTCTTATGTGGAGAAAACCACAGTGGAACAGGAAGAGTCGCGGCTGGTCTTAGACACGTATCAGAGCCTGCTGAATAAAGTCTACAATCTGTTGGACGAGGCACAGATCAAACGGATCGTGGAAAAACTCAGGACGGCAAAACGTGTTTATGTCTGCGGAAGAGGAAGTTCCGGGCTTGCAGCAGAGGAGATGGCAACGAGATTCCGTTGGATCGGGATCGACATGGTTGCACTCCGGGATAACGAAAACATAAAAATGCAGTCTGTGTTTCTGAATCCTCAGAACCTCGTTATCGGGTTGAGCTTAAGCGGCACGAAATCAGAAGTCTTATATATGCTTGCGCGTGGATGCCGGCAGGGAGCAGACACCATACTGATCACGGAAAAAAACAGAAAGTCATACGAAGACTTTTGCAGGGAAGTGATACTGGTGCCTTCCTTACAACATTTAAACCACGGCAATCTGATTTCACCACAGTTTCCGCTTCTCATGATGATCGACATTATTTATGTGGCTTATGTAAACCATGACCGTGTGCATATTGAAAAAATCCAGAAAGAAGTCCAGCGCACCTTAAGAGGCAGCGAGGATAAATGATGAAAGATAGGAGAGATGTCAAAATGAAAATTATCAGAACAAAGGATTACCAGGATATGAGCAGAAAGGCAGCCAACATTATTTCTGCACAGATGATCTTAAAGGATGACAGCGTACTTGGACTTGCAACAGGTTCTACTCCAATCGGTATTTATGATCAGTTAGTAGACTGGTACAAAAAAGGAGACCTTGATTTCTCTAAAATCACAACTGTAAATCTGGACGAGTATAAAGGACTTCCGAAAGAGAACGACCAGAGTTACTGGTATTTTATGAATAAAAATTTGTTTTCAAGAGTCAATATCAGACCGGATTACCATTTCCTTCCGGATGGAACGAATCTTGACAGCGACAACGAGTGCGAGAGATACGAGAAACTGATTGATTCTCTTGGAGGTATTGATCTTCAGCTGTTAGGACTCGGACGTAACGGACATATCGGTTTCAATGAGCCATGCGATTCTTTCCCTCAGGATGTTCATGTTGTTGACCTGACAGAGAGTACCATCGAAGCTAACAAACGTTTCTTTGCAAGTGCAGATGACGTTCCAAAACAGGCTTACACGATGGGCGTTGGAACTATCCTTCGCGCAAAAGCAATCCTGCTTGTAGTCAGCGGAAAAGATAAGGCAGCAGCATTAAATGCAGTCGTAAACGGACCGATCACACCGCAGGTTCCTGGCTCTGTTTTAAGACTCCATCCTAATGTAATTATTGTTGCAGATGAAGATGCTTTATCTGAGATGGAATAAAATGCTATAAGAGGATTTTTTACAAGTCCAGTTTTGTATGTAATAAAAAAGAAAAATCGTACAGACGAAATATGATGTTCCTGTTCGAAAGAACCACAAAGGAAATCATATTTTGTCTGCACGATTTTTCTTTTATTTGCGTTTTACAAAAACTTTGCCACCATGGCAACACTGGTTTTATCGCGGGCGATTTTGGCAAGCTCGCGGTTGTCGAGCAGATAACGCATGATAAGCGATTCGGCAACGAATAACTCACTGACCTTGACCGGGATACTGCCGCCATCCAATGGTGTTTCCAGGGCACCGCACAGGAGGACAACATCTGCAAGTGCTGTGCCGGGTGCGTCCGGATAGTGCGTGATGAGGATGATCTTCGCACCGGTCTTTTTGGCAACGGATAAAGTGTCCATCATGTCGTGCGTGGAGCCGGAGTAGGAAACAAATAAAATGACATCACCTGGACCCATGAGGCTTGCGGCGATCAATTGCGTGTGGCTGTCACCACAGTTGCGGAATTTATTGGAGATCGTGGCGAAGCGCACCCAGATATCATTTGCCAGAACCCGGCTGCCACCCTGACCGAGACAGTAAACGGAGGTTGCGCGCTGCAAGAGAAGGGCAGCCTCGTCAATTGCGTCAAAGTCAAGAACACTCATAGTGTTACTGATCGCAGCCTGAAAAGAAGCACATACGTTGTCACATAATGAAGATGTCGGCATGGATGGATCTAAAGAATAGGAAGAAAACGGTGTCGGCGTCACATTTGCCTGTGCAAGTGAAATCTTCATTTCATTATAACCTTCAAATCCGAGTTGTTTACAGAAACGGTAAATTGTGGCTTCTGCCATATTGCAAGCTTTGGCAAGTGAGGAAATCGATAAAAACTGCGCTTCCTCGGCATGCTTTGTCAGGTAATCTGCGATGATCGTACCTGATTTGGTGAGTGAATCCTGCTTTTCCGCAAGCAGATCCCAGAAATTCTTATTAATCATAATTTAATCCCCTGTAAAATGAAGCAAGTGTTACCGTTTACCCTATGTTTTACTGCGTAAGCAGGCGTTTACAGAAACACATTAATATTTACTATATAAAAGTATATGTCAAAATGAAATACACTGCAAGATAAAATCATAAAAATGAAAAATATTTTCATGCAAAAAACAAAAGGAAAATGGATGAATATGCGGAATTGCAGGTATAAAATATACACTTAGCACTATTTAAAAACTGATATACACGGATTTATGTGCAAATGTAACATATTTTCAAAATGAAATTAGTACAAAACGTATATGGACAAAATGAAAATAATTTTCTAAAATATAGTTACTTCGAAAGATAGAATCTTTTAAGAAAAGGAGAAGAAGAATATGAAAAAGAAAGTTTTGGCTACCTTACTGGTGGGAGCAATGGCAGCAAGCTTATTAGCAGGCTGTGGAACAACAGTTGAGACAACAGGAGGCAGTGACACAACAACAGCTCCTGAAAAAACTCAGACAACAGAGACCGCAGATGCAGGAGAAGCTGGTGGTTCTGATGTTTCAGCAGACATTACCTTATGGACATATCCAATCGGTGACTGGGGCAATGCAGAGACAGTTGATTCCTTGATCCAGGATTTCAACAAGGAGTATCCGGGAATCAATGTGACAGTGGAATATCTTGATTACACAAACGGTGATGATCAGGTAAATACAGCGATCGAAGGTGGACAGGCTCCAGACCTTATCATGGAAGGACCGGAACGTCTGGTTGCAAACTGGGGAGCAAAAGGATTAATGGTTGACTTATCCGATATCCTGGACGACACAGATAAATCTGAAATTTATGAATCTGTATTATCCGCATGTGTGAACAAAGAGGGAGCTACTTATGAATATCCGCTTTGTATGACAGCACATTGTATGGCGATCAACAAAACAGTATTTGAGGAAGCTGACGCTATGCAGTATGTAGACGCTGAGAACCATACATGGACAACAGATGATTTCTTCAAAGCAATGGACGCTGTTTATGCTCACACAGGACAGACCGTAGGTGCTGTTTACTGTAGTGGTCAGGGTGGTGACCAGGGAACAAGAGCCCTCATCAACAACCTTTACGGTGGAACATTCACAGACGCAGATCACACAAAATATACAGCAGATTCCGCTGAGAACGTAAAAGCAATCCAGGCACTTGTTGATTCCAAAGCAATCGGATTTGATGCTTCTATCGCAGGTGGTGACGAGATCAACTTATTCCGTCAGGGTGTTTTAAATGTAGCATTCTGCTGGAACATTGCACAGCAGTTAAACGCTGACAACAACGATGCAGGACTTACAAACGATGGCGATGAGATCCTTTTCATGGCATTCCCATCTGAGAAAGCAACAGACACAAAACTTTGTGGTGGTATCTGGGGATTTGGTGTATTTGATAACAAAGATGCAAACAAGATCGAAGCATCAAAACTCTTCATTAAATACATGGCAGACAGTGCAGAAGGAACACCAGACGCAGTTCTTTCTTCTACATACTTCCCAGTACGTGATACTGTAGAAGGCAAAGATTTAACAGGTCTTTACGGTGATGTTCAGACAATGAGCGATTACAGCACATTAATGCAGTACCTTGGTGACTACTATCAGGTAACTCCAGGCTGGGCAGAAGCTCGTACAGCTTGGTGGAATATGCTTCAGCAGGTTGGAAGCGGCGCTGATGTCCAGACAGCAGTTGATGAGTTCGTTGGAACAGCAAACGCAGCAGCAGGTAACTAAGCAGTTCATATAGCAACTAAATAAATGATAAGTGGGATCCCCTCCTCGCAGGAATACCGGAGGAGGGGATTTTTAGCCAAAAAGTTATGGAAAGGATGGTGTTTTCTTTGAAATCAGCAGTAAAACCATCAAAGCGCAGCCGTGTATTGGTAAGAAAAGAAACGACCGCTGCATATCTTTTTTTACTTCCTAGTTTGATTTTCTTTCTGGGATTTGTAATTTTTCCAATTGTATTATGTGTGTGGACCAGTTTTTTTGATTCAACAATGAACTCTGCGGATGTTTTTGTTGGACTTGCAAACTATAAAGAATTATTTCAGGATAAAGTTTTCCTTGGAGCGTTGAAGAACACTCTTATTATCGTAGTGGTTTCCGTTCCGATCACATGTGTTTTTTCCTTATGGGTATCTTCCGTGATCGTAGATCTGAAAGGATGGGCAACCTCCTTATTCAGAATTATATTTTATCTTCCGGTTGTAACTGGTTCCGTAGCAGTTACCGTTGTATGGAAGTGGATGTTTAACAATTACTATGGAATTTTCAATTACCTTGGTACAAAGACAGGGATCATCGACCAGAACATCAACTGGCTGGGTGATGAGCGTTATGCACTTGCATGTATCATACTGATTTTGCTTACAACTTCCGTTGGCCAGCCAATCGTACTTTATGTATCTGCACTTGGTAATGTGGATGCATCTTTGGTGGAAGCGGCAAATGTAGATGGAGCTACAAGCCTTCAGGCTTTCTGGAAGATCAAGTGGCCACAGATTATGCCGACCACATTATATATTGTTGTTATTACAACGATCAACAGTTTCCAGTGTTTTGCACTGATCCAGCTGCTGACATCCGGTGGACCAAACCACAGTACAGACACGATCATGTATTACATTTATTATTCCGCATTTAAACTGTACCGTTACGGATACGGCGATGCAATGGGCGTTGTCCTTGCAATTATGATCGCAATCCTGTCCGCAATCCAGTTTAAACTTGGAAATTCGAATGATTAGGAGGAGGGTTACAGATATGGAAAACAAAAATAGTACAAAACATCCTTCTGCATACAAGATCATCAGCATTGTTGTAATTGTGATACTGGCAATATTATTTACCTTCCCATTATATTGGATTATCACAGGTTCCTTTAAGACAAACGCAGCGATCAACTCCACAACACCGATCTGGTGGCCAAAAGAGTGGACACTGGCAAACTATCAGAAGTTATTCAGCCGCCAGACCGCACCGCTGTTCCAGTTCAATATTCCATTCAGCAGCCTGATCACAGGAAGCAGGGATTTGAAACTGACACTGACAGGACCGACGGTGCCGGCTGCAGTCCGCTGGCTGATCAATACCGTATTCATGGCGATCATGTCCATGATCCTTACCTGTATCACAGCATCCATGGCAGGATATGCGCTTGCAAAGAAGAGATTTGTGGGACGGCAGTTACTTTTCACACTGATCGTATGTGCAATGGCATTACCAAAACAGGTTATTTTGATCCCATTACTTCGTGAGATGTCAAGTCTGAATTTATATAATACGATCTGGGCGGTTATCTTCCCGATTGTAGGATGGCCGTTTGGTGTGTTCTTGATGAAACAGTTCTCGGAGGGTGTGCCTTCTGAAATGCTGGAGGCAGCGCAGATCGATGGAGCGAGTGAGGCAAAGACATTTTTACAGATTGTAGTACCGATGATCAAACCGGGTATCGGAGCACTGGCGATTTTTACATTCATCAACAGCTGGAATGATTACTTCATGCAGTTGATCATGTTATCAAGCACAAGCAACCTGACGATCTCCCTTGGTATTGCCAAGTTGCAGGCTGAAAATGCCACAGATTTCGGTCTGATCATGGCTGGTGCGGCACTGGCAGCCCTGCCGATCATCATCGTGTTCCTGTTATTCCAGAAATACTTTACAAAAGGAATTACAATGGGAGCTGTAAAAGGCTGACAAACTATCCTTCTTGTTTAAGAAGGGCGGTATAAAAAATAGGACAAAAATCTAACAGAGGAGTGAAGATAAAATGAAAGATATTACAAAATATCAGGGAGTCATTCCAGCATTTTATGCCTGCTATGACGAAAAAGGAGAAATTTCAACAGAAGGTGTCAAAGCATTGACACGCCACCTGATCTCAAAAGGAGTAAAGGGTGTATACGTTGGCGGTTCATCTGGTGAATGTATTTACCAGCATGTGGACGAGCGTAAAAAAGTGTTGGAAGCAGTTATGGAAGAAGCAAAAGGAAAACTGACCGTCATTGTACATGTAGGATGCAACAATACCGCAGATAGTGTGGAACTTGCGGCACATGCACAGAGCGTTGGAGCAGATGCAATCGCTTCGATTCCACCAATTTATTTCCATTTGCCAGAGTATGCAATCGCAGAATACTGGAATGCAATGAGCGCAGCAGCACCGGATCTTGATTTTGTTATTTACAACATTCCACAGCTCGCAGGAACGGCATTATCCATGAACCTTTTAAAAGAAATGTTGAAGAATCCGAATGTGATCGCAGTGAAGAACTCTTCCATGCCGACGCAGGATATCCAGATGTTTAAGGCAGAAGGTATCAAAGAACGTGGCGAGAATGGATTTGTTGTATTCAACGGACCGGACGAACAGTTCGTATCCGGACGTGCGATCGGTGCAGACGGAGGAATCGGTGGAACATATGCAGTTATGCCGGAATTATTTGTAAAAATGGATCAGCTCATCCGCGAAAATAACATCGCAGAGGCAATGAAGATCCAGTACAAAGCAGATGCGATCATCTACAAGATGTGCGAGGCAAAAGGAAATCTTTACGCAGTCATGAAAGAGATTTTACACAGAATGTATGGCTTAGAACTTGGAAGCGTCAGATTGCCGCTTGCACCTTTAGCACCGGAAGATGAGGCTGTTGTTGTTGAGGCTCAGAAGATGATCGAGGCAGCGATCAAAGAATTATAATAAGAGAAATACATACAGAAATATGCCGGGGTGTACGCACTGCTTCGGCTTATTTCTGTATCTGCAGAAAAAATGATGCAGCTGCCAATGTACGGATTTAAAATTAAGAATAAGATTTACAGGACAATTTCGGGAGGAGATACAAAATGGTTACAGACAGCTTACAGAATCTGGAGCAGTATCGTGGTTTACATAAAAATATGGATACCGTCATTGATTTTTTGAAAAAATGTGATCTGACTGCACTTCCAGACGGAAAAACGGTGATTGACGGAGAACGGGTTTTTGTCAATGTCATGGAGGCAGACCTTCGGGAGGCAGAAGGTGCGGAGTATGAATATCATAAACGTTATGCAGATCTGCAGATCGATATCAGTGGAAGTGAATACTGGGAGTGGACAGACAAGGCAGAATTTACAGATACATTTCAGGAAGCTTCGGACTGCGGACTTGCAGCAGGCAGAAGCAGATGTGGCGGAACGCTGGGGGACGGAAGCTTTGCTTTATTCCTGCCGGAAGAATTTCACAAACCAAGCTGCAAAAACGGATCACACACACATGTGAGAAAAGCAGTTATTAAAATTGAGATGTAATTGCAGGAGGAAAATAAAATGGATAAACAGGCATTATTTGATCAGATAAAAGGCGGATTGATTGTTTCCTGCCAGGCATTGGAGCATGAGCCTTTGTATACAAAAGAGGGCGGCATCATGCCTTTGATGGCAAAGGCTGCAGCACAGTCCGGAGCAGTCGGAATCCGTGCAAACACAGTACGTGACATCACACAGATCAAGGAAGCAGTAGACCTTCCGGTTATCGGTATCATTAAAAAAGACTATGAGGGAACACCGATGTACATCACGGTTACCATGAAAGAAGTGGATGAGCTGGTGGCATGCGGTGTGGATATCCTTGCGGTACAGGGAACAAGCGCATTAAGACCGGATGGAAGCACGGCAGCACAGTTTATCGAGGCAATCAAGGCAAAATATCCGGAGCAGCTTGTGATGGCAGACTGTGCAACCATCGAGGAAGGAATCGCATGTGCCAATGCCGGAGCCGATTTTGTCGGCACGACCATGCGTGGATATACACCGGAGACACAGGGCTGTGATGACATCGATTTTGATTTCATCCATGAACTTTCCGAAAAATGCCCGGCAAAGATCATCGCAGAGGGACATATCCACTATCCGGAGCAGGCAAAGAAGGCACTGGAGGCAGGAGCTTTTGCACTGGTAGTCGGCGGTGCGATCACAAGACCGGCGGAGATCACGGCAAGATTCGTGGCAGCGATCGAAAAATAAAAAAGGAGAAATTATGAGAATTGTGGCTGTGGATATCGGGGGAACAATGATCAAGTCCGGTCTCTGGAACGGAGAGACATTCGTGGAGCTGCGTGAGACAGAGACGTGCGCATCGGAAGGCGGAGCGGCACTGATGGAGCGTGTCAAAGGACTGATCCATTCCTATCACGATTTTGAAGCGATCGGGATCAGCACTGCCGGGGAAGTGAATACGGAAGATGGAAGCATTTTTTACGCGAACAGCAATATTCCGGGATACACAGGCATGCCGGTAAAGCAGATCATGGAAGAGGAATTTTGCGTGCCTGCCGCAGTGGAGAATGACGTCAATGCGGCGGCTCTTGGCGAACTCCGTTCAGGGGCAGGCGCTGGATGCGATGATTTTTTATGTCTGACCTATGGAACAGGTGTCGGAGGAAGCATTGTGATGAACGGAAGCGTTTACCCGGGGGCTTCTTTTTCTGCCGGAAGCTTTGGCGGAATGGTGATCCACCCGGAAGAAAAGGCGGGAACGGACAGTCTGGAGGGCTGCTATGAGCGGTGCGCTTCCACGACCGGACTGGTCAGACGTGTAAAAAAAGTCGATGGATCTCTGGATAACGGCAAAAAAATATTTGCGGCAAAGGACAGACCGGAGATCAAAGAGCAGATTGATGCGTGGATCGACGATATCTGCACAGGTCTTGTAACGCTATGCTGTATTTTCAATCCATCCAGGATCATTCTTGGAGGAGGCATCATGGCGCAGGAGTATGTGCTTTTGGAGGTGAACCGGAAGGTGAAAGCGCAGATCGCACCGGGACTTAGGATCGTGGAGATCGTTCCTGCAAAGCTTGCAAACACGGCGGGCATGATGGGAGCGGTCAGCCTTGCGGAAAAGTTACTTGCGCAGTAAGATGATCGTGTACAATAAATCTGTTTGGAAAAAGATTTTTTAGATAACAGCACAGGGAGGATGAGACAATGGAACAGAAAAATATATTATGTTTTGGAGATTCCAACACTCATGGATATAATTCCAAAACCGGAGGACGTTTCACAGTAGAGGAACGTTGGCCAAAACTTTTACAGAGAAATCTGGGTGATGATTACTATGTGATCGAGGAGGGCTTAAGTGGACGGACCACGTCTTTTGACGATCCTGTTTTTGAAGGATTGAGCGGATTGAATGCGATTTACCCGTGTATGATGACACATGAGCCGTTAGATCTGGTCATCATCATGCTTGGCACCAATGATACAAAAGACCGTTTTAATGCAAACGGATTTATCATCGGAAAAGGTCTGGAGCGCCTGACACAGAAAGCGATCGACACGCATGCTGCATGGCGTAATAAACCGAATATTCTTCTGGTAGCCCCGCCGCCAATCCACCCGGATTATGCAAAAACAGCTGTTGCAGGAGAGATGGGTGACAAATGCGTGGAGCGTTCCAGAGCACTTGCCAAAGAATTTAAGGATGTTGCAGACCGGTTAGGATGTCATTTTATAGATGCCGGTTCCATATCGGGCATTGAGATGTATCCTTATGACTGGATGCACTTAAGCCTTGACAGCCACAGGATTTTTGCAGAGTATCTGGCAGAGTATCTACCAACAATTATGTAAAAAAGAAACGTAACCAACCCTCGTCTGGATCAATATAGATGGTTCGGACGAGGGTTGGTTTTTTATTACAGGAGATGATCATGTGATTTTGGATGACAAAACAGACGTAGGATAATAATTGAAATTTCGGGAATAGATAAAACGGATAGAACATAAAATATATCGTAATGTCTTACACACAAGACATACATGATGTCATATTGTCTTATACACAGAAGATAAACAATATTAATATGTCTTGTACGCAAGACAAAAATAACATCATTCTGTCTTGCGTACAAGACGGAATGATGTTATAATTGTCTTGCCGACAGAAAGGAGGAGCATATGAACAGAGATTATCTGAAACAGATTATGACTGACCAGAAAGACACTTATCTAAGTAATCCTGCTATTGAAAGAAATTATCCATTGGAAGATCACGTGAATTATTGTTTTGTGGGGATCAGAAGAACCGGAAAATCGTACATGATGTATCAGCAGATCAGGCATTTGCAGGAGAATGGGATTCCTCTGAGCCAGATTGTTTATGTCAATTTTGAAGATGAAAGACTTCTGGAGATGTCAGCGGACGATTTGAATGTTATTTTAGAAATTGGATTGGAAATGGCGGGAGTAGACAACAGACCGTATCTTTTTCTGGATGAAATACAGAATATAAAGGGCTGGGAAAAGTTTGTGCGCCGCATTGCAGATATGAAATACCGGATCAATATTACCGGAAGTAACAGCAAGATGTTAAGCAGTGAGATTGCTTCGACACTTGGTGGAAGATTTATGATCGTAGATATATATCCGTATTCTTTTCCGGAGTATTTATTGGCACAGGGGAAGAATAAGAATTATCTGGATATCCTTAGTACAAAGGACAGAGCAGAAGTGCTTGGCATGTACGACCAGTATGTAAAATACGGTGCATTCCCGGAATTGGTTGGGATCAGAAATAAGAGGGAGTTCTTAAACAGTATTTACCAGACGATTTATCTTGGAGATATTATAACGAGAAATAAGATAACCAATGATTTTGCAGTGCGTTTGATTTTAAAGAAAATTGCAGAATCAATTACCAAGCCGTTATCTTTTAACCGGCTTGGAAATATTTTAAAAAGTGCCGGGGCGGCAATTGGCAAGCAGACGGTTATTAATTATGTTGGCTATATGATGGAGTCTTATATGTTGTTTACCCTGCAGAATTATGCGGCGAAACTGATTCAAAAAGAGACTTCGCCAAAGTATTATTTTATGGATACCGGACTATTGGGACTTATGCTTATGGATTGCAGCTCTGCACAGTTGGAAAATTTGGTCGCAATAGAGCTGATCAGACGTTTCGGAAGAGAAAAGGTATTCTATTTTGAAAATAATGTTGAGATTGATTTCTATATTCCAGAAGAAAAACTGGCAATTCAGGTAAGCATGCAGGTGCTTGATCAGATAGAAACAAGAGAACGGGAAATCGGTGCATTTCTGAAATTAAGAAATTTTATCGAGGGCGCAAGATGCATATTAATTACGAATAGTGAGGAAGCGGAACTTGACTGTGATGGAATCCATGTAAGTGTGGTTCCGGCATGGAAGTGGCTGCTTTAGGAAACTAAAGCAGCCTATAAATAATAATCGCGATCACAATTCCAAGTATCCCTGCAACCGTGATATCCACCGTAAATCCAAATGTGAGAACTAAAATTCCAAGATCTAACACCATCGGATTGACAAATCCAAAACTCTGACCGTAACTAAGCCAGCTTAAAGCAGGAACGCCCGCACATAACTTTCCGATAAGACCGCCTAACACGACACCGACAAGGATCAGAAGGACTAATGCCCAGTTATTTTTCCCTAATACACCTCTGCTCATATTACATTTCTCCTGAGTTCATTATTTTTAAGTAATCACTTATATGTAAAAACACTATCCATATTATAAAATAGATTCTCAAATTAAGATATACATTTTGTAAATTTATTTATGTCCCTGTCTGTAGCGGATGAATGATAACACCGCAAAAAGCAGGATCACGCCGGCTGCCATTGTGAGGAATACGTTCTTTGTGAATCCGGCAACCAGATAGGCGGCCACGCAGCAGCCACCGACCGTCAGAGCGTAAGGAAGCTGTGTGGATACATGGTCTACATGGTGGCATTGTGCACCGGCGGAGGCCATGATCGTTGTGTCGGAGATCGGTGACATGTGATCTCCGCAGACAGAACCGGCAAGGGAAGCGGCAATACAGACAACGAGCATCGGATCTGTTTCCGGGAACATAGCGGTAACGATCGGAATTAAAATGCCAAACGTTCCCCAGGAAGTACCGGTTGCAAAAGCAAGTCCGCTTCCAACCAGAAATAATATAGCCGGGAAAAGTGAGGTTGCAGTCATATTGCCGGAGAGCATGCTGCTCACAAAGGCGCCGGCTTCTAATTTTGTACTGCAGAAACCGCCTAACGTCCAGGCCAGAACAAGGATCAGGATCGCAGAAACCATCATCTTAAATCCCTGCGGAATACACTCAGCAAATTCACTGAATGTGATCACGCGGCGTGGCAGGTACAGCAAAAACACAAACACTAATGTAATGAAGGAACCCATCACAAGTCCCATGGATGCATCGCAGTTTGCAAAAGCGTTGATGAAGCTCTCGCCCTCAAAGAATCCACCTGTATAAATCATGCAGATAATGCAGCTTGCAATCAGGAAAATGACCGGAAGAACAAGGTCGATCACCTTTCCTTTTGCGGAAATAATATTTTCTTTTACATTTTCATAATCATTTTTGCCGGAGAAAAGATCACCTTTTGCAGCATTTTCTTCAAACTTTTTCATCGGACCATAATCAAGGCCGGTCACACCCATAAAAATTACCATCAGAATGGTAAGCCATGCATACAGGTTAAACGGGATTGTCTGCAAAAACAGAGAGAAACCATCTCCGTTTGTGTATCCGGTGACTGCGGCAGCCCAGCTTGAGATCGGTGCGATAATGCAGATCGGAGCTGCAGTTGCGTCAATGATATAAGCCAGTTTCGCACGGGAAATCTTCTGCTTGTCCGTGACAGGACGCATGACATTTCCAACGGTCAGACAGTTGAAATAATCATCGACAAAGATCACGACACCGAGCGCAAATGTGGAAAGCAGTGCGCCGGATCTGGTCTTGATCTTACTTCCTGCCCATTTTCCGTAAGCGGCAGAACCGCCGGCTCTTGTCATCAATGCAACAATAATGCCAAGAAATACGAGGAAAATCAGAATGCCGACGTTCCACGAATCCCCAAGTTTTTCCATCATAACTTCAAAAATTGCCTCGATCGTTCCAACCGGACTGAAATTTGTATATAAAAGAGCTCCGGTTACGACACCGATAAATAACGACATATAAACTTCCTTTGTGATCAGCGCAAGCACAATGGCAATCACCGGCGGAAGCAGCGCCCAGACAGTACCAACAAAATCCATAATTCCTCCTTGTTTTTTCGAAGAAAAAATCCGAGTCCCATTGGACGAGGAGAGGATTTTTCCTCCTTGTTTTGCGAAGCAAAAACTCCGAAGCGTTGCCCCGGAGCCAATATTCTATAATAAGTATATATGATTTTGTGTGAAAAGGAAACAAAAATTTGCTTTAATTGATAAAAAATACAAAAGTTTAGTAAAAATATACAAAATGAAGATCTGCAATTCTACAGATCATCAGACTGTCCGTAAGGTATCGGATAGACAGATGTCATTCCGGTAGAAATCAGTTTGCTGATAAGTCTTGCCATCTCCTCCGGCGTCTCCTTTTTGCCATGAGCCAGCCATGACTCGATCAGACCGGAGCAGCCGGAAACGAGAAAACTGCTGAAATATTCATAAGTTGGCAGAAAATCAGCTGAATGATGCGCAACCATCCATTCGTGTATGTATTGGTGTTCAAACAATTTCTTGATCTTGACAGAAAAAGAAATATCGCCGTTGGGACTCAGCAGTGCACAGCACAGATTAGAGTTTTGGTCAATGATCTGAAAAATTTCGACAAACAGCGGATAAGGAAAATCCGGAGTATGATCCGGGTGATAATTTTTGAAGACCTGCTCAAACTGTTCTAAAAGCTCCTGCTCGGTCTGCTCCAACATATCATAAATATCTTTGTAGTGCAGGTAAAAAGTGCCGCGGTTGATGTCAACAGACTCGCACAATTCTTTTACGGTGATATCCTTGATACTTTTTTTCAGCATAAGGGAGGTGAGTGCGTGTACAAGCAGATAGCGGGTACGCTTGATACGGCGGTCGGTTTTTGCTTCCATATATAATGTGAGATCCTTTCATATAAAATGTGATGTTATTGTCTGGTATTTTTTCTGGAGTTATGATTAAAAATTTATAATCCTAAAAATTTTCTGAAATAATCAACACAGTGTACATAATATGTCAATTAACAAACAGTTTTGAAAAATATGTTTATTGAGTAAACCAGATGCCCTTATTATAATAATGCAGTATAAAATAATCAACACAATGTTAAGTATAGTGAAATGAATCAGCGGTAAAACAACTGCTGTTTTGCTGTGTAAGAAAAATGATTCAGATGTAACATGAAAGAGGATGAATATGGAAGAAAAACAGGAAAAAGAAAAAGGGAATTTCTGGCTTACCGTCGCTTCCTTTATTGTAAATAAGCGGAAAGCAATCGAAATTCTGTTTGTTTTGGCAATGATTTACAGTGTTCTTTCTATTAATAAGGTGCAGGTCAATCAGGATATCACATCCTATCTGCCGGCAGACAGTGAAACGAGGATCGGGCTGTCACTGATGGAGGAGCAGTTCACAACTTATGGCAGTGCCAAAGTCATGGTCTCGAATATCACCTATGCGCAGGCGGAAGATCTGGTTGACGATCTGGAAAATATTGAGGGCATGAAGCAGATTGAATTTGATGATTCCAAGGATCATTTTACAGGTGCGGATGCGCTGTTTAGTGTGACGTTTGACGGAACGGAGGATGAACAGATCAGCAAAGATGCGCTTGAGGAAGTAAAAGAGACACTGGATGGTTATGATGTCTATGTTTCGTCCTCTGTCGGTGAGGAGGAGCGCAGTGCAGAGTCACTTTCGCAGGATATGAATATTATTCTTGTGCTGGCGGTTGTCATCATTGTTGCGGTGTTGATGCTCTCCACAAAAGCATATCTGCAGATCCCGGTATTACTGATCACATTTGGTGTGGCGGCTGTTTTAAACATGGGCACAAACTACTGGTTTGGAACGATCTCATCTGTCACAAATTCCATTGCCGTTGTGCTTCAGCTGGCACTGGCAATCGACTATGCCATTATTTTGTGTGACCGTTTCATGGAAGAACATGAGACGCTGGATGCAGAGGAAGCGGTGAAAGTGGCACTCTCCAAGGCGATCCCGGAGATCAGCTCGTCCTCCCTTACCACGATTTCCGGCATGGTTGCGATGATGTTTATGCAGTTCCGGCTGGGCTACGATATGGGTATCATTCTGGTAAAAGCAATCATACTCAGCCTGATTTCCGTTTTCTTCCTAATGCCGGGCGTGCTTTTGATTTTTGCAAAAGGAATTGATAAAACCCATCACAAATGCTATGTACCAAAAATTACATTTGTAGGTAAATTTGCAAATCTGACCAAATACATCATTCCGCCGGTTTTTATCGTGTTTCTGGTATTTGCATTTTGGGAATCTAATCACTGCCAGTATATATATGACACGAATTCCATTGTAAGCGCGAAAAAGAGTGAATCGAAAATTGCAAGTGAAAAAATTGAGAATACCTTTGGTGCCAGCAATCAGTTGGTTGTCATGGTTCCAAAAGGGGATTATGATTCCGAGAAAAAGGTATTGGGAAAAATTGAAAAACTGGATTATGTAAACTCGGCATTGGGACTTGCAAATGTGGCGATCAATGATGATTATATGCTGACGGATAAGCTGAACCCAAGACAGTTTGCAGAGTTGACGGATCTGGATGTAGAAGTTGTACAGATTTTGTATACAGCATATGCATACAATGAGGAGCAGTATGGTCCGGTATTTACCGGCATTGATGATTATGAGGTGCCGATCATTGATATGTTCCTGTTCCTGTATGACCAGTATCAGGAAGGATATGTGACATTAGATGCAGATCTTGACGATCAGCTTACGTCCTTATATGACACGCTGCATGATGCGCAATTACAGCTGCAGGGAGATGACTATTCCAGATTTGTATTAGATCTGTCACTTCCGGCGGAAGGACAGGAAACCTACGATGCGATGGATGAGATCCGGGGTATTGCAGCGAAATATTTTGGAAAAGACAATGTCATTCTGGTAGGAAACTCCACGAGTGACCATGATCTGGAATCTTCCTTTGCATCGGATAATATCGTGATCAGCGTATTGACGGCACTATTTGTTATGATCATCCTGTTTTTCACGTTCCAGTCAGCAGGGCTTCCGGTGCTTCTGGTACTCACTATACAGGGAAGTATCTGGATCAACTTTGCAGTTCCGGCAATGAGAGGACAGACAATATTCTTTATTGCGTACCTGATCGTGTCTGCAATTCAGATGGGTGCAACGATCGACTATGCAATCGTTATTTCCAGCAGATACATGGATCTGAAACAGAGAATGCCGATCAAAGATGCGATTACTGAATCCTTAAATCAGGCATTTCCAACTATTTTTACTTCCGGAACGATTTTGACCTGTGCAGGATTTTTGATCGGTGAGATTGCATCCGATCCGACGGTTGCCTCCATTGGTGTGGCTTTGGGACGCGGTACGTTAATATCCATTATTCTGGTTCTTTTTGTGCTGCCGCAGATCCTGCTGTTTGGTGATTTTATCATTGAGAAGACAGCCCTTGCCATGAATATTTCACGACCTCAGAAGGAGGTTGTCGGCAGAGTGAGGGTGACCGGACATGTAAAAGGTTATGTACAGGGAGAAATTGATGCAGATGTTTCCGGTGTATTCCAGGGACAGATGAAAGTGTCGTTAGATTCGCACATACCGGGCAGACATGGAGAAGTCACACATGACGATACACAAAACCCAATGCTGCCGGGAATGACGCAGGATGAAAATGTGGCTGCAGAATCAGAGACAGCCGCAAAGGAAGAGCAGGAGGAGAAAAAGTCATGAAAAAGATGAGAATGAAAGTACTTGCCCTGTGTTTTTCCATGACACTGACCGTTTCTGCTCTGGCAGGAAACGGACGGTTGACCATACAGGCTGCCACCTCACAGGAAAGCAGTGGTACAAAAGAAACCACAGAAAAAGACAGCACAACGAGTGCGGATACGGCAGAAAATAAAAATCAGATCATCGAAATTGCCGATGAAAAGGCATTTGAAGAATTTTTACAGAACTGTCAGTATGACAGCTGGAGTGTTGGAAAAACGGTAAAACTTACCCATAATATTGATCTTTCGAAGGTTGATTTCAATGGTGTTGCATATTTCTCTGGAGATTTTGAGGGCGGCGGTCACACGATCAGTAATGTGAAGCTGCAGGTAAAAGGCTCTGATCACGGATTTTTCCGTTATCTGGGTAAAAGTGCAGTTGTGAATGATCTGAAGATCTCCGGTAAGATCACTTCGGAAGGGAGCTGTAAAAATATTGGCGGAATTGCCGGCGTGAACTATGGTACGATCGGGAATTGTTCCTTTGAAGGAACTGTCAATGGAAAAACAGCAGTCGGAGCGATCGCAGGGATCAACAAACCGACCGGAAAAATTGTAAACTGCAGGAGCAATGCAGCAATGACAGCCACCAATCAGACCGGAGGAATCGTTGGAAATAACGAAGGACTTGTGTCAGAGTGTACATCGGAGTGCAGCATCAATACAGATGAGCTGAAAACCACGATGGATATTGGAGGCGTTGACATTGGTACATTAAATCTCACAGGGCGTGTAATAGACCGGAATGATATGGGCGGAATTGTGGGTGTTTCGACTGGAATTGTCAGTGAATGCATCAATCAGGGAAAAATCGGTTTTGCACACACGGGTTATAACGTGGGTGGAATTGCCGGACGCCAGAGTGGAAAAGTCATCGACTGCCACAATGAAGGGGAAATCTACGGACGAAAAGATGTAGGAGGAATTGTCGGTCAGGCGGAGCCGTATATAGAATCGGAGTATCTGGATGATAAGGTAAATCAGGTGCAGGATTCGGTCAGTTCCATCAACACGACCTTAAGCAACATTGCTTCGACCATGAGTGATACCTCCACAGCGGCAAAGACCTGTGTGGACAATCTGTCGGAGCAGTACGATAATTCTTCGAAAACTTTGTCGGAATCTCTGGGTTCCCTCTCAGATTCCATCGGGAAATCAAGCCCGGAAGCGCAGCAGTACATGAATAATATTCATAATTCTCTGGATAAAATAGACAGTATCCAGGGAAACAATCACATTTTAAATAAAGAACAGGCAGAGGCGGTTACAAAAGAATGGCAGAATATCAACAGTAATCTGTCCAACATTCGTGGAACAATCTCCGATTCCAATAAAACGGCAGAAGATTTTGTGGATGATATTTCCAATCAGATAAAAGAAAAAGATGCGAACGGCGATATTGATAAGCTGACGAACACAGTGGATGATGGAATCCAGTCTGTCACAAATGATGTGCAGAAGATCAGTAAGCAGATCAAAAGCATTCAGAATACGGTCGGAGATACGCTTTCTGTGGTGACAGGAGATGAGGAGTATATGGAAGATATCTCGTCCGCAGCCAGCGCAAAAGATACAGATGGTGTTGTTTCAGGAAGTGTAAACCGCGGAATAGTCAATGGCGATCTCAATGTGGGTGGAATTGTCGGAACGATGAACATTGAATATGATCTCGATCCGGAGTTTGATCCTGATCTTACAGATTCTACGGACATTACACTCCGTTCTACCGTGAATAATGTTGTCATCCGCTGTAGCAACTATGGGGAAGTGACTTCAAAGAAAAACTGTGTCGGTGGTATTACCGGATTAGAAGAACTTGGACTGGTCTATGGAAGTGAAAGTTATGGCTCTGTGAAATCTGATACCGGGGATTATGCCGGAGGCATTGCAGGAAACAGTGTCAGTGCAATCTCCAACAGTTACAGTCTCTGTAATGTAAATGCAAAGGATTATGTCGGAGGCATTGTCGGAAGCGGATATACCGTGAAAAACTGTGTTTCTGCATCTACGATCACAAGTGATGGGGAAGGTCTGGGAAGCATCGCAGGAACTGTGTCTGAAGAGGGCGAGGTAAAAGGTAACATTTTTGTGGGCGATGACCTTGATGGAATTGACAATATCAACTATGCTGGGATTGCAGATGAAAAAAGTTATGAAGAGGTCATGAAACTTGAGAATATTCCGGAAGGATTCCATAAAGTGAAGATAACTTTCCGGGCAGAAGATAATGTGGATATTGTAAAGACAATCGTATATAATGGAAGCTTCAGTGAATCTGATCTTCCACAGATTCCGGAAAAAGATGGTTACTATGCAGTCTGGCCGGAGGATCTGGTTGGAAAACCAATGACGGAAAATAAAACGGTGGAGGCAGAGTACAGCCGTTGGACAGAGAGTATCGTGGGATCGGAAGTGATAAACGGCGCAAAAACAGAAGATACAGCTAGTGAAAGTTCCGATACAGAAAATGAAAAAGCAGTTTTTCTTCTGGAAGGGAAATTCTATGATGACACTTCCATCCAGATGGCAGAGTGTGACACAGATCTGCCGGACGGAGATGTCGTGTATGCTTACAACTGGAGTCTTGAACACTTGCATGACAAAATATATGATGCAGTAAAAGCACATTTTTATGTGCCGGACACTTCAGGAAAAAATGAGATCTGGTACAGAGAAACAGGCAGTGATGCATGGACATTGGCAGAAACCACAGAGGACGGCAGTTACCTTGTGGCAGACATTCCATATGAGGCAGCGTTTGCACTGGTACATACGGCGGCAGATCACACCTTGTATTATGCCGGCGGCGGTGCAGCGGTTGTATTGCTTTTGATCGTACTGATCATAAGAAAACGCCGGAAGCGTACACAGAAAAAATAAAATGATTTTGTAACACAGAGAGGCAGCTATGATATTTGAGACACATGCACATTATGATGATGAAAGTTTTAACGATGACCGTGAAGCATTGATCCGTTCCCTGCCGGAAAAAGGGATCGGCAGGATCATCAATGTTGGGGCTTCGATAGAGACAACAAAGACAACTCTGGAACTTGCCGCAAAATATGATTACATTTATGCAGCGGTGGGCGTACATCCAAGTGACATCAGCGGGTTGAATGAAGAGACATTTGCCTGGTTAAAAGAGCAGGCATCTCTTCCAAAGACCGTTGCGATCGGTGAGATCGGACTGGATTATTACTGGGATAAAGAGCCAGAGGTGCAGAACGCACAGCGTTACTGGTTCAGACGGCAGATGGAACTTGCCAGGGAAACCAACCTTCCGGTAATCATCCATTCCAGAGATGCAGCAGCCGATACTATGGAAGTGATGAAAGAGGTTCACGCAGAGGAGATACCGGGTGTCATCCATTGCTATTCCTATTCTAGAGAGATGGCACAGGAATTTATCAAAATGGGTTACTACATCGGCGTCGGTGGCGTTGTCACATTCAAAAACGCAAAAAAACTGAAAGAGACAGTGGAAGCAATCCCATTGGAGCGCATTTTACTTGAGACGGACTGTCCTTACATGGCACCGGAACCGCACCGCGGCACGAGAAACGATTCTTCCAATATTCCGTTTGTGATCGCAAAAATCGCAGAATTAAAAGGAATCACAGAGGAGGAGGTCGAGCGTGTGACGGAGGAGAATGCGGGAAGGTTATTCACAAAAGTATCTTAACTCCACAGCATCCTTCCAGAAGCGTTTCGGAATATTCTGTGCCTGTAATTCGGGGTTAGTACGTGCTTCAATCGCAATGCTGTCGAAAAAGGCCAGCCACAGTTTCTGGAATCTTGCTTCATTCTCAGAATAGTTCTGAAGAAGTTCGGTATTGATGTCCGAAGCATCTACAAGCATATAATTCTTTCCGGCGCGGTGGACTGCCGCAAGCTGGTGGGTTTCATCGTAAATCATAAAATTTTCCTGCGGAAAACGATCCGTAAAATGCTCTGCTAAAATTGGCAGGACATTATTTTTGGGATGGATCGTGGAAAACAGAACGCCGTTCTGCAGTTCCGAAAAGCGCAGAAAACCTTTCAGGTGGTGGGCTTCGGAGGCTGTGGCTCTGGACAATTCAAAGACACGGTAAATATAAGGATTACTCAGTGAATCCAATACACGGGCACCCTTTGGTGAATGAAGTGCGGCAACGATCGTCTGATACACGGCGTTCGCTTTGTCCATCTTCTTCTTGCCGGAAAGATCAATGGATAAAATAGCAGTAAGGATTGTCTCGTAAAAATCGTGTCCAAGCTTCCGGTTTAGCGTGGAAACAACTTTTCCGGCTTTTTCAGCGGATGGTGCGACGGTGTGGTAGTCGCAAAACAGCTCGTAATTATCCGGCTGACCGGATACCAGATAAATATCAGCGTGGGAGCATCTTTCCTGAATCTTTAATTCCCAGGCATCGTATACGCCGGTCAATATTCCGTTTGGTGTGTTTTCACAGATAAATACATGCATAATGTCCTGCTCCTGTCTTGAGAAAAATATTCAGGGAAATAAAAGTTTTACATTTATCTACGACAGCGGAAGCGGCTCCGTGGATAAGCCGGTATCGAACAGGCTCAATTGTTGATAACCGCTCTCACGGATCTCACGTGGTATCTGTGTCTTATCGCCCATCAGATTGCGGCAGATATAATCTTCTTCCAGCTTCGTGCGGTACATCATCCTGCCGGAGCAGGTGATAAAATAAAGAGCGCGTTTCAACACAACACCTATCTTCTTGAGATCAGCAAAATCGAGGGTGCTGTGGCGTCTTGCTTTTACAATGCGGCTGGCAGATTTATAGCCAATACCTGGGACACGGAGCAGTGTATCATAGTCTGCACGGTTGATCTCGACCGGGAAATATTCCAGATGCCGGATCGCCCAGTCACACTTGGGGTCGAGAAAAATGTTAAAGTCCGGCCGCTCCGGACTTAAAAGCTCGTCGGCTTTAAACTTATAATAGCGGAGCAGCCAGTCTGCCTGATACAGACGATGTTCCCGCAGGAGCGGCGGACCGCCGGGCAGTGCAGGAAGATTGCTGTTGTGGGTGACATTCACAAAGGCAGAATAGAACACTCTCTTTAAATCAAATTTCTGATACAGATTCTCGGCAATGCTCACAATCTGGTAATCGTTTTCCGGGGTTGCGCCGATGATCATCTGTGTGCTCTGTCCTGCGGGTACGAACTTCGGGGCATGCCGGTAAAGAGCAACTTCATTCTTATTTTCCGTAATACCATTCTGAACCATGCGCATTGGCTTCAGGATAGTATTTCTCGACTTGCAGGGCGCAAGCTTTTTCAGGCTGTCTGCGGTAGGCAGTTCCAGATTGATGCTCATACGGTCAGCCAGAAAACCAGTTTTTTCAATCAGCAGAGGATCAGCGCCGGGAATCGCTTTCACATGGATGTAACCGTTAAAATGGTGCGCTGTGCGCAATTTATAAAGGGTCTGGTATAAAAGTTCCATCGTATAGTTGGGGCTTACCATAATGCCGGAACTTAAAAAAAGACCTTCAATATAATTCCGCCGGTAAAATTCCATCGTCAGTTCGCAGACTTCCTCCGGGGTAAAGGCAGCCCGCCGGACATCGGAGTTACAATTATTCTGGCAGTAAGAGCAGTTAAAAATACATTCGTTTGTAAATAAAATCTTGAGAAGGGAAACACACCGTCCATCTGCGGAAAAAGTATGACAGATCCCACAGGAAATAGAGTTGCCAAGGCCGATGCCGTCACCACCGCGGTCCACACCGCTTGACGTGCAGGCGACATCGTATTTTGCAGCGTCTGAGAGAATCGTAAGTTTTTCCATCAGTGACATATTTTGCTGGATTTTCATCTGGATGTGATCTCCTCCAATCAAAGAATAGGATAGAACATATGTTCGATAAAATGAGAATACCACATTCGGAAAAAGAATGCAAGAGAAAAAGACTGCCAATTTCTGGATCCAATTTTTGGACAAAAAATTCTCTCATAATCCTGATTCCTTAGTTTTTCAGAATTATGAGAGGATGTGTCTTATGAATGGAGTTGTATTTCTTCATATTTAGCTGCAACACGTTTGCCACTGAATGCAATCCCAAAAAGTCCAATTTTTTTGATACCATGATATTCCATGTCGGTAGAATATTTTTTGCTTTGGATCTGTTGTATCGCACTTGACGCAGAATTAGCAAGTTCGGTATCTGAAAGTTTTTTTCCGGCTTTAAATTCAATAATATAGCCCAATTGGGATTTATCTTTTGGCTCAAGCTGTATATCAAAACGCCCTTCGCCGGATTCTCTGTTGGAAGAGATATAATATCGGTCTGAGAGTATTGCCAACATTCCGAAAACAGTTCCGTGATAAAAATTTTCGTTTGTAGTGTCAAAAGTACTGGCAGACTGCAAGAGATATTTTTGCAAAGTGTCAGTGAAAAGAGCAGTATCACCTGTTCGCAGAGCTAGTTCGAAATCTCGGAGCAGGGAGCCGTTAAATAAGGTATTATAATTATCCAAAATCTCTTTTTGGAAAACACTTTTTATCTCGCGGTTAGGCAGTTTAAGAGAACAAATCGGGTTGTCATTAAATTCACTGATCACACTTGTGGCACGCAGATATCCGGCGACAAGCAGAAAGCTGTAGATTGTGTCAGAGTCAGCATTTACCTCCGGGTAAATAATATCCGTATTAATAATGGATTGCACTTCTTTTCCCTGCAGTAAAAGTGAGAGACTTTCGTACACTTCTTTGTCGGAACTGCGGATCAGTTCACCAATAATTTCATTGCCGCTTGTTCGGGACCAGAAAGCCTTTGGTTTACAGTTATTGTTAAAATAATTAATCACAGACCACGGATTATATATTTCTGTATTTCCGAAGAGATAACCGTCATACCATTCTTTAATTTCTGAAAGTTTTTCTGCCATTCCATAGTAAGCTGCCATATTTGATATATCGTTTACGGTAAAACCGAAATACTCTGAGTACTTGTCATCCAAAATCGTGTTTACAACAAGATTATTTAAACCACTGAATAAACTTTCTTTTGCAATGCGGAGTATTCCAGTCAAAATGCCAAATTCCAGATTCTCATTGTCTTTTAAAGCGGAGGAGAAAAGATTCCGCATAAAACCGACAACTTCATTATAATAATGATATAAGTGTCCTTGTTGGATTGGCGTGTCGTACTCATCAATAATAATAATAACTTTCTGGTTATAATGTGTGGCAAGTAAAGAAGAAAGCTTGCCAAGAGCAAACTGATAATCGGTAGAATCAGCGACATCATTTATGAGATTGTGAATGTATTTTTTGTCGTATTCATTAATTGCTTTGCTTGATAAAAGTTCTATATGGCGAAGAAATTCTTCTTTTAAGGTAAAACACAGACTGCGGTACATATCAGTCCAGTTAGTCTGATGTGCATCTTTAAAAGACAGAAAAATGACCGGATAAGTCCCCTGAAGCTGCTTGTAAGCATCTCCGCAATTCCAGATTTTTTTATCTGAAAAATATATGGATGTATCTGTGGATGTTTTTTCAAAATAGGTTCGGATCATGTCCATGGTAAGTGTTTTCCCAAAACGGCGCGGTCTTGTGAAAAGATAAACCTTGCTGTGGTCGTCAATTATATCTTTTATGAGAAGCGTTTTGTCGACATAATAGCATTCTTTGGAAACTTCTTTATATGAAGTGATTCCAACCGGACATGGGAGTAATCTGCCGGACAAAGGTGGGGTTTGTTTGTTTCGAAGGATTTCCGGTTTTGTTGTATCAGAAGGGATCAACCAGTATCTTCCCTCTTTGTATGCACCGTTAATAAAACCGGCAGTGCAGAGCTGATTTACCCTCCGGGGAGTAATTCCCCAAAGCTGGGCAATATCTTTTGCCTTCAAAAATTTTTTATCCATTATAATCCCTCCATTGCATATGCAATCATTCTATATTTCCTATAATATGATATTTTCGGGAAATAAACAAGAAATAAAAACATAATTTCCCTAAAAACGGGAAATTAACAAGAGAAAAAGACTGCCAATTTCTGGACAGTCTTTTCAAAAGTTGCCGGTTATATGATCGGCAGTCTTAATTATTTGTGAAATAATCAGGATACATTGTTAGCAATTCTTTTTTCTCCGATAAATGCCGGGTTAAATGCCGGGTCATAAGCATTTCTGCCATTTCACTATCATGTCGTCTGATTGCATACAAAATATCTTCGTGGTCTTTTAATACATAATCGTGTTGCTTTGATTTTGTGGAAAGGGAGCGGAGACGGTCAAAGTGAACCATCTGTTCCTTGATAATATGGTAAGACCACATTTTATCTGCAGCGCGGAACAACAGCTCATGAAATTCATTGTCTAATTCCAGAAAAGTCTCTCGATCCTTCTGTTCGAGGCTGCGCTGCTGCTTTTTTATATTATAATCAAGGGCGTCCATATCAGCATCTGCAATCTTATCACACAGAAGCTTTAAAATTGCATTTTCCGTTACAAGCCGTAAAAAACGTGATTCTTCTACAATATTGTAATCAATTTTTGAAATATAGCTGCCGCGCTGTGGCAGGATCTCAACCAGACCGATGCGGTTTAACTCAATCAAAGCTTCGCGGACCGGTGTCCTTGACAAGGACAGTGTGGCGGAAAGCTCATTTTCACTGACAGCGGCTCCGGGCTGCAATTCCAGATGAATGATGTTATATAAGAGCACTCTGACAGCATAAGATCTGGAATTTTCAGAGCGTTCTTTTTGAAGAATGACCATTTTTTCTCCCCATTTCCTTAATAATATACTAGTATACTATCAAATAAAAACTTTTGCCAGATAATTTTTAAAAATCAAAAGTAAAAACAATTTTGCGGATGGAAGGATCTCTGCTGTCAACAAAATCAAAAGCTTCCTGCGCTTTTGTAAGCGGAAATGTATGCGAAATAGAATTGTTCAGGTCAAGAGTACCTTCTTTGATCATATCAATTGCTTTTCCGAACATTTTATTCTGGAGGCGGGAACCTCTCACATCCAGCTCTTTGGAAGTGATCAGGAACTGGTTTACTTCGGTCGGAGCGGTGGAAAATCCCATAGTAATAACACGTCCGGCATTACCGGTAGCCTGAAGCAGTAATAAGAGGGAATTTTTCACGCATGCGGCATCGATAGAGACGGTGGCGCCTCTGCCGTGTGTGTATTCTAACACCTTCGCCTGAAAATCTTCAGTTGCGGCATTGATCGTAAACTGTGCGCCGTGTTCTCTGGCTTCTGCGAGTTTGTCATCCATAATATCTGCTACAATGATATGGTCGCAGATTGTATGTGCAATTTTTAAAATTGAGCTTCCAAGTGCGCCAGCACCATAAATAAGAAGCATGTCGTCTTTTTCAAGTTCAGCACGGGTGCAGGACTGGATAGCGATGGTAGTCGGCTCGATCATAACGGCATCCTGATCGGAGAGTGAATCCGGAAGAAGATAGCAGTCAGATTCTGGAACTGCGATATATTCGCGGTAGCCACCATCAATATGTACGCCTCTTACTTTGAGGTTGTCACATACATTTCCACGGTTTTTGGAACATGGGTAGCAGTGACCACAGCTTGTTACCTGATTGATGATAATGCGGTCGCCTATTTTTAAAGAAGAAACATTATCTCCAACCTCTGCAACGACACCAACCATTTCGTGTCCGATAATACGCGGATAAGTAGCTGCAGCATTGGTGCCATGATAAATTCCAACATCAGATCCGCAGATTCCCGCAGCGGTCATTTTTACTAATACATTATTTTTAGGATCAATAACTGGTTTTTCAACGTCAATTACTTCTAATTCATTTGGTTTTACAATTTGTACGGCTTTCATAATAGTCTCCTTATCTTAATTTGAAATAGATGATTGATTATTTAGGAATGCCACAAAACAACTTACATACTAGTATTCTACATAAAAGAAAAAAGAAGTCAATAAAAAAGAAAAAAACAAAGTAATATTATGCAATATGCATAAAAAACAGGATGATAATATGTTAAAATATACATATTGAAAAAAATAAGCAAATGAACTACCATACTAGCATACAAACAAAACGCCAGAAACAACTTACAAACATTTCATTTAGGAGGAAAGTGATTATGGGACTTGCAAAGGCGATTAAAAGAGGCGCAAGTGCATTACTGATCGGTTCAATGATGACAGGACTTTTTACAGGCTGCTCAGCGACCGGTGAAAACAGTGGAGGTAAATTAGTAAAAATTGCGGTCTGTGTATCAGATCAGACACCAGCCGCACAGGCATTGGCAGATGTGTTCAAACCGATGGTGGAAGAGGCGACCGATGGACGTTATGATATCCAGATTTATAATTCCGGTGTACTTGGAAGCGAAAAGGTAACATATGACTATACGAAAAGTGGAATCGTGGAAATGTGCGTAGTCGGAACAACCATGTGGTCTGAAACACCGAAAATGTCTATCCCGGATTTCCCATTCCTGTTTGACAGCGTAGAACACGCAAGAGTGTGCTATCAGGGAGAACTTGGGGAATATATTGCAGAAGACCTTGAGAGTACACAGCCATTGAAGCTGCTTTCCTGGTATCCGAACGGAGCCAGAGAGTTTACATCTAATAAGAAGCTGGAAAGCCTTGATGATTTCAACGGACAGAAGCTCAGAATGCCAAATAATCCAATTCATGTGAAACTTGCCGAAAGTCTTGGAGCCAACGTTGTTATCATGGATATGGGTGAAGTGTTTACTGCATTGGAGCAGGGAGTGGCAGATGGACAGGATAATCCGCTTGCTACGGTAAAGACAGAAGGCTGGTACGAAGTTCAGGATTATGTTTATGACACAAATCATATCATTTCATCTTTGGAATTATTTGCAGGGGAGGAGTTCTGGAACAGCTTGAGTGAAGAGGATCAGAAAGCATTTGAAGAGGCTTCACAGGCAGCGTCAGATTACGCATGGGATTTATATGAGGAGCAGCTTTCAGATGATAAGCAGTTTATGAAAGATAATGGACTGGTCGTTACAGAACTTTCCGATGAGGACAGAGAAGTGATGAAAGAGAAAATACAGCCGGTTTACGATTATCTGAATGCACAGTATGACTGGGTAGATGATGTCAGAAAAATGGTAGATGACATTAAAGTAGAGTAAGGAGAAGCAGACTATGAACAAATTAGTAGATAAGCTATTTAAAGGTATTGATTATTTTACAGGTATTCTTACCGGCTTAATGGTGTTCTTTGTATTTTTAAATGTTGTACTTCGAACCTTTTTTAATGCCGGGCTGACATGGTCAGAAGAACTGGCAAGATACCTTTTTGTATACGTTACCTATATCGGAGCAATCAGTGCAATGCGTGCTAATGCACATCTGGGAGTGGATACACTCATCAGCAGAATGAAGCCGCAGGTGCAGATGGTAATGTATATTGTTTCCCAGACAATTATTGCGATCTTAATGATTATTTTAGTGTGGGGTTCTGAAAAAATGGTGGCACAGAATACCGCCTCAAGAACAGCAGCACTCGGAATCCCATATTCTGTATTATATTTTGCTGGAATCATCACAGGCGTGGCAATTGCGATCATGGCGGTGATAAACATCGTCCATGCGCTGAAAAATCCATCTGAAATATCAGAGATTGTTACGATGAGCACTTCGGATGATGATGAGATCGCTGCAGAGGCAAAAGATGGTGCAGAGAATCTTTCGGATGAAGAATATGCAAGAAGACTGAGAGAAGAGGGAGGAAAATAACATGACATTAGTAATATTTTTAGCTGCCCTGATCGGTGGTATGCTGATTGGACTTCCAATCTGCTTCGCACTTTTATTCAGTGGTGTTTGTATGATGTTATATCTGAATGGCTTTAATGCCCAGATTTTATCACAGAATTTATTTTCTGGTGCAGATTCCTTTTCCATGATGGCAGTTCCGTTTTTTATCATGGCAGGTGAATTTATGAACCGCGGCGGTATTACAAAGCGTATTGTAAATGCAGCGAATGCGATTATCGGACATGTCCGCGGCGGACTGGGCTATGTTGCAATCATGGCAATTCTCTTATTTGCAAGTATGATCGGATCAGCTGTTGCTTCCACTGCATTCCTTGGAGCGATCCTCATTCCTATGATGGTACGTGCCGGTTATAAGCGTGATACCTGTACCGGACTGATCGCAGCAGGAAATATTTTATCGCCGATCATGCCGCCGTCTGTACCAATGATTATCTTTGGCGTGCAGGCAGGTGTTTCCGTTACAAAATTATTTATGGGTGGTATTGCACCGGCTGTATATTTATCAGGTGCTTTGTGTGTATTATGGTTCTTTATTGCGAAAAAAGACAACCTCGCAAAAGCAGAGAGACAGTCTGCAAAACAGGTTGCAAAAGCATTGCTTGACGGACTTTGGGCATTGATTCTTCCGGTGTTTATTCTTGTTGGACTGCGCAGTGGTAAATTTACACCGACAGAGGCTGGAGTTATCGCAGCAGTATATGCATTAGTGATCGGACTGTTTGTATACAAAGAATTAAAAATCAGCATGCTGATGGAATGCCTTGTTTCTGCGGCAAAGTCATCTTCTGTAATCATGTTTCTTGCTGCAGCAGCAATGGTATCTTCTTGGATGATGACAGTGGCAAATGTTCCATCCATTGTTACGGGAATTTTAGCACCATTTATTGAGCATCCAGTAGCATTAATGCTAATTATCTGTCTGATCGTGCTCCTTGTTGGAACTTCCATGGATGTAACGCCTACCATTATGATCCTGACACCTGTATTACTGCCGGCAGTGAAAGCAGCAGGAATCGATGTTGCATATTTTGGAGTGGTATTTATCTTAATGACGGTTTTAGGTTTACTTACACCACCGGTAGGAACAGTATTAAATGTTGCCTGCGGCGCAGGAAAGATCAACATGGAGAGAATGGTAAAATCGATATGGCCGTTCCTTCTGGCTGAGGTAGTGATATTACTGCTTATGGTTTTGTTCCCGTCTCTTGTGACGGTTCCGATGAACTTTTTCCTCGGATAAATCAGTGATTGCGGAGTTTTGATTCAGGTTAAAACTTCGCAGTTGTTTTTGAATATAACAGATAGAAATGGAGATCAGAAAAATGGAAATGACAATGAGATGGTTCGGAAAAGATTATGATACCGTCACCTTGGAACAGATAAAACAGACACGCTATGCAACCGGGATCATTACTACATTATATAATAAAATGCCGGGAGAAGTGTGGAATCTGGATGAAATTCTTGCAATGAAAAAAGAGGTTGAGGACGCAGGTCTACATCTGGCAGGAATTGAGAGTGTCAATGTCAGCGATGCAATCAAGACAGGCGGAGAGGGCAGAGACCATGATATCCAGGCATATATTGAGACATTAGAAAATCTCGGAAAAGCAGATATCCATATGGTTTGCTATAACTTCATGCCGGTATTTGACTGGACAAGAACAGAACTTGACCGTGTGAGAGAAGATGGTTCTACGGTAATGGCATATAATCAGGATGCAATTGATAAAATGGACCCGGAGAAAATGTTTGATGCGATCAAAGATGACATGAATGGAACAGTCATGCCGGGCTGGGAGCCGGAGCGAATGGCAAAAATCAAGGATTTATTTGCATTATATAAAGGAATCGATGAGGATCAGCTTTTTGAGAATCTGAAATATTTTCTGGAAGCAATCATGCCGGTTTGCGACAAATATGATATAAATATGGCAATTCACCCGGATGATCCGGGCTGGAGTGTGTTCGGTCTGCCGAGAATCATTTCATCACAGGAAAAATTAAAACGAATGATGGATATGGTGCCAAATAAACATAACGGTGTGACATTCTGCATGGGCTCGTATGGAACAAACTTAAATAACGACCTGATCGCAACCATTCATATGTTAAAAGGCAGAATCCATTTTGCACATATCAGAAACCTGAGATTTAACGATGGAATGAGAGACTTTGAGGAGAGCGCACATCTCAGCGAGGATGGCACATTTGATATGTATGCCATTATCAAAGCGCTTTATGAAGATGGGTTTGATGGCCCAATCCGTCCAGATCACGGAAGAATGATCTGGGGAGAAAAAGCAATGCCGGGGTATGGACTTTATGACCGTGCATTAGGCGCAGCATATCTTCGCGGACTGTGGGAAGCTGCAAAAAAGGAAGGAGAGCAGAGATGAAACTGACATTACAGGGTTTGCAGGAAAAAGAACAGTGGAAAAACGCAGGAATCGGACTTCCTTCTTATGATATTGAAAAAGTGGCAGAAGAGACAAAGAAAAACCCGGTGTGGGTACATTTTGGAGCCGGAAATATTTTCCGTATTTTTATCGGAGGGATCGCAGATACTCTGATATCTTCCGGAGAGATGAAAAAAGGGATTACCTGTGTGGAAACGTTTGATTTCGATGTGGTAGATAAAATATACAGACCGTATGATAACCTCGTTTTAGCTGTGACATTAAAAGCCGACGGCTCAACGGATAAAAAGGTGCTAGGTTCTCTGGCAGAGGCAATCAAAGCGCAGTCAGAAGTGCCGGAGGAGTGGGATCGGTTAAAAGAAATCTTTTCCGATAAAAATCTCCAGATGATCTCATTTACCATCACGGAGAAAGGATATGCGTTGAAGGGAGTGGATGGAAATTATTTTCCATTTATTCAGAAAGATATTGACAACGGACCTGAAAAACCGGTGTCTGCAATGGCGGTTGTCTGCGCATTGCTGTACGAGCGTTTTCAGGCAGGAAAGGCTCCTCTTGCAGTAGTTTCCATGGATAACTGCTCTCACAATGGAGAAAAATTAAGAAATTCCATTCTGACTATGGCAAAAGAGTGGGAGAAAAAAGGATATGTAACAGGCGAGTTTGTAAATTACATTTCAGATGAAGATCAGGTGTCATTCCCATGGTCAATGATCGATAAGATCACCCCAAGACCGGCAGAATCCGTCTGCAGATCTTTGGAGGAACTTGGCATTGAGGATATTGCACCGGTCATCACTTCAAAAAATACATACATAGCGCCGTTTGTAAACGCAGAGGGACCACAGTATCTTGTGATCGAAGATCATTTTCCGAATGGCAGACCTGCATTGGAAAAGGCAGGCGTCTATATGACAGACCGGGATACTGTAAATAAAGTAGAGCGCATGAAAGTTACAACCTGCTTAAATCCACTGCATACAGCACTTGCAGTCTACGGATGCGTTTTAGGTTATACCCTGATCGCAGACGAAATGAAAGATGAGGAACTGAACAGGCTTGTCCATGAAATCGGTCCTGTAGAGGGAATGCCGGTGGTTACAGATCCGGGTATCTTATCGCCGGAAGCTTTTGTGGATGAAGTTATCAATGTGCGTATTCCAAATCCGTTTATGCCGGATACACCGCAGCGTATCGCAACAGATACCTCCCAGAAAGTGGGCATTCGCTATGGCGAAACGATCAAAGCCTATGTGGCTCAGTATGGGGATGCGAAGAAGTTAAAAGCAATTCCACTTGCAATTGCAGGATGGTGCAGATATCTGCTTGGCGTCGATGATAAGGGAGAAAAGTTTGAATTATCTTCTGATCCAATGCTTGCAGAATTAACAGCTGCCTTAAAAGATGTAAAATTTGGTGAGAAAGAATCCTATACAGGACAGTTAAAGAGTATTTTATCCAATGAAAATATTTTCGGCATCGATCTTTACAAAGCCGGTATCGGAGAGAAAATTGAAGAATTATTTGTAAAAGAAATCGCAGGCCCGGGCGCAGTGCGCAAGACCTTGAAAGAAAATCTGACAGATTAAACAAATCAAAAACTAAGCCAGAGGAAAAACATGAAAATTCCTCTGGCTTAATTTTTTTAAATCCCTTGACAGAATATAAGCAATCCGTTACTCTAAAAATGCGTAAAGCAAAAATCTTTTTTATCAAATGAGTGAAATCATATATGCTGGATCAGCATGGATTCCCAATATCCACAACTATATAGCAAATGGTAAGTGAACTTGAGTTTATTATTGAAAGAAAAATACAGTACATAGTATAATAGAAGGAGAATATTATTGTTAGAAGAAAAAAGAAATAACAAACCAGATGTAGTATTGAAAAAGTATTGGGAAAACAAGGAACAATTTTCAGATTTTTTTAATGCGGTTCTGTTTGATGGAAAAACGGTTATCAGACCGGAAGAATTAGAAGATTTAGATACAGATGAATCTTCTATATTGGAGCATAAAAATTATGCAGAAACACTGAAAGCTTCACGGGATAATATTGCAATTTGTAAGAAATCTACCAGATATGGGATCAATTTTGTGATGCTTGGGATGGAGAGTCAGGAACATATTCATTATGCAATGCCAATGAGAATAATGGGATATGACTATGGAGCATACAAAAAGCAGTATGATAATAATGCAGTAAAGTATAAGAATGGCAAGGGATTATCTTCGGATGAATTTTTGTCTAAAATGAGAAAAACAGACAAATTTATACCAGTGATTACGGCTGTTATTTATTATGGTGAACGACCGTGGGATGGCGCAGTATCATTACATGGGATGCTGGATATTCCCAAGCAATTCAGCCGTTATGTAAACGATTATAAAATGATATTGATCGAGGCTGGAAATAATAATTTAAAGTTACATAATGTCAACAACAGAGACTTGTTCAACTTAGTGGGAATGTTGATCGATAAAAGGGAGACACCTGGAAAAAGAAAAGAGCAGGCGATTCATTATGTTAAAAAGAATCATGTCGATACAACTGTGATCAGGACAGTGACAAGTGTAATGAACAGTAAACTGGATTATCAATTATTGGAGCGGAAAGGAGAAAATGAAATGTTTACCGTATTTGAAGAGACATGGAAAGAGGGAGAACAGGCAGGAAGAACGGAAGGAAGAGCGGAAGAAATCATTGCGGCAGGATATGAATTTGGCCTTTCAGAGAAAACCATTTTAGAACGTTTACAGAAAAAACTTGCAATAACTCCGCAGAAAGCCCGGGAATATCTTGCAACTTACACAAAAGAGACCAAGCAGCACTGCTAAATTATAAATACTGTGCCATTTATTAGAAAAACTACTATAAAACCTCTGGTTTTTCAAAAATTAGTTCTTTTTATAACACTTTATGTAACGCCCTGAATGTTATAGTTAGTATAACAAAAAGGACAAATATGTTTTTTTGCAGCCTTGGCAAAAAGTGCAGCGAGATAAACATTAAAATGGAAGGAAGAGGTTTACGCAGATGAAAAAGGAAATGATGGAAAACGCTACAGGCGTAAAATTAACCAAAAAAGCCAGCAAAAACGTGATCAGATCGTTATCGGTCGGACTGGCAGCAATGATGGCATTATCTACTCCGATTGCAGCATTTGCTGAGGATGCAGATGGACAGAATAGCAGTGAAACAACACCGGAAGAGAGTACAACAACTGTAACAACACAGAAATCTGCCGCAGATCAGGTGAAAGAAATTCAGCAGAGCGATGCAGCACAGAATGTAAAAACTGATACAACTGCAGCAAAAGATGCGGTAAATACAGCAGTTGACACAACCCTTAAGGGTGACAGTGGCGCAGACCAGACAACAAAAGATGCAGCAGGCGTATTGGATGCTACCGCAAACGGAACATTCGAAGGCGGTACAGATGTGAATGTGGCAGAAGAAATAGTTGACAAAACAATGGATCGCATAAAAGATGCGTCAGATGCCGCAGCAGATACCGACGCAGCTCTTGATAAGGCAGATAAAAAAGCAGATGAGGCAAATACAATTGCGGATGATGCAAAGAAAGAGCAGCAGGAAGCACAAGACGCATTTGATAAAGCACAAGCCGGAATTGATTCTGCAACAGACATTGAGGATGCGAAGAATGCTTACAATCAGGCAGCTGGTATTGTAGGCGATGCACAGAAAGCGTATGAGACTGCCAAAGCAGCTTATGACAGCAAAGTAGCCGAATACAATACAGCGTTAGACGAGCTTAAGGCGGCACAGGCAGCTTATGATACAGCAGTTGCCGAAGCAAGTACCGAGGCAGCGGCAGCCGCAGCAAATCTTGCAGCAGTTCAGGAGAAAGCGAAGGCTCTTCAGGAGGCAGCAGAGGAAGCAAAAACAGCAATTCCGGAGCTTACCGATGCACAGAAAGCAGCACTTGAGATCATCGCTCTGGAAAAAGAACGTGCAGGGGATACCTCCACAAACTGGAGAAAAGAAGATGAGCTGTTCAAAGTGATCCTTAAGAATTACTACATTCCGGAACTTGCCAAGGGAGAACTTGTTGACTGCAAGTGGACCTGGAATCGGAATGATAACAAAAACTATTGTGAGGTGACTTACAAAGATGTGGCAGGTGACACACAAACCGTATATCTGAACTACAAGCTCAACGATACCCGCGATGATCTTGTTATTTTCGAGAAGGCAGAAGAAGTGGTTTCCTATGATGTGAAGGGCACAGACGGAAGCCTTGCATTCAATATCAATGCAGAGAACTTCCCGGCAGATAAGCTTCAGAATGATCAGGATACCGCAGTTTATGAGAATAACGGAGTGGTATACACAATCGTAAATATAGGTGGACAGTTCTATGTGGTCGACTCAGCTTCTAAGGACGTTGAGGTGAACGATAACTATAACAGTGAACAATATGAAACTTCCGGTGAGAAAAAGACCACCTATTCAGTGGATGAAAATGGCAAACTGGTCAAAACGGTAAAACAAAACGTTTCCGAGATCACATACACGGAAACTAAATTATCTTCTGATAAGACATATGACAATGTCGAGGCAGCAGAAAAGGATCTGGCCGATAAAAAAGCAGCATTGAAAGACGGAGATAAAGATGTCGAGACGTCCATGAGCGCAACAGCGACTGCAGATGTGACCGTAAGCCAGAAAACTACATTTACGACAACTATTGATTTATCGAAAATTGTTGTTGAAATGAAAAAAATCAATAATGATAACGATAAATACGAGAAGAAAAATGCCGAGATTGCAGCAAAGGAACTTTTTGCTAAATTCACCAACAAAGAGGCGTTAGAGAACCTGCTTGGCGGCGATTATAAGATCGAAAGTATTAATACAGATAATGCAAAAGTGAATGCTGTAGATAAGTACAAAAATACTTCCGGCAGATGGGTAGACTGGGGTGCAGATTCTGCTGCTTATAAAAACGTATTTTCAGGCACGATCGTTATTACTTATTCGCAGACAGTGACTGCAAAAGCAAACGCTGTGGAATCCAAGACAAATGCTGTAAATGCAGCAGATAATAAAAATCTGGAAGAGTTAAAGGATCAGGCATATGATGCTGCAAAAGCAGATGCAGAAAAACTTCTTGGAGATGCGGTTTCCCAGAATAAGAAGATCACAGACAGCCTGAAAACGGGAGAACTGCATATTAACGGTTATGAAGGCTGGAATGGAAAACATAACTCCAACGTAGCAATCAAAATCCATTATGCCGATGACACATTCACAGAGGGAAAGAAGACAACGGATCAGGCAGTTGTTGACGAGAAGAACAGCTCCACAACCTTATCCGTTTCCTACACCGGAACTTATCAGCAGAAAAATTCCAAAGATCTTGGTGCGCAGACCGTGGAAACACAGAAATACAATCAGACTGCCAAGGCAGAGGAAAAAACAGCTTATACAAGCAACAAATATTATGATGAATATAAGAAAACAGGAGAAATCAATGAAGGAATCTGGCTCACCGGAAAAGATGATAATCGTTTCCCGGGACATGAAAGCTTAAAGAGCTTCTATGATTTCAAAGATGCAGCATTAAAAGCGGAGGCTGAAAGAGCAGAGAAAGTAGCAAAAGCGGATGCGATCATTGACGCAGCAAAGAATGCGGTGGAAAAAGTTGATAAAGCAAAAGCAGATGCGGACAGCTTAAAGGATAAGCTTACAGCACTTCTTGCAAGCCAGAACTACACAGCAGATCAGGTAAAAGAGTTAGAGGGACAGATCAGCGCGGCAGAGATAAAATTAAAAGAGGCAGAGGACATGGCAAAAGACCTGACAGATAAGTTAGGAATTGCAGGAGAAACACTGGCTGATAAGATCACAGAACTCACCCCTGCACCGGCTCCGGGCGAAGGCGGTTCCACAACGACACCGGGCGGCGCAACTACCCCATCCGGTACTGAGACGACACCGGGCGGCGCAGCCACAACACCTGCAGGCACTGTAACTACAGCAGCGGCTCCGGCAAGTGCAGCCACAATTGTTACAACAGCCACAGCAGCTGCAACACCGGTTGAGATCGCAGAGACACCGGTAGCGCTTGCAGCAGCTGCAACACCGGCGGCAGCAACGAGAACAGCAGCGGTTGCAAATGCAAATGCCGCAGCTGATACAGATGCGGACGCTGACACAGATGTGACAATTGCGGACGAGGAGACACCTCTTGCAGCGAACGGAGCACAGGAGAGCTCGACAATTGCCGATGAAGAAACTCCACTTGCAGCAGAGGCTGGCGCAGTGAAAAACATGCAGCAGGAGAAAATGTCCTGGTGGTGGTTACTCATCATTGCACTTCTTGGTGTAACCGGCGAGGAAATGTACCGCAGAAATAAAAAGAAAAAAGCAGAAGCAGCTCAGAAAGATGAGAAATAAATTTTAACAGTAAGGCGCATCCAAAAGGTGCGCCTTTTCTAAAACATCCATTGCAAAAAAATAAAATACGGAGTATTCTGAAAACAGGAAAAATATGATCCGTAATTTGTATACAAGGAAACAAAATCTATGAAACAAAAGAAAATACTCATAATCTGCATGCTTCTTGGCATAATGCTCCTGACTTCCTGCGGAAAAACAGATCATCAGGATCAGGCGTCAGTCGCCACCGAGCAGACATCCGGAGACAGCCGGCAAACGACAGAAGAACCTGCGGAAACCGTCGGTGGATCGGAAGAGTCAACGGAAGCAGCCGGGACAGCCCAAGCGGCAGTAGAAGCCGTGGAAAGCACAGAATCTTCTGAATATGCAGAACGTAAAAGCATCATCATCACAGCCACAAACGAGTGCGGCATCGACATTGGGATGTTTTCTGTGATCGATCCGATCAGCGGCGAACAATACAATATCAGTGCAATCGCAGATGGACAGTCTGTTTCCATGCCGGTAGAGTGGCCGGTGGAGATCACAGATTTTCAGTGGGCGCTTTATAATCAGAACGGTGAACTCTGCGTTGAGGCAACCACGGATATCAGCCAGGCGGAGAGCGGAGTGACCTTGCTTCTCACCGGAGACGGAACTCTGGATGATGTACAGGAGATCTTTGAATAATGCAGACGATCTGATACAGACAATTCTGCCTGTACAGGGCAGTCAGGACAGAAATGATAAAAACAGGGGGTACTCATGGAAGAAAGAAGAGAAATATCGAGGGTAGAATACAAGACAAATGGTGTTGTCGTAATCTGCGATACACAGGAAAAAATATACGTGGACGTGAAAGACATCAGTCCGTTAGGCATGGGAATCTGTGTGCCGGAGGGGCATGAAGGCCTTCTCGGAAAACAGGTGATCGTTGTGGCAGAAACACTGATCATGTATGCGGAGGTTTCCCGCGAAGAAAAGCAGGAAGACGGCTCCACATTCATTGGTGTGCATGCGATAAAATTTACAGATGACGTTCTGCAGTATCTGTTTTCACACATTGGCTGATGAAACCAATCTTCTAAGCTCGCAGTTCCCGAGCAGCTGATCCCAGAAATGTTCAAGAGGAATCTCTTCATACTGGCAGATCAGGCTGCAGTCTAAGGCTCCATGGGCAACGATCAGTACATTTTTTCCGGAAACAAATTCCGACGTCAAAACATCGTGGATAAAAGAGCCGCTGCGGGCATACAAATGCTCAAGACTTTCCGCACCATCTACAGCATGATAATGGACAGGATCATGGAACAACGTGTATACCGGACATTCCGGTTTCTGTGTGACATGTTCTGTTCCTTCATACATGCCAAATCCCATCTCGCGGAGACGGTCGTCCGTCAGGATCGGCGTGCCGCTCCCTTCCAGAAAAATTTCAGCAGTCTCCTGCGCACGCTGTAAGGGAGAACAATAGCAGATATCAAATCGCAGATCCCCATACTTTTTCCGCGCGTCTCTCGCCATCTGGCGACCTTCTTCATTTAAAGGAATATCTTCGCTTCCCTGCAGGCGGTGGACTGCATTCCAGTCAGTTTTTCCGTGTCTCATGATATATAACATAATAAACAATATCCTTTCTTCTTATAATAGTAAAAATCATAAACGCATTGCGGACTCAATTCCCGGTGCGATTGAATTATATCCTATATTTTGTTAAAATGAAACCCTGATCAGAAAACAGCACCGGCACAACGCAGGAAATTGCATGACAGCTATTAATTTTACAGGAAAACTACCGATATATGAGTTAGAAAAATAAGCGTTCCGGCATTTACAGAGATCCGGACCGCAACCATGGAAGAACACAGGCTTATGCACACGGAGGTGTAGAACAATGGCAATAGAGGCTATGAAAGGGGCAGGAATGTCCTACGCGGGAAGTTCATCCGCATCAGATGTAAAAGCAGAGAGTCAGGCAAAAGTGGAAACTGCATCCAACGCAGCAGCTTCTGACGATCTCATGAAGAAAACCATTCAGATCGACACGAAAGAAACTGACAAAAACGGCAAAGACGGAAACCGGGACGACAGTCAGGCACAGCAGACGATCTCCGAGAATTCCCAGATCAAGAAAGCAGTTGACGAAATCAATAAGAAGGCACACAATTCCGAGGCAGTCTTCGGAATCCATGATGCAACCAACCGTGTTACCATCAAGATCGTTGACAAAGACACGAAGAAAGTCCTGAAAGAATATCCGCCGGAGAAAACCCTGGACATGATCGCAAAAGTCTGGGAGATGGCCGGATTATTAGTGGATAAGAAACTGTAGATCACTGTCCAAAAGACAGGAGCAGCAATAGACAAGTGACAGATGCAAACAGAAAATGATATAAATAAGTTACAAAACTGAAAGGAGCAGGATTATGCCAATCAGAATCACAGGTTTGAACTCAGGATTAGATACCGAAGCGATTATCTCTGCATTAGTATCTTCTTACAGTTACAAGACCAATAAATACAAAAAAGCACAGACCAAGCTCTCTTGGAAACAGGACGCATGGAAGACTTTAAACACAAAAGTTTACAGCTTCTATACAAGCTTGGACAGTCTGCGTTTCTCTAAAAACTACAATTTGAAATCAACCAAAGTATCCGATTCCACAAAAGCGACGGTTACAGCCAGCAGCTCTGCACCAAATGGTACCCAGAAGCTCAACATCCTTAAGGTAGCACAGGCAGGATACTTGACCGGTGGTAAATTAGATGACAGCACTACAACCGGAACCACACTCGCTGAGTTGGGCTACACAGGCGGAAACGGTACGATCACCTTGACAAAAGGTGATGGCACAAAGAAGACTATCGAAGTCAGCCAGGGCACTACGGTCAACAGCTTTATCAATTCTTTGAAAGAAGCCGGCGTGAATGCAAGCTATGATGATATCAACAAACGTATCTTCGTGAGCTCCAAAGATACCGGTAAGGACAATGACTTTACATTGACCGGTGGCAATGTGGATGGGGCGAATGCGTTGTCGAAACTGGGATTGAATGTAAAATCAGATGCAACAGACGCAACCTATAAAACCTACATGCAGTATTATGGTGATGGAACGCAGTCAGGTATCACAGCAAAAGTAAATGAAGCGATCAAAGCCTATCAGGATGCCCAGACCGCATATAAAACAGCTGATGCCAAGAACAGCAACATAAGCGCAGGCTATGGTTATGCATCTGCGTATGCGGCAATGAAAGATGCATTTGCAAAGAGCGGATTAAGTGAGGCAGAGCAGGATCAGATGGTGAAGCTGGTGCAGATGTCCGCAACGGATCGCGCACAGTCTGTCATGGACAGCAATGGCAATATTTATAAGACTGAAAAGACAAACGATGATGGAAGCGTCATTTATTCTTATACAGATGCAAGTGGGAATAAAAGCTACATCCAGAGTGAGACAACTGATTCTGTAACAAAATATTATACTGCTACAGCAAGTGAAGTAAAATACAACAAGATCACTGCATCAGACGGCAATGAGTACAGCGAAGATGAGAACGGACTTTATGTAGATAAAGAAGGAAAAAAATATTTTGTGGATGGCAGCAATTTAGTTGAGACAACAGGAAGAAAAGTCAACGGCAGCTGGGAAAAGACAGCTGATGGGAAAACGGTCGCTTTTGAAGCCAGCAAAAAAGAAGAGGCGACAAAGACCGTTTATACCAAGGACTCTAACGAGTTGAGCAACGCAAAATCCGGAACGACCGCTTATACAGATCTGGCAAAAAAGGCACAGGATGAAATGAAATTGTCAGACGAAGATATGAGTTCATATCTCTCTACATTGGCAACGAATGTCGGCACAGTGAATACTTATGAAAATACGGCTGATACCACTTTAGAGGATAGTAATGAGTATTCCAGAAAGAGCATTATCGATAAAGTACATACGGCTTATGCCCAAAATGCGGCACAGGGCGTAACAGACCTTACCAATACATTTGCCGCAGCTATCGCCACCAACAAAACGACAATGAATACCAGCCAGAAGACCATGGATAATAATCAGGTGCTCGCTGATATTGCCGCAATGGAAGACAGTACAGAAAAAGATGCTGCGATTGCTTCATTTGTAAAACAGGTACAGTCAGCACACGACATTGCAAATAACACAAGTATTGAATACAATACAGATGCCAGGAAAATCGATGGCTGTGATTCTGAGATCTATTTAAATGGAATCAAATACACAGGAAGCTCTAACAGCTATTCCATCAACGGCTTAAATATTACGGCACAGGTAGTTACCGATACCGATGGAAAGGCAAGTGATGCGAATGCAATCAGTATCACAACATCTACTGACACGCAGGGAATCTATGATAAGATTAAGGACTTCCTGTCACAGTACAACAGCCTGATCAATGAGATCACATCCCTGTACAATGCAGATTCCGCAAAGGGCTATGAACCGCTGACAGATGATGAAAAAGATGCAATGTCTGACACAGAAGTAGAGAAATGGGAGCAGAAAATCAAAGATTCTCTGCTGAGACGTGACGATAATCTGGAAAGCCTTATGAGTGCCATGACTTCTGCAATGAGCGGTGCGGTTGAGGTAAACGGAAAGAAAATGTATTTGTCCAATTTCGGAATCAAGACATTGGGTTATCTGAATGCACCAAAGAATCATCAGAATGCATATCATATTGATGGTGATGAGGATGATGCTAATTCTTCCGGTAATGCAGATAAGCTGATGACTGCAATTACTAATGATCCGGATACAGTGATCAATTTCATGCAGGGACTGGCGTCTAATCTTTACAATTCGGTTCATAAGAAAATGCAGACATCATCATTAAGCAGTATTTATACAGTTTATAATGATAAAGAGATGGCATCAGAGTATAGCGATTATACAGATCTGATCAAGAAATGGGAAGAAAAATTACAGGACAAAGAAGATTATTATTATAAAAAATTCTCTTCGATGGAGACGGCACTTTCTAAACTGAACAGCCAGACATCATCATTAAGTGGTTTATTTGGCAGTTGATGTATGAGATAATGAGCGAAAGTGAGAATTACAAAGCAGAGCAGATATAAATTTATCTGCTCTGCTTAATACACAATAAAGACCAGGAGGGTATTATGTTAGCGAATCAGGGATATGCAGCGTATGCTAACAACAAAATTATGACAGCATCACCGGCGGAGCTGACACTGATGCTGTATGAAGGAGCAATTAAATTTGCCAATCTTGCAATCGTCGGGATTGAGGAAAAGGATATTCAGAAAGCACATACGAATATTATCAAAGTAGAACGGATTATTGAAGAATTTCAATCCACATTGGATCATAAATATCCGGTTGCAAAAGACTTTGACGAGGTATATTCGTATCTGATGATCAGGCTTCGCGAAGCTAATATAAAAAAAGACAAAGAGATTATGGAAGAAGTGTTAAAACATCTGCGTACCATGCGCGACACCTGGAAAGAAGTGATGCGTACCGGCAGAACACATTAATTGGAGAATGGTACTATGGCAGACAACCAGTATATTACAATCATGCTACAAAGCCTTCAGAAGAAAGAGAAGGTTTTAAACAGCATCATACAGATCAATAAGCGTCAGAAAGAAGAATTGGAGAATCCTTCTTTGGATCCAGACGATTTTGATAAGACAGTCGAAGAAAAGTCAGAACTCATAAAACAATTAGAACTGCTGGATAACGGCTTTGAGAAACTGTATGAAAAAGTACGTGAAGAACTGCAGACGAATAAGGAAATTTATAAGGATGAGATTCTTAAGATGCAAGGCTGTATACGCACGTTAACAGACAGAAGCATGGAAATTCAGGCACAGGAAGCCAGAAATAAGCAATTGATGGAGCAGAAGTTCGCAAGTGTGAAGAAACAGGTGAAAGAAATCCGTTCCAGCCAGAAAGTTGTGAACCAATACTACAAGAATATGATGAAGAAGGGCTATGTGGAACCGCATTTTCTTGACAATAAGAAATAATTGATAGAAAAAAAGAAAAAAATCTTTTTTTACTATAAAGTATTGGAGGGAATCTCCGATATATAAGTCAAGTAAAGAAAATTACTTGCAGGTGAAAGTTCAAGCAGAGCGTACGGCTGGGAGGATGGAAACCTAATATAACAAAACAAGTACATAAAGTACAGATGCAGCATGGAGGTTGCATTACATTCAAGGAGGAAAAAATAATGGTAGTACAGCACAATCTTACAGCGATGAACGCTAACAGACAGTTAGGAATCACAACAGGACAGCAGGCAAAATCTTCAGAGAAATTATCTTCTGGTTACAAAGTCAATCGTGCAGCAGATGATGCAGCAGGATTAACAATTTCAGAGAAAATGAGAAGCCAGGTTAGAGGACTTAATAAAGCTTCTGATAATGCTCAGGATGGTATTTCTGCTATTCAGGTTGCAGAGGGTGCATTAAATGAGACACATTCTATCTTACAGCGTATGAATGAGTTGGCTACTCAGGCAGCTAATGATACTAATACAACAGTTGATAGAAAGGCTATTCAGGAAGAAATTAATGCTTTAACTTCTGAAATTGATCGTATCCAGTCTACAACACAGTTTAATACACAGAATTTATTAGATGGAAGTTTCACTGGTAAAAATCTTCAGGTTGGTGCGCTTAAAGGTCAAAAGATTTCTATTACAATTAGTAAAATGAATGCAGGAAAATTAGGAGTATCTAATGTAAAGGTTTCTTCATTTGCAAGTGCTGGTTCTGGTATGAGTTCTATTCAGAAAGCTATTGAGAAGGTATCTACACAGCGTTCTAAATTAGGTGCATTACAGAACAGATTAGAGCATACAGTAGCTAACTTGGATAACATTGCTGAGAATACTCAGACAGCAGAATCTCGTATCCGTGATACAGATATGGCTGAAGAAATGGTTAACTACAGCAAGAACAATATTCTTGCACAGGCAGGACAGTCTATGCTTGCTCAGGCTAACCAGAGTACACAGGGCGTATTATCTTTACTTCAGTAATTTTAAAAGTAATAAAAAAGAAAGGAATCGGAAACGATTCCTTTCTTTTTTATGGAAAAACAATAGAAAAAATATGTTCGAAAAATTTTTCAAAACTATGATTTTGTTTTACTTTTTCATGCCCATTGTGCGCAATTTCTTTTCGTTTTGCTTCATGTGAGAGATAATATTCTACTTTTTCACATAAATCTTCTTCACTTTCATAATAGACAAAGTCTTCATCTGGAATAAAATAATCTAAAAAATCTGCCTGATAATTACTCAGAAGGAAGCCTCCAGCTCCCATAATATCCATAGCACGTAAAGGAATGCCAGATTGGATACTACGCAACGAAATATTAAGATTAATTTTGCTGTTAGCAAATACATATGGCATTTCAGAATAATATTCGACAGATCCCATATTTGTAGCACCTGGAATAATTGCTTTGGGATCTAAGGTGTATAGTCGAAGGCTACAGTGCTTTGCAACAGCTGTAAGTAAACGCTGACGTTCAATAGATGTTAATTTTCTGTCAATAAAATAGGTTGAGTAAACATATTCAGGTGTTTCTATGCCAGATGGGTCACTTTCACAAGGACAGCTTTTTTGTAAATCCGAAAGAATATCGGGGGTAAGTAGTTCTGGTATAAAATGATATCCTTGAATTTTTAGCTGAGCTTCCATAATAGCATCAAGATATCCTTTCGTATAGTCATTTAAATTTGTCAGACGATCAAAAAAAGTGTGGGATTCATTATAGAGTGAACCCACAAAAGATACTTCGGCAGATAATCTATCTTTATCATAGTTTTTTGTCATGAGATAGTCAATAATTGTACTGTTAACAGGAAGCGGATAATAATATACCGTTGATATTCCACCGTTTTTTAAATAGGTATATTCGGCTTTGTCGAACATAAACACATAATTTGTAGGGTTGATTAGTGAATAACTATAAAGCATTATCTCGGGCGAATCGTAAATAACGGCAATATATTTTATATTAAATTTTTTGCAATTATTTGAGACAATATGAAAATAATTAAAAGAGAAACAACAGTCGTAATGTGTATCGCCAATAAATTCTTCAAACGCCTGATCAAATGCTTTGCTGCGACGTTGAATATAATCTTCATGAAAAAAAGGAACAAACTCGTGCCCTGCTTGTTCTAAAGTAAATTGAACATCAACAGCGGAAAAGCAAGGCCAATCTAAAAATAAAATGCGCATAAATCCTCCTTAAATAGAAAAAGCGAGTTGCAGAAGTTGTTGCAAACGAATAGTATAAGTATAATATTTCGATACTTTTTCGAAACCAGCGTGTGCAATATCTCGTCGTTGGGTATCATGTTCTAAGTAGTAAGCAGTTAAATATTTTAATTCATCTAGACTGCCATAAGAAATAATCTCATTTCCTATATCAAAAATTTCTGGAAGTTCACTTTGGTAATTTGTTAAAACAAAACCGCCACATCCCATGATATCAAAGATTCGTTGCGGAAGTCCTGTGCGAATAGATTTTGCAGTTGGATTTAAATTAATTTTGCTTTCATGGAAAATTATAGGCATTTCTGTCAAAGATTTTGCTAATCCTTTGTTGTGAATAAAAGGTAGCATCGAAGTATCACTTCCAGTATATAAATCAACAGGAAAGGAATGCGATAGTAAACTCATAGTACGTATGCGTTCTAAAGCAGTAATTTTACTTCCTAAATACAGTTGGGCAAGAGTAGTACGATCGGTTAAATGTGTTTCTAACGGATATGTATAAAAATTAGGAAGATGTAGTTTAAATTTTTCTATGATTTCATCAGGAAGTAGTTCTTCTATAAAATAGTAGCCATATACACGAATTTGTGCCTCAATTAACCCATTCAAATATCCTGAAAGATATGGTGGCGGATTTGTTAATTTATCAAAAGGACATTTTTCGGTATAAAGTGATCCAACAAATGAAACATCGCTGGAAAATGAAAATTTTGCGCTTGAAGATGCCTGATTAATAACTTTTTGCTTTGCCTTAACATTAACAGCAAGAGGGAAATGAAATACATGTCCAGGGTTTAAAGGTGCTATCTCATTATATTGAGCTAAGTCGAAAAGAAAAATTCTATTAAAAGAATTTTGAATAGAATTTGAAAATAATTCTAACACAGGCGAGTCTACAGTCCAACATATATAAGGAATTTTGAATATTTGGCATACATCTGAGATAATGGGGAAAAAGTTAACGGTAAAAACACAATCTTGTGGAAATGAAAGTAAGTAATTACTTACTAAGCGAGCGCATTGCCCAAAAGTTATTTGTTTGTTATCTAATTCGTCAGTAAGTTGTGAAACAGTATGTCCAAGTTCTTCGAACCCTTCAATGATATCAGGTTCACAAATGCTACCATAACGATAAAACAATATTTTCATTTATTGTAACTCCTCTTGTACAGTTGAAATAATTTTTTTTAGTAAACGATTATATGAAAAATTATTTCGAATTTTAATATATCCATTCATAGCAATAGTAAGACGTTCTTTTTCATGCGTTAAGTAGTAAGAACATTTTTCATACAATTCTTCTAATGTGTGAAAAACTTCGATATCTTTCCCTATTTCAAAAACTTCTTCAATCTCAGGCTGATAATTAGTCAATACAAATCCACCAGAACCCATAATATCAAGTACACGTTGAGGAATGCCTGATTCTATAGATGGAAGGGTAATATTTAAATTAATTTTACTAAGATAAAAAATTTTGTTCATTACTGTATAATAATCCACACCGGTATGAAGATTTACGTTATTTAAAAATTTAGAGGTACTATTGGTATAAAAATCTACTTTATAATATTGCGATAAATAATTTAATATAGTAATACGTTCCATTTCACAAAGTTTTCTACTAAGTAAAAGAATACCAAAAAAGTTGGAATCTGATAAAAAATCTGTGGGATTCCAGTTTGCAAAATCAAAAGTTGCTTTCATAAAATTTACACATTCATCTGAAAGACAAGGCCATTGTCGTAGGCTAGTCCAATCACATAAGTGTTTTGTAAGATAAAGTTTTAGAGATAGTTGTAAGTTCTCGGGAAAAAACCCGATGGATTCATTATAAAAATTATCTTCATAGAGATTGCCCACAAAGGAAATATCATGTGAGTACAAGCGCTCATCTTGTGTAGTTATGTCTAACGCTCCGACTCGTTCGAGATTTACTGCGAGTGGTAAATGATAAATATGCGGGATATTTAGTCTCTGTAATCGTTCACATTCCATTCTGTCAAAAATAAATGTATAATTTGTATTATGATAGATTGAATTCGTAAAGAGGGATACTAATGGTGAGTCATATGTTATGGAGATGTATGGAATATTTAATTTAAAACAACAATCTGAGATAGCTGGAATAAATAAATATGAAATTACAAAATTATATTTATTGGAATATAAAAAGTTTGAAAAAGCTATATTGTCTGATTCAATAGAATTATTTGGATCAAATTGAGTTTGTTCGAAGATCGTGACATTATGTCCCAATAACTCTAATCCCCAAACGATGTCATAAATAGAATTAATAGTTTGTATAAATAAAAAATTCATGATAAATTCTCCAACATAAGATATAATATAATTATTATATTATATCTTATGTTGGAAAGGCAAGATGAATTTAAGGAGTAGGAAGATATGCAGATGGAGAGAGAACAAAAGGATACAGAACAGTTTGCATTAGAAGAGGAAAAACGTGAAATTGAGTGGCAAAAAAAATATGCAAGAGAGTTCCCAGAAATAATACGGCAAATGAATCAATTATTAAAACAAAATGACAGGGAAGGATACATAGAACTTTACAATATATGCCATGAAGGGGAAATATTTAATGATTATATGTATACAGATATAATGGCAGATATGCACATTATAACATCAATATATAAAAAGGAGGAAGAAGCAGGGATAAAAAATCATATTTTAAAGAAAGGAAACACAATAGATGATTTAAGAAGATACTTTCAAAAAATCAAATTTATGATATATAAATTTGATTTTGATGTTTGCGATGAAAATGAATGGCTGGTGTTTTATAAAAAATTTCATATATCGACAATTATGCTTGAAGCAATATTGGAGATAGTAGCCATGAGACCAATTCAAGTGGCATTAAAATTGGAACAAATATTTAAGCAAAAAAATATGTATGCAGAACAATTATGCATATATAATGTTCTTTGTACAAAGTACCCTGGGAATGCCAGAGTAGATTGTGAATTAGCGCAATTATATTTAAAAGCAGGAAAGATAGAATTAGCACAACAGACTTTGATGCAAATTCCATTATATATAAGAGAAAATGAAAAAAATAGACAAGAATTATTATACAAAATGCAAGAATTGTTATGGATGATTCGATATAAGCAATGGGGAGCATGCAGCATGCTTGTTGAACTTATAGAGCAAAATCAAGTGGTGAGTACAGAATGGAACTATATATTGGAAACAGAACATATTACAGATTTAGAGTGTTATTTACAATTAGCAGAGATGTTGATAGATCATAAGTGCGATGAACTGGCACGAGTGACATTGATGTATGGAAAGGAAAATTGTCTTGATGAATGAAAAAAAAATAAGTTTTATAATGTGCGTTAATAATGAAAATTATGTGGAAGAACAATCACACTATCTAAAAAAGATTACGGTTCCTCCACAATATCAAATTGAAATAATCGAGATTAGAGATGCAATATCAATGACAGCAGGGTATAATGAGGGAATGAATGCAAGTAATGCAAAATATAAGGTATATATGCATCAAGATGCTTTCATTGTGAATCCAAATTTCATACAGGATATATTAAATATATTTTCGGATAAAAGCATTGGTATGATAGGAATGGTGGGTTCACCAAAGTTACCAGAAAATTCTATTATGTGGAATGGACCAAGAGTGGGGAAATTATATTATAATTCTATATATGAGGCAGGAGAAAGCGTAATTGGTGAATTTGAAGGGGAATATGAAGAGGTAGAAGCAATAGATGGCTTTATGATGATAACGCAGTATGATATTAAATGGAGAGAGGATTTATTTAAAAATTGGGACTTTTATGATATTTCTCAGAGCCAGGAATTTATAAAAGCAGGTTATAAAGTAGTGGTTCCTAATCAAAAGAATCCATGGTGCATTCATGATGATGGTTTTTTTAATTTAAAGAATTATTATGAGAATAGAAAAATATTTCAGAGAGAATATAAAAGTAATATTATAATTGACTGAAAACAGCCGATATTAATAAAGAATAAATAATTGAGGAGTGAAGTAATGTACACAAATTTAATAGACGAGTTGAAGCCAAAACCAAAATTTAATTTAGATTATTATAAAGATGAGGATTTATATTCGGAAGGAGATGTTGAGGATAAAATGATTCAGCTAATTGCTCAAAATAATCCAGAGGATTATTCGAAAGTAATTTATGACAATTTTAGCTGGTCTACATATTATCATTTAACACATATGCGAAAAAATATTTTAAATTGGTATTCGTTCGATTCCCAAGCTAGTATATTGGAAATTGGCTGTGGACTCGGAGCTATAACAAATATGCTTTGTGAAAGGTGCAAGTCGGTAACAGCAGTTGAATTATCGAAAAAGCGAGCAACGGCAACGCTATTGCGTTGCAGAGAACGAGAAAATTTGGAAATAATTGTCGGAAATCTAAATGACATAAAATTTAAAGAAAAATTCGATTATATTACATTAATCGGAGTTTTGGAATATCAAGGACAATATACAAATACGGAAAATTCTTATGTAGATTTTCTTAATACTGTAAAAAAATTATTGAAGCCAAATGGAAAATTATTGATTGCGATAGAAAATAAGTATGGCTTGAAATATTGGTGCGGAGCAAGGGAAGATCATACAGGAATACCATTTGATAGTATTAATCAATATGGCATTGGAAATAAAAATGCAAAAACATTTTCAAAACAGGAATTGAGCCAATTAATAAAAAACAGTGGTTTTCAGAATTTGTTTTTCTATTATCCAATGCCAGATTATAAACTTCCAACAGTAATATATTCGGAAAAGAAACTTCCTGATAATGAAAACATGCAGAATTTGCAGCCATATTACCTGGATAATAGCACATTAGTAGCAAATGAAAAAAACATTTATAAAGATTTAATAGAAAATCAGGTATTTGAATTTTTTGCAAATTCATTTTTAGTAGAGTGCTCGGATGGAGATGTGGGGAAAATAACGTTTGCCAATATTAGTAGTGAACGTTTAGCTCAATATAGAATAGTGACAAGGTTTTGCAATAATGAAAAAGTGGAGAAATATGCTCTTGAGGATAATATAGGAAGAGAACATTTAGTACAGACATGGAAAAACCAAGAAGCATTGAAAAAAATAGGAATGAAAGTATGGAATTTACAATTAAAAGATAAAGTATTGATTTCTGATTATTCGAAGGAACAGCTATTAGAAAATAAATTACTTGATAGCTTTAAAAAGAAGAATATAGCAGAGATATGTGAGATTCTTGATAAGGCATATTATGATATATTACATTCTTCATCGCACATAGAGGAGAATAAAAATATAATGTTTGAATTAGGAATAGCGGATGAAAAAAATACAAAATCGTATGGTCCAATATTGAGTATAGGATTTTTGGATATGATTTTTAGAAATGCATTTTATAAACAGGGAGATTTATATTGGTTTGATCAAGAATGGATTTTAGAAAGTATTCCAGCAAAATATATATTATACACTGCGATTGTAGAATTTTATCAGTCATTTCCACAATGTGAACAAGTACTGAGTATAAAAGAAATAGCCCAAAAATATGAAATAGAAAGTTTATGGGACGAATTTGGACAGATGCGGCAAATGTTTTTTGAAACCGTAGTAGACGAATATCATTCTGTAACAAGCCAGGTATTTAGAACAGAAAGTACAAAACCGATAATGGAGAATATAAAGAAATTGATAAATATGTAAAGCAAAAACATGCTGGGAGCTTTAAGAACTTCCAGCATGTTTGATAATATTAATTCCACATAGAACAAATGGTATATTTAGAATGTAGCATTTTTTGCTGAAAAGAATTTTTACCACTACCTTGAGTAAAATAATCAATTGCATCAAGAATGTCGTTGCAACAATTTCCTTGATTGCTAAAAACAAGTTTTCCCTTTTCTAGAATGGAATTGTAATTTGTTGAGTGCGCTGCTAAATTAGTAACATATTCACGTAATTCGACTTTTTTACATTTGAGTACATAATTCATTGGAACGCTGGCGAAGCGACTTGGAACAGTGTCTGGAATAAGCCAATCTGTTACAGCTACACTGGGTTTGCCGAACATGACAGCCTCAGACATAACACTGGATTCATCAGATACAACCATGTCACATAACTCTAATGCTGTCATAATGCTTTCTTCGGGTTCAATATAATATAAATTATCATATTTATTTTCATGTAATTTCCGCATTTGGCAAATATTATTTATAATTTGATCGTATGCATCTGGCCAATGTGCTTGCTTAATTAAAAGATTTACATTTAAAGATGCTAAAGCACGAACAAAATCATCTTCTTTTTCATTGTTTTCCCATGAAGGAGCATATAAAACAGAATAATTGTATTTTAAATGAAATTTTTCTTTTAATTCTTGTGCACGATTTTTTAATTCTGGTGCATCTAATAAGTCACTTTTGGGATATCCAAATTCATATACACCATATCTTGGATTTGCGTAATATTGACAACCACATTGTTCCCATAAATCTGACCAGAATTTACCCGGAACAATTCCTAAATCAAATTTATCCCAACGCTCAAGTTCCCACAAATTTGGCCATCGGTTGTGCCCTTGGGCTAAATCATGTAGTAAAATTAAAGAGAATTTAGAATTTTCCGGATAACATACATGTTGACAATAAACACCTATTTCAGCTTTTTGGGTGATATTTTTTGTAAAGGTAACATTATAGCCTCGTTTAACAGCAGCATCAGCGATGGGTTTCAGATTATAATATTCACCTTTATCAGTATAAAAAAATGTAATGTCTTTGAGAATCTCATTGCTAACAGATTTGAATGATTGTTTAAAATGTATAGGTTTAATTAAACCACTATCAACAAGTTCATTGACTAATTTTTTATATTCTAATGCAATATCATTCTCGTCTACATATTCTGTTAAAATAGTAGAGACAAGAGGAGATTTCATATATGCAATGTTTCCATATAAAAGAAATTGATAAAGTAAGCTTAAAGAATTTATAACATTAAAAGAATATGAAGGAATAAGCCATGGGATTTGTTGAGCATATGATGTGGATATTAATAGAGTAGATAGTGTCCCATATAAATTCCTATTTTCAGATAGATTATATTCAATAAAGGTTTTTCCACAAAAAATAGTATTATTTAGGGCATCTGAATATGCTGAATCAGGATGTGCAATAATAATATTATTATTATTAATATAATTTCGTGGACAGATAGCAACCTGGGTATCTGGAAGATTTTCTAAATGCCATACCATATTAGCAATTTTGTTATTTGAATATGTGTGATTTGGCTCTATAAAACAGATATATTTGCTTTTAGTAGTGGAAATATAATCAATAATGTCAGAGCATGTATCTTCAGAATTAGTACGAACTACTTCTAAATTTGTATAATTTTGATTAAGTAAAAAATTATCAATCATTTCATTGGGGCAATTGAGGCAAATTAAAGAAACGAGTGGTCCGTAAGAACATATTATATTAAAGTATTTGTCAAAAAACTCATCTGTTCCAAATGTTTTTTGATAAATTTTTAATGGCTCGTAAGTAACTTGATAATTTTGAAAATCAAGTGTTTGTTGAATTAAAGATTGCATTTCATCTTTGGCAAAATTAGATTTCATAAATTTATACTGAATTAGAAATTCAGATCTCCTTCCTGCTTGTAATTGGTTTATTAAAAAATATATATTAAGATGATAACATATAAATCCTCAAATAAACAAAAATTTAAAAATTTTTATCTAAATATAATAAAAAAAATATATAATTAACCGATATACAATGTAGAATATCTATAATATAGGACTTATTTTATGGAAGATAGTAGAGAAGAACAAATAGAAGCATTAAAAACATTATATGAATTTAATCAACGATTATTAAAAAATATGAGAATTGTAATCAAAGAGTTGTCTGGCGAACGCTTAGATGATACGGACAATTTTGTAAAAGGTATCATTGATGCAATGAATTGGGAAATGTCTGTTTTAAATGAAAATGAAGTACGAATTGAAAAAGAGGAATTTAATAGGAAAATTATAATGTTTGGAGAAGCCGTTAATGCGAAGAATGACTATAAGATGGCAGAAGCGATTAAGGGATTAATTACAGAATTTGAAAAGCTTGAAAATGCGGTAGCAGAGGTAATAGCATAAAAAGTATAGGAGATATGCAAAATGTATATCTCCTGTTTTTGATTATAAAGTGTTACGTGATGGAAAGATAAAAGTTAAAGAACCTAATATTGGAGGATAGTGCAATGAAACTATTATATTACACCTGGAATGAAAATTCACAGAGAGATATGGCAGAGTCATTAGTCAGATTGGGATATAATGTGATATGTTGTAATATGCCTTTTTCAAATTATGAAGAAGATAGAGAATTCTGTTTTGTTCTTGAAAAGTTATTTGAAGAGCAGGAATGTGACGGTTTTATATCCTTTGATTTTTTTCCTTTAATTGCAAAATGTGCAGAACAGTTACAGAAAGTGTATATATCATGGGTATATGATACACCCCATTTGACATTGTTTTCTCCTTCCGTACAAAGTCAATATGTGAAACTGTTTATCTTTGACAAAAATCAGTATAAAGAAATGTTAAATAGAAAACAAACAGGTTTATACCATATGCCGTTAGCGGTCAATATAGAACGCTTAGTCGGACAGCTTGGAAATTTAGAAGAAAAAATTCAGTATAATAATGAAATAAGTTTTGTAGGAAGTTTATATGAAAACAATCCGTATCGTCAAATTCAATATTTGCCGGATTATTTAAGAGGATATATGGAGGGGATTATTTTAGCGCAGCAAAAGGTATATGGATATAATTTTGTGCAGGAAATAATGGATGAAAAAATAAGTCTGGAATTAGAAAAATATGTTAAAATGAATTTAGATGATAGCTATCAGGTTCCTGTTTCAAAGTTATATGCTAACATGCTGAATGCAGAAGTTACAGCAAGAGATCGTGAGACATTATTAGAAATTGCTGCGGACGAAGGACAGGTTACACTTTATTCGGGTTCACAATATGCTGGAACAAGAATTATGCAGCAAGGTATTGTTGATTATGAAAATGGAATGCCTAAAGTGTTTCGCAGTTCGAAAATAAATCTTAATATCACGTTAAGATCTATTACAAGTGGGATACCACTCAGAGCGTTAGATATTATGGGGGCAGGTGGTTTTCTTATGTCAAATTATCAGCCTGAATTGGCAGAATACTTTATAGATGGTCAAGATATAGTTTTGTTTGACAGTCCGGAAGATATGCGTTGGAAGGTAAATTATTATTTGCAGCATGATGAGGAACGGCAACAAATTGCCCAAAATGGTTTTGAAAAGGTGAAAAAAGAATTTTCATATGATATACAATTAAAAAAAATGTTACAGTTAGCATTGGATGATGGTGGACAGATGGTATGAAAAAAGTAAGTGTGATAATTCCATGTTACAATGCACAGAAATGGCTTTCGAAATGTTTTTTGTCATTAGTGAAACAAGCGATTGGAATGGAAAGCTTGGAACTCATTTTTGTTGACAATGCGTCAAAGGATGATGGAATGACATGGACAATGCTGCAGGAGTTTGAGAGAGCCTATCTAGATAGTATAATGGTAATTCATTTGGATGAGAATTTGAGGCAGGGTGGAGCAAGGAATGTGGCGTTAAAGTATGCTTCGGGAGAATATATTGCGTTTGTAGATGCGGATGACTTTGCTGCAGATGTTTTTTTAGAAGAGGCATATAATAGAGCGAAAAAAGAAAATGCTGATATATTACAGTTTGGTTTCTATTATTATACAGAGGGATTGGGTGCAGTTTCTGTCGGAGAAGATCAGAATGAAGAAATAATTTATATTCATAATATGAAGGAACGAAAGAAATTTTTGCTCAGTGAAAAGATTACATATAGATGTTGGAATAAATTATATCGTCGAGAGTTAATAGATAATACTAAAGTGCAATATGCTGAACATGTAATATATGAAGAAATTAAAATGTATTTTTTACATACCTATTTATTTGAAACATTATATTTTGCAAAGAAGAGAAGTTTTACAGTTTCGTTGGAACAATTTAGAGTGTTGATAAACGTTGTATGTAATGAAGTCCCTGATTATGCAGAATCGTGTTATGCAGCATTGATTCCTATACAGATGGAGTTATATCGGCAAGTAGGAGAAGGCATGACGCAAGAAGCGTTAGAAAAGTATATGGAAATTTTATAACAAAGACTTATTTGGAAACATTAAAAGAATTACAAAAGAATGTATTTGAAAAAAGAAGTGTTGTACAATAAAATATAAATTGTTATATAAAGTAGAGAGGCATTAAAGTGAAAAGAAACATATTATTAAACCCGGGTCCAGCAACAACAACAGACACGGTAAAGCAGGCACAGTTAGTGCCGGATATCTGTCCGAGGGAACAGGAATTTGTTGAGATCATGAAACAGATTCGCACGGATTTGGTGAAAATTGTACATGGAGATTTGGAAGAATATACATCGGTATTGTTTTGTGGTTCGGGAACGATTTCTATGGATGTATGCTTAAATTCTTTATTACCAGAAGGAAAGAAAATATTAGTGGTAAATAACGGGGCATACAGTTCCAGAGCGGTTGAAATTTGTGAATACTATAATCTGCCGTTTATCAATCTACAGTTCCCGATTGATGAAAGACCTTCCTTAGAAGAAATTGAACGGACTTTAAAGGAAAATACAGACATTGCGCTTGTTTATACGACACATAATGAGACGGGGACAGGAATTTTAAATCCGGTACGTGAAATCGGTGCACTGGTACATAGGTATCATGCAGCATTTGTAGTAGATACAACTTCAACTTATGCGATGGTTCCAATCAATGTCAAAAAAGACAATATTGATTTCTGCATGGCATCTGCGCAGAAAGGCCTTATGGCAATGACAGGTGTTTCCTTTGTTATCGGAAAAAGAAGTATAATTGAGCAGTCCAAAGACTATCCAAAACGTTCCTATTATTGTAATTTATATCTGCAATATGATTATTTTGAAAAACATGGAGAAATGCATTTTACACCACCGGTTCAGACGGTGTATGCGATGAAACAGGCAATTTCAGAATATTTTGCAGAGGGCGAACAGAAGAAATGGAAACGTCATACAAGAGTGTTTGAAGCGTTGCACAAAGGACTTGCAGAGCTTGGATTTCAGGATGTTATAAAAAGGGAGTGGCAGACTGGGCTTGTGATTACAGTAAAATATCCGGATGACCCGAATTGGAGTTTTTCTGCAATACATGATTACTGTTATGAGAGAGGATTTACCATATATCCCGGAAAGATTAATAATACGGAAACTTTCCGTCTTTGTGCGTTAGGTGCGATTGATGAGGCGGATATCGTAGAATTTTTTAAAGTTTTCCGCGCGGGACTGGAAAGCAGGAAAGTGGCAATTCCGGTTATGTATTGTGAATAAAAAGGTGGCAGATTGTATGGCAAAAGATGAGATAGCTATTTTAATGGCAGCAGGACTTGGAACAAGAATGCGTCCTCTGACAGAGCAGATTGCGAAACCACTGGTTTCTGTTTTGAACAGACCATTAATTGAAACAGTGATTGATGCGTTACAGAAACGCGGCGTGAAAGAAAATTATGTTGTAGTCGGATATTTAAAGGAGCAGTTTGGTTATCTGACGGAAAAGTATGCGAACATACAATTAATTGAGAATAAAGAATATAGGGAAAAAAATAATATTTCTTCCTTATATGCGGTCGGGGATATTCTGGGAAAGGCAGATTGTTTTATCTGCGAGGCAGATTTGTATGTGGCAGATGACAGTGTTTTCTTAAGAGATTATAAACAATCGTGCTATTTTGGAAAAATGATACCGGGGTATTCGGATGACTGGGTATTCGATATGAAGGATGGAAGAATTACCAGAGTGGGAAAGGGCGGCACAGATACATTTAATATGGCTGGAATTTCCTATTGGAAGAAAAAAGATGCCGCACATATTAGAGAAGCAATTGAAAAAGCTTACAAGACAGCAGGGCATGAAAAACTTTTCTGGGACGAGATTGTAGATCAGGAATTGTCAAAACTGAATGTTACAGTGGAAGAAATTCCGGTAGAAAGTATTGTTGAAATTGACACATTAGAAGAATTACGGGAAATAGACAGGAGTTATCGGGGTGCAGAATGAATGGAAAACTATCTGGGGAAAAAGAACCGCAGATGAGAAGATTTTAAAGACAGAGGATAAGAAACAGATTTTTTTGGAATTAAAGCGAAGCAATGGATTTGATGTTGTGGAAGATGGATTAACCTATGAATCATTAGAAGAACAGAAAAATGAGATGGAGAACTGGCTTTCCGGAAAAGGGAAACAAGAAATCAAGAGTATTTATGAAGTGGGATGCGGAAGCGGAGCCAATCTCTTTCTGTTTGAGCAGGATGGGATAGCCTGTGGAGGCTTAGATTACTCGGAAACATTAATTGAAAGCGCTAAAAAAGTTTTACAATCGAATGATTTGCTTTGCAGAGAAGCTATTGATACACCAGTCAGTCCGCAATATGATGCGGTATTGTCTAATGGGGTATTTCATTATTTCAGAGATGAAGAATATGCGTATCATGTTTTAGAGAAAATGTATCAGAAGACAGCATATTCTATTGGGGTGATTGATATTCATGATATCGAGAAAAGAGATGCATTTTTTGCATACCGTAAAACAATAAGTCCAGATTATGAAGAAAGATACAAAAATTTGCCAAAATTATTTTATCGAAAAGAATTTTTCGAGAAATTTGCAAAGGAACATCAGATGGATATCTGTTTTACAGATTCACATATGAAGGGATATTGGAATAACGAATTTATTTTTAATTGTTATATGTACAAAAAATAAGTGAAGGTATTTCTTTGGAGAAACGTTTACAGCGAAGGAGATAAAAATGGTTGTAACAGATTTTATCAGTCAGATTAAGAAACTGGGAATAAAAACTTTGACTGGCGTGCCGGACTCCGCATTGAAACCTTTCTGTGACTATATTAATGGAGTGGGAAAAGAGGAATTTACGCATTATGTACCGGCAAATGAAGGAGCGGCAGTTGGCATTGCGATAGGCGAATATCTTGTAACTGGTGTTCCGGCTTGTGTATACATGCAGAACAGCGGGCTTGGTAATGTTGTCAATCCGATTACTTCTCTGGCAAATGAGGAAGTCTATGGAATTCCGATGCTGCTTTTAATCGGATACCGTGGTGAACTGGGAACGAAAGATGAACCGCAGCATAAATATATGGGTAAAATTACAGAACCTCTTTTAGATGTGCTTGGAATCGAACATATGGTATTAGGCAAAGAATTATCAGTGCAGGAAGTGGATAATGCTTTTGACAGGGCAGAGCAAAAACTGAGAGAGGGAAAGCAATTTGCATTTGTATTGAAAAGAGATTTTCTTGTGAATGAACAAAAAAGTGTCTATACGAATCATAATTCCCTGATTCGGGAAGAGGCAATCGCAGAAATCATAAAATCACTTGATGCAAGTGATGTGGTAGTATCCACAACAGGGAAGATATCAAGAGAAGTATATGAGCAGAGTGATCAGATAAAAGGAAGCCATGCACAGGATTTCCTGACGGTCGGCGGAATGGGACATGCGTCTATGATTGCGTTTGGAATTGCAAAAGAGGCAAAAGAAAAACGTGTTTACTGTCTCGATGGGGACGGCGCAGAACTGATGCATATGGGCAGTCTGGCATTTATCGCAAAGCAGAATCCAAACAATCTGGTTCATATTTGTCTGAATAACGAGGCGCATGAATCCGTTGGAGGAATGCCGACAGGATGTGTGGGACTAAGTTATGCGAAAGTCGCAGAAACGGTTGGTTATGAGTTTGTTTATTGTGTTGACACGATAGAAGAGTTAAAACAGGTTTTAAATGAGATAAAGGGAAAAAGAAAACTGACATTTATTGAAATAAAAGTCGCAATGGAATCAAGAGCAGATTTGGGCAGACCAAAAGAGACTGCTGCAGAGAATAAAGATAATTTTATGAGATACCATGGAGTAAAAGGATGAAAAAAGTATATGCATGTTTTTGCACAGATGTCATTCATGAAGGTCATCTGAATATTATTCATGAGGCAAAAAAATATGGAAGAGTCATTGCGGGTGTGTTAAGTGATGCGGCAATGATACGTTATAATCGTTTCCCAACGGTTTCTTTTGAAGAACGAAAACAAATGCTTGAGCAGATTCCGGAAGTGGATGAAGTTGTAGTTCAGGACGAAGTCATGTATGGAAAGATTTTGGAGCAGATAAAACCGGATTATGTCATTCATGGTGATAACTGGTTAAATGATCCGATGGAAGTAATCCGTGATAATGTAATCGAAAATCTGGCAAAATGGGGCGGAAAGTTAATTGAAGTTCCTTATACCTACAATGAGCAGGTAAGAAATATAGAAGTTGTGGTGCGGGAGCGGGCAGCAATGCCGGAATATCGCAGAAAACGCTTGCGTCAGTTATTGCAGTTGTGTCCGATTGTAAAGACGTTAGAGGTTCATAGTGGATTGACAGGACTCATAGCGGAAAAAACAGTTGTGGCGAACAATGGCGAAATTGACCAGTTTGATGCGATGTGGCTGTCAAGCCTCTGTGATTCGACTGCAAAGGGAAAACCGGACATTGAACTGGTGGACATGTCATCCAGACTTCGAACGGTAGATGATGTGCTGGAGGTAACGACAAAGCCAATTATCTTAGATGGTGATACAGGCGGAATGGTGGAACATTTTGTATATAATGTACGCACACTGGAACGTATTGGTGTTTCGGCGGTCATTATTGAGGATAAAACCGGATTAAAGAAAAATTCACTGTTTGGAACAGAAGTGGAGCAGACACAGGATTCTATCGAGAATTTTTCGGAGAAAATCCGCGCGGGAAAACATGCACAGCGCACAAAAGATTTCATGATTATCGCACGTATCGAAAGCCTGATTTTAGAAAAAGGCATGGAAGATGCATTGATGAGGGCATTTGCTTATGTACAGGCAGGGGCAGACGGTATTATGATTCACAGTAGGAAAAAAGACCCAGATGAAATCTTTGAGTTTTGTGACAAATTCCGTGCAAAAGATACAGCTACACCGATTGTTGTTGTTCCAACTTCTTATAATGCAACTTATGAAAGCGAATTGCAGGCGCATGGAATTAACATTGTGATTTATGCAAACCAGCTTACCCGCAGTGCATTCCCGGCTATGCAGAAAACAGCAACGGATATATTGACATACCACCGGGCGAAAGAGGTGGATGACAGACTTATGCCGATCAAAGATATTATTACGCTGATTGATGAGATTTAGGTGGAGAAAATGTTAAACGAAAAAACAATTCTAGTAACCGGTGGAACCGGATCTTTTGGAAATGCGTTCACACAGTATGTGTTGGAGCATTGCGAACCGAAAAAAATCATTATCTATTCCAGAGATGAATTTAAACAATTCAATATGGCAAATAAATTTAAAAAATATAAGGATAAATTGCGCTTTTTTATTGGAGATGTACGTGATAAAGATAGACTATACCGGGCATTTGATGGTGTGGATTATGTAGTTCATGCAGCTGCATTAAAACAGGTTCCTGCATGTGAATACAATCCAATGGAGGCAGTGAAGACCAATATTGACGGGGCAATGAATATCGTGGACGCAGCACTGGATTGTGGTGTAAAACGTGTAGTTGCTCTTTCTACAGATAAAGCGGTAAATCCTATTAATTTATATGGTGGAACTAAGTTAGTATCGGACAAATTATTTATTGCAGCGAATGCATATTCAGGTGCAAAAGATGTATGTTTTTCTATTGTGCGTTATGGAAACGTTGCCGGAAGCCGGGGCTCTGTTATTCCATTTTTCCGGGAAATTGTTGCCAATGGCGGAAAAGAGCTTCCGATTACAGATTACCGCATGACAAGATTCTGGATTAGTTTGGATGAAGGAGTGCAACTTGTAATTAAGGCATTATCGGAGGCTAAAGGTGGAGAGATATTTATCTCAAAAATTCCGTCCTTTAAAATCACGGATTTGGCACAGGCTATTTTACCAGACTGTGAGATGCCAGAGGTTGGTATTCGTGAAGGTGAAAAATTACATGAAATTATGGTTACCAGAGAAGATTCTATGCTCACTTATGAATATGATAAACATTATATTGTATATCCCCATTTTAATTGGTGGGATACATCTAAAATTCAGCCAGGTGGAAAGCGTGTTGAACCCGGATTTGAATATGATTCTGGTACAAATAAAGAGTGGCTTACAGTAGAGCAAATTCGTGAGTTATTAACAAAAATTAAAAGGTAGCAGAGCATAGTCGCAATGTATAGGAGTTTGTAATGAAAAAGAAGATTAGCATAGGAAATAAGATACTATCAAAGGAAATGCCAGCTTATATAGTTGCGGAAATGTCTGCAAATCATAACATGGATTTTAATCGTGCAAAAGCAATTATAAAGGCTGCGGCAAATGCAGGAGCAGATGCAATAAAAATTCAGACCTATACACCAGATACAATTACAATTAAAAGTGATAAACCAGCGTTCAGAACAAAAGGAATATGGGAAGGACGTACTTTGTATGAACTATATGGGAAAGCATATACGCCATGGGAATGGCAAGCTGAATTACAAAAGTATGCTCATGAGTGTGGATTAGAATTTTTTTCGTCCCCATTTGATTTGACCGCGGTTGATTTTTTGGAGAAACTTAATGTTCCAGCATATAAAATAGCATCGTTTGAAATTAATGATATTCCATTTATACGTAAAATTGCAAAAACAGGAAAACCGATTATTATGTCGACGGGGATAGCATATTTAGAAGATATTGATCTTGCGGTCAGAACATGCATGGAAGAAGGCAACGATCAAGTTATACTATTAAAATGTATTTCTTCATACCCTGCACCATATGAAAATATGAATCTAAAAGTAATTCCTAATATGGAGCAAACATTTGATTGTATTTGTGGACTCTCTGATCATTCTATGGGAAATGAAATTGCGGTTGCTGCAGTGGCATTAGGAGCAAAGGTGATAGAAAAACATTTAACATTAAACAGGGATGATGGAGGAGAAGATGCAAAGTTTTCAATGGAACCATCCGAATTCTCAGAGATGGTGCGACAGATTCGAAACGTCGAAAAAGCTTTGGGACATTCTACGTATGAACTTAATAAAGAGCAGGTAGAGAGTAGAATTTATTCAAGATCGTTATTTGTTGTAAAGGATATAAAGGCGGGGCAAATATTTACAGCAGACAATGTGAAATCTATTCGCCCAGGAATAGGAATGCATACAAAATATTGGGATGAAATTCTTGGAAAGAAAGCAAGATGTAATATTGAAAAGGGAACTCCAATGGATTGGAAATATGTGGAATAGTATGATGACTGATTTAGAAACGACAATTTGTCAACAATTTGGCGTAAAATATGGAATATTTACGGGAAATGGGACAACGGCAATGTATCTTGCATTTTGTGCACTTGGATTGCAAAAGAAAAAGGTAATATTTCCGGCAATATCTTGCACTAATCCGGTCAATGCTGCAATTTTTGCGGGCTATGAAGTGGAGTTTTGTGATGTACAATTGAAAGATTATACAATAGATTTGATAATGTTGAACGAAATGTTGAGTACTGGGAAATATGGCATTGTTGTACCAACACATATATACGGACATAGGTATGATGAGGTGGCGCTAAGAAGACTTTGCGAATATTATGGGGCAATCTTGTTTGAGGATGCAGCACAATCATATTATGTAGGGGATATGGATGTAGCTGTTATGAGTTTTGGACATACGAAAGTATGCGAAACTTCATTAGGTGGGGGCATTGCTTTAACAAATGATTATGAGTTGGCAAAAAAAATACGATCCCAAAAAATGAATTTGTGTAAATCATATAATCCTGTTATGCAATTATTCGATCAATATCGTGAAAAATATTACAGAATTGTAAGAGAAAATAATGATTGGAAAGACCGAAATAGAAAATTATGCGAATTGCAATTAGACAGTAAACAGTATTTTATTTTAGATTTGAATGATAATGAAAAAATATATGATAAATTGAGAAAATTAGGGGAGATGGTAGAGTTACGAAGAAAAAAAGTTGAACTTTATCAGCAATGTTTGAATGATAAATTTGTTTTAAAGCCTGAGGTGGAGGATCTGTTCAGATGGCGCTACACGTTTTTGTATAAGGGAAATCGTGACAGACTTTTAAATAGAGCAAGAGAACAAGGCATAGATATTAGTAGCTGGTATTACTCATTAGCAGGTATTTATCAAGGTAGACATTTGAAAAATGCAGACATATTGGAAAACCAAGTAGTAAATTTATGGGTTGATGAGACGCATTCGATAGAAAATATAAAACAGGAAATTAATACATTGAATGGAATTATGGAGGAAGAGTATGCAGGAAGTGAATAGAAAAGAGTGGATTGCATTACACCAAAATAAAAGATATAGACCCAAATATCCGTCAGAGACAGTAGTTCAATTTGTGTTTAGAAATTTTGAAAGAAATGGTATAACAAAGGTCTTGGATTTGGGGTGCGGGGCTGGTCGACATGTGTTTTTTTTAGGAAATGAAAATATTGTACCATATGGAATAGATTTTTCCGATGAAGGTATTGACTATACAAAAGAATTATTAAAACATCATGGCATGGAGAAATATGCAGATAATATGGAAGTAGGATCATTAACAAAATTGCCATATGTAGATAACTATTTTGATGGAATTATTTGTTATGGAGTTTTATATTATCTTGATATTTCTTCAATAAAATTAGCAGTAAGCGAAATAAAAAGAGTATTGAAAGCAAGTGGAAAACTACTCATTGTTGTTCGTTCTATCGAGGATTATCGTTATAAAAAGAATAATGAAATTGAAGGGGAAAAGAATACAATTATTATTTCAGAGGAAAACGAACAGAAATGTGCACATAGTGAAAATGGAATGCTAATGCATTTTTTTGAACAAGGAGAATTGAAGAAATTATTTGAGGATTTTAAAAATGTAAATATAGATTATATTAAGGAAACACATGATAATCAGCAGTTTTGGGACTACAATTATATACTGACAGCTGAAAAATAAGAGGTGATAAGTATGATACTATCGGGGCATCAGCCGAATTATTGGCCATATCCAGGGCTTATTGGAAAAATAATGAAATCAGATCGTTTTGTCTTTGTGACGAAAGTACAGTTTGAAAAAAAAAGCTGGCAAAAAAGAAATCGGGTAAGAACCAAAGATGGGTGGACATATATTCAAGTACCTACTATTACAAAGGGAAAGATGGAACAAAATATATGTGATGTATTAATCAATAATAACGAAGAATGGAAAGATAAAAATTATAAAACCATTTCGTTATTATATGGAAAAGCACCATTTTATGGTGAATATAAAGATTTTTTGGTGGATTTATATACGAGACAGTGGGATAGATTAATGGACTTAGATATTTATATTATGGAGTATTTATTTAAACTGCTCGATGTGAAGACAGAAATCTTTTATGATTGGAATTACAATTTTGAAGGAAAAAAAACGGATATGTTAGTAGATATGTGTAAACAGATAGATTGTGACACATATTTGTCTAATTTAGGAAGTTCTGCATATGTCGATATTACATGTTTTACGGAAAATAATTTAAATCATCAATATATTAATTATATAGGTGAACAATATAAACAGCAATTTCAGGGATTTGAAGAGGGGTTAACGATCTTAGACATGCTTATGAATTGTGGAACAGAAAAAACAAAAGAGATATTGTTGAAAGATTCAAATTATGAATTTAGCAAACTTAATAAGGATATGTAGGTGCAAAAAATGAAAAATAGGATTGCTGTTATTACAGCACGTGGTGGAAGCAAACGCATTCCTAAAAAAAATATAAAAGAATTTTGTGGAGAGCCAATCATTGCTTATGCGATAAAGGCTGCTAAAGAAAGTCATATTTTTGATGAAGTTATGGTTTCTACAGATAGCAAAGAAATTGCAGAAATAGCGCAAAGGTATGGTGCAGTTGTTCCATTTATGAGGAGTAAAAAAAACGCAGATGATTATGCAACTACAGAGGATGTAATTATGGAGGTAGTAGATAACTATCGTAGGATAGGGAAAGAATATGCTTATGTATGTTGCCTTTATCCGACAACTCCGTTTATCACAGGTGATATATTAAAACGGGCGATGCAAATTATGGAGGATAAAAAACCTTCCGTTGTTATTCCAGTAGTACAATTTTCTTATCCGCCACAAAGATGCTTTATTATTGATGAGGATGGATATGCAAAGTTTAAGTATCCACAGTATGTAAAGACACGTTCACAGGATTTAGAAAAAGAATACCATGATGCTGGGCAATTTTATGTATATAATGCAGAAAAACTTTTTGAAAAAAAAGGGATTATTGAAGATGACTTCATTCCAATTGTTTTACCGGAGATTTGCGTGCAGGACATAGATACATTAGATGATTGGAAGATGGCTGAACTAAAGTATCAAGTACTAAAGGAACAAAAACATGGTTTATATTAGGACAGATGCAAATGAAAAAATTGCTACAGGTCATGTAATGCGATGTTTAACAATTGCAGAAGAAATAATAGAATTAAATGAAAAAGTTTGCTTTGTTGTTTCGAGTGAAGTATCAGTACCGTTGATTAAAGAGCGTAATTTTGAGATTATTATTACAAATACACAATGGGATGATACAGATATCGAGTATGAATTTAATTTATTATCAAATTATGCAGAAAAAGGAGATATATTGCTCGTAGATTCATATTTTTTAACTTCAGAATATTTGTTTCGTATGAGAAAGATTTTTTGCGTGGCAGTATTTGATGATATGTTTGCAGAAAAGAAAATAGCAGATATAATAATTAACTACAATATTTTTTATAAAAAATTTAAATATGATACCCGATATTGTAATGATAATTGTCAGTTGTTATTAGGAGAAAAGTATGTACCGCTTCGTAAGCAATTTAAGTTAATAGAACCACATGAAAAAGTACAAAATTTGGCGCGACCTAAAGTACTGCTAATGTGTGGCGGTGGTGATACCCAAAATATGATTTACAGGATATTGTTATGGTTAAAAACAAATAAATCAGATATATTTGATGATTTAGAATGGAATGTTGTAATTGGGAATTATAATTCTAATAAAAAAATAATAGAACAGTTTGCTGCAACAAAGACTAATATTGCATTATTGGAAAATGTGAAAAATATGGCAGAATTAATGAGCGGATGTGATTTATGTATAACAGCAGCAAGTACTGTCTTGTATGAGTGTTGCGCTATGTTGTTGCCAACAATATTTGTGGTTGTAGCAGATGATCAAAAATATGATGCAGAATGTTTTACAAAGGATAATATGATGCGATACTGCGGAAATTTTATGTATGATCCTAATACAACATTAGAAGAGATCGGGAAAACATTACAAGAAATCGCATTCGATAAATTTGTGCAACAAGATATGAAAAATAAGATGAAGAATGTAGTAGATACACATGGAGCGCAAAGAATTGCTAAAGTATTGGTTGGAATAAAATAGAAAGGTATGCATAAGAAATGCAGTGGTAATAAAAATGATACCATACGGAAGACAGACAATTGAAGAAGATGATATACAGGCAGTTGTAGATGTTTTAAGATCAGATTATCTTACAACTGGTCCAAAGATAGCAGAATTTGAAAAGATGGTTGCGGATTATGTCGGGGCAAAATATGCGGTGGCAATCTCAAATGGAACATCCGCACTTCATGCGGCATGTTTTGCAGCAGGGATTCAGCCGGGGGATGAAGTGATCACAACTCCATTAACGTTTGCAGCTTCATCAAACTGTGTGTTATATTGCGGAGGAACACCGGTATTTGCAGATGTTGATCCTAATACTTATAATATTGATCCGGAAGATATCCGCAGAAAAATCACAGATAAAACAAAAGCAATCATTGCAGTTCATCTTGCAGGACAGCCTTGCAATATGGACGAGATTCATAAAATAGCAAAAGAGCATGATTTGCTTGTCATCGAAGACGGAGCACATGCGCTTGGTTCTGTATATAAGGGAAAAAAGATAGGAACTTTATCTGATATGACAACTTTCAGTTTCCACCCGGTAAAACCGATCACAACAGGGGAAGGTGGAATGATCGTCACAGATAATGAAGAATTTTACCAGAAAATGATGTTATTCCGCAGTCATGGCATTACCCGTGACGAAAATCTGATGACACGAAATGATGGTCCATGGTTTTATCAGCAGTTGGATTTGGGATATAACTATCGTATTACAGATATTCAGTGTGCATTAGGTTGCAGCCAGATGAAAAAACTGGATAGATTTTTAGCACGTAGAAAAGAAATTGTAGCACGTTATAATGAAGCGTTTGCTGATTGTGAAAATATTATCACACCATATCAGTTACCGGAAACAGAGAGTGGCTGGCATCTTTACATTGTGCAGGTAAAGAACTGCGACAGAAGGGAAGTATTTGAGGCATTAAGAGAGTGCGGAATTGCAGTGAATGTACATTATATTCCTGTTTATATGCACCCTTATTATCAGGAGCATGGATATAAAGATGTTCATTGTAAGAATGCGGAAGAAGTTTACTCACATATTATCAGTTTACCGTTATATCCGACACTTACGTCGGAGCAGCAGGAGTATGTGATTGAAACTTTAAAATATCTTATCAAAAGCTGAAAATAGTTATAAGGAGAGTATGTGAGATAGTATAGAGCGTTTGCTGGAAAGATTCAGTAAGATGTAATATATGAAATTAAATACTGAATGGAGAAATCAAAATGGAAAATTTGGAACTCGAAATTGAGAAATTGAGAGAAGAACTTTCAAGTATTTATAGAGACGAAGAAAAAATAGTATATGTAATCAATACAATTATGGAACAATTAAAAATAGCAAGTCTACGTTGTGATAATGCAATTGCTATATCGAGAAATATGAAATATGAGATATTTGACCCGCATGTTGTTGCAAATCAAGGAATATGCTATCCAGTGATTAAAAGTACGGAAGAAACGTTACAGGAGATATTGGACAAAAAGTGCTCAATAGCAAGGTTTGGTGACGGAGAGTTTGCGATTATGGCAAATCGTGAAAGACAAAAATTTCAAAACTTAAATCTGGAATTAGGAAAGCGATTAAGAGAGGTAATACGAACACAAGATGAAAGATTATTAATAGGGATTGCTGATAATTATGGAAATCTTGAAAAATTTACACAAGATGCGGCAGATAAAATAAGAGTTTATATGACGGATGAGATTCGACGGGAACAAATGCAGTTTTTAGATTTAAAACGCGTTTATGGTAATGCTTATGTAACAAGACCATATGTATTAATGGCAGATAATAGGACAGATGCTCCGAAAAAAAGATTTGAAAATTGGAAAAAAGTGTGGGATACTAGAAATGTTATAATTGTCGAGGGAGCGGAAAGCAGATTAGGTGTTGGGAATGATTTGTTTGATAATGTTTTAACATTACGTCGTATTATTGCACCGGCGACTAATTCTTATGATCGGTATCCGGATATTTTGAAGAGTGCATTAAATAATGCAAAAAGAGATGATTTGTTTTTAATTGCATTAGGACCAGCAGCAGGGGTTATGGCATATGATTTAACTCAAGAAGGATATCAGGCAATAGATTTGGGACACTTGGATCTAGAGTATGAGTGGTTTTTGGCAGGAGAAGGAAAAAGAGTTCAAGTTGTACATAAATATAATAATGAGTTCCCAGGCGATGAAAGGGCTCAGCCAATTATTGATAGTACATATGAAGCACAAAAAATAGCCGATTTCAGTTCATAAATAAAAGAGAAAAAATGCAAAAGGCAGAAACCCGGAAAAATGTTATTTACAGTTGAAAAATTACAGTTAATAAAAAATAATATGGAGGAACAGAAGAATGCAAAGTACAAGAGAAGAACAGAGGGAAGCATTAGAGACATTAGTAGAGTTTAATGAGAGATTATTAAAAAACATGAAAATTATTGTTAAGGAATTATCTGGGGCAAGATTAGACGATACAGATAAATTCTTAAAGGCAATTGTAGATGCCATGAACTGGGAAATAGCTGTTGTAAATGGCACATCAGAATTATTAAATGAAGGAAAAGAACGTGTTAATAAGAATGCATTTAATGAAAAAATATCAGAATTTGCAGAAGCATTAAAAACAAATGACGATCAAAAAATGGCAGATACGATTCAAATGTTGATTCCTGAATTTGAAAATCTTAATGTTGCTGCAAAAGAGGTAATCGGACAATCAAATTAACGGTATTCTTTCGATTCATTTAATTTTTAAAATAGAATCATATAATATCAAACATACTTTGAACCCGATGATGAAAAGTGTGGGAAGCAGCTATTTTTTCGAATGCATTGTGGGCGATTTCCTGTCGATCACGGTCATGTGAGAGAAAATAAGCTGCTTTTTCTATGGCGTCTGCCGGCGATTCATAGTACACAAAATCTTCTCCCGGAATGAAGAAATCACACAATTCCTGCTGGAAGTTAGTGAGAAGAAATCCTCCGCAGCCAAGAATATCCCATGCACGCAGCGGAATACCGGTCTGGATTGTTTTGAGTGTAATATTCAGGTTGATTTTACTATGCTGAAATACAGTTGGCATTGTATCATAGTAGTCGATTTTTCCACCATAAATAGCAGTTGGAAGTATATCTATACAGTCTGTATGTGTATAGACGGTGACATCAAAATTTTGAGATAATTTATTTAATAAATCAATTCGAGCAAGCGCAGTTGCACGTCTTCCTAAGAAGTACTGGGAATAAACATAAGCAGGGGTTTCTGCACCATCCTGATTTGGCGTTATAGGGCAGACTTTCTGCATAGCATCTAAAAGTACTGGCGATAAAGATTCCTCCAGAAAGAAATATCCGTCAATGTGTGATTGTGCATCGACGATGGCATCAATATATCCTTTGGAGTAAGAATCCATACCGGATAATTTATCATAGAGACGTTGTTTTGGTTCGGTGTATAAAGAACCGACAAAAGAAATATCATTCTGTGGAATGTCTGTATTCGTTGATTTACATAACCGCTTCGGATTTGCACATAAGGGAAGATAAAAAATAGTAGAAATCCCCTGGTTGTGAAAGTATTCATAAGAATGGTAATCGAAAAGAAAAATACGGTTACATGGGTTGATGACTGTACAGGAAAATAAAGCAATCAGTGGATTGTCATAAACCCAGGAGATATAAAGAATTTGAGCCTTGTCACAGTTCTTGGACACAATAGGAAAATAGTTAAATGTAAATACAGCGTCATAGGATGACTCGCTAAGTTTTTTCTCAAAAAAATTATCAAATTCTGTATTATATCGGTCAGTCATTTCAGCGCATGTGGCAAGTGTGACATCATGTCCTGCCTCGGTAAATGCCTCTGCCATATCCGGTACACAATAACTTTTCCATTCTAAAAATAATATTTTCATAACGAACTCCATTTATCCTTGAATTTATAGCCATTATAGCCGAAAATAGAAAGAGAGACAATAGACCAGAGGATAATAAATATGAATGACATTTTCGAAAATAATAAGCAGAATTTACTGTTGATCAATGAAATCGTAGCTAATTATAGAAAACAGAATTTTTTTGTTGGTTCTTTGAAACTAAGTGCATTACTGAAAAACATTAATTCTGTTGTGGAAGTGATTTTCTCGAGGGAAGATTGCAGGGATCTTGCAGGAGAGCTGGAGCAGATTTTGCCGGCACTGTTGCAGGCACAGGGCAATCAGGATTATATTTTGCAGGCAGATATTCTGGAAGGAGATTTGCTTCCGTTGCTACAGAAAATACAAATAAAGCTGCAGGAAGATGACACACCGCAGGTTTCGGACTTCTTGGAAAACAATATGTTAATCCTGAAAGAAAAAAACGAGAGACTCTACAAAGTACTTCAGAATGTGCGAAATGACAATACTAAATATGTCATTGCCTATGCAATTAATGGGCAGCCGACCGTGCAGGCAAGGAACGGCAACCGATGTTTTTTTATGCATAGCACGATGAATCCAGAGTGGGAAGCACAGGTTTTGGCGGCGGGTTTGCCACCCGCAAAGAACTATGTGGTATTTGGAATGGGGCTTGGATATCACGTGATAGAACTGTTAAAAAAATATCCGGAAAATAAAGTGACAGTTTTAGAAAGCGAAAAATATCTGCTATTGCAAGCTTTGCGGTATATGGACTGGACAACTTATTTCAAGGAAAATCGTATTGAAATTGTATATGAGCCGGATATAACGGAATTGATTGGATATCTAAAACAGATGAAAGATTATGAACTTTTCATGCATTATCCAACAGTTCAGGCAGTAGAAAATCCATCCATCAGGACATTATTGGAAGATTTTTTTATTACGACAAGCAGTATGCGCGAGCAGGAAAGATTTCTTGATGCAAACTTCGAGAAACTCAGTGAACGTCATTTGCCGGAATGCAGTGAAATAAAAAGTTTATTTTACAAAAAAAATGTTGTAATTGTTGGTGCAGGACCATCTGTAAATCAGGAATTACCGTCATTGAAACAATATCGAAACAATATCACGATTTTTGCAACCGGTCATATTGCAGGTACACTTTTGAGGGAAGGCATTATCCCGGATGCTATCATCATAACAGATCCACAGCCGCATATGTATCAGCAGGTGAAGGGACTGGATACAAAAAAGATTCCATTGATACTTCTGTCGACAGCGTCCTCGTCTGTTCTGGATTATTATGAGGGACCTGTTTATATCGCATATCAAAATGGGTATCGAAAGGCAGAAGAAATAGCAGAAAAAATCGGGGCAAAAGCTTTCGAAACAGGAGGTTCTGTGACTACAACGGCGCTGGATATTGCATTGCAGTTCAAGGCAGAAAAAGTAATATTTGTAGGAGTTGACCTTGCATATACCGGTGGAAACTCCCATGCAGAAGGTGTGGGCAGAAGAATTACTGATACAAAGAGTTTGAGAAAAGTGATCAGTTGTTCAGGCGAAGAAATATATACAAGCAAAAATCTGGATATATACAGAAAATGGATTGAGCGAAGGATTGCAAATCTGACAGGTACTGTCATTTATAATACAGGGAATGGTGCAAGGATTGCAGGTGCACCATGCAGGAGATGGGATGAGATTTTGGGAGAATAAAGTTTTAATCTAATATGATAATAAGAAAGAGGAAATATTTATCTTAACTTCCAGTAGAAGTTGATACTCAATCGAAAATAAATGCTCAAAACGGGCAGAAAATCAGCGATTTTCAACGATATCTGAGTTTATCGGACAGATTTCTGTTGATGATTCTGTAGAATTTCAGAATGAATGGAATGCATTAAAGAAGAATACGGTCATGCCAAGGTAGATAAGGGACTGCCGGTTTTCAATTATTCCATTGATTATGACTGCAATAACAGAGAACCTCTCTTTTACGAGGGCTATCCCGGAAGTATTGTGGATGTATCACAGCTCCAGTGTATGCTGGATAAAGCCATGGCATACGGATATAAGAATGCAGGATTTATTCTCGACCGCGGTTATTTTAGTCGTGAAAATATCAAATATATGGATAAATGCGGCTATGATTTCGTTATCATGGTAAAGGGCATGAAAGCCCTTGTTAATGATGCAGTCAAAGAAGTAAGATATATTAGATAAGGATTGGAGAACTCAGAAGAATCTAAAAGAAAAGTTGGAAAAACCAACAATTTATGTTGAAAAATACACCTTTTCGTACTATAATATATGCCGCAGGCATGGATAGAAGGAGGAATATGTCATGAGAGCATTATACGAGAGGATAAAAGAAGCCAGAACAGAACTTCATTTGTCACAAGATTATGTGGCTAAGTTTTTGGGTGTTAATCGCACTGCGATTGTAGAGATTGAATCAGGTAAGAGAAAGGTGTCTGCGGATGAATTAGGTAAGTTTAGTGAGTTATTTCAAATCCCTGCGGATGAACTATTAAATGGACGAAGCACAGAGATGCCAGTACAGATGTTTGCTCGTAGATTTGGAGCATTAGATGAAGCAGATCAACAGGAGATTTTAAATTTAATTGAATTTAAACGGATGATGAAAGAGAGGATGTAGTTTGGCAATTGATTTTGAGGAATTAGCAAGTGGAGGTATGTCTGCTGATCAATTGGCCAATGTTTTTCTTCGAGAGTACTATTGTGGTAAGGAGATAATTTATCCGATTAATCCATTTCAGATGTTAACAGATTTGAAGATTGCTTTTTTGTTAAGACCATTTAAAAGATGTGCATAGTGGTTTTATGTGTGCAACTAATGCGAGGTCTGAGATTGAAAAATACGCGGAGAATTTTGCGTCAGAACTTTTGATGCCGACGGCAGAACTTAAAAAACAAGCGCAAAAATATGCTAAAGATGGTTATGTTGACTTAGATGGAGTGCTACTAATTGCAGATTATTTTGGTGCTGGCTTCTTATCATGTTTGTATAAGATCGCATATCGCTTGCACATGATTCAAGGGGATACAGATGCGGAGACGTTGCAAAAATTAGCCAGAAAGTACAAACCTGCTGTTAAAAGAAAAGAACAAGGTAAGTACGATACAGTTTTGTACGAGCAGTTATTTGATGCAATAGGTGACAATTTCAAATTGAAGCCAACAGAGTATGCATGTCAGAAATTTAAGACAGAGTATGTATTCCATGATAGTAGATTAGAGGGTATCGATATTGATATGGAAATGGCTGCAGCGATTGTAATGGACTTACGATTCCATAAACAAGACAGTCCGTATTGTCGAGAAGAAAATCAAAATATTGTTGAGGTGGCCGGTCTGACATTTGCATATGATTATGCATTTAGAGAAGCTGAGAGTGAAATCAGTATATATGATGCAAAGCATTTGAATGAGCAACTGTTTTTTACTGCTCCATGCTCTGAATATGGAGGGCGATACAGAGAGTCTAATACTCTGGTGCTTGGAGCTAAGTTTGAAACAATTGATTACCGTAAAATACCGGAAGAAATGTATTTCTTGGATAAAGAAATCAAGACTTTAATGGACGAATATGAAGAACTGCCACTGAGTAAATATGTTGAGCGTGTAATTCAGATTCACCACAGAATGACAGTGATTCATGCATTTCGTGATGGTAATGGTAGGACTACCAGAGCATTTGCAAATATGTTGTTGTTAAAGCGAAATGTATCCCCGGTATTTTTCAGAGATAAGGAAAAAGATGAGTATAAAGAAGCTTTGAAAGTTGCAGATTTGTCAGGGCAGTATGATATGTTGTATGAAAGATTTTTCAAGTCAATACTGAGTTCATTTGCGGCATTATCAGATTTTAGAATGTAATCTTTGTGGAATGTAGGAGCAAGAGTGACGGTTAGAAATAATGCTAACCGGCACTTCTTAAATTAAGTAATACAGCAGGAGGAAAGAATGAAGGCACTTGATTTATTAGCAACGGAAGAAAATATATATACAACATTTATCGATGATGCAATTGGTAGAGATGCAGATGTGTTTTCATTTGTATCATTTTTAAATTCTTTGGATAGTGGAAATGTAATTGCACTTAATGCTAGATGGGGTGAAGGAAAAACTTTCTTTGTAAAACAAACGAAGTTGGTACTGGAAGCGTTTAACCCATATTATGAGAATATTGAACATAGAGAAGAAATAAAAAAAACATGGGAAAAACTAAGAAAAAAACAGGAGATAGAAATACAACCGTTCGTAACAGTATATTATGATGCGTGGATGAATGACAATGATGAGGATCCAGTACTTTCCTTGGTATTGGCGATTTTGCAGGAAATTGATGGGCTGACAAGTCTGGAAAATGAAAGAGGAATATTGGATTTAGCAGGAAATGTATTGGATTGTTTTACAGGCAGAACAGTAAAAGGCGTTTTGGATTCATTGAGGGGAACACCTCCATTGGAAAACATAAAAAAAGCAAAAGATTTGGAATCGAAGATAGCTGCGTTTTTTGAATCTATATTGCCGGAACGAGGCAATAGAATGGTTGTCTTTATAGATGAATTGGATAGATGTAAGCCGGATTATGCTATTCACCTGCTTGAGCGAATAAAACATTATTTTGGGAATGAAAGAATAACGTTCATATTTTCTCTCAACATGGATGAATTGCAACATACGATACGTAAATTTTATGGTAATGACTTTGATGCATGCAGATATTTGGAAAGATTTTTTGATTTTAGAATAGAATTGCCTAAACCGGATATGCGTAGATTTTATGATGGCATAGGTTTGGAAAATGGTTCGTGGGTATATGAAAGTGTATGTAAGCAAGTTGTAGAGATGTTCAATATGGGACTGAGAGAAATTGCAAAGTTTTATAGAGTGGCAAAGACTGTTGCATATAAACCAACGCATAAGGAACATGACCAATGGTTATTCGCATTTTCAGATGGAACAGGTAGACAATTTTGCTTTTTATGTATTGTACCACTCATGATTGGATTGAACATGTGTGATAGACCTAGATATAATAAATTTATACAAGGGCGAGACGGTTCGCCGTTGATAGAGTTACTTAAAATTATAAGTGGGTTGACGGAATATGCTGATTATGAGATATAAAGGTGAATGCATGGCTTAGAGATTGTTCATGTGCAAGAAGAAATCAATAATATTCGATGAAGGTGTTGTAAGAACAAGACTTCTTCCAGTGTTCAAATATGTTAAAGGACAAAATATTCCAGCGGAAGGAAAACTGGCGATATACATTCAAGAGCATAATTCTAATGAAAGAAAAGCTAGTGAACCTTTCCTGGTATAACCAAGAACATCGCTAGCTTTTCTCTTTCATGTTAAAGAACATTTAATGTTCTATGTTCGCTTAATTATTATATACACCGAACAAGGAATTGATTCTCTTGTTTGTCGGCTTGATTTATTATACATAAGAACAGAAGATACGTCAATCAAAATTTCCAATATATGAGAAAATTCATTTTAGGAAAAATATAAAGTTTTTATGGGAACTATTTCATTTGCGAATAAGATGGGTTATACTACTATAAACGATAATTAACTAAAAAGGTATGGAGTAACGACAGTTTTATGTTGGAGGAGTTTTGATTTGCCAGAAAGAAATACTATGAAAAAAATTCAGGAATTACAACAGGTAAAAGGTGATGCATACGATTACTACATTGCCGGAAATGAAGATACAGATCTGTTTGAAAAAATATTTTTGGTAGACGATATTGTAGAAGAAATTTGCAAACCGGATAAATATTTTTTGATTGGAGAAAAAGGATCTGGAAAAACAGCATATTCGGTGTATATGTCGAAATCTGATAAGATAAATAGTTTTTGTTCCATTTCACTTGTGGAAAATACGCTGTATCAGAGATTTCTTAATATGAAAAGACAGAAAGCATTGGAACTTTCAAGTTTCAAAGATGTATGGATTAATTTGATTTATTTGATTCTTGCAGAAAAGATCAGAAAAGAATATGGTGAGACTTTTTTCAGCAGCATTAAGTATAAACAATTATCGAAGGCAATAGATGTTTTTTATAGTGATGCTTTTAAACCGGAATTTGTGAATGCCTTTGAATTTGTTGACAATGCCTCTGCATCTATTAATTCGATGATGAAACAGGGGCTGTTTTCAACTGGAACTAAGGCATCTGCGGAAACGTCCCAGAAGTATGTGGAACAGAGTTTTCAGATTAGTCTTTTGAAGATAAGAGATGGTTTTGAAAAAGCATTTATGAGTGTTAATTTGAAAAAACCAACGATTTTGTTTGTGGATGGCATTGATGCAAGACCAAGAGATATTGATAATGAGCAGTATTTTGAGTGTTTGGTTGGACTGGTAAATGCAGTTTTAGAAATGAATCAATCATTCCTGAAAGAGAAACAGATCAAAATTATGTTGCTGATCCGACCGGACATTATGTATAAAATGCCAGTTCATAATATGAATCAGAAGCTTAGAAATAATTCGGTGTTGTTAAATTGGGTAACTTCTTATCGCAAATATATTGATTCAAAGTTATTTAAGATTGCAGACGATTATTTTATGAAGCAGCAGGATTATTCATATGAACTGGGAGAATGTTGGAATTATTATTTTCCATACAAGGTGGAATATCAGGAAAAATGGAAAGCACCAGATAATCCGTTTGTTGAATTCTTGAGGTATTCCTTATACAAACCAAGAGATATTTTAACCATGTTAAACGAGATGGTTGATGCAACAAGTGGTACGCAGTTTAAACATTCTGATTTTGAAGGTATTTTATCCAATTATTCGACGTATTTAAAAGGCGAATTGAAAGATTATATGTTAATTTATATGGATGATTCAGATTATAATAATTTTAGTATATTCTTTGATTATTTTCAGGGGCATAGAAATTTCAATTATAAATTTTTTGAGGAAAAACATTTAGAATATATAAAGTATTTAAGAGAATTAGGACGGAAGATTCCACCGTTTATGGAGACTGCGAGTGAAGCCTTACAGCTTTTATATGATACGAATATCATTTGTTATAAAATATATGAAACTTTGCCAAATGGCAAGCGGAAGAATAAAATGTTTTGGTCATATAAGGAACGTAATTATGCAAACATGCAGCCTGAAGTAAAGAAGGGCGGCGAATATTCATTTCATATGGCATATGCGAGAGCCTTTCGATTGTTTTAAAGTAAATATCATAGGATGATCACAAGGCCTTTAGATTATAATAAGTCTAAAGGCTTTCTTCAAAGATAGCAAAAAGGAGGCAGAATATGTCAGTGAATGTTGCGATTGGAGTGCAGGATTTTTCAACATTGATAGAAAACCATTATTTTTATGTGGATAAAACAGCCTTTTTGAAGGAATGGTGGGATAGTGGTGACAGTGTTACACTGATCACGAGACCAAGACGTTTTGGAAAGACGTTGACCATGAGCATGACGGAGCAGTTTTTCTCAATGGAATATGCGGGACGATCTGATCTGTTTGAGGAGCTGGAAATCTGGAATGACGAGAAATACCGCAATTTGCAGGGAACGTATCCGGTCATTAGTCTTTCATTTGCAAATATAAAAGAACCAACCTATGAATTGACACAAAAGAAAATCTGCGACCTTATTGCACAATTATATTTCAAATTTGATTTTATAACAGAGAGCAATGCTTTGATTAAGGAAGAAGTGAATCTGTATAAGAAAATCATGAATCATATGGACTATGTAGATGCTACGCTTTCGTTAAACTATTTATCAGGATTTTTATATAAATATTATGGGAAAAAAGTGATCATTTTATTGGATGAATATGATACTCCAATGCAGGAAGCTTTTGTAGATGGTTACTGGGATGAACTGGTGACATTTACAAGAAGTCTTTTTAATTCAACTTTCAAGACAAATCCGGCATTGGAACGTGGCATTATGACAGGCATCACACGGGTGAGCAAGGAGTCCATTTTTTTCGATTTGAATAATCTGAAAGTAGTTACAACGACATCTGATGAATATGCCACAACATTTGGTTTTACAGAGCCAGAGGTCTTTGAAGCATTGGGAAAGTGTGGACTGGACAGTGAAAAGAGCGAAGTGAAAAGATGGTATGATGGTTTTATTTTCGGGGAATATAAAGATATTTATAATCCGTGGTCAATTTTAAATTATCTTGATTCACAGCAGTACACAACATATTGGGCAAATACAAGTGCAAACAGTCTGGTGGCAAAATTAGTCCGTGAGGGAAACCGCAATATCAAGAGTAAATTCGAAAAGCTGCTTTGCGGAGAGTGTATATGGTCAGAAATTGATGAACAGATTGTTTATGATCAGCTCAACGGTAATGAGCAGGCAGTGTGGAGCCTTCTGCTGGCAAGTGGTTACTTAAAAGTCCTCTCTTATGAAAAGTATAAGGATATCCCGGAGGGAACTGAGCCAAAGTATCAGCTGGCACTTACGAATCGGGAAGTGAAACTGATGTTCCATCGAATGATTCATGACTGGTTCGCAATGGCGAGACCGGATTACAATGACTTTATTAAAGCAATGTTTGCCGGTGATTTGGATGCGATGAATGAATATATGAACCGGGTGGCCTTGCAGACATTCAGCTATTTTGATACCGGAGACAGAGCATCGGGAGCAGAACCGGAACGGTTTTATCATGGATTTGTGTTAGGATTGCTTGTTGATCTGCAGGACAGATATTATCTGAAATCGAACCGGGAAAGTGGTTTTGGAAGATATGATATCATGCTTGAACCAAAGAATCCGGGAAAGGATAACGCAGTGATTCTGGAATTTAAAGTGCGCAGCACAAGAAAAGAAAAAAGTCTGGAAGAGACAGCGCAGTCTGCGATCACACAGATTCGGGAAAGAAAATACAGCGAAGAACTGAAAATGAAAGGAATTACAGTAAACCAGATTAAAGAGTACGGTTTTGCATTTGAAGGAAAGACCGTGTTGATCGTGGACTGATCGTCACAGCAAAGGAGGTCAAAATGGGACTTTATTTGAATCCGGGGAATGAAGAATTTCGAAATGCAGCGATTCATTCTAAAATATATGTTGATAAAACTGAGATGATTAAATTTACAAATTCACAACTTTTTGGTGAACATAAAAACATCTGTGTCAGCAGACCACGGCGTTTTGGAAAATCAATGGCAGCCAATATGCTGGTGGCATATTACAGCAAAGGCTGCGATTCGAAGGAATTGTTTGAAAATTTTAAAATAGCAGATGACAGCAGTTTTAAAGAACATTTAAATAAATATAATGTCATTCATTTAAACATCCAGCAGTTTTTGGGGCGGACAGAGACAATACATGAGATGTTGGAATTGCTTTCACGAAAAGTAACACGCGAATTGAAGCGGGAATTTGCAGATGTGACGTACTACGAAGAAGACTTAGTGTCTGTGATAGAAGAGATTTATGCACAGACACACAGCTTTTTTGTTTTTATTATTGATGAGTGGGATTGCATTTTCCGTGTAAAAGGGGAAGATACAGAAGCACAAAAATTGTATCTGAATTTCCTGAGAGATTTGTTAAAGAACCAGCCTTATTGCATTTTGGCTTATATGACCGGAATCCTTCCGATTAAAAAATATGGAGAACATTCTGCCCTTAATATGTTTGATGAATATTCCATGACCAATCAGCGTGAGCTGGCAGAATTTACAGGATTTACGGAGCAGGAAGTGCAGGAATTGTGCCCGCAGTATGACATGTCATATGATAAAATGAAACAGTGGTATGACGGTTATGATTTAAAAGGGATACAGATTTATAATCCGAGATCAGTCGTAATGTCACTTTCAGGACATGATTTTGACAGCTATTGGACCAAAACAGAGACTTATGAGGCATTAAAAAAGTATATCCAGATGGATATGTATAATTTGAAAGAACTTGTAACGAGACTGATTGCGGGAAGTTCTATTGAGATAAATCCAGATAAATTTCAGAATGATATGACTACATTTGCAAGTGCAGATGATGTCTTGACACTTCTGGTACATCTGGGATATCTGACTTATGATTTTGATACATGTACCGTTCATATCCCGAATCAGGAAGTACAGAAGGAATTTATTAATTGTATTGAAGATGGTGGCTGGGAACCGGTTATGGACGCAATCCGGAAATCCGAAGAGCTGCTTGCAGCCACAATCCGCGGTGAGGAAGAAACGGTTGCCCGGATGATAGAGAATGCACATCAGGAGAATACATCCATACTTGCCTATAATGATGAAAATTCATTGGCATGTGTGATCGCACTTGCGTATTATTCAGCGAAGAAGAATTATGTAGTATACCGGGAACTTGCCGGAGGAAAAGGATTTGCAGATATGGTGTTTGTTCCAAGAAAAACGACACAGACACCGGCAATCGTTGTAGAGCTGAAATGGAATCAGACAGCGGAAGCAGCGATCACACAGATCAAAAGAAAACAGTATGTCGAAAGCCTGAAGGATTACAGGGGCGAAGTGATACTTGTTGGGATCAATTATGAGAGCAAAGAGTTAAAGAAGGACGATTATAAAAAACATTCCTGCAAAATTGAGCGGATCACCATGGCATAATAGAGGGAAGGACAGGAGTTTCAGATATGGATGACGCACAGGCACAGCAGACCAATCCATTATTTGGTATTATTCCAAAAGAATTTTTCACACCGCTGGCATCGCCGAACAGACTTGTATATTGGGACTGTCTGTGCCGGTTGTTTCAGGCAATGAGTGCACAGCTTTCCTTTGGGATCGAGAGAGAAATCCTTGTGGATGAATTACAGTTTTATTTTGAACAGAATCAGGCAGCGGAATTTGAGGAAGATGACATAAATGGCATGGATTCCAGAAAAAAGGCAAATGAGATGCTGCGCTTATTGGAGAAGTACGGCTGGCTTGAGGTTGAGACAGATAAGAGTTATGTGCAGAGAGTCAATTTTTATGATTATGCCGTAAAAGTCATGAAAACGCTTCTTGAGATTTCAGACGGACGAAAGGTGGAATATCAGGGCTATATTTATACCATTTACAGCCTTGTGCGGACCAATACGGATCATCCGGCGGTTGTGTTACAGCAGATCCGGGATAATACGGATATGCTGATCACAGGATTAAAGAATCTCAATTCAAATATCAAACATTACATTGATGAACTGACAAAGCATAAGACCGTAGCAGAGATTATGAATGCACTGTTTAACGATTATATTACGAATATTGTAGATAAAGCGTATCACCGCCTGCTAACATCAGACAATGTCTCGAAGTTCCGGCCGGAGATCATAGAGCGGCTGGAAGCACATGGACATAGCTCACGTTATATCACAAAGACGTCGGAAGAGTTGGCAGCGATCCGGGAGATACCGGTCGGGCAGGCAGAAGAACTGGTATATCAGACATTGCATGAGATTGTGGAAGCATTCCGGAATATGGATGATATTCTGGCAGAGATCAACCGGAAAAACACACAATACCAGAGAGCAGCAGTAAACCGTGCAAAGTTTTTGCTGGCAGGAACGGAAGATGTCAGAGGACAGATGAAAGAGATTCTCTTATATATTGGAGAGCAGATGGAACAGAGCCAGCTGGATCTGAATGGAATCTATGAGATTGAGTATCTGGAGAATCTGGTACGGTTGTTTGGAAGCAGTTTTATTGATGAAAAATCGTTTTACAGCCCAATTGAGGGAAAGAAAGAGTTTCATCCGCAGGAACTGATAGAGACCATGCCGGATGTGGAATTCAGGCAGGAAAAACTGCGGAAGATGACCGAAAAGATGCAGCGTATTTTAAGCCCGGAACGGATAGAGCGGTTTGTAGAAGAACAATTAGGAGACAGGGTAAAAATCTATGCGTCTGAGCTTCCGATGGAAACAATGGATGATTTTATCAGGCTGATCTATGTCAGACTGTATGGCTCCAGAAAAAAGATGCGATATCGGATTGAAAAGGCAGAAGGTGCGAATAAAATCAGTGGAGAGTTTGATTTCCCGGATTTTGCGATCATAAAACGCTGACAGCGCATAGCAGAGGGAGAGCAGAATGGATTTATTAAATGGCATGCTGCAGAAGGATCAGGATGAATTCCGCAGAATATGTAATAAACTGATTAATGTATGTTTTATATGCAGACAGAATCAGGCAACAAGAAGTGACTTCTATTTTATACAAAAGTACAAAGAAAAGTTTGAAGAATTACTTGGAGTACTCGGCTACAGATTAGAAATAAACGAAGAATATGGCGTTGTGCAGCTTACCAACGCCCTGAATACAAACCGGCAGAATTTAAAATTATATGAGTCCGTTATTTTACTCATATTGCGTATTCTGTTTGACGAGAAGAAAAGAGAATTGTCTGTGAGCGATGAAGTCATCGTGAATCTGGGCGATATTCAGGACAAGTTTTTAAGCCTGAAGATCCGTGACAAAATGATCGATAAGACGACGATGGGAAATGCACTCCGTCTGTTCCGGAGATATCAGCTGATTGAGTTGCTGGATTCGGATCTGAAAAATGAGGAGTCCAGAGTTTTGATCTATAATTCCATCCTGATGGCAGTGAGGGTAGAGGATATCAAGAGTGTATACGACAAAGTGGACAGTTATAGGAAAGGAAAATTAAAAGATGAAGAAACTGACCAGACTGAAGCTGATTAATTGGCATCGTTTCTCGGATGTCACGATAGATTTTGGGGACTCAACTCTGATTTCCGGCGAAAATGGAGCCGGAAAATCCACACTTTTAGATGCAATCCAATTTGTTGTGACCTGCTCCACAAATCATTTTAATAAGGCTGCCCATGAGAACGGCAAGAGAAAGCTGACCGGTTATATCCGGTGTAAGACCGGACGTGAAAATCATCCTTATGAGAGAACCGGAGAGATCAGTGCGCATGTCGCATTGGAATTTTATGAGGAGAGCAAGGAAAAGTATTTTGTCATCGGAGCAGTGATCGATTCGGCAACTGAAGGGCAGGAGACAGTCGTGCGTTATCTCATGGACAATGTGATGTTAGAGGATGAGATGTTTAAGATCGGAAACAGACCACGGACCATCACAGAATTTAGGTCGTTTAACAATAAAAACATCAAATTATTTGCAAAGACGAACGCAGAAGGCAAAAAAATGATCAAACAGCGTTTTGGAAGAATCGAGGATAAGTTCTTTCAGCTGATCCCAAAGGCGCTGGCGTTTAAACCGATTGATGATATCAAGGACTTTGTCTATTCCTATGTGCTGGATGAAAAAGAAGTCAATATTGACAATCTGCGCGAAAATGTAAGAAGCTATCAGGAGCTGGAAAAAACGCTGGAGGGTGTGAAAAACAGAATTGAAAAACTGTCAGAGATCGAATGCCACCACAAAGCAGTGGTGGATTGTATACAATCTGACCGGATGTATGAATATTTTATGGCACAGTCGGATCTGGATCTGACCAAAGAACAGATCGGCGTTCTGCAGGATGAGATCAGGCGCGAAAGTTACCGTCTGGAACAGCTGAATGCAAAGTGCAGCAGCATGAAAAAGGAACTGGAGAATAAGGAGGAAGTCCGCACACTGCTTTTAGCGGAACTGAACGCCAACTCAGATTTCCAGACGTTGGAAAAGCAGAAAAAATATTTGAAAGAATTACAGGAAAAAGAAGAAATACAATATCAGGAAAAGAAAAGACTGTTAGAGAGCGGAAAAAAAGCAGGACAGAAAGTAAAAAGACTGCTTGAAATACCGGATGTGGATGAATGCATGAAGCAGTATGATGAGCTGCTGCACCGGCTGAAGGATACGGAGGACGTTGTTAGTGCGCAGGAACTGATTGACCGGGCGATCGCTTACAAGAAGCATATGAGTACAAAACTGCAGAGGAAAAATTTAGAGATCCAAAGCCGGCTGAATGAGATCGCAGCAGACCTGCAGGAGACAGAGCAGCGGATCAGTAATCTGAAACAGCACCGGTTTTCCTATCCCTCGGCAGTCGAGCTTCTGATGTCGCGTGTGGAGCAGGAATTGCTCAAGATCGGAAGGACGGCAAAGCCGAGGATTTTGTGTGAAATGTTAGAAATCACGGATGAAACATGGAGAAATGCAGTGGAGGGCTATCTGAATACACAGCGATTTTATGTGTTGGTAGAGCCAGAACATTTTGACATTGCCCTTGGTATTTACGAAAAACTGAGAAGAGAAAAGAAAGCATACGGTGTGGGACTGATCAATTCCGGCAAACTCGAGGAATATGACATTGCACCAGCAGGAAGTCTGGCAACAGTTGTGGAGTCGAAGAGTATTTATGCGAAGCGGTATGTGAATATGGTTCTTGGCAAGGTACATATGTGTAAGAGAGTGGATGAATTAAAACAGTATCCGGTTTCTATCACACCAAATTGCATGCGCTATCAGAATCATGTCGCATCTGCGATCAGACCGGAAATCTATACAACTCCATTTATCGGCAAGAATGCATTTAAAGTCCAGTATGAGCAGGCACTGCAGAAAAAGGAGGATTTAAACCGCCAGAAAATAGAATGCAAAGACCGTATGACACATATGGAAGCGACGTTGCAATGGCTCGAGTGGGATGATGATACAGATGTGAAGTATAGGATTACAATTGTATCAGAACTGAAAAGGACAGGACTTGAGATTGAAAAATGTGAGACGGAGATCCGTAATCTGCAGCAGAATACGACCATGATCGAAAAGCAGATCCGTGCGGATGAAATGCGGAAAGAGTGTGAGGAACTGAAAAGCCACATTTCAAAAAGTGACAGGGAAAGCGGAGCCTGCGAACTGAAAATAAGCAGTGCAAAAGACAGGCTTGTGGAGTGCGAGGATGAGTGCATACACAAGAATGAACTGATCACAGACATTGCCCAGAAAGCAGAAAACGAGATCGTGCTCTGGAAGAAAGAATACGAAAAACAGACCGGTGATAAGACATTAGAGCAGTTCCGGCAGAATTTTGACCGGAGACGTAAGGCGAATAATACAACAAAAGAGAATGCGGATAAGAAAATGACAAGTGCGATGTACGATTACAAAACGGCATTTGATTTTGGTGCAGCAGCTACGTTAGAAGCATATCCGGAGTATGCGGCAGTCCAGGAGAGACTGGTGAACTCCGAACTTCTGAATTATGAAGAAAAAGTAAGAAAAGCAAAATTATCGGCAGAGGAAGAATTCCGGGAACAGTTTTTATCCAAGCTTCAGGAAAATATGAAGCAGGCACAGGGAGAGTTTAAAGAACTCAATAAGGCATTGAAAGATATCACCTTCAGCAATGAAAGATATGAATTTTTATATTTGCCGAGCAAAAGCTATGGAAAATATTATGATATGATCATGGATGATTTTAATGTAGTGCAGGGAGAGTCCATTTTCAGCGGTCTGTTTCATGAGAATCATAAGGAAGTCATTGATGAACTATTTTCAAAGCTCGCACTGGATCAGGACAATGGGATCAAGGCATTAGATGAATTTACGGATTACCGCACCTATATGGATTATGATATTAAGATCACACATGAGGATGGCAGCTATTCTCTTTACTCTAAGGTTTGTGAAGAAAAGAGCGGAGGCGAGACACAGACCCCGTTCTATGTGACGGTAGCCGCATCCTTTGTCCAGTTGTACAATAATAATATCGGCGGAGAGGCAATCGGGCTGGTGATGTTTGATGAGGCATTTAACAATATGGATGATGAGAGGATCGGGGCAGTTCTTGAGTTTATGAACAGACTGCCGCTTCAGATCGTGATCGCAGCGCCGCCGGATAAAATCCAGTATATCGGTCCGAAAATGCAGGAGACATTATTAGTACTGACAGACGATAAAGTAAGCTTCGTGGAGGAGTATCGTTATGCATCCGGTCGAAAATAAGATATTGAATGATCTATTGGACAAATACGAAAACAGTAAGCTCTCCAGAGGAGAAAACCAGAGAGCGATCCATATTGTATTTCCGTTCAATAAGAAGACGATGCCAAAGTATTTCGATGAGAGCTCGCTTGAGATAGAAACCATTCACGCAGCCGCAGAACAGATGGAGCGTGAGGGACTGGTCGCAATCGCATGGAAAAACCAGAAGCCCGGATATATTATCGAGAAGCTTGTACTCTGTGAGGATCATGTGGAAGAGGCATATGAGAGGCTTGGCAGGAAGCCGAAGAGGGAAGCCGAGGCACGTACAAAACAGATTTTGGAGCAGTTTTATCAGAAAACGCAGGGTGAGATAACAAGAAGCTTTTTGTCCCGCATGATAACGCGGCTGGAAAGCGAACAGTCAGTAAAAGAATATCTCGACATTATGGATCACAGGAAAACAGAACAACTGATTGACACTTTAGATAAAGTAGAGCAGAACAGGAAAGAATGTTATATCAGGGAATTTTCCATAGAACATTTTCATGACAGCAAAGTATTCGAGACACTGATCCCAAAAATCTGTAAAATATTCCGGGAGGAAAATGAAGAACTGACAGGATTTGAAAATGAAGAAATTCTTGCGGAGTATCAGATTTATAAAACGCCGGGCTATGTGTATATGAAGGGAAACGTACAGATTTACAGCGCTGGGAAGCAGGCTGCAGATATCAGTGCTTTCCCGGAAGGAATCGCTGTTGCGGTGGGGAGTGAGGAGGATGTACCGGATATCTGTCCGGATCAGACGATTGATAAAGTATTCACAATTGAAAATCTGACTTCTTTTTACCGTTTTAAACAGGAACACAGTCTGGTGATCTATCTTGGCGGTTATCATAATCGCAGCAGACGAAATCTGCTGATGCAGATTTATCAGAAATTGCCGGATGCACAGTATTATCATTTTGGAGATCTGGATGCAGGTGGATTTTATATTTTAGAACACTTGAAAAGAAAAACAGGGATCCCATTTCAAATGTTTCAAATGGACATTGAAACATTGAAAAAGTATGAGGATTATGCGAAGCCATTGACAGAAAATGACAAAAAGCGGTTGATGCAGTTAGAAAAAATGGAACTGCCGGACGAAGAGAGAAAACTCATCACTTATATGTTACAAAAAGGAATAAAGCTGGAACAGGAATGTATTTCCGAATCCCAGTAAGGAGCATAGATCATGTGGAAACTAAAACAGATTTTTGATGGAGAATACGGCTGCGAAGAGCGGCAGCCGGGAGAAAAAGAAAAATGTCTTGTGATTCTCGCAAATGAAGAGGGAGAAGAAAAGACATTTGAGGCGAATGAGGACTGGATTGCGGCAATCGAAAAGCTGTCAGCAAATCCGCTCATGAAAATAATTATCAGTAAGCCGATAGCGAAAGACTGCCAGTACAAAAAGATCGTGGTGGAGAAGAAAGGCGATGGCTATCAGGCGGCAAAGTATACAGAGAAACAGGTGTTTCACGATAATTTTGGCGCAGAAGATCTGCAGGGCTTTTTGATGGAAGCCATACATGATACATTCCTGCAGGTAAATGCATGGGATGAGAAAAAAGAATACAGTCTTCTGATCTCGAAGAAAGGTGCGGTGACACTCAGGGCGAAAGCTTCAAAAGAAGCACCAGACACAGTCACAGAGCATAACCGGAAGAAAAATTACATTTTGGATGAGGGACAGGTGATCCCGCCGCTGGTGGATATGGGTATTTTTACCGGAGAGGGAAAAGTGGTAAAGTCCATGTATGATAAGTTCCGCCAGATCAACCGTTTTATCGAGATGATCGATGATGCGATCCGGGAATATAAAGGTGAGGAAATACACATCATTGATTTCGGATGCGGAAAGTCTTACCTGACTTTTATCATGTATTATTATTTTACAGAGATCCGGCATATGAAAGTGCAGATGCTTGGACTCGACCTGAAAAAAGATGTCATCGAAAAATGCAACCGGGCGGCGGAAAAATATGGCTATGACGATCTGCGCTTTGAGCTTGGTGACATCAATGGATTTCAGACGCCGTTTGACGTGGATATGGTCGTGACGCTCCATGCCTGTGATACTGCGACTGATTTTGCACTCTACAATGCAATCACATGGAATGCAAAAATGATTTTTTCCGTACCATGCTGTCAGCATGAGGTGAATAAGCAGATCCAGAGTGAGGATTATTCCCTGCTCACAAGATACGGCATTATCAAAGAGCGTTTTTCTGCACTGACAACAGATGCGATCCGGGCGAATCTTTTGGAGTGCTGCGGATACAAAACCCAGCTGCTGGAATTTATTGACTTTGAACACACACCGAAAAACATTTTGATCCGTGCGGTCCGCCGCCCGGTCTTACCGTCCTCTGCGAAGAAAAAATATTTAGCGGAAGTGGAAAACATGTGCAGGGAATTTCACTTAGAGCCAACCCTGTATACATTATTGCGGAACGATTGCAAAGTATGATAGTATAAATGGAGCAGAAAACACAAAGGAGCGCAGGTATGGAAGATATTTTAGCAGCATTTCCGGATAGAGAAACATTTGACCGTTACTGGGAGGAAAATTATGTTCCGGTAACCTATGAGGATGTAAAAGAGGCATTTGAGGATTTCGTGACCTCCGCAGGCGGACACATCTTTTTGTCCGATTACGAGGAGGGTGGATGCATTTCCAAAGAGGATTTTAAGGACAATCTTTCACAGGAGGCGCAGTTTGCATTTCAGGATGGTCTGACGGAAGTATTTTATGACAAAAACCCGGATTTATATGAGACAGCCTTTGCTATTTTTG
>ERZ791579.53-NODE-53-length-94394-cov-4.018847_pt1 | contig 94394 bp, 84 predicted proteins | sample MGYA00509968_ERZ791579 | MGnify/ENA primary metagenome ERZ791579 (study PRJEB30046, sample SAMN00791924) | human gut metagenome | study: EMG produced TPA metagenomics assembly of the A metagenome-wide association study of gut microbiota in type 2... | reverse complement strand
CACCCACCTATGAGCAAGCTCATGTGGGCTTAGACCTTTTGACCCTGGCATCATATGTATTACTTGCCGCTCTCTGCACTCTCAAGTGTCTCAGAGTGGAAGGTTACGGTGTATTCCACTTCATGAGGTGTACTCATTGCCACAGTATCACCGATCATGGTAAGGGGTGCATCCAGTGCTTCCACCGGCACTTCAAATACGGAATTGCCCTCCGTATTTACCGGCAGATATTTTTCTTCGTTCACCAGCATATAGTCATAGTTCGGGCTGCTCCATTCCAGAGTCGCCGTTGCCGCTCCGTCAGCTACCGTGATCTGTGTGGGGGACTGGATGCTGGCTCTGCCGCTTCCGCCCTCCATGGTCAGTTCGATGGTGTAGCTGCCGTCTTCTACAGTACTCAGATCAAAAGGGGCTACGCCACCCTCACTGTCCTCTGTCACCGGATCAGATACTACGACTTTATGGTCATACCATTTTCCCTTGGTACCGATCAGTGCCAGATCGAATTCCTCTCCGATCGCAGGTACGGGAACATCGAAGCCGTAGACTTCTTCCGTCATGCCGTCGCTGTAAGTCACGGTATCCGTGGTGGGCTCCAGCAGTACCGCACCTTCCTTCGCCGCATCTTCTGCCAGACCCGGATAAAGATTCAGGATTTTCTTGGAACCTAAGGAAATGTGGATGGTCATAACGCCATCTTTTACCGTCAGGGTTCCCTTGCCATCGCAGGCTTCACTGACATGGAACATGGAGCTGTCGGTGGAAAATTCAGCGGTGTAGACACCGTCAGGAATCTGTGCTTCGCTCTGTGCAGTCTCTGTAGCCGCTGCTTCTGTTGTTCCCGCTATAGCTTCTGCGCTTTCTGCCTGCGCTGCGGTGCTTTCCTGTGTGGTAACCGTGCTTTCTGCAGATGTCGCATCCGCTGCCTGACCGGCACCACAGCCCCCAAGCAGCAGACAGGCACTCAGTCCGCCCACGATTATGATTTTATTCATTAATGTCTTTGCTTTCATTACTTATTTTAATCCTTATTTTATTCCTGATTTTAATTCCTATTTTAATTCTTATTTATTTCTCAGCCATTGCTGCTGCGGTATGTGCTACATACAGATCCTGGATAGCCTTGATCCCGCCGAGACCTGCGATCTGGGTATCCACGCTGTCGAACTTACCGGAAGCGTTGAACTGGCTTAACCAGGAATCCTCATCCTCGCCTGCCATATCATTGTTGGCATGATCACCTGCTACTACCATCAAAGGACGAAGAACCACTTTGGTGTAACCTGCTTCTGCAACAGCCTTGATGACTTCTTCACAGGCGGTCTCCTCCGGCTCACCTTCTACGGTTCCGATGAATACATTTTCATATCCCAGTTCGTTCATCTGTGTCTGCATCTGGCTGTAAGACACCTTTGCGGTGTGAGAAGTTCCGTGACCCATGAATACGAATGCCACGCCATCTTCCTTTGCAGCGTCCAGACTGTCATAGCCTGCAGTCTTTACTGCTTCTGCGGTCAGTTCTTCTGCAACAGCCTTCTTGTCATCATTTACTACGGCAGCATCAGAGCCTACCTCACCTAGCAGGGGCTCAGCAACTTTTACAGATGCAAACTGATCCTTATATGCTTCTACAGCTTCCATCAGCTCGTCATACTCTGCGCCATGCATCAGATGCGTGGGCTGTACTACCAGGTTCTTAACACCGTTTGCCACAGCGCGGTCCAGTGCCTGATCCATATTGTCGATATGCTCGTCATCTCTTGCCTGTATATGATTGATGATGATCTGTGCGGTAAATGCTCTTCTTACAGACCAGTCGGGATTGGCTGCTGCAATCGCATCCTCGATACCCTTGATATCAGCCACACGGCTGTCGTTAAAGGAAGTACCGAAGCTTACTACCAGAATCTCGTTCTCACCGATCTCATCCTGATTGCGGGGATCATCCTTGGAAGCATCTCCGGTATCTCTGCCGAAATAATCGGGATCTGCATTTTCTCCCTCTACCAGTTCCTTCTGTGCGTCGGTCAGTGCATCCCATGCTGCCTTGGCATCTGCACACTGTTTATCGGTATTCTCAGTTCTCTCCTGCACATAGATGGCATCGATCAGTGCTGCTACTTCATCGGCTGCTGCCTGATCTGCATCTTCGGTGCTTTCGGTAGCTGCGGTGGTTGTCTCTGCTGCCTGTGTTGTCTGTGCCTCACTGCCTGCCTGTACAGTGCTTTCTACGGTTGCCTGGGTATTACCACATCCGGTGATGCATACAGCGCCCAGTACGGTTGCCAGTACTACTGCTACGATTCTTTTTTTCATGTTTCCTCCTCTGACAGTTTTTCTGTCTCTTCTGATTTTGGGGCTTGCCCCGGTATTCTTAAATATGTATGTCAGAAACATGTTTTTCGCAACAAAAACAAAAACCCTTTCCTGTATCAGGTAAAGGGTTTGTACACATAAGAAACGAATGCAAAAAAGCTTCTGTCGCTTCTGCATTCCACACGTACAACCAGTTACTCGTGGCTTTGAAACAAATGTTTCTGTACAGCATTCAGGCAGGTCTCCCGGCTTGAAGATCATTGCATCCGCCATCTTCCCGGTCTCCCAGTGATCTATCGGCTTCAGCTCCCTAATTACGGTGACGAGTTCGTGCAGGACTTACACCTGCTTCCCTTTTCACCGGAGCCAGCTACTTACGTGACTGCTCCGGCACCTGAATACTCCATATTCAATTGTGGCTACTATATCACAGATTTTCTGAAATTGCAATGTCAATCAGTCATCTGTTCCACCGGCTGTCGGGATCAGTATACCTGAAAATTAGAGATTGGCGTCATTCCGGGCATAATTCAGGATCATTTCCTTTAAAAGCAGCAAATCACCTGTATAATCCTTGTTGTCCGTTGCTCCCCAGATAAAACCACCTGCGTAATGGGTACACGCTGCCATCATGGTATGCACCGTCACACGCATGAACTGTTCCTCCGGAATATCCGTGCGGAAGGTCTTGTCCTCTTTTGCCTTCGCATACATCATATGAAGTCTTGTGTTGACGGAATTCAGGGATGCGTGGAAATTCGCCAGTTCCTCCTGCCGCACCGTCTGGTGTGTTATATAATTGTTGAAGTTGTCATTATACTGCAACAGATCCTTATGGTTCTGATACATGCCGATATAACTGTCCAGCGTAAAAATAAATCTTCCGATGGCCGGAATATCGTGTATCGAAGAGATTGGTCTTGCCTCATCCAGCTTGTCCAGATAGGCCTTCCATTTCGATGCGCAGACCGCAATAGCCAGCTCCGTCTTATTGTTGTAACAGCGGAACAATGTGGCACGTCCCACACCGGCTTCTTTTGCGACCTCATCCATGCTGACCGCTTCGATTTTCTTTTCCACAAAAAGCCGGAACGCCGTATCGATGATCCGCTGGTTGCGCCCTTGCTCTTTATCCATCTGTTTCTCAGATTTTCCCATTTTTCTCTTCCTTTTTCATACATTCTTACTGTTCATTTTATGGTAAAAGGCTGTGACTGTCAACGACTGTAAAAAGCTAATGTAAAAGTGCCTTGCAGATTCCTACGAATTTTCTTGTATTTAAAACGCCAATATCGGCGAAAAAAATACAAAAGCAGGTAATTTTGTATTATAAAAATGCTTTATTTTCGCCAAGTACGCAAATAAAAGAAATTCCGTACAAAAATTCCTGATTTCGGAACTTTTTTGTACGGAATTCAATGTTTTTATACTATTTACACCAAACTGACTTATCAGTTACTTCTTCTGTCGTGTCAGGAGCGTAGCAGCTTCGCAGTGGCTCGTTGGTAAAGCCGAGGTGATATGGGGATTCCCGTACTTTTCTTTCAACCTATATTCATCCAGTTCAGTCATCAGTTCCACATATGCTTCTCTCAGTTCTCTTGGAGACATAGTTCTGGCAAATCCCATATACTTTTCATATTTCTTTGCTCTGCGTTCCTCTTCCTCTGATGCATATATTGTCTTTTCATTTTTAAAGCGATCTGCCTCAGACTCATCAAGACAAAGTGAAACAGCTACAATATGTTTGCATATGATTTTCTTTCCATTTGCCAAAGGACAATCGCAGGTGGACTTTCGCGGATGCTCCATATCAACATGAACATGATAATTTCCATCTCCACTACCTGCTACTATACCTTCGCAGCTTCCATCTTCATTAACAGTATACGAAAGAACTTTATTCTGTTTATAATATTCCATACCACGCCATACAGACTTACTACTGGCAATATCAATCACTCCCATAAAGTGCCTCCGTAAATTATTCTTTCTGTATCGGTCACCCTATCAGTCACCCCAACGGTCACCTTCTTTGTTTTATGAACAACTCTCACGATTTATACTAATTATCATCAGCTAAGCGATATCTTCTATTATTTGTTGTGCCTTCATATTCAAGCCCTGACATTTCTTTCAGTATAGCTCTTGTACGGGCAGGGCTTAATCCAATAGCTTGTGCGATATCCGTTGTCTTAGACAATCCATTTTCCTTCAAATACTTTCTAATCAACTGATAATTCTCTTCTGTTTTTCTATGTTTATTTGGTTCGCTTGTTTTGTTCGCTTGTTTTGTTCGCTTGTTTTGTTCGCTTGTTTTGTTCGCTTGTTTCTTAAATTCAAGCGATAAACGAGTCCTGTCAGGATTATAACTTTCTTCCACCACAGGCATTGGCCAACCTTCATTCTCCCAAACTTGATAAATATCTGGAATACCACTGCCAGCTCTTTCACCAATACCAATCATATTAAACATCTTCATTAGTGTTTTATTTCTAGGATCTGAAATACCACCACGAAGCATCTGCTTTTTACCAGTGCGAATGCTACCAGGATTCTCGATAACCAACTTGTCATCTTCCTTCTTAATCACTACACCGCAAGGCAAGAAATAATCTGTATTAACCAAACAATTAACTAAAGCCTCTCGAACTGCCTTATGAACTGGAGTATCATCCACCCTCGTAATACCTTCAAGCTTAAAAGGCTTCTTAATATCCTTTGCAATTTTGCTATTTACTCTAAAGAAGAAATCAAATACATTACCGCTCCAATCACCGGAGCTAGACTGCAAGCGATCTGTCCAACGTATTGTTGGGTCCAGCATCTCTCTATAATCTAGGAAATACTCTGGAAATTCTCTTACGATATGATATTCTTCACCGAACATAAGCAACCCAGCTGTAGTAGGATGTAATTTACCATCCTCACCAAATCCTGCTGCACCTATTCTCTCTAAATACTCATCATCTGGTAAATTATTAAATACGTGCTCTGGACGATAGCTCTTATGATGATTTCTGAATCCCTTCAAGGACTCTGTATCAATTGCAGAAATATCAAACTGTTCTACAATCTTCATATCCTCTGTCTCATCCGCAGCATCACGGAGCATACCTTTAATTTCTGCCTTTGAGCAATGATAGTCGCCTTCCCAATCTCTACGATAGCAGCCACCAAATAAATCGTTATTAATATAAACAGGCTTCTGCTCACGTTTAGCTCTTGGTACATAAATAACCAGAATGGTATCGCCATTAACCTCGTAGGACTCCACATTTTTATCCGATAGCAAATTAATGCTTACCTTCTTAGTATCATGAATTGTGTTCCAAAAGTTTCTCTTAAGTTTATCCGCATTTTTAAGTCCAGTAGTATACCAAGTTCCATCCTGCCGCTCTCCAACGCCAAGAATAATAACACCACCATTAGAATTGGCAAATGAGGAATACGACTCCCATAATGCTATAGGCAATCCACCTTCTGCCTTTTTCACTTCTCGGCAGTTATCTTCTTTATATTTATCAAAGTTCGATAAATCAAACAAATCTGACATATGAGATTCTCAGCTCCTTTCCTCCATATACATAAACGAATTCTAAAAAATTATCAATTCAATTTTTCAGCCCATTCTGCTTCCTTGAAGCCAACAAGCACAGTATCTCCATTTACAACAAGTGGACGCTTTACCAACATTCCATTTGTAGCAAGTAACTGAATCTGTTCCTCTTCACTCATTGTAGGCAGCTTGTCCTTAAGCTGCATTTCTTTATAAAGAAGCCCGCTAGTATTAAAGAACTTCTTAAGGGTCAGTCCACTCTTCCCGTACCATTCCTTTAATTCGTCATAAGTAGGATTCACCTCTACAATATGGCGCTCAGTATATTTTATATTATGCTCATCCAGCCATTTTTTAGCCTTTTGACAGGTTGAACATTTGGGGTAACATATAAATAACATTTGTGGTTGCTCCTTATCTTCATTTTCCATTGGCATAACTTGGCTAATATCTATATCTAGTGTATTAACAGTATACACTTTTGAACCTGTAATATCATAAACTCTTGTTTTCGCATCAACATCAAAAAGCAACACATTTGTACCAGTTGCTGATACTGCACTTTTAAACTTAATTCCATCAAAACCAAGTCTTTTAATATATTCACAGAGAAATTGTGTCGGTGCATACTCTATTTGATCTCCAAAATTAGGCTTAGAAAACTCTTCAGAAATTCTATGTAAGTCCGCAACTATAGAATACTCATCCTCCTTTATTTTTTCGGGCGAATATGTAAAATCAAATATCTTAGCATCTCTGATGATTTCTATAGTGGCTATGTTATACATTTTCTGCATCTGTGGCCGCATTTCCAATATTGCCGTTTTAATATCTTTTGCAGTATATAAATAGCTTATTCCTTTTGGATTAGCTCTCCCCTCTTTTGCATAAGCATTCGGCGGAGCATCAGAATTACTTTTATCAAAACCATAGAAGTCCTTTTTATTATTCAACAGATTATCTATTTTTTCTGTAATTCTTCTCCTCTTTTCCTCATCACCACATAGGTAAATGGACGCAATATTCATTGCTGATTCATTAAAAATGTCAGTAGCATCAAATTCTAAATTAGAAAACTCATCCTTCATTATCTCAGAAAGAGTTATTACCATATCATTTTTAAAGAAATCTTGTTCGGTATAATCTCGTGCACGATACAAAATATCACCTTTTGATATAGTACACGTTGCTTTTTCTGCGATATCAGATATCTTTTTTAGCAATTCACTTTCTGGAAAAAATCTGTTTTTTGTCTTTACTTCTTCTGCAAAACTTTCCCATAACTTTTGTGTATTGTAATCAATATACATCAATAGGATAAACAGCATAATAACCCAATACGTTGTTTCATCATCAGAATCCTTAAACGCTTCGATATTTTTATATTTGGATGCAAATTCTATCATTTCTTCTTTCGTAGCAGATGCTTGTTCACTTATTGAATCATTTTTTGTTTTATTAATACTTTTCATTTTAAGCTGGTCTCCTACAATCCGAATTAGACTATCAATTACTATCGTGATGAAAAATTTTTTAATATTGTTTCATCATCATTTTCCATTCTTTCATCGGAATAATAACAAAAACTGATACTCTCATCGTTACTAAAATAGGTATATAAGGATGGTCTTAACAGTTTGGTTTTATCAGCATTAAATTCGCTTCTATGCCCATTATTAGGATTTCTTCGAACTTTATTACAATATATTTTACTTGGATCCTCCGAATCACTCTTACTCAAGGATTGTACTACTGGCAATATCAATCCCATAAAGTACCTCGGTAAATTATTCTTTCTGTATCGGTCACCCTATCAGTCACCCCAACGGTCACCTTCTTTGTTTTATGAACAACTCTCACGATTTATACTAATTATCATCAGCTAAGCGATATCTTCTATTATTTGTTGTGCCTTCATATTCAAGCCCTGACATTTCTTTCAGTATAGCTCTTGTACGGGCAGGGCTTAATCCAATAGCTTGTGCGATATCCGTTGTCTTAGACAATCCATTTTCCTTCAAATACTTTCTAATCAACTGATAATTCTCTTCTGTTGCCTTACCTTTCAAGCAATTTTATCATTCGCTGAACAATACATTCAACCTGTCCGGATTCCACTCTCTGATCAAAAGCACCATTACAAAAAATGATCTTCTCGCAATAGCATTGTCAACAAAACTGAACACAAATCATAATCATCGCATTCCAGGCGTTTTAACGCTTCGTTACAATTTATAGGCTCTGTGGTCATATTAATCCCAGTAGTTTGTTTTTAGGTCACCAGTCTCTTTAAGCACCTCATAGCTATTGCTTTAATATCATTACTCACGGACGAATAGACCTCCTTCTTCAAACGCAACATAATTACCATCATTTATGTCTTATAAGAACTCTCTTCGTGTCCTTATATTTTTCACGTAATGACGGAATATTTACATCAGTACTTAATACTTCACGCACGACGCCCCATAGACCACCTTTTTCATCCGAAAAGCTATCCATATACTGGTTGAATGGGAGCCCCATCACGAACTTCGCCTGATCCTCGATGCCTCTTCCTGGAACGCCATAATCCAGTATAGGAGGCAGCCCTGTTTTGATATCTTTTCCAAGAATAATCACTCCTGATGCCGGTGCTCCCCCAAGCATTGTCATGCTTATTGCAAGATCAATCATTTTATCATCAAGGCTAATCCACGAATGATCAAAATACAATCCTTGACCAAACACCTCACCTATACATAGCTTAGGTTTGTATCCGAGCTCAGACAGGCAAACGTATAACGCAGCACATGAAGCGTGGCAGGCACCCCACCATTGCTTTCTCTCCATGTACCTATACATATTTGCAAGCACATTCCCGATATCTTCATTATATCCGCTCTCTTTAACCGCTTGTTTTATACGGTCAGGGATGCTCATTGTTTCCTTTCGGAGACAACAATTCTTATATTTCTTTCCGCTTCCACATGGACACGGATCATTTCTTCCTATTTTCATCATGCGCTCCTTCTTTATTGCTTTATAAACGGCACAATCACATCGTAGAACTTCTTCGTCCAGTCGGCGTGGAAGTTTGCCATCTGGAGCCAGTCGGTCTCATTTTCAATGCTGACGTTATTCAGCTGAATGAAAACCTTGGACGATTTGATATCGTCACCACGGTTCCACTGGAGCGTCGTGCCCAACGCTGATTCTATTTCCGCTTTATGTGTGTACAGGCTATCGAAGGCGTCCTTGTTTTCTTGCTTATTTCCTCTGCCAAATACGACCTCTGCCCGTGCTGCATCATAGTTTGCTACGCAGCATAGATAAAAACCGCCGATACCGAAGGAGCCATTGATCCAGTTATCCCTTGACGGATTAACATTGGAGAAAGAACCGTCCTCACCGTGCGCTTTCTGGATAATCGGAAGCGCACACGTCCAGTATTTTCTCCGGAGCTCGTAACGGCTGCCCGGCTCATCCTCATTGGCCTCATTTTCATCACGTAGATAAAAAACTAAATCAGAAGGATCTTCATTGTACAGTTTGAAGAGGCGACTAAGGACAGACAGTTTGCTCTGCGTGCTGGTGTTTGTCCATACATAGATGCCGTCACCAATCTCCACTGACTTCGTTAATGTATCCGAATTAGTGTTGAAGTGAAGAGCAATATTCTCCTCCTCCGACATGGCCAGCTTTGTGATAATAGCCTTGTCCTCGGCATACAGAATCTGAATAACCTTTTGGAACATCTCAACCCAGCTCGTTACCGGCTGTTCCGTGTTCTTAAAGGTGAATTTTGCAATCAGTCGTCCGGTCAGCTCGCCCTCATCTTCAAGCGTATAAGTATCAAGCTGCTTTTCTTCCGGTTTGTATTCTGTGACAGGTGCTGCCCAGATTGAAAGAGCCCGACCCATGAGATATTCGCTGCGTTCCTCCAGTTCTGCCAGCGTCCACTTGTTCTTCTTGGCAATCCAGGTATTCATGCGGATACCACTATCATCAAAGCCATTCTGCATGGTTTTCTTTTCGGTGAATGAGCTGTTGCTGTACTTCGAGTTATAGGCCGTCAGTGTAAGATTTGCCATACGATGTAGCCACTCTTCATGTATCTGCTCATAATCATCACCCAGTTCTTTCTGCCATACTGGTGTCAGATGCTGAGGCATGATGTGCTCAATGGAATAGGTGCCGTCATCACAGTGGCGGTATACATCCTTATCCTCCGAAGTGCCGAAATTCTCGAAGCGCTCAAGGAGGTAAATCTTATTCTTACTGTTCATCAGATAAACTGGACGTTCCTCAAATGCCACCTTAAACTCCACATCGTCCGGGAAGCGGGCACGCTCCTTCTTTGAGAGAAGCGCATACTTGAACTTCTCGACATAGTCATCCTCGGTGCCGTCGTACCGGACGATTTCCCGGTGTAGCATGAGAAAAATCTTATTCAGAGCATTTGTTGGCAGATCACACATCGTCCTGCGGAACAGATAGCTCTCTGTCGTCAGGAAAATCTCCGTGACCTGTGTTAAAGTCAGTTTGCTTTCATTATATAGGCGAAGCACCTCGAGGAAGTACGGCCTTGTTACCGTAGTCTCCAGACGGTTCAGTCGGTCAATACAAGCGTCAAGGGCAGTACTTCCAGAATTACCATCAAGAAGAATCTGGTACCGCTTTGCATAGTCCAGCATCTCGACAAGGAGTGGTTCCGTTTCAATTTTTGCGTGCTCAACAAAGTCCTTAAAATTGATGTAGATTTTCTTCTGTTGTGGAATAGCTTGCTGCTTTACGCTCAGATAATCTCTGATAAAAGCACTTACATCGTACTTCGTACATACCTCAATCTTATTCCAATATTTCTCGTAAAAATCCTCCTGTTCTTTAGAAGGCAGGCCCATCAGGATAAAATTTCTGATTTTGTCTCCCTCACTGAGATCAAGACCAGTTGAATTCAGACTCTCAAAAATGAGCTGTGGATTGTCGTCCATATCCAGCCGGATATTTATAATTTCCAGACAGCAAATCGCATCGTAAAGCTGGTCGATGGTGATTTCCTGTTTTTGAATCCGGTCATAAAAATAATCGTAGTTCACGGTCAGATTTGACTCGCGGATATGCTCCGTCGGATCAGAGAACAGCTTTCCAAAGGCGGTCTGGTCATTCTTTACCGGTTTGAGTTTGATACGAGTATCCTCCGGCTTCCACTTATCCACAAGGTATTCCTCAAAAATCCGCTGCTTCAGATTAGCGGTCTCCGGCACAATGACACCCTTATCAATCAGGTTATACATGGCAAGAAATAAAAGCGATACAGTCGTAAGACGCTGCTGGCCGTCGATAATCAGGAACTCCTCATTGTGGCCGTCCGGATTGTAAACGGAAACGAGGCTCCCAAAGAAGTGACTCTTCCGGTGCCCCTTGATGATTTTTACAAGGTCATCGTACAGCTGCTTGCAGTTTTCTGTCTTCCAGTCATAATTTCTCTGATACACCGGGATGACAAAGCGCTTGTCAGAGCCTTCCATGTATTTTACGAATTTACATTCTGAACCTTTCATTCCATATCACCCCTTGTATTACTGAAGATCGGGATCGCTCCCCAGAGGAGTAATTCCGTTTTCTTTAAGCATTTCATTTATTTCATAAATTGAATTCTCTGCACAGGCTCCCATTACGCATTGATAAACGTATCCTTCGCCCTTCAATGAATTTAATTTAAAGTCAGTTTTACCAAGAAACATTTCAGCCTCCGGCAGTGGCAGCTTTAATCCTACGCATAACGCCAGAACTGTCTGTACAGATGTTGGATACTCTTCATTATTTCTCAAACGCTGGATGGTCTTTTCTCCTACGAGCGAACGGTCTGCTAACTGTTTATTTGAAAGCTTTCTTTCTTTTTGTAAAGCTACCAGCGTTTCGGCAAAGGAACCGGGATATTTTCGCAGGGCTTCTGACCGACTCTTGGCGTTCTGAATCTGATCGAGTAGCGTTCGGTTATGCGTGTTTAGTTCAAAGGAATACTCAACCTGATTTTCAACAGGAGCGGCGTTCCGCATGAACTGCGTGTAATACTTCACCCCTTGATATTTCGATTGATAGCTATACCCCTTCGAGAAAACAACGCAGCACTCATCCATGTGTGTGAGTGCATATTCTGACAGTGTCGCATTTCCGGCCTGATTCCTCGCTATATATTTCTCATTGTTGAGAACGAGGTGACGATCCGTAAAAACAAACTGACCGCTGTCAATTAGTTTTTTAAACTCGCGGTCGAAACAGTAAGCCTTAAACAAATCGGCATAAGGAATAGTGAATGTCTGATTCTTACCCAAGGCACCTGCTTCAAATGAATATCCACGAACATACTGACCATCTACAAACGGATATGCACCTTCGGCTTTGGAATACCCCAGATCCATCAAACGAACCTTTGCGGCCTGTCTTGACACATCGAACAGCTCCGCCAGTTCATCAATGACATTCTCATAGGCTGTAATGCTCGCATCATCAACCCCGCCATAAGTTGCAAGAAGCTGATTTGCCTTCATGCGCGTCATTTTTGCGGGCATCAAGATTCTCGGAGCAACGCCTTTGGCTTGCCACTCCATCCAGTCTACAGCCTTCCATTTATCTGAATCAGTGTTGTTTGCAGCTATTTGGCACTGAATAGCCTTTCCAAGATTATCGTTAGCACCTATCATTTTCATCAACACATGATATGGCTGATGACGGTGCCAGTGAAAACACTCATGTGTCAGCGTAGTACGCTTTGTTCCTACAGATCTCTCATAGGAGACACGCGGATCAAGGTATACGGTTCCGCGTTTAGCATTGCGAATTGTAATCTTCCTGTGCTTATCGAGAACATTCCCGTTATCAAATATGATTGTCCCAAAATAAGTAAGATCATCCGATAGAGGTACATCCTCGATAACATGTAGCTTCATATCGCTGGCTATCGTCTCGATTGGAATCCTCATCGGTTTATCCAACGCATCCGGACAATACCTTGTCAGGAACTTCTCAGCTTCGTCTTCAAACTGGTCACGAGAGATAATAGGTACCAGCTCTCCGGACAGGCGGTCATTATCAGATTCCTCTTGCGGCTCACAATTACCAACAGACATAATCCAGAACCCGCTCATATCAATGCCAAGAGTAACCTGACAATGAATCTTAAGCCAGCGCTCATTAAAATATCCCTTGTGAGAATCGGACGGCATTTCGACATCGCATGATGTAATTACATCGAATGCAATCACGCCATCTTCTGGCTGTTCAATATGGATAACATTCTCGATTTCCATATCAACGACCGACAGACTTTTCGTGTCACCAGAACGCTCCTCTTGAATATAAGCTATGGCCGCATCCCGGATATCGTCATAACGAGATTGGTCAATCAGTTTCTGCAGTGGGCTTTCATCCTGTGCTTCATAGTAGTCCAGCCTGCTGTCATTGAGTTCTTTACGAATTTCACGCCAATTAGGCATGCACTTATCCATGTGAGCGATAAATGTAGCGTCATGCTTTCTTGTGATTAAATGTGTAAGCTCATGTAAAATAATATAGTCAAGGCAGGCATACGGTTTCTGGGCGAGCTGCAGGTTAAACCACAGCTTCTTTTTACCTGTACTGCAGGCACCCCATTTTGTAACCATATATTTTGTTTGCCAAGAATCACATTTAAGTCCTGTCTGCGCCTCCCACTTAGGCAGACGCTTTTCTATTTCTTCCTTCAGAATCTTTCGATATTCTTCTTTCACATAAGCATCTCGCTGTTTCACGGTACTCTTGGCGCTCATGGATAGAACAATATTTTGATTCTGAATCTCGAAGCTGTTCTTTTGATTGTCAGGCTTAAAGACAAGAAAGTACTGCTTTCCCCATATATACATCGTCTCACCTGAAACATACTGCCGCTTCGATGCTCTTGGCTGATCCTGAAACTGCGCGATAGCCCTCTTGATAAAGCCCAGCTGAGTTCTGGCATAAGCCTCTATAGCCTTATCGTCCACGGATAAAGGCGCAGAAATAACCACATGTCCACCCGGCGGCTTCACCTGAAGGTACATATTTTTTATATTCTTTTTTTGCACATCAATTGGGATACCGGAAATGACAATGCGCATTAAAACTCCTCCTGCTTCTCAATGATCTTATAGATGCGCTCCACTTCAGAGTCATCACCCAAAATCTCATAGAGTGCTTTCTTTATTCTTCGTATTACTACCTGATTATCTCTGAACCCAAACAGTGCCTGCTTTTTCACAGCTTTGTGGATTCTGATAGCCAGTTTCTCATCTTCTCCAGTGTTATCATAAATAGCCATGAGGGCTTTACTCTTGCGGATACTTTCCGGATATTTGTCGTTATCCTCTGGGCAATCAACATCCTTGGCCAGCTTTATATATTTCTCAAGCATCTCAGCGTAGTCAAGAACTCCCTGCTTACGCTCTTCAATGAGCTTATCAAGGATTTCTGACATCTTTGCATAATAGCGTGGATTGACTGTGACCTTTTCGATAACCTTCTTACGGATGTTATTCTCGATTGCCTCTGCCGCACCTTCCTTGTGGCCGCTATCACCTTCACCGGTAAGTGTCTCACCCTGCTTTGCTACGAAATCCAATAGGGTAAGATCATCAAAATCGCCAATCTTCTCGGCATCTGCGGCCGTGATGTAGTTATCGATCATCTTCCTCATATCAGGTTCATATGCCTTCAAATCGAGAAAGTCTCCACTGGCCGTACCGATAGTTTTCTTCAACTCGATGTAGAAAGTGACCTTCTTATCATATTCATTCAATTTGCCAGATGAGATGTCATCAATCAGATATGGTTTTGCTTCTGCGAAGGCTCTGACAAGACTGCTCACAAGACGATAGAGTTTTTCTCTCAGGCGTGCATAAATCTCGTCGCTCTCCTCAGACTGTCCAGAAACGCCACAGAAATAATGGATGTACTGGATCTCTCCACGAGGTTCCTCGACACCTTCACAGAGTTCCTCGACAGCATCATACACTTCCTCAAAATAGGATACCGTAGCATCATGGCGATCTTTGACAAGTCCTTTTACATCCTCCGGATCATATCCTTCAAAAGCGCCGGAAGTATAGTCCTTCATTGCAGTCTGGAGCTGTCCAAACAACTGCTTGTAATCCACGATATAGCCAAAATCCTTAGTATCATCATCAAGACGATTGACTCGGCAGATTGCCTGAAAAAGGCCGTGGTCTTGCATTCTCTTGTCAATGTATAGATACGTGCAAGGAGGTGCGTCAAACCCGGTGAGAAGCTTGTCCACGACAATGAGGAGCTTCATATTCGCAGGCTCCTCTACAAACTTCCGCTTTGCTTCCTTTTCAAATTCCTCCACCTTGGCCTGAACCGAGCCTGCATTCGGAAGGTCAGAAGGATCAAGCCCCAACATCTTCAAATACGTCTCATATTTGAGGAAGGTTTCGGTATCATCCTCATCGCTGACGGTATCAGTGCGCAGTTCGCCCTTGTTCGGTGTATAGGAAGATATGATGGCGCACTTCTTAAAGCCCATCTGTTGGAAGATTTCGTAATACTTACAAGCCGTAGGAATACCATCAGCTACAAGAATCGCATTGCCGTTTCCATCCATCAGACGCGGCTTCATATTAAAGTCCTGAATGATGTCCCACGCCACCTTTTCAAGACGAGAACGAGAGCTATATACCTTCTGCATCGTGCCCCACTTCTCTTTGAGCTTTGCCTTAGCACGAGAGGAAAGGCCTCTGGTCTTTACATCAAACCACTGGTCAACACGATCCTGCGAAGACAAATCCTGTGGAACATCACGATACTCATAGCGCAGATCCAGTACGACACCATCGGCCACGCCTTCGTTATATTTATAAGCGTGGATGTATGTACCGAAAACTTCGATACTAATCTTTTTATCTCTTTTCAGCAACGGAGTACCGGTAAATCCAATAAACACTGCGTTTGGCATAATGGTCTTCATCGCCGTATGAAGTTTACCAGACTGCGTTCTGTGACATTCATCAACAAATACCACAAGATTTCCCTTTGCCTCGAAATCGGCAGGGAGAGAGGCTTTCAGCTCTTCGATATACTTATCGTAGTCATTTTCTGTTGCTTCGCCACCACGGCGGCCAAACTTATGTACCAGAGAGCAGATCAACGAATCATCATATACATTCAAACGATTCAGCAAATCCTTACCGCTCTTGGTACGAGTAATATTCTCATTCACGCCGGTGAATGTTTTTTCTATCTGCTCATCAAGTTCATCTCGGTCTGTAACGATAAGTACACGAGCATTAAGCTCCGCCCAATGTGTCAGAATCCACTTTGCAAGCCATACCATTGTCAGCGTTTTGCCGGAACCCTGCGTGTGCCACAGAATACCGCCCATCGGTTTATCCGGATCTCTGTTCGGATTGTGAAGCTCCGTCCTCAGATTATTAATCCTCTGCTGAGTACGCTTGATGCCAAAATACTGATTGTAGCGGCACACCTTTTTGATGCCTTTATCAAAGACCACAAAATTCATGATAAGGTCGATAAAACGTTCCTTATCGAACATGGCATATATCTGCTTCAGGAGTTTATTCTCGATGCCTTGGCAGGTTTTACTGATACGAACATCTACCGGATCACGTTCTTCCTCATGTTCTTTGAAACCGTCATCCTTCCATTCCATGTAGAACTTCTCCCCAGTCAGGAGTGTTCCATAGCGCAGTCCTTCAGATTCGTTTCCCGCCATGCAGAACTGTATCGTGGTAAAGAAGCTCTGTATGAATGAATTCTTTTGGTTTGTCAGATTCTGGCGAATACCCTCGGATACAGAGACACCGCTTCGTTTCAGCTCTATAACTGCCACTGCTATACCATTCAAATAAACGACAAGATCCGGCCTCTTTTCTGACTGCTCAACGACCGTCACTTCCTCAGCGATGGCAAAGTCATTATTCAATGGATTAGCCTCATCAATAAGCTCTACTGTCACCGGAGATTTTTCTGGACTCTCGCTGACAGGAATGCCGTACTTCAAACGTGAGTACACAGTCTTATTAGCATCATAAACTCCACGCGAAAGATTCCCGGCTTCCTGCTGAAGCTGCATAACAGCAGCATCAACCAGCTTGTCTGCATAACCCTTCAGTCGAAGGTACTGGCGCAGACGATCTTCCTTGATGTTCTTATTCTGATAATCTGACAGGTTACCAATATACTGGTATCCCAAGATCTCCGGATCTTTAAAGAAGCGGATCACTCTTTCCTGTGTTTTAATTTCGGCATCGCCAATACTCATCTGACAGGCACCTCCTTACACTAATCTAACCTTGCCGGACAGCAATTCTTCCATCATGCCTTGCTTTATTTTCTGATATTTCGATAGCTTTTCTTCGAGTTTGTAGATATCCAAATCCATATCAAAAAGGATACCAGTAATAGCTTCTTGTTCTTCTGTAGTAGGCGGAACATATAAATCGAACTTTACAAGATCCTTCTGATATAAGTGATTAATCGTTGATCCTGCCGACAACTGCTGCAGAAAATCTTTAAATACTGAAGATTCCAGCACATAAAACATGAAATGAGCTGTATACGCATCAGTTATCGGCTTCATAACAAATACACCGCTGTTTAATGTTGCTGGTCTATTTAAATCTGATATGTACGCGACTTTACCTATGGTACCATCTTTTGTAAGAAGAAGATCGCCATTTGAGACTTGAATGTTTGGGTCTTGCACGTATCTGTCATAATTCACGTAATGACAATCATTCCAATTGATACGACCATCTTTAAAATCCGTACCTGTAATCAAATAGGAATAACCTTCATCCAAATATTCAGCTGTAGTTAATCCCTGCCAACCTATACGTGCTTTAAGCCTTGAGTTTTTCGCCAGATTAATTTTCACCCAATCTCCTGAAAAACCATCCAGTCGTTTCTTTCCAGTTACAAGCATTTGCATTGTTCCTTGGCGGATATCTTTTTTCTTACAAATGAGTTTTTGTAAGTTGGTGATTAACGTATCGATGTCAGATAAGATTCCAACTATTTTTTGTTGTTCTTCTATTGATGGCAATGGAATCACCATTCCCGCAATCATTTGTCTACGGACAGAATCGACTGAAGACTTTGCTGTATACTTTGCCACCTCAGCAAAAAAGTTTTTGGAGAACCAGTAATAAAAATACTTTCCTAAAACATCCTTAAACTGTGACATAACATATACTCTCTGATGTGCATCGAATTTTCCATTTATGTAATGAAAAACCTTTCCAGTACCTACTCCATCTCCAGCTGTAAGTACAGCTTCGCAATCATAGTGAAAACTATCTATATGCTCAACAGTTTGTGAACGCACAAAAAACGGATATTGCCCATCATCAATTTTGTCTTCTGTATTTCTGCTACCAGTTTCAATTTTCATTAAATCTTTAACTGAAACCTCTTCCCACTTAGTGTTTACCATTTAAATCCCATCCTTTCCAGATGAGACTTTACCTTTGCCTCATATTCAGTAGTGACTTTGTCAAGCTCCGGAAGTGTATCCTCATATCGCTCAGCAAGTTCAATAATCCTACTTGTCAAGCGATGGGAAATCTCAGCATACAAATCGCTGATACCAGAGAAAATGCTATCAAACCACTTCTTGTTCACAAGCAGATCTAAAATTTCATTATCTGTGAAGTTTTCATATCTTACCCGGCACTTTTCATCCAGAGCCTTGTTCAGCTCTTTGACAACCTTATTGTAATCTGATACCTTGCCACAAAGTTCTAAAGCTGCCTTCAACTGGTTTACATCATCCTGCAGGCCCTCAGGCACGCATTCTTCAGTACGAATAATACGTAACCGATATTCAATAGAGCTCTTTGTGATTTTTCCATTTTCGTTGACTGCACTCTTGCAGAGCGGATGCCCCACGAGGTATGCTTCCAGTCGCTTCTTCGTATTTACAAGCTGAATATCCTTGCGAATTACTTCCAATTCTATAGTTTCCTCTGTTTCAATTGTACTTGTCAAATTAACTATTTTAGCTTCGATATCCTTCGCTTTAACTTTTCCGTTTTCAGCCACATCGGCCAGAGCCGATTCTTCATCTGCGCTCTCAATCAGATCAGAAAGCTGAGATTCCGTCTCTGCGACAATATTCTCAGCTTCTTCTATGGCATTTTTCTCTTCACGGAAAAAGGTATCTATTACAATAGATTTTGGAATCAAACGGCCTTCCCATCCGGTGACCTTCATTTCACCCTTGTTCTTTCCCTGCGTAATTTCTTCCTCGATATTGTCTGTCGCTCTGGCATTGGCGTAGCCATCCGGTTCGCTTATGATAAGTGACACATCATCGTTCATGACCTCATTCCAATAGGCCAGCAACACCTGGTATACATCATATTTATCAATCAGTGTCAGGTGTTCAAATTCGGCAATGATATACTCAGCAAGACTTACAATCAGCTCCCTTGCAGACACGTCTTCATTAAGAGTTGAAAGAACCGGATATTCTTTTGCCTTCCATGCTGCAAATGCCTCGTCGAGTTTCTCACCATACTCTGAGAATTCAGTGTTTTTATATATTGTTTGTCGAATACTTTCGTGCTCAACATTCAAGCGGTAGTATTTTTCGCTAATAGCTGACAGCAACTCAGATTTCAACGAAGAGAATACCTTCCAGTATTTAGATAAACCATCGATGTCAATCGCCGGAATTCCTCCATGAATATGAGCATAAATATTCTGAATATCCTCCGGATCTGTGGAATCAATATAGCGGGTGATGTTCAGGTTATACTCATTTTTCTTTTCAATTTCATCATTAGGTACGAAACGCGCATACTTAGGATCTGTAGTAATCTGCTCATTAAATGTAGTAATGATTCTATAGATATCGCGTTCTCTCAGACGATTCTTATTGCCATCCTTAACATACCCACGGCTAGCATCAACCATAAAGATGCCCTGCCGGTTTGCAGCACCTTCTTTGTCAATCACGAGTACACATGCAGCTATTCCAGTGCCATAAAACAAGTTTGCTGGGAGGCTAATGATGCCCTTGATCCAATGTTTCTTTATAATAGTCTCTCTGATGGTAGCCTCTGCGTTTCCACGGAAGAGGACTCCATGAGGCAAAATAACCGCAGCCTTACCATTTGACTTTAGAGTTTTAAGAATATGCATAAGCCAAGCATAGTCTCCGTTCTTTTCCGGAGGCATATCTCCATAGCCCTCAAATCGACCATATTCTTTACCGGCAATTCCATCGCGCCAGTTTTTCATGGAAAAAGGCGGATTGGCCACTATGTAATCAAAACGCTCAAGTACGGAGGTATCTGATTTATCCATGTACTGCGGATTCGAGAATGTATTACCACTCTTGATGGTAATTTCAGCCTTACGGTGCAGAACAGCATTCATCTTTGCCAGACCAGCTGTGGTGCTTTCCTTTTCTTGGCCATATCCCATAATTGGAATCGGAGCCGCATCGATAGCTCGAATTAATAGGCTGCCACTTCCACAGGCCGGATCGCATACCGTGGCGCTGGTATCTGTGCAGCGACTGATACCTACCACATTGGCAAGGATTCTGGAAACCTCTGCAGGCGTATAGAATTGTCCCTTGCTCTTTCCGCTCTCCGTAGCGAATTTACGCATTAGATACTCGTAGGCATCGCCGATGATGTCATCACCCTCTGCCTTGTTTCGGGAGAAGTCAAGTTCCGGACGCTGGAAGATAGAGATAAGGTCAGTCAGCTTATCGACCATTTCCTTACCGCTTCCGAGTTTTTTCTCATCGTTAAAATGTGCAATATCAATAACGCCCTTCAGGTCGGTGTTCTCGTCAGCCAGACGGGCGATGATTTTGTCCATGCCCTCGCCGATGTTTTTCTTTCCCTTCAGAGCAATAAAGTCATCAAAGGAGCAGCCCGTCCGCTTTTCCGGATCGGGATCTTTGTCATGTGCCTTATCGAAGACCTTGATGTCCTCGTAGGCTCCCTTATTCTTAAATTTATCGGTGACATACTTCATGAACAAAAGTGTCAGGATATAGTCCTTATACTCTGAAGAATCCATGCCTCCGCGAAGTTTGTCACAGCTCGCCCATAGCGATGCATATAATTGCGTTTTCTTGACAGCCATCTTTGTCTGCTCCTTGTCTAATGATTTTCTTGGTTTTTCTCCTTGAATCAGTCAGCGCTTTTACCGCTCTTAACCCATTCATCGAGTTCGGAAATTTTAAACTTCCACTGTTTTCCGATTTTTTGAGCAGGCAAACCTTCTTTACCATTTCTAATCCAGCTGCGAAGAGTAACGGTTTTGATTCCTAAATATTCCGCAGCTTCATCTATGCTTATCCATTTGTCATTCATGATTTCTTCCATGCTCTCACCTCGTGATTTGAATCTGAATACAGCTTAACTATTTTAGTATACACCATAAATGTGAATTTTCCAAGAGTTTGCTGTTATTTGTTGGTATTATTTTTTATTTGTGCGTTCTCATATTTTCCTGCCGGACACAACTATGTCCGGTTTTTTTGCCCGTTTTTCAATGTAAAGCTCATCTTGGCCTTCTCGTTTCTGCCTATCAGCACTGCAAAAACGGACATGTCTGTGTCTGAGGTTCCGATCCCTAAAAATGTCATACTTGCTTTAGCACGTGGGAGCCATCTGCGCAGGGTGTTTCCGGTTCCACGTGACTACCGATGACAATCAAATACTGTACCGATCACCGGAAGTGAGGTGCAGCCGAAGGAGGGCTTTCATTATGCAAAACAATGACAATCAGAAGACTCACTTTATTTACGTTCGCAGCACCGGCGAAAAGGTACCGGTCACCAGGGAACAGCACGACTCCTTCTATATGGAAGCCGACCGCATTCGCCACAAGGAGCAGGACCACGGCAGGTGCATGTGCCCATATCGCTTCATATGGAGATGCGATGGCGACTGCCTTGACTGTGAATATCACGCTGTTGGAGACATCACCTCTCTAGATCAACCTCTCTCAGATGGCAATGGCACCCTCGGCGACTATATGCCCGACCGTAGCAAGTCTATGGAAGAAATCATCTCTGACCGTATGCTGTTGGAGCAGCTTTTTGCCAGACTGCGTGAGCTCGATCCGGATGCTGATACCATCATTCAGTGCTGGCTTGATGATTACAAAATCTCAGATCGTGCAATCGCCGAGAAACTCGGCCGCAAACAGCGTACCTTCGCTGATCAGATGAAGAAGATCCGCACAGAGCTCCGTAAAATTCGTGGCTATTAATCCTACATATCATATGTAGCAATTCATCCCTCTTGCACAATATGCAACAGTTCAAACGGAAGGCTCTCGTACTGTAGAGAGAAACATTGATTGCTACAGCAGCGGTCATATCAGTCACAAGCAGGCAATTGAAAAAGTAGCATTTTGGTCCTGTATTCTAAATGTATATTTTAACTTTCAGAATATAGGACATACATCATTGCAATCCCTACGAATTTTCTTGTATTTAAAACGCTAATATCGGTGAAAAAAAATACAAAAGCAGGTGATTTTGTCTTATAAAAATGCTTTATTTTCGCCAAGTACGCAAATAAAAGAAATTCCGTACAAAAATTCCTGATTTCGGAACTTTTTTGTACGGAATCCATTGTTTTTATACTATTTATACCAAAATAACTTCCCAGTTACTTCTTCTGCCGGACCAGCAGGGTGACTGCCTCCAACGAATCGGTAAACGGGAACATATCTACACCCACGCCCTTCGACACACGGTAACCCTTCTTCTTAAAGTACTTCAGGTCCCTGACCAGTGTCTCGGGATTGCAGGAGACGTAGACGATCCGTTCCGGGCCGATCTGGGCTACGGAATTCATGAATTCTTCGGTGCTGCCGCTTCTGGGGGGATCCATCAGGACCACATCGACCTTCGCGCCCTGTCCGGTCATCTCCACGAGGAATTTCCCGGCGTCGTTCTGGTAGAACTGGATGTTGCGGATCTGGTTCGCCTTGGCATTGTTGCGGGCATCCCGGACAGCATCGGCGTTTAACTCCACACCGATGACCTTGGCGGCCTTGTCACTGGCAATCATGCCGATGGTTCCGGTGCCACAATAGGCATCCACCACGGTCTCTTTGCCGGTAAGTCCGGCGTACTCCAGTGCTTTCCCGTAGAGGATCTCGGTCTGTACCGGATTCACCTGGTAGAAAGATCTGGGAGAGATTCGGAAACGCTTTCCGCACAACTCATCCTCAATATAACCTTTGCCGTAGATCACATGCTCCTTGTCCCCCAATACCATGCTGGTATTGCGGTTGTTGACATTGATGACCACAGTGGTGATCTCCGGGTGCAGTTTCAGCAGTGCCTTCACAAAATTATTCTTAGAGGGCAAGATTGGGGACGCCAGTACCAGCACCACCATGATCTGGCCGGTAACATGGCCGGTCCGGATCAGCACATGGCGCAGCAGCCCATACCCGGTGTCCTCATTGTAAGGGCGGATATGAAAAGATTTCAGCAGCCCTCTTATAGAGACAATGATCTCATCCGCATTGGCATTCTCGATCAGGCAGCTGTCCACGGGAACGATCCGGTGGCTCTTCTGTTCATAAATGCCGGAGATGGCATCGTGATACCGGTTCTCGCCGAATACCGCATGTACCTTGTTCCGGTAATGCTCCGGGTGCTCCATGGGAATGACACCCTCGACCTTGCAAAAAGGAGCCAGAAGCTCCTTTAATTGCTTTTCCTTATTCTTCAACTGTTCCACATAGGGCTTGTTGATGCACCCGCCGCATTTATCAGCCACCGGGCAGAGGCCACTCTTCTTTTTAACGGCCGTCTTTTCCCGGCCCTGTCCTACAGGCACCCGGTTTTCCTTGCCTGCCGTCACTTTAGTTTTTCCCGCCGCATTGGCTTTTCCCGTTGCTTTGGTCTTTTCCGTCCCTTTCGCAGGTCCGGATGTTCTTCTGTCATTTCTGTTATCGTTCTTCATCATTCCGCCTGACTTCATTTAGTCATCCAGTCTTCTCATTTCTGTGTAAGCCAAAAGCAGCGGTCCCACACCCTTGGCATCGTCTTCCACGATGGGCTCGGACATATAATACTCGAAGCTGCCGTCACGCCGACGGTTATCCTCAGGTCCCAGTCCTGCCACGAGGCAGATACCGCCGAGGCTTAAATGTCCATCCTTCTCCTTCAGATAACGGTCACAGATTCCCTGAAATGCCTTTAATCCATAGGCTCTGTAGGACTCCGGTAAAAATCCGAGTCTCACGCCCTTCAGCAGGGAGTAAGCCATGATCGCACTTCCGCTGGTCTCTAAATAATTCGGCTCCTGACCCCCCAGTGCTGGAAGCTGGTACCACATACCGCTCTCGTCCTGGAATTTTAACATGGAATCGATCAGATCCACGAATACCTTCTTCAGATTGTCATACTCTGCCTTGTACTCTTCCCCCGGCTCACATTTGCTCAGAGTGTCCAACAATGCCATGGAATACCAGCCCAGTGCTCTCAGCCAGAAATTCTGGGACAGACCGGTCTCCTTGTTACACCAGAATGCCTTTTTGGAGGCATCATAACCGTGATAGTACAATCCGGTCTTGGGATCTCTCATATATTTTACAACATTGGCAAACTGATGAAAAATGTCATCATAGTGCTTCTTGTCATCGAATTTGGTCTCATACTCCATGTAGAAAGGCTGTCCCATGTACATGCCGTCCAGCCATACCTGGTTGGGATAGATCTTCTTGTGCCAGAAGTTGCCTTCCTCGGTGCGGGGCTGGGTCTCCACCTGGCTGTAGATCAGGTCGATGGCCTTGCGGTATTTTTCCTTACCATTCAGGGCATACAATGCGAACAGAGTCTTGCCCGCATTGACATTGTCAATATTATATTCTTCCACGGAATACTTCGTAATCGTACCGTCTTCCTGTACTCTGTGGTCAATAAATGCATCTGCGAATTCGTAATACTTCTTCTCTCCGGTAGCGTTGTAGATCTCTAAAAGTGCCAGGATCATGCAACCGTCAATGTAATTCCAGCCGGCAGCTTTCCCCTCTCTCGCCTTCTCTATGTTCCATGCGGGAACATCCAAAGTACTCTTCTCGATCAGTTCATCAATGTATTTCTCAAAAATAGGCAGTTGCATGTATTATTTTCCTCCAAATTTCTATTTTACGGCATATAGCTTTATTTTACACTTTATTTTCTGCCTAGTCAATGGGGCTGACAGGGCTCGTACCCGGCAATGGATCAATATTTTCAAATTCCACGATCCATTGTCCGTCATCCGGGAACCCCGGTGTCTGCCTGTCACAACCATCATATCCTGCCGCCATAATTGCTGCTGCCAATAACAGTGATCCATTTCCCGGCAGATACAACGGCAGGTCCTTTCGTCCTGTCTGCCGGTTATTGCCGCTTGTGACATAACAGTTCTTTGGAGATTCCTTCAATAGTAACTCTATTGCTTTCTCCGGCTTTCCTAATCTTACCGCCGTCATCGCCATCATGGCAAAATCCCATCCCCACAGGGTAGGATATTTCCAGCATTCCTCTACCAACTGCAATGTGTTGTCCATAACCGTCCTGTCTATCCGGTCACTGTCGATCAGACCAAAAGCTCCCAGCATAGAGGGGTGATCTCTGTTATACTCCGTAAATGTCGTCGGACAATTTTCATGTGCCAGGTACACGCCGTCTTTTTCCGTTAATTCTGCCATATGCTCCGCTACCTGTTCCCAGAGTTCTTCCTTTTCCCTGCCGAGTCGTTCTGCCCACCATCCGGCGATCCGCAAGGTATCCCGGAAATACTCCACTTCAAAAGCCGGATTGCACACATCCATTGCCTTATGACATTCCTGTACCGGTATTACCGGAGCACAGATACTGTAGACTTTTTTCACCGGATCCCATCCCACAAAATCTACCATGAAATCAGCGGTTTCCTTCACCAGTTCCCAGTTCTCCTCTAAGAATCTGCGATTTCTTTTTCTGCGATATGCCATTTCCAGCATATAGATAATGTGCGGCTGCTGCCACACCAGCAAGGGCGCAATATTGGAAGGGCAGTCCACTCCTTCCGTGGCGATCATTTTCGGCCATCTTGCTCCTTTGTAGCCGTTTCTTGCCGCATTTTCTCTTGCCTGCTGCAGATGTTCCCTATACCATGCCAGGCTTCTGTCCAGCAGCTCCTCCTGATGCCACAGCGGAAGCCATGCACAATGCCACAGATACATCTCCAGATGCATTTTACCGTACCAGCTGTTACATGTCAGTCCTGTCTCCTGCGGAGGTGTCGAACCACTGGAATTGATTGCCATAAGATACTGTGACAAAATAATCCGCCGTTCCAGTTCCCTTGCTCTGGGGTCAGCGCTTTTATTCAGCTGAATGATACCGCCCCGCTCCCAGAAACGCCTACCCCCTCTTTTGGATGCGTTCATTACTTCCTGTGCAGATAAACATTCTGCCTGCTCTTTTTGTTTTCCTAACGCTATGGAGATGTCCAGTTTTTCTCCATTGGCGAAAATACGAAGGGTATGGCTGCCTTCCTTTCGGATCTTTCCTCCCTGCGCATAGATACCTGCATAATACTCATCCCTGTCCAGTTGTCTCCACAGAAGCATTTTTTCATCACTCGTCTGCAGTATCGTGGTACGGTGTCTGTCGTTCTGTGTCCAATCCGATGCGGTAATATCCGAAGCTCCATAGGGGAAATCCAGCACTATACTAATTTTTTTCTCCTTCAGTGCCTCGCTCTCCAGAGAAAAGGCCAGGATGTCTCTCCCTTCATTGTGACAGGCGGTCCGCACTCTGCAGGCATTGTTCCGTATCTGGAATTCACTGTACAGAATCCCTTCATACAGAACCAGTTCCTGCCGCACCCCGGTGATATCTTCTGCAGAAATGCTCTCCTCTTCCCACTGCAGGCGGACCCTTACCAGATTCAGTCTGTGGGGATTTTCCCGCAGCCAGTTATAGACATCTTCATTGCCCACCTTTTTATCCTGCGGATATTTTAACAGACGTCCTTCTCTGTTTACATATTCCGTCATCACCAGATCATCCAGTGTATAATTGTACTTTTCCCTGCTTACCGGTTTCGTGTGCCATCCCCATTGTGACATTGTACACAACGGGAGTTCCTGATATTCCTCGTATAGCGTCTGCATTCCGGTGATATCCGCCGTAAAAGCAAGTTCTCCGTTTCCTACCGTAAGCGGGGAGTCCGTTGCTATCTCCGTCAGCACCGGATTATGTCCCGATATCAGTTTCTGCCTGTCTATTTTATGTTCTGCGACCATACAAATGCTCCTTATCCTTTTACTGAACCGATCATAACACCCTTTACAAAATGTTTCTGTACAAAAGGATATAAAATAATCAGTGGAATACTACCAAATACAATAATAGCATATTTTAATACTTCAATGTTCGCTGCACGCATACTTTGTTCTGCCGTAGTTGCCATTTCCTCCAAAGCTGCTACCGAATTCATGATATTACGCAGGACTACCTGCAGTGTAAATTTATTCTCTGAAGACAAATAAATAAATGCATCAAAATAGGAATTCCAATGAGCAATGGCATAATAAAGTACCAATACTGCCAAAATAGATTTTGACAACGGTAATACCATATTAACCAGAACCCGGATATCATCGCATCCATCCAGTCTTGCAGATTCCAACATTTCTCCCGGAATGCTGTTCTGGAAATAGGTTCTTGCAATGATCATGTTATATACCGAAATTGCTCCCGGTAAGATCAATGCCCACATACTATCCAGCAGTCCGAGGTTTTTGACATTCAGATAAGTAGGAATCAACGGTGCTGTGAAGATCATAACGAAAATAAACAGAGCGCTGATCACCTTTCTTCCAATAAAATCCTTTACGGACAATGGATATGCCGCCATAATTGTCAATACAATATTTACGCATGTTCCCACTATAGTATATATAATGGAATTTTTATAACCGGTCAGAAGAGACCTGTTGGAAAATATCTCCTCATATGCATCAATATTCCATCCCTTCGGCCAGAAAGATACCTGTCCTCTTATTACAGCGCTTGGCGAAGACAAAGACGAAGCTACCACATTGAGAATTGGCATCGCTACCAACAGAAGACATATCATCAGGAGCACAGTATTTACTATATAAAATATACGATTACTTTTGCTCATAACTTTTCTTTTCATCTTATGTTCCTCCCTATATCAGACTGGTATCGGCAACCTTATCCGCTATTTTGTTTACAACCAGCAATAATATCAGAGATACCACTGACTGGAATATACCAATCGCTGTCGAATAGCTATACTGCATTCCGCTCAGACCGATACGATAAACATACGTTGAGATAATGTCTGAAGTTGCCATGTTTAAATCATTTTGCAAGAGCAGTACTTTTTCATATCCTATTGTCAAAATATGCCCACAGGACATGATCAACAGAATTACTGCTGTCGGCATGATACTGGGAATGTCAATATATCTGATTCTTTGCCAGATATTCGCACCGTCCACGGTTGCTGCCTCATGTAATTCCTGGTCTACCGCAGCAAGCGCAGAGATATAAATTACGGCATTGTAACCCGTTTTCTGCCATACATCAGAGAAAACATATAATGTTTTGAACAATTTAGGCTCTCCCATAAAATGAATGGCCTGTCCTCCCAGATTCTCGATCAGGTGATTCACCGGACCCGTCAGAGATAACATCTGTGACAGAATACCTACGATCAAAACGGTAGAAATAAAATAAGGCATATACGTTACCATCTGTACCGTCTTTCCGAACCATCGCACTCTGACATAGTTCAATGCAATCGCAAGAATGATCGGTGGAAAAACTCCCAATACAATACCATACACAGACAAGCCCAATGTATTACCCATCAGTCTCCAGAACTGTGGTGACTGGAAAAACATCTTGAAATACTTAAGTCCTACAAACGGGCTGTGCCAGATACCTCCTTTGAAATTGTAATCCCGGAATGCGATCTGCGATCCAATAATAGGCATATATTTAAAAACGATCAGATAAACCAGAGGCAGTGCTACGATCAGATATAACTGCCAATGCCTTTTTATGCTGCGTATTGTATTTTTTGCATGCTGTTTTTTATGTTCCGGACGAATTGTTTTCTTAGGATTCATTTTCTTCCTTCTTTCTATAAAAGGAGGGCTGCCTTAATGCAGTCCCCCTTGCAAATGTTTCAAAAGGCTTTCCCGATCTCCTATTTTGCAAAAGAAGATTCATCATATGCCTTCTGTAATAACTCCAAATATCTCTCCAGTCCTACATTATTCAGGGCACTGATATAGCCATCCCATTCTGCATCAATATCCTTTGCTCCGGTAATAAACTGCACCATATATTCTTTCTGAACATCCATAACATTGGTCTTAAGCAAAGACATTTCGCTGGAGTCTTCCTGGCTCATATATAAATCCGGCATTACCGACTCTCTGGACTGTCGCACCTTTTCATGTTCAAGAGACGCTCTGTAAATAACCACATTTCGACCATTGACCGGCTTAACATCCTCCGCATACGGATCCGGGTTCGTAGCATCTGCAAGCAGGAAATCCGGTGTACGCACCAATGCCGTAACCTGATTCAAAGTTACATTGGCTGTGGAAGCATCCAGTTTCTTATAGAGTGCTTTTGTCACACCATCCATGCCTACTTCTGTCGTATCATCATCCAGCATGACATAATTCACACCTTCTTTTCCAAGAATAGCTCTGTATGTCTGCGTCTCAATATAATCCAGCAGACGGAATGCTGCTTCGGGATTACTGCAGCTGCTCGAAATAAATGTCATACCTGTCTGGAACATAACATAAGGATTCCAGGATGCCACACATTGACCGTCCGGTCCTGTCAAAGGTGCAAGTGACTGGTACTGCTTCCATTTATCGGAATAGGGTTCTGTTGTCAAATCACATGCATATCCCGGTCTTTGAGCCAGAAATGCTCCGATAACGCATTCATCCCCTGCTTCATTTATGTTTACCTGATTATTTTTATCTTGTGTAAAAGATTCAGGGTTTAAAAAACCTTCACTATACAATTGCTTTAAATATTTCAGTCCTTCTTTATATCCCTCCTGAACAGGTGCAAATGTCACTTTTCCGTTGTCCACGTACAATTTATTTGTCTCAGAAGTCAGTTGGAACGGATTCATTAGAAATCCATCAATCTGTGTACCCGCTCCGGAAGTCACTGTTGACAAAGGAATTTCGTCATTGAGATCTCCATTGCCATTGGCATCCTGCTCCTTAAAAGCTTTCATGACCTGATAAAACTCTTCCGTAGTTGTCGGCATCTCTAATCCCAGATTATCCAGCCACTGCGTATTGATCCACAATTTCATATTGTATTGTACATGCAGGGATCCATCTACATTCGGTAAAGAATAAATATTACCGTTGGGAGTTGTTATATAGTCTCTCATCCCCTCTATTTCATCCAGTGCCTGCTTATAACCTACTGAAACAGTGTCCAGATAATCGTTTAAAGGTAAGATCAGTCCCTGCTCTCCCAGCGCCTGTTCTGTTGCTTTGTCATAGCGGTTACTACTGCCTACACCAGTTAAAATAATATCCGGAAGATCTCCCGAAGCGAACATGGTGCTCAACTTTTCCTGTACATTATCTGAAGCCGCACAGGTCTGCCACTCCAAATGGATTCCCGTTGTCTCTTCAAGTTCTTTTACCATTTCATTATCTTCCCAGCTGCCGTCCGGATTTGCAGGCGCAAACACCGTCAGAGTCACGGGCTCATTTACAATGGGAAGTTGTCCCGGTTCATTAAACAATGAATTGTCCCCTGTTTGTGTCTGACCTGCTTCTGCTCCTGATGATCCTGCTGCCTGTTGGGATGATCCGCACCCGGTAAACATTCCTGTCATAAGCATGCATGCTGTTAAAAGTGCTACAATTTTTTTCTTCTTCATTTTGTGCCCTCGCCTTCTTTTTTTGCTCAGCCCACAGCTTACCGATTTGATTTTTTGTATTTGTACTGTGGCTGCCTTACGCATTTCACAATACAGGCCGGGCACTGAAACAACAACTTGAAATTCCTGATGCAACGTACAAAATCTAAGAAAATGCGCCGTACACTTTCTTAGGTACTGCGCATTTTCTTAGATTTTTATTCTTTCCATGCCGAAGGTGCTATCCCGTAGGCACGTTTAAAGGCCCGTCGGAAGGTTGCGCTGCTTCCGTAACCCACCATCTGAGCAATGGTCTCCATATCCCATTTTCCTTCGGCAATTAATTTTTTTGCCTTTTCCAGTCTTAATTTTTCCAAATAGCTACTAAAAGATTTTCCCATCGTCTCCTTGAAAAAGATAGAAAAATAGTTTTCTGATAGTCCAAACTCTTCTGCCACCATGGGGACGCCCAGAGATGGATTGCCATAATTTTTCTCCAGATATTCTTCCAGTTTCTGATAGTATATCTCGCTCTTTCTGCTCCTGCTGTGATAATTTTCTTCGCATAGACGCAGGAACTGTGTTTCCAATACTTCCAATGCTTTGGGAAACGACTGTTCCGTCTGTACTTTTTCCAGCAGCTGCTCCGTTTCCATACTTTCTGCCATATTATTACACATTCTTATCAAAGTAGAGGTGATTCCCGATATAACGACTTTCCCTCCATTGGCCGACAGATGTATTTTTCCCAGATTTTCTTCTCTTATTTTTATAAAAATTTCTTTTACCTGCTCTGAATTACCGTTTTTTGTAGCAGCCTGTAATTTTTCTTCCATTTCCAGCGGATACCAAGGCATATTCCTTTTCCACAGCTCTCTGCTGTATTCCACTACATTCTGTTTTTCTATTTTTCCCTTATCAGAGCAATATAACGCCTGTTGATAAGAAAATACAATTTCTCGCTTTTCTGTATAACAGCTGCCGATTCCGACATAAACCTCCTCCGCTCCAAGCTGTTTCAGTTTCTCTGCTGTCTGCTCTCCTACAAGCAGAGGTTCCATAGGATTTTCCTCTGTACAATATTGCAGCAATGCTACATGGGTCGGATCTACCGGATACCATATCTGTTCTGTTTCCGTCTCTGCACATTTTTTTGCCGCTGACAACAGTTTTTCTCCCTCCTCACTGCCAAACACCAGTACATAGTAATCCTTCTGCACTAACCGGATTCCGGCATGGGCAGCTTCCTCTATAATATTAAGTTCTGTGTCAAATTCTCCGTTCATTAGTAATGTCAGAAAATTTCTTCTCTCTTTCACGGTCTTTTCCTGTAGCATCGCATTCAAAGACTGATAATCATCCAACAGGGCATGAACTCCCTTCTCCAGATATTCATACTCTGAAATATTTTCCGTTTTATGAATTTCTCTGTCTTCCAGCATAAAAAATCCCTGCATATTGTCAATCAGGTTATGAATCGGTTTGCTGTACCTTAATGCAAAACAACACCCAAGGCCAATTTCCAGTACTGCCCCTGTGAAAAGAATCAACCATGCTGCTCTACGAATTCTTTGAAAATCCTGCATTACTACCGCCATCGGAAGAACGGCCGCAAAATGCATTCCATTTTCTTCCGATGTCTGATTTACCACCAGACAATCTGTTCCATTCCATTTTATTTGCCGGATATCTTCCCCTGTTGCTTCACTTAGAAACAGATCCGTGTTCTCCGGATCATCACCATCCGCATTGATTTTCCCCAGACTTGCAAGCAGTCTGTCCTCTGCACCATAAATCAGAATTCCTCCTTGTCGGCTCAACAGTTGTCCAAACATTTGCTCTAGATTTTCTTTTGAAAGCAAAAATTGTACTACAGCATTTGCTTCCGGCTCCTGTTGAATATAATTCCGCACAGGGTAGGAAAATGTCATTGCCTGAAATGTTCTCTCCCCTGTATCTATTTCTTCCAACGGAAACAGCTGCCACGTATTCGACTCGAAACTCTGTTTTCTCCAGGTCTCAAAATCCGTATTTTGATAAGTGCAATAATTGTCATAAAAAAACTTATCCCCAACTACCATCCCGCTTTTTCGAAATATCAATTCATTTTTCATAATCACACTGTAATTCTGATAGTGCTCTGAATCCGCAAAGGTCTGGCGAAGCATGTCATTGCATCTGATTAATGCTGCGATATTATTGTCCCCATCCTTCAATCCGTCCAGAAAATAGACCCACTTTAAATCACTGTCGTTTGATACAGAAAAAGCTCCTGCACACATAATATCCAGTTGCTTTTCAAATGCCATGCGGCCTTCCGTTAAGTCATTTTTCATAATTTCACTGTAATAGTTCTCTGTACTATTTTTCCAAAATGAAAGTAGCAAAAATACTGCTATAAACGGTGCAGCCAACAGCGCACCATAAGAAAGCAGCAATGTAGAGTATATTCTCTTCACATGAAAACGTTTTAATTTCTGTCGTGTCATTCGTATGGTTATGCTCCTCATTTTTCTCATGGTCCAAAAAATATCCGGACTTTCGAACATAAAATGTACTTATCTGCAAAAAAACAGCAAACACGTACATTATATTACGCATTTGCTGCATTGTCATCATGAATATATAATTTTCTCGCTCTGGAATGCCCTCGTCAGTCCGAATACCAACACTCCCGCCACACACAGATTCACGATCACGGTCAAAAGAATTTCTGCCGGCTGATAACTAAAGGAAAAAATACCGTTCATACACTGCACACTGTTGTATACCGGGATCAGATATCGGTATAGCGGGATCTCCTTTCCCTGACTGAGCATGGGGCTCAATCCGATAAATGTCACCACAATGGTAAACGGAGACACTGTTGTAGCTGCCTCTTTCACACTTTTGGCAAAAGCGGAGACCAGTGCGATCATGGATACCAGCACCATTACCGTTGACAGAATGATCAGAAGCAGCATCGCATAATCCATAGGTACGTACACCGAGGAATCCACGCCGGTCAGTTCTCCGCCCATCATTTTCGGCAGTGCCGCAAAAGTTCCGATAAAACTGGAACAGCCTGCCAGAAGCGCTATGATACTTAAGGAAAACACTTTTCCCAGAGCCAGGGAACTTCTCTTCATGGGTGTCACCAGTAATGTTGCTATGGTACCCCGCTCCTTTTCCCCAGCAATGGACTCCGGTGCCACAGACATACATCCGCTGTACAAAAACATCATAAGCAACAACGGCATCATCATGGAAAACATCTGCCCCGTAGTATCTTTGCTGGTGGCACAGTCATAGTATACCGAATCTCCGGCATTGATATCCAGTTTATTAGCTAAGGAAGTCTCATACTGCTCCAGCACCTCCGATACCTCATTGTAAAAATGAGCGGATTCCGGTTCCGCGGAATTGTAATAAATTTCTACATTGGGCGCAGGTTCCCCACTACTGACCTGGTAGTTTTCCACCACTGTATCAAAATCCGCCGGAAATACCACCAGACCATCCACCTGTTTCTCCTGGATCTCCTGCCGTATCTCCGTCAGCTGCTCTCTGTCCGCCTGCTGCCAGTCCACCCGCAGTTCCCGCATCTCTTCTCTTACGGAATCCGGCATGTCCACCACATAAGCCTTCGCCACATAAGTATCTTCCGGAAGCATGGTCTTCATCATGACACTGCCCAAAAAGCTGTACACCACATAGATCATAATTCCGGGAAGCAGCAGTGTGGTGATCACCAGTCTTCTGTCTCCGAAAAATCTGGCCAGCTCTTTTTTCATTACTGTGATCGTATTATTTGTCATGGTCCATTTCCTCCCCACTTACCGCTTCATAGATCTCAAAAAAACGATCCTCCAGACTCTTCTCTCCACAGAGTGTCTGCAGATTTTCACAAACCGTCATCTGCCCATTAATAATGATCCCCACACGGTCACAGATCTTCTCCACCAGACTAAAGATATGGGTGGATACAATGATGGTCTTCCCCTGCTCCTTCAGATCCAGCAGGAAATCCGTCACCACCTTCGCTGTGAGAATATCCAGCCCATTGGTGGGCTCATCGAAAATTATGATCTCCGGATCCTGCACCAGTGAGATCACCAGGGATACCTTCTGCTTCATTCCCGTGGACAAATCCCTAACGCGCACCTGTGCAAACTCCTGAATGCCGAACCGTGCAAACAGCATGCGTTTTCTGGCGTCCCGTCTGTCTGTCGGAATACCGTACAATTCAGAGAAAAAGTCATACAGATAATCCGGGGTAAAAAAATCCTCCAGCTTCAGTTCACTGGTAAGGAAGCCGATCTTACGCCGTACCTCCTCCGGCTGTGTCACTACGCTGCTGCCGGATAACACCGCATCCCCGCTGTCCGGCCGGATCAGCGTTGCCAGCATCCGAAGCGTTGTGGTCTTACCGGCACCGTTAGGTCCCAAAAGTCCGAACACTTCCCCCCTTTTTACGCAAAAGCTCACTTGATCCACCGCTGTTTTGGTCTTCGATGCACTGTGCTCCATTTTTCGTTGTTTTGCAGACAGATGAAATGTCTTGCTGATCTCCTGTACACGGATCAACTCTTCGCTGTCCCCTGTCTCCCATTTTTTCTCTTCCATATACGCCATGTCCTCCATGTCACTGTCTTCCCCGTCTTCCACTTTACTATTTACAGAGCATCCTGCGGTTCGTCAGATTGCAGGAATTCCCGCAATTCCCATTGCCACACATATCAGCCACAAGAGCAGCAGATGCGCAGGATAGAATAAGTAAAAGAAATATTTATTCTGCCGCCCTCTCGTTCCGTTGTAGAACCAGATCAGAATAAAGGAAAGTGCTGCAAACATCTCCAGGCTGTCCATCAATAAAAAAATGATGGCACCGGCCCACATCTGTGCTTTCTTTCGGTTACGGAACAGATAAAGTACAGTGATTGCCAAAATCCCCTTAAAATCATAATCCGTTTTAAGAACCAATGCCAGTACACATCCTGTCAGAATAATAACGGCATTCAGTCCCATGCGCAGAATCTTTTTTCCAACCGTTGTACCCACAAAATGCTGTTCCACCAGATGAAGTCCCGCAATCACCAGCAGCCCCAATAACAATGTAAAAAATACATTTTGATATGCCGGATACCATGCCTTGCCGCTGAATGCCAGATCAAATGGCACCTCCGAAATCAGTGCAAATAAAAACATCCTGCCCAGATACTTTTTCACATTGTGGGTCTTTTGAAATCCCTCTACCAGTAAAAAACAGTAAATGGGGAACGCAAATCTGCCGATGATACGCATTGCCATGTAGATGCCGTACATTCGGCCGTTCTGCCCCATCCAGGCAGTATAGGCCTCCTGATTCGCCATAGCTTCATACAGCCCGTTCCGGATCAACAGCCTTGTCACGATCACAGCCCCGATGTGATCGATCAACATAGTCACTACCGCGATATTTTTCAGCACTGCACTGCTGATTCCACGTTTTTCCTGTATTTTCCCTTCCGATATTACTTCTGTCTGCATCCTTATATTCCATCCTCGGTTTTTGTATTATTTAATTAGTACAATAATGTATTTGTTCTGCTTTGTCAAGCAACCCATTTGTCAGACTCCTACAAAAATGTCCCCTGCTGACGCAGAGGACACACTTATGGACAATCTTTTTTCATCCTACCTTATATCCGGTTCCCCATACCACCTTCAGGTATCTGGGCTCCTTGGGATTGCTCTCGATCTTCTCACGGATGTGGCGGATATGCACCGCAATAGTATTATCCGCTCCGATAGCCTGCATATGCCAGATGGATTCGTAGATCTGGCTGATGGACAGTACCTTGCCGCGCTCCTGCACTAGGAGCCTTAAAATCTTATACTCGATGGGAGTCATCTTCACTTCCCGTCCCTCTACCGTCACTGTGCGGTTCCTGTCGTTGATCTCCAGTCCATCCACGCGGTAAATACTATCAATACTTTCGCACAGATTGACCAGCTGTGTATATCTGCGAAGCTGGGATTTCACTCTGGCTAACAGCTCCAGCGGATTATATCCCACTGTCACATAATCATCCGCACCGGCATTCAGTGCCATGATCTTGGCGGTCTCCGCATCCTGTGCGGAAATGATAATAATGGGGATCGTAGTCATATTACGGATGTCATGGATCATCTCAATGCCTTCTCCCCAGCCTCTGCCATCCAGTTCCACATCCAGCAGCAGAAGCTGGATCTCCTGTGCACGCAGTAATTCTTGTAACTGTGCTCTCCCCGTCACTGCCACCATTTTTAAGCCTTCTCCTGCGAGAAGGGAACTCATTGTCTCTATCACACCCGTATTATTATTGTATACTGCAACCCTTTTTTCCATGCTCCACACCTTACACCTTTCGTATCGGAAAAGACCCCTCCGCCTTATCTACGTTTATCGTATCCTGTCAATGCATATTTTCTGCAACATAATTATTAAAATTCTATAAACATTTCGTTTTTCTCTTATCCATTCATAAAAGCGTCTGCTTCGCAGCCGACGCCGCTACCGCGGCTCATCTTTTATTTCATGAATAAGACGCTTCGCTCATGGAATCGTAAATACACTGCTTTGCGTGCAAGCACTCACTCAGCTTATTTACGATTTCATGGCAAAACGAAACCCTACAACTACATAGACGCAATTGTAGGGCAAAAAGTTGCAGTATTTTTATTTTTCAGGTGTAAAGGTTTCAGGTGTAAAAAACTTCTTCCAGTACCAGTCCTTTGGCAGGTACTAACGCTCCCGCCTTCGCTCTGTCTCCGGACTCCAGTACATCCGTCACACTCTCCGGTATCCGGATTCCCTTTCCGACCTCGAGGAGGGTTCCCATGAGAATACGGATCATGTGATGCAAAAATCCATTTCCGGTAAATACAAACTCCACACGGTTCTCTATCCGCTCGATCCGGATCTCATCGATCCGGCGGACGGTGGATTTCTTACTTTTCTTCGCAGAGGTAAATGCCTTGAAATCGTGTTCTCCAAGCAATAGCTCCGCCGCCTTTCGCATAGCATCCAAATCTAATGCTTCCGGTTCCTCTGTCGCATAGCGTCTCCAGAACACATCCGGGATCTGACTGTTGATGATGCGGTAACGGTAACGCTTCCCTGTGGCATTCAGCCTGCTGTGAAATCTCGGTGCCGCCTCCGACACCTCCACCACGGCAATATCCTCTGGCAGATACCGGTTACAATAGGCCATGATCTCTTCTGTACTCATGTCAGATTCCGTATGGAAATTCGCCACCTGTCCCAACGCATGCACTCCTGCATCCGTTCTGCCGCTGGCTGCGATCTCCACAGGCTCCCCGCACATTTTCGTCAAAAGAACTTCCATTTTTCCCTGAATCGTATTGTCTGTGGATGTCTGTTTCTGCCACCCCTGATATCTGGTTCCTTCATATTGCAGTCGCAGTCTGATATTTCTCATGATTTCTTTTCTTTCTGTTTTTTCGCAAAAGCTTCTTTTCGAGCTTCTTTTTGGGCTTCTTTTTGAGCCTCTTCCTCTGCTGCCTGTCTGGCCAGTTCCTCGCTCAGCCTCCGGTCTCTCTCCTGCATCTGCCGCACTTCGTCCATATCCTCCGGCTTCAGTCTACGGAAATGATTGATCCCGGCTGTCAGGATCTTCACGCTGTCCTTGGTCGTCTGTAAAGCGCCCTCCTGATACATGGTCAGAGCGATCAGACCAATGGGCACTGCCACGATCATTCCTACGACACCGCCCAGCTTATATCCTATGTACAGAAGGAACAGGGTCGGCAGAGGCGGCATTCCCACGGAATCTCCCACGATCTTCGGCTGGATCAGCTGACGCGCCAGCTGTCCGATGCCCCAGATGATCAGCAGTCCTATGGCCATTTTATAATCAGAGCTTAAGATTTTGATAATTGCCCAGGGGACCATAACAGTTCCGGTTCCAAAAAAAGGCAGGAAATCCAGAAATGCGATCCCAAGTGCGATCAACAACGCATAGTCAACCTGCAGAATAGCAAATCCGATGACTAATAACAGATACATCCACACTTCTATCTTAAGCTGTGCCTTAAGATATCCGCCTACTGCTTTGACCAGTCCGCGCTTCAACATATAATACCAGGACAGTACTTCCGCCGGTGTGTGCTTACGGAACCAGGCTGCCAGCTGATCTCTCTCTGCTACGAAGAAATAGGAAGAAAGCAGTGCCATGATCAGTCCGATCAGGATCGAAGGAACCTGCTTGGCAAAATTGCCCACGGCATTGATCGTAGGGGTGCCGATCTTCCCCAGCAGATCTCCCACATAGCTTCCGATCTGATTGATGACATCCATGATGCTTTGCTGTACATCCGCGGGAAAACGGTTATAGATAACACTCAGGTTCTGTCCGATATCGGCAAAATCATTCTCCGCACTGTCCCAGATATCCGGCAGTGCACCGATCAATCCCATGATCTCATCGGTTAACTTCGCCCCTACCAGATAAAGGATCAATATCACCAGCGCGATGACCGCCACGATGACAAATGCACTTCCCGCTTTTCGCTTGATCTTTACCTTTTCCTCAAAAAACCTCACCAGGGGACTGGCGATCAACGCAATGATCCAGCCTGCCACAAACGGTGCGAAAAATACTAACAGCTTCGGCACCAGGAAAACGATCAACAGCAATATAATAAATGCCACACCCAGATTCACTAAGGCTTTACAATATTTCTTCATATACTCTCACTCTCTCACGTATTATGTCTCTACACTCATTCACCATTCCTACGGTCTATTCCTGCGGTCTATTCCTGTGCAGGATCCTCTGCAGCCAAGACACCGTCCAGGATCTCGTAGATTTCTTCCCTTCCCTGTTTCGTCTGTGCGGAATAAGGTACGATCTGTGTATCCGCTCCGGCCTGCAGGGTGGTGCGGATCAGCTTCACCTGCTTCTGTATCTGACTGCGGTTGATCTTGTCCAGCTTGGTGGCAATGATGATGGGATCGTAGCCATTGCGACGGATCCAGTCATACATGATCCGGTCGTTCTCTGAGGGAGCATGCCGGATATCGATCAGCAGAAATACCAGCTTCAGCTGTTTGGATTTATGCAGATAATCTTCGATCATCTTACCCCACTGGGCTTTCACATGCTCATTGGCCTGTGCATAGCCGTAGCCAGGCAGATCTACAAAGTAGATTTCATCGTTAATGTTGTAATAATTGATGGTCTGTGTCTTGCCCGGCTGGGAACTGGTCCTGGCCAGAGACTTACGGTTCATCAATCCGTTGATCAGAGAGGATTTGCCGACATTACTTTTCCCGGCGAATGCCACTTCGGGATGTATATTCTCCGGAAGCTTGCTGGTAATACCACAGACCGTTTCCAGACTTACATTCTTTATGATCATAAAAACTCCATTTCTGCGCTGCTTTTGCGCATCTTAGGTTTGTACTTTTTTGCACAAAACGCTGCCCTGTGTGACCACAAGGCAGCGCCCGGATTATTTTGCCTTTTTCAGAGATTCATCATGTATGGTGAGGGGCTCGCTCTCTCCATCCACTGCCGCCTTGGTGACAACACATTCTTCGATGGTGTCATCCGAAGGAATCTCATACATGGTATCCATCATTACGGATTCCATAATGGAGCGTAAGCCTCTGGCTCCGGTCTTGCGTTCCAGTGCCTTGTCAGCAATAGCCTCGATGGCATCCTGCTCAAAGCTCAATTCTACGTTATCCATCTGGAACAGCTTCTGGTACTGTTTTACCAGAGCGTTCTTCGGCTCTTGAAGAATACGGATCAGTGCTTCTCTGTCCAGTCCTCTTAAGGAGACACAGATAGGCACACGTCCTACGAACTCGGGGATCAGACCGAACTTCACCAGATCATGAGGAGTTACTTCCTGCAGCAGTTCGCTGATATCCTTATCCTCTCTTCTGCCCAGCTCCGTATTGAAACCGATGGCCTTACGATCCAGTCTGGACTCTACGATCTTCTCCAGTCCATCGAAAGCACCGCCGCAGATAAACAGAATGTTGGTGGTATCAATCTGAATCAGCTCCTGATGAGGATGCTTTCTGCCTCCCTGGGGAGGTACGCTTGCCACAGTACCCTCGATGATTTTTAACAGAGCCTGCTGTACACCTTCTCCGGATACATCACGGGTAATGGATACATTCTCGCTCTTTTTCGTGATCTTATCGATCTCGTCAATATATACGATACCGTACTGTGCACGCTCTACATCATAATCTGCCGCCTGGATCAGCTTTAACAGGATGTTCTCCACATCCTCACCTACATAACCCGCTTCGGTCAGTGTGGTGGCATCCGCTATGGCAAACGGTACATTGATGATCTTGGCCAGTGTCTGGGCCAGGTAAGTCTTACCGGAACCGGTAGGGCCTACCATGATAATATTACTCTTTTGCAGCTCCACATCATTCAGATCCTTGGGAGCCGTTACTCTTTTGTAATGATTGTACACCGCAACGGAGAGGACTTTTTTGGCCTCCTCCTGTCCGATGACGTATTCATCCAGGAAGTTCTTGATCTCCTTGGGTTTCAGAAGGTTAATGTCGGGACTCGCAGTCTCTTCCACTTCTTCATCTTCCAGTTCTTCCTCCAGGATGTCTGCGCAGATGTCTACGCACTCATCACAGATATATACCCCTGCAGGTCCCGCGATCAGCTTGCGGACCTGACTCTGGGTCTTGTTACAAAATGAACATCTGATGTCATTTCCGGAATTTTTTCCTGCCATTACTACTATACTCCTGTTATTTTATCTCCTTCCGAAGACGCCGCTTTTGCGTCGTAGGAAACGCGAGCCAAATTTCAGATTTGGCTCTGCGATAAAAGCTACTTTGTGCCGTATGCGGCACAAATAGCTGTGTAAAAAATATGCTATCAAGCATATTTTTTACACTATGCCTCGTGGAAGGTGATCACCTTATCGATCAGACCATACTCACAAGCTTCCTCAGCGCTTTTCCAGTTATCTCTCTCGGTGTCTGCGCAGATGGTCTCATAATCCTTGCCGGTGTTCTCAGCCAGCATACGGTTCAACTTCTCCTTGGTACGAAGAATATGCTTTGCTGCGATCTCAATCTCGGTAGCCTGACCCTGTGTTCCACCCAGTGGCTGATGAATCATAATTTCTGCATTGGGCAGTGCAAAACGCTTGCCCTTGGCACCGCCTGCTAAAAGGAAAGCTCCCATGCTGGCTGCCATACCAATACATACGGTGGACACATCGCACTTGATATATTTCATGGTATCATAAATTGCCATACCTGCGGTAACGCTTCCGCCCGGGCTGTTGATATACAGATGGATATCCTTATCGGGATCCTCCGCTTCCAGGAACAGTAACTGTGCCACAACGATACTGGCGGAAGTCTCATTTACTTCCTCTCCCAGAAAGATGATCCTGTCCTTCAACAATCTGGAATAAATATCATAAGACCGCTCACCCTTGCTGGTCTGTTCAATGACGTAAGGTACTAAACTCATATTCTAAAACCTCCATTGCTTTCTGATTAATACTACTATGGTATCCTACTTAGTAAGCTTTTTCAACGAGATTCCGAAGATTTAATAAAAATTTAAAAGAAAGCGGACCTGGCAGTCCGCTTTCTCCTCGTATCGTATCTTAAAGCATAAATTATGCTTCTTCAGGCTTCTCTTCTGCTGCCTTTTCCTTCTTGGTGGTCTTCTTGGCTGCAGCCTTTGCTTCCTTAGCGTTGTCTACGATGAAATCAGCTGCCTTTCTTACACAGATATCTTCCTTCACCTGCTTAGCGCCCTGCTCACCCAGAAGCTCTTTTACCTTGTCAGCTTCCATCTGGTAAGCTTCTGCCATGCTCTTAACTTCAGCTTCGAAGTCTTCCTCGGTAGCTTCCATCTTCTCAGCAGCTGCTACAGCTTCCAGAACCAGACGGGACTGGATTCTCTTCAGTGCTTCGGGCTTCAGCTGCTCCATCATGGTCTGAGCGGTCAGACCGGTGAACTGCATGTACTGCTCCAGAGTGATTCCCTGTGCCTGGATTCTCTGTGCAAAGTTCTCTAACAGCTGTCTCTGCTGGGTCTCTAACATAGCATCGGGGATCTCCATCTGAGCGTCTGTGATCACTGCATCCAGAACTGCCTCTTCCTTGGCAATCTTAGCTTCCTCTTCCTTCTTGGAAGTCAGCTTCTTCTGTACATCTTCTCTATACTCAGCCATAGTATCGAAATCGGATACCTCGCTTGCGAACTCGTCATCCAGATCAGGAAGCTGCTTCTCCTTGATCTCCTTAACGGTGCACTTGAATACTGCAGGCTTGCCGGCCAGCTCGGTTGCATGATAATCCTCAGGGAAGGTTACGTTTACTTCGGTCTCCTTGTTCAGTTCAGCACCAACCAGTGCCTCTTCAAAACCGGGAATGAAGGAACCGGAACCGATGGTCAGGGGATAGTTCTCACCCTTGCCACCCTCAAATGCAACACCGTCTACAAAACCTTCGAAATCGATAACGGTCATATCGCCGTCCTTAACAGCACGGTCTTCCACGCTGATGGTTCTGGCATTGCTCTCACGCTCTCTGTTGATCTCAGCGTCGATATCCTCATCGCTTACCTTAACGTCGATCTTGTCAACCTTCACACCCTTGTATTTGCCAAGAGTAACTTCAGGCTTCAGAGCAACCTCTGCGGTAAAGATGAAAGGCTTGCCGGCCTCTAACTGGGTCACATCGATCTTCGGAGAAGATACGATTGCCTCCTCACACTCTTCCAGAGCCTTATCGTAAGCATCGGGAATCAGTGCGTTTGCTGCATCCTCATAGAATACGGACTTGCCGTACATCTGCTCGATCATCTTACGGGGAGCTTTGCCCTTACGGAAACCGGGAATGCTGATCTTGTTCTTATTCTTCTGGTAAGCACCTTCGATTGCCTTCTCCAGTTCTTCAGCAGATACTTCGATGGTCAGCTTGGCCATGTTTTTCTCTAACTTTTCAACCTGTAAACTCATTATAACATTTCCTCCTTTATACCCTTGCGGGTCTGTATCCAGTCGCAGTCATTTTGCAATTATAGCATAAGTTGGAGGAATTGACAACCTTTTTATTTTGGGGCTTTTTGCGCGTCCGGGGCATACAGACACTTCGTGCTGACTCCGGGGATCATTCCCAGCTTCCCCGACAGGGCACTGACTTTTTCCTGGGGGGCATCCATGACCACACTGATGATGTTCATCTGCTTTTCATGATAAGGTATCCCCATTCTGCCGATGATATATTCCCCATATTCGTGTAAAAGTCCGTTGATCCTTATTGCCGCCTCCGGATCCTCCACAATAATGCCGATCAGGGTCACTCTTGTATTTTCCGTACCTTTTTCCATATCGGTCTTCCTCCTGTGGTTTCTATATCTGCATCTGCGTCATTTCCGAAAATTCTTCTCCGGTTCTGATATGAGTAGCTATCATCACGATCCGGCCTCTCGTCTTCCTCCGGATATAGTCTTCGGCCTTTTTGCGGTTTTCTTCATCCAGTCCGGTAAAAGGCTCATCCAGCAGAACACACTGCGCTCCCGCCTCCATGGCCCGTACCAGAGACACTCTCCGTTTCATGCCTCCCGATAATTCGTGGCAGGGCTGATCCAACGCTTCTTCCGGCAACAACTGCGTCAATGCCGTTCTCGCCTGTGAAGCATCTCCCAGGATCATTTCCAGATTCTTCACGGCACTACAGTCTTCACACAAACGATCCTCCTGGAATTGCATGGCAAAAGCATCCATTTCCGACACTTCTCCCTCCTCCGGCCGCTCCAGTCCGCACAGACACCGGAAAAAAGTGGTCTTGCCACTGCCGGAAGGGTTATCCAGTACATACGGTTCCCCGCTGTGAAATTCGTGATCCACATGTCGGAATATCCATTGATTGTGAAAACTTTTTCCAAGATTCCTTACACACAGGGTGCGCTGTTCTCTACCAGCGATTTTCTGTGGCATGGAGGGATCCTTACAGGCAGGCTCCCACCGGAAAAAGACTTCAATTCCGTAGAATATTATTTTTTCAAAAAATACACTGAGTACTACGATCACCGCTGTCCAGGCAAACAGATCCGCCGTATCCAGATAAATCTTCGCCAGATACAGTGCTCCACCGATGGAATGACTGGGAGTGCCAATCACTTCCGCCGCCACTCCGGACTTCCAGCACATTCCCAGAGATAGCTGAAACGCGCTGAGCAAAAAAGGCTTTAACGCCGGACGGTAAATGTAGAAGAACTGAGTACCAAGGGGAAGGCGGAATACCTCCGCCATCTCTAACAGCCCTCTGTCCGCGCTCTTTAGTCCTTCCAGCGTATTCAGGTAAATATTCGGAAATACTACCAGAAAACAGATAGCCACCGCCAGCATGGAAGAACCCCACCAGATCAGCAAAAGCACTGCAAATACCGCTACCGGTACTGCCTTGCAGAATACCATGAAAGGACGCAGGACTTCTTCCGCCAGCGGATAACGGTAACTGATGGCCGCCAGAAGAAGTGCCAATACCGCCCCCAGCAAAAAGCCGAAGGCGATCCGCCACAGCGAATCAAAGGCACTCCGCCAGAACTCCACCTGCCCGGCCAGAGTAAGCAGTGCCCGCAATGCCTGCAAAGGTGTCACCACCAGCAGGAAATTGTCCACACACATTGCCAGAATCTGCCATACTCCCAGCCAGAACAACAGTATTATAAATTTTTTAACGTATATTTTACCCTTATTCTGCATCATAATAGAAATCGGATTCCGGAAGTCCGCCACCTATGGACAGGGAATCCTGGTGGAACAGTACGTCAAGGTATCCGGAAAGTGCCTGCTTCATTTCAGCTTTGTCAATATAGGTAATGTTGCAGTTCGGAATTGCTTTCTGAGCAATGGGCTCTTTGGCTACGATCTGGGCTTCCACTGCCAGTGCAGCACCGGTGGCAGGGTCTGCATTGATGTCTTCCGCACTTGCCTTATGATCTTCCATAAAGGATTTCACTGCTTCTTCGTTCTCCTCGAGGAATTCCTTGCGGACCACCGTTACACCGGTGACCATGCTGCTGCCGTCCTCTCCCTGTACCTTATTCCACTCTTCGTTTAAGTCGAAGATCACCTTCAGTGCATCATTCTGCATGCAGGCTGCGGTAACAAAAGGCTGGGGCAACAGGCCGATAGCTGTGGGATCTTCTGCCAGTACAGATGCCACCTCTGTTGCTTCGGATTTATACTCCAGTATCACGTCATCCGCAGACATACCATTTGCTGTCAGCAGGTACTGCAATACATAGTCCGGTGTGGTTCCTTTTCCAGTCAGATAAATGGTCTTACCCTTTAGATCGGTAAAGTTTGTCAGACCGTCTTCTCCGGATACCATATAAAGTACACCCAGAGTATTGATATCAATGACTTCCACACCGCCCTGTGTCTTATGATAGAGAACGCTTGCCACATTGGCGGGTACCAGTGCAATGTCCAGATCTCCCTTTACCATCAGCGGCAGGATCTCATCTGCACCAGTAGCCATCTGGAATTCATAGGTATTGGCAGTCTCACCCTTGTCTGCTTTATTCATTAAAAATAAAAGTCCTAATGAGGTCGGTCCCTTTAAGGATGCCACACGTACCAGCGTGCCATCCGCGGTCTCCGTATTTTCTGCTGTGGCTTCTGTGCCTTCCGCAACGGTTTCCGTACTCTCCACCGTTTCAGTGGGCTGTACGCTCTCCGTTGCCAGATCTTCCGACACTGTTTCCACACTCTGTGCCTGTCCGCATCCGGCAAGACCGCTGCACAACAGTCCAAGAGTCAGTGCAAGTGCCAGAGTTTTTGTGATTTTTGTTTTCTTTTTCATTGTTTTTTCGCCTTTCTGTCATAAAATAGTTACAATGTAACTATTCAGCCCACCCCAGCATTCGCAAAACCGCACGATAAATCGTGCATTCTCGCTGCAAGGCAGCTAATTTTGCTCATGTACGGGGCAGTGACTCTATTCAAGCCACCTTGCGAATAAGAAAACTGCTACTTGCATGCAAGCATGAAGTATCAGCCTTCTTATTCGAAGGGGTTCTGAATAGTTACATTTTGACAACAAAAAAACACCTTCTCTTCTCAGCTTCCGCAGTTACGACGTAGCTTCAAAGGTCAGTCACTTCTGTGGGATTCCGGTCAGTGGATCGTTGGTCACGCTTTCCGGTCTCCGTATCCTTCGTTGCTGTTTGAGTGTAACATAAAAATGAAAAACTTACCAGCATGAAAAAAAAGCCGATGCTCATACTAATACCAAGATAAGTGATCACAAAAAGCGCTTATCTGAAACAAGAAAACCCAAATCCAAACGGAGGTGAACGAAATGGCAAGTAAAACCAATAGAGTAGAAGTTCCCGAAGCAAAGGCTGCAATGGACCGTTTCAAGACTGAGGTAGCATCTGAGCTGGGTGTTAACCTGAAAGAGGGTTACAACGGCGACCTTACTTCTAAGGAAGCAGGAAGCATCGGCGGTGAGATGGTCCGTCGTATGATCAAGAAGCAGGAAGAGCAGATGAAATAATCTCTGCCGGAATCGACAGAACCCAAAAGAAGCTGTACAGAGATATTCTCTGTACAGCTTCTTACTGTGTCAGTATCTTTGGTGAATCACGCGCTTCTCCGTGCTTCGCACTCTCGAACCGCTACAGCCATTCGCATTCCGGGCTGCCGCCCTACTTGCTCATGTCTGTTTGTCCGTCTAATGCATAGGCGTTCCTGCCTGCAAGCAGTCGCCCCGCCTATGCATTGACAGACTATTCACCAAAGACTGCCTTATAATCTGCCTGGAACTTGGCGATACCGGCATCAGTCAGAGGATGCTTTACCATCTGCTCGATAACGGAGTAAGGAACGGTAGCAATATCCGCACCTGCCAGTGCACAATCGGTTACATGGATGGGATTACGCACGCTTGCTGCGATGATCTGGGTATCCAGATCGGTCACTGCGAAAATATCAGCGATATCACGGATCAGATCTACACCTCTGGTGCTGATATCATCCAGTCTGCCCAGGAAAGGAGATACATAGGTAGCACCTGCGCGGGCAGCCAACAGAGCCTGGTTTGCAGAGAAGATCAGGGTCACATTGGTCTTGATTCCCTCAGAGCTTAATACCTTACATGCTTTTAAACCTTCTACAGTCATAGGGATCTTAACGACCATATTCGGATGGATCGCTGCAATCTCTCTTCCTTCTTTGATCATACCCTCTGCATCTACGGTGGTAGCCTTTACCTCACCGCTGATAGGTCCGTCCACGATGGATGCAATCTCTTTGATCACTTCTACGAAATCTCTGCCCTCTTTTGCGATCAGGGAGGGATTGGTAGTTACTCCGCAAATAACCCCCATGTCATTTGCTTTCTTAATGTCTTCTACTTTTGCAGTGTCAATAAAAAAACGCATAACTCTTCTCCTTTTTGCTATGTAAATTTAATTGCTTCCGGTCCTCATACGCTTCTTTGAACCTTTAGTTACAGTATACTCATTTCTCTCCAAAACAGCAAGCACTTTTTTGTAAATTTTCTTGATTGTGTTCGAGCACGGAACGTACAACTATGGGCAGTACAACTTCCGGACATAGTAAAAATCAGCTGCCCTACATGCACGTTTCCTCTCCCTCCCGGAATCATCCGTCACCATCAAAAGAGTACGCAGCATTTTGATCTCCGGGATACGATCCTTACGCTCTTCACAGGTTGCCATGGCGATCACTTTGCGAAGCCATTTTTCCTGTCTTTGCTCTTTTCGTCCGCAACGTTTTTCCGCATTACGCCTCCTTATTCCCCCAAATTGTCTGACTGTGCCGTCTGTGTCATCTCCCAACATAACTGCCAGCAGTCTGCCCACTGCATAGACATCACTCTCTTCCCCGGGAATTTCCCCCGGCACGAACTGCTCCGGAGCGCTGAAGCTTCGGTTTCCCGCTCCCGACCAGTCCTGCTCCCGGTTCCACAGACATCCCAGATCCAGAATCCCCGCTCTGCCATCCACGCGGATGCGGATATTTTCCGGCTTCAGATCCCGGTAGAGAAACGGATGCGGCCGTTCATGCAGATATTGCAATCCCTCTGTAATCTGCAAAGCTATCCGGGCCGCCTGTCCCGGTGACAGTCTCCCCCTCCTGTCCAGCATTTTCCGCAAGTCACAGCCATCCCAGAATTCCATGACCAGATACCCCCATTCCCCGTCTGTCCAGTGTTCTCTGTAGGCCGGAAACAGAGGATGACAGATCTCTCTGCTGTTACGACACTCCTGTTCCCACTGTTCTGTAACTTTCGATATCTTACATGCCTGAAAGCTCCTTTTTTTGTCCCGGACGCGGTAAACCTTCGCGAAACTCCCCTTGCCCACAAATACCGGATCCAGATAGCCATGTTCTTTTAATGATCTGCCCATATTTTCTGTTATTCTCTGCTCCATCCTTTTCCTCCCATAACCGGCAGGATCCACACCGCTCCCATGTGTGTTCCTCCATGTCTCTCCGCCTTTTCTCCCAGTTCCTTCAGCCGTCTTGCAGCGCCTTCCATGCGTTCCCGTGCATCCGGTCTTCCTGCAATCTGCGGTTGCAGACATGCTGTCAGTTCCTCTTCACAGAAATTCAGGAACCCATTGTCCGCCATCAACATGGCCGTCCCCGGTTCCACTTCTCCCGCCATGCAGGATTCCTGCATCGTCCTCCATTGTGTCCTGCCGAATCTCTGAAAACATCCACAGATCCGCATTCTCCCGTGACTGAAAAACAATACTCTGCTCCCCACGCATAAGATTCCCGCATAACTGTCATCCTGCTTTTGCTGCCTTATAATGTCCATCCATTTCTCCTGCAATATTTCTTCCCGAAACGGCCTCCAGACATTCTCTTCTTCCAGTTCCTCCTCCATTTTGTTTTGCAGACTTCTTACCAGTTCCCCGTTGTCCGAGATACAGGCGCATACCACGGAAATCCCCAGCCTACGGTATTTTCGTTGCTGCAAAGATAAAAACAGCTCTGCAGGTGTTTCCTTTTGCCAATAACAGGCTGTCACATGCTCCATACGCATTCCTCCTTTTTTATTCTGTTTTGTCCGTACTGTTTCTTACTTCAGTGCTACATTGCTACATCAGGAAATTTTTGCCGATCGGCATGAAATTTTTCAAAGAAATGTGCCTTGCACAAATATAAAAAGAGCATACCATGCGGTATGCCCTTTGTCAACGGATCTTACTTATTGAACGTCTTGAATTATCCGGCTTATCCGAAGATATTAACCAGATCATTAAATAACAGGAACACCATCAGTACCATGAAGAACATCAGTCCAATAAAGTGTACCATGCCTTCTTTTTCGGGAGGCACCGGCTTGTGCGTGATGGCTTCCCAGATCAGGAATACCAGTCGGCCGCCGTCCAGTGCGGGGATCGGCAGAAGATTCAGAATTCCCAGGTTAACAGTAAGCATCAGGGTGATGTTCAACATATTCACCAGTACATTCTGCCAGCCGTAATCCTTGGTACTTTCGTAGGTCTTGCCAACAACATTTACCGCGATGCCTACAGGGCCTGCCACATCCTGCCTGGAGACCTGCCCCTGCACCAGCATCGCCAGACTCTTCCAGGTCATGTTCACGCAGTAGCGCATCTCATACCAGGAATACCGGAAGCTGTCCAATCCGGACAGTTCTACGAAATCCGCATTACTGATGCCGATCAGATAGCGGCCTTCGCTCTCATCGTACTTCGGTGTCAGCGTTGTAGTTCCCTTTACACCATCCCTTTCATATTCCACCGCTACTTCTCCGCCACGGTAAGTCAGAGTAAATAACTGTATTTCTTCATACAGGTGTATCTTACTGCCATTTAAGGAAAGTATCCTGTCTCCGGCCTCCAGTCCCGCTTCCTGTGCGGCGCCGCCATCCACGATCTCCGTGGCTACCGGATCACGGATCACAATCAGATTCACCATAATAAAGGCAATGATAAAGCCCAGAATAAAGTTAAATATCGGTCCTGCCAACACGGTGGAAATCCTCGCCCACACATTGGCGTTCAGGAAAGATCCGCTGTGATCTTCACCGTCCTCCTTCTCATTCAGACCGTCTTCCCCCTCAAACATACAGGCTCCGCCGATGGGAAGAAGCTTCAGGGAATATTTCGTGTCTCCTTTTTGGAAAGAAAACAGATTCGGGCCCATACCCACGGAAAATTCTATCACATGAATTCCATTGGCCTTCGCCAGCAGAAAATGTCCGAATTCATGTGAGATTACCACCACCCCAAAGATCAACACAAACAAGATCAAAGTAACCATTTATTGCCTCTCAGAATACACTTTTTCAATAAAATCATAGACAGATGCCTCTGTCTCCAGGATCTCCTCCACATTCGGATTCTCGATCACCTTATGTTGCTCCATGGCCTCACGAATCAGCTCCGGGATCTGAAGATAAGCGATCTTACGGTCTAAGAACAGTCCTACTGCTTTCTCGTTGGCTGCATTATACACCGTAGGCATACTGCCGCCGATGCGCTGTGCATCATAAGCCAGCTTCAGGCCAAAGAATGTCTCCATATCCGGCTTTTCAAATGTGATCTGTGCCAGTTCATAGAAGTCCAGACGTTTTCCCGGCATTGGACGCCGATCCGGATAAAACAGCGCATACTGGATCGGCAATTTCATATCCGGAGTTCCCAACTGTGCGATCACCGCTCCGTCCACATACTGTACTGCGGAATGGATAATGCTCTGGGGATGCACAATGACCTGGATCTGATCCAAATCCACACCGAACAGCCACTTTACTTCCATGACTTCCAGACCTTTGTTCACCAGTGTGGAAGAATCAATGGTAATCTTCCGTCCCATGGACCAGTTGGGATGCTTCAAAGCATCCTCCACCTGAATATTCTGCAGTTGCTCTCTGGTCCTGCCGCGGAACGGTCCACCGGATGCCGTAAGCAGGATCTTCTCGATTCTTCCGGCCGGTTCTCCGTTCAGTGACTGGAAAATCGCGCTATGTTCACTGTCCACCGGCAGGATCTTCACACCCATTTTCGCCGCTAACGGCATAATGATGTGCCCTGCCGTTACCAGCGTCTCCTTGTTAGCCAGGGCAATATCTTTCCCTGCTTCAATGGCAGCGATCGTCGGTCTGATACCAATCATTCCCACAATCGCCGTCACTAATACCTGTGACTGAGGCATTGTTGCGATCTCCAACAGACCATCCATGCCACTTACGACTTTCACAGGTAAATCCGCCACACGGCTCCGCAGGTCTGCTGCCGCTTCCTCACTCCACATGCCTGCGATCAGAGGATGGAATTCTCTGATCTGCTTTTCCATCTGTTCTACGCTTTTTCCGGCAGCCAGTGCTGCCACCTGCAATTCCGGATTATTGCGAACGACTTCCAGAGTCTGGGTTCCGATGGAGCCGGTAGACCCCAGAATTGCTATCTTTTTCATAGTGCTATGCTCCTTGTATCTTACCTTTGGGACTAACGCAGTCCAATCATCAGAATGGCAAGAAAATACGTCATCGGTGCTGTCACCGTCATGCTGTCAAACCGGTCCATGATCCCACCATGTCCGGGGATCAGTTTGCCATAATCCTTGATGTTATGGTTCCTCTTGATGGCAGATGCCGCCAAGTCACCAACCATACTCATCACCGCGCCCGCCGCACAGATGAATGCGATTGTCCAGGTGATGATCTGATCAGGGAATGCCGCTTCCACAAAGAAATGTGCATACAAACCACCGATCAGGGCTGCTCCGGCGACACCGCCGATACATCCCTCGAGAGACTTATGCGGGCTTAATTCCGGGAAAATATGCTTCTTTCCGATCAGTTTGCCTACGACATAGGCACAGGTATCGCATCCCCAGGAACTGATCAGGATCAGCCATACCAGATAGATTCCGGTCTCACACTCGCGGGTCAGATAGACAAAGGACAACAGCACCGGTGCATACAGGAAAGAGAACACTGCTGCCATAACCTGACTTGCCTGATATTTCGGAAAGGCTGCCACATAACAGAACATTTCCGCCATGAACAGTGCTACAATACACATCAGCAGTAATGTATGGTCTCTGGTGAAAAACAGTGTTGCATAATATGCCGTCACTCCCACAAAACCGATCCATTCCAGTGCATTAAATTTTTTCTCATCCGTTGCACATTTTAATGCCTTGGTAAGCTCTCTGTATGCAATCAGAGAAATAAGCCACAGCGGCACTGCCAGAAATACATTGCCGAAGCTGAACGTAGCCAGTGCAATGGCAAGCAATACGATGCCACTGAGCAAACGGGTCCAAAACATAAGCTATTCCTCCTTCAGGCCGCCATATCTTCTGTCTCTATGATTATATGCTTCCACAGCCTTGATCAATTCTTCTTTTGTAAAATCCGGCCAGGGAACCGGGGTAAAATAAAACTCCGTATATGCCAGCTGCCACAACAGGAAATTGGAAACCCTCTGTTCATTGCAGGTTCGGATCAGCAGATCCGGATCCGGAATTCCAGCAGTATCCAGGTATCCTTCCAGAGTATCTGCCGTGATCCCTGCAGGATCCACTTCTCCACTCTGTACTTTTGCGGACAGTTTTTTCACTGCACGGACGATCTCATCCCTGCCTCCGTAATTGATGGCAATCTGGAAATGCAGGCCATCGTTGTTCTTCGTGGCCTCTTCCAGTTCCGCGATCCGCATCCGGATATCCTCATCCAGTCTGGTCTTGTCACCCAGGACTCTGACACACATACGGTTCTTCTCCGCTGTCTTCAGACAGGTCTTCATATAATTGCGGAGCAGCTTCATCAGCGCATCCACTTCATCCTGCGGGCGGTTCCAGTTCTCTGTAGAAAAAGCATATACTGTCAGATACTGGATTCCCATACGGTACGCCTCTTCACAGATCACTTCCACCGTCTTGGCTCCCTGCACATGCCCGTAATTGCGGGGCATTCCTTTTGCTTTGGCCCAACGGCCGTTGCCGTCCAGAATAATTGCTACATGATTCGGAATTTTCAGATTCTCTTCCATAGTTTTAAACCTTCTTAAACCGTCATGATTTCCTTGGACTTGCTGTCGATCAGAGCATCAATATCCTTTACATACTTGTCGGTAAGCTTCTGCAGATCATCTTCCAGACCCTTGATCTCATCTTCGGATACTTCTGTCTTTGCCAGCTTCTTGAAAGCATCGTTGCCGTCTCTTCTGATATTACGGATAGCTACTTTGCCTTCCTCACCCTTCTTCTTTACTTCTTTTACCAGATCTTTTCTGCGTTCCTCGGTAAGCTCCGGGAATACCAGGCGGATCACACTGCCGTCGTTGGAAGGATTGATACCGATATCGGAAGTCATGATTGCTTTCTCGATCTCTTTGATCAGAGACTTCTCCCAGGGAGCGATCTGGATGATACGTGCCTCGGGAACGGTTACATTACCCACCTGCTGAATGGGGGTAGGAGTTCCATAGTAGTCAACTCTCAGTTTGTCTAATACATGAGGGTTCGCACGTCCCGCACGGATAGCAGCAAAATCTGCCCCCAGAAACTCATAAGCCTTCTGCATCTTGTCACTATATACCTGTACTCTTGCGTCCATTGTTTTCCTCTCTTCTGCGCTCTGCGCCTTTCCATTTTTATTTTCTGAAATTATACGGTTACCTTGGTTCCGTTGAACTTGCCCTTCAAGGTATTCACGATGCTGTTCTCTTCATTCAGGCCGAATACCCACATGGGCATCTTGTTGTCTCTGGCCAGAATGGAAGCGGTCATATCCACTACCTGAAGATTCTTGGCAATTACTTCATCAATAGATACTTCATCATATTTCTTCGCTGTAGGATCTTTGGCGGGATCTGCATTGTAGACACCGTCGATTGCCTTAGCCAGCAGAATGACATCTGCCTCTACCTCAATGGCACGAAGAACAACGCCGGTATCGGTGGAGAAATAAGGGTGTCCCGTACCACCTGCGAAGAACACTACCATACCTTTGGCAAAATATTTATTTGCTCTGTCCTTGGAAAACAGCTTGGTAAAGGATCCGCACTCAAAAGGTGTCAGGATATTGGTCATCATGCCTACGGAACGGAAAATCTCGGAGACATAAATACAGTTCATGATCGTAGCCAGCATTCCGATCTGGTCTGCCTTGGTACGGTCAATGTTCTCACTGGAACGTCCTCTCCAGAAATTGCCACCACCGATAACGATACCTACCTGAATACCGTCATCTACCAGTTCCTTTACCTGTAATGCTACCTTTCTGACGGTCTCCTCGTCAAAACCGGTCTTCTTCTCTCCTGCCAGTGCTTCTCCACTAAGCTTCAGTAATATTCTCTTCATGGTCATATGCTCCTTATTTTACTTTCTTTTTCTCGGGCTTGTAATCATCGAAGAAGGAAGTCGGGCTGACATCCGCATAGCACTGAGAGCACATACCTTCGATTACGGCACCGTTGTTGATCTGTACGGACTTGGACTTGATGTTGCCCATTACGATGGCGGAAGAATCCAGCACTACAGGTCCCTGTACATCAATATCGCCCTTTACCGCACCTGCAATAGCTGCGCTGATGGCAGTGATGTTGCCGATGACTACAGAACTTGCACCGATTTTTACAGAACCTTCGCTGACGATCTCACCGTTGATCTTGGCTCCCTCTGCAAAGATCTCGGCAGCCTTGGAATTTCCATTGATATATCCGGTAATATTCAGTTTGCCCAGAATATCAATATTTCCGTTGATCGTACCTACCAGATCCATAGATCCTTCAGAACTTACATCTCCGGTGATAACCATACCTGTGGTGATAACTGCTGTTTCATCTGATGCGATTTTTGCGTCCATTCTCTTCTCTGCTCCTTTGCTATTCTCTGTATTCTCCTGCTTCAGAACACTGTCCACAGTCATATCGTTCTGAAGTATACTGTCCAGATCCAGTTCCGGTACGGCCTCTCCTATGGGAGCTTCCTCTATCCGGGATTCTTCTGCCGTTGTTTCCTCTTCCAGCTGTTCTTCTTTTTCCTGGGGAATTTCAATAGAATCCAGGTTCTTCAACATTTCTTCCAATGCTGCATTGTCATTTGGTGTCTCTTCCGCCTGCGACTCCATCGGAGTCTCTTCCGTTGTCTCCTGCGTATTTTCCACCGGCTGCTCCTTCGTCTCTTCCACGGCTGCCTGATCCAGCTCTTCCTCCGGCATCAGTTCATTGACCGCCTGGGACAGATCTTCCTTCAAGTCTGAGAAAAATCCCATGATTATGTACCTCCATTTGTTTCTTGTTATTTATCAGCGGTTTTCGCGTTCTGCGAACGATCAAAACCGCAACAGGCATTCTCTTCTTACAGGTATTCCTACTCTATATGATGAATCGGCCTGGTATTTTCCGTAATCGGCAGGATCACTGTATCCGGCCGGGCCAGAATATTCTCTATGATATCCGGCAAAGCTTCCACTGTAGTCGGCTTCTCTGCGGAATCATGCAACAGTATGATAGACGTGTCTCTGGTATCGATATCCCTGGTACAGTTTTCCAGTAATGTATCCGTGGATAACTTCATGCTTCCGCCGTCTCCGGAGGACACATTCCAGTCGTAGTATTCCACTCCCTGACTGTCCAGATAATCGATAAAATCATGCATATCGATCTCGCTGACCGTATTGGAGCTTCCACCCGGGAACCGGTAACAGACACTCTCCACTCCGGTGGCCTGATAGATGTATTCCCTGATCCGGGCAAAATCCTGTGTAAAACTGTCCATTGATTCGTACAATTCCTTATATTTATGACTGTATGAATGCATTCCCAGCGTATGTCCCTCATCAACGATCCTTTGCAGCGCCTCTTCTGCATTGGTTCCTTCTTTTCCCACCACAAAAAATGTGGCTTTGACATTGTAGCTGTCTAAAATATCCAGGATGTCATTCGTATAAATACTGGGGCCATCATCGAACGTCAGATACACCTTGTGAATTTCTTCCTGCCCGGAGCTTTCCTCCGCCACCGGCTCTGAAGCTTCTGCGCCGGAACTGTCCTCCTGTATCTGAGGTGTCTGTACCGGTGTACTCTTCTGCTCCTGCAACTGCTGCAGCAGCGTCTGTAACTCCTGATTCCGGATATCCAGTTCATCCAGTCTCTGCTCCAGTGTCTTCAAAGTTCCGTCAATCGTATGCAGCCTGCAGATCAGATACACACAGCACAGGAGCGGAATCACGATTCCCACCGCCACGATACCTATGATCATCTTCTTCAACCACTGCACTCTTTTTCGCCGGGCTTCCGGCAATGTCTGTTGCAGTTCTTTTGCCATGAATCTGTTAACGTCTCTCTTCCTATTTCGAAAATCTCAGCCTCCATCAGACAAGACTTCTGTAACAGTATAGCATATTCCACTTTTTTGGGAAAGAGATTTATGTAAAATGTTATTTTGTAACGCAGGAAGCCGCAGGAGATATTGCTATCCCTGCGGCTTCCTGCGTTATAATTTCATTCCCCTGTTTGTATTCCCCCGTATGCCTGGGTTCCCTACCCAATTTCCTGCATTCTTCGTTCCGGATAATGTCCCATAATGAAATTATGGAAAAAGAGTTCCGGAAGATGGTGACTCCGAAAGCGATACCAGATATCCTCCGGTACATTATCAAACTGCCAGATCTGTCCGTTGTTTGCAAATTCGATTTCCAACATTTGCTGCTGGGCATCGTACCCGGCAGACTTGATCATGGGATTTGCCCACATTATTCGCTTCATCTTTTGTTCTCTCTTTCTCATCCTGCTTGTTGTCACCCCTGACATAAATGTCCATTAGCTGTAAGGCGTTCAGCTGTATCTTTTTCCTGAAAGATTTCCCCTTATACTTTCACGTGAAGATTTTTGTCCCACCCACTGTGACAATTGCAGTATATTTTATTTTTCCCTTCGTTTTCCCTTATGCAGGTTTTAGCATACTTTCTGAATACATTGTTGTATCCCCACCCCCCAGTGGTTCCTGCTGCAAGTAATATGTACTTTGTATTTCTGCAGTTCATACATTATTAAGTTTTTTCGTAAGTGTAGCAAGGGTTTATTGTGTGTTGTTTGTTACCTGGTAGTTCTAATTGTTATAGTACGAATTTGAAGGCACCGGTGTCGTTTTCTACTTCTTCATAACCATCATAATCAGCATAGTGGGTGCAAATAACTCGATATGTTTTTCCGTTAACAGCATCCGGATAAGTAAGATCTGCCGCAAAAAGATTTTCATTATAGTTTTCTGCACCTTTAGAAGTCATTACAGTCTTCCAACCATACCACATTTTTTGCTGAACTTTGATATCCTTTACTCCGATAACTGATGCAATATCTACGCATGAAGTGGTGAAAGTCATTTCTAGTCCTTCTAAAGTGAATGCCATAATAATTTCACAATCAAACATCGTAGTTAGCGGTTGTACTACAGAGCTATATGCCACCTCTTTATTAGTTATCTCTACACTTATATCAGTATTGGGTGCATTTACAACTTCCTCCGCACAAACCTTTAGATTTGGTGTAGATATAACAAAAACCATCAACATAAAAAGGGCTAAAAGCTTTGTACCTCTTTTTTTTCTTTTACTCTTTTTCAATTAGTATACTCCTTTCCATCATAAGAATACTTGACTACACTTTGAGAGCATCTACCAGCGTTTTGTGATATCTCTCTATATACTTCATGTCACCAATAACAAATTTCTTACATTTTTTTATAAAAAATTTGACCCAAAAATTAAACGAGCCAAGAAATTTTAATCTAATTTCTTAGCTCGTTACTTTTCCCTATTTGTCCGTGTGATAATCCAAAACTATATTTTTATATTTTATTACAATATCCTGCAAGTTTTTTTCGTTTGTCCTACCTATAACGATATACTTTTCTTTACCATAGTAGAAATACATCAAATATGTCTTTTTCCCCCATGATTCTTTTTTTGAGAATGCATCAAAAGTAATCCCTTCGTCTTCAAATTCATTTTCAAAATTATATCCTGGATATGTTTCCCTAATCCTTAAAATGTCTTTCGGATATATTTTTATTTGAAATCCAACAATATCATTATTATTTTTTAAAAAAATATAAAGAGTATCATTATGGTTACTTTTGACTACTTTTGCATAATCAAAATCCTTTTCTGATATCGTCTCAATTTCAAATACCTGTGTAGCATAGTCTCTGTAATTTTCAGGTATCTCTTCTATCCTATAATACATATCAATTGTTCGATTATATGAATCATCCTCTACACCTTCCGGCGCCGTAATCATAGTCGTCCCTTCCTCGTTCTTATCCATCCACCAGAAGAAACCTCCATGCTTCTCCGCATTGGCAACTACCTGCCAGGAACCGCCAAGTATCATTACGACAAGCAGCGCTACTGTCACCACTACAAATCTGCGTCTGTGAAAGTACCAGAGCACTTTATGAAGCTTACCCTCCCTGGGCTTGTCCTCCTCTTTCTCTGCAACAGGTTCACTTTTGTCCTTCTCTTCTTCGGTGCCAAGCAACAGGCGCTCCTCTTCTTCCCTTTCCTCACAATGTTTCCAGAAATCATCCAATGCCTCTTCCACAGGCAATTCATCTTCTACATTGTCTTCCTCTGTTTTCAGGTTGTCCAGCAGTTTCATTAATGTCTGTACTTCATCCGCATCAAACTCTTCATCTGATGCTTCCATAATGTACCAGTCCAACCGCTTGGTAAGCTCCTGAATCAGGCTTTCGTTATCCTGCTTCTTCATTTTAATTCCAATTCCTTTCCCTTCTGCATATCCTTATCTGGTGTAATATTGGTCCCTCGTTAAGTACATGATTCTTTTTTGTCAATTCTTACAGATTTTTTGTATTTTTTGTCGATACCGGACTCGTCGGGTATGTTTTGGGCTATCTTGCTTCTCAATCTGCTGATCCTGACACTCATATTGTTCTCGGATATTTTCTCAAGTTGTGCCAGCTCAGAAATTGAATACCCGTGAAGAAAATATTTGTAAAATCTGTTTTTCTCCTCTTCCGTCAGGCCTTTCGTTATTACGAGATCAAGTTCTGATTTTCCATAACCGTCTTCCGTGAATGTATATTCGTCGGCATCCAGGTCGACTTCACATTCTATCTTCTTCAATGACTTATTCAGTTCACGTATTTTATTCTTGGCAGTATTGATCAGCCATCCCATTGGATTGGAATGTTCACAGAGAATATCCCACTTTTTATACGCAACATAATACGTTTCTTGCAGGACATCCTTTGCCAGTTCCTTGTCTGCCACCCTGTAGCGGATAAACTTGTATATTTCCGCCTGTGTCCTACGGTACATCTCATCAAATTCTTGATGGTCTCCTGTTGTCTCTTCTTTCTGCATGTGCACCTACCATCGCCTCATATAGAGGTTTTATCTTTCTAAAATATTTACTCTATAATTTAACATTTATCCCCGTACTAAATATAGATGATTTTACTATAAAGTAAAAATTTGTTTTACATCTGCTTATATTTTACTTTTCGTAGATTTTGTGTCAATTTTTTCTCATCGACAAATACTGTTAAAATTTGCAATTTTTGTTGTTGACAAACGGTATCTCTTTTGTTAGAATGAATCACGGTGATTGCGTTAGCTGTCACGTGATGCTGCTGTGGCTCAGTCGGTAGAGCGTCGCATTGGTAGTGCGGAGGTCACGGGTCCGATTCCCGTCAGCAGCTCTCATATAAGAAGCGGAAACATTGATTTTACAGTGTTTCCGCTTTTTGTTTTTCACAAACGCTGTAGATTTTCTTACTGCAAATCTCATCTCTGTCACAAAATTATAAATCCTCCAATAATACATGTGCCGGTATCTCCAGCACTTCAGCAATATCAAATATTACCTCCAAAGAAAACGGCTGGTCACAATTCGGTGCCTCGATCTTGGTGAGATAGCTGATACTAATACTTACTCTGTCCGCCAACTGCTCCTGTGTAAGTCCTCGTTGTTTTCGATATTTTTTAATCGCCTGTCCTATAATTTTATATTGTTCCGAATGTTTCTGACTCATTCCCTCATCTCCTGTTTCCTACCTCTACAATTCTAAAGGATAATGAAGGAATGAATGTTTCAGTCATAATGAAAGTTATGGGTAAAAAAATACCGATTTATTTTGCATCCGTTTCCAATGCCTGATAAATCGGTATTTCATAAACAATTATTTTCTTCCTAATAGTTTAATCTCTGCGTAATGTAAATTTGCCTACCACTTCATTTAAGGAATATGCCTGTGCCGACAATTCCTCGCTGGTTGCAGAAGATTCCTCCGCAGATGCGGAATTGGATTGTACGACCTCCGAAATCTGAGTCACTCCCACTTCTGCCTGTTCCATTGCCTGTGCCTGCGCTGTTGATTCTTCACTAAGTCTCCTGGAATCTGCTGCGATCTCCTTAACTCCGGTCACAATCTGCTCCAGTGATTCCGCTGCCGCTTCAGCGGCCTGATTTCCCCTCTCAATTTCCTGCAGAGAGCCTTCGATCAGACTTCTGGTATCCACTGCGGACTGTGCACTCTGTTCTGCCAGTTTACGAATCTGTTCTGCCACAACAGCAAAGCCTCTTCCTGCTTCCCCAGCTCTGGCAGCCTCGATTGCGGCATTCAATGACAGCAGGTTGGTCTGACTGGCAATGTCTTCGATTTCTGCAATAATATTCTGAATCTTTTTGGACGTATCGTTGATTCGATCCATCTCTTCCATAAGAGATTTCATCTGTGCATGTCCGGCATCCGCCTGCTGTGCATAATTTTCCGCCTTCCGGGTGGTCTTCTGCAATTCACCCGCCGTACGGTTCACTGCATCCGCGATATTTGTAATCGTTGCTGTCAGTTCCTCCACCGAACCTGCCTGATCGGTAGCTCCCTCCGCAAGGGACTGGGCAGATTCTGCCAGATTCTCAGCGCCGGCTGATACCTGTTTTGCAGCTTCTTCTACCTGCTGCAGCGTACCGTTCATCTGACGGTTCATTTTACGCATGGCATCCTTCAATGCCGCAAACTGTCCTACATATTTATCCTCAATCTTAGTGCCGATAGCATAATTTCCCTCTGCCATCTGTCCCATAAGTTCTCCGGCATCCGTAATGATCATATCCAGATCCGATGCCATCCCCTTTGCCACCTGTATCATATAAGAAATCTCATCTTCCGTTGCACACTCCGGAAATGCGCTGTTTAAATCTCCCTGCGCGAAGGTCTGCAGACGATCTGCCAATGCTATCATGGGCTTTTCTATGTCTTGCGCCATTTTTCGTCCCAGGATCACCGAACTCCAGAAAGAAACCACAACGATTGCCAGGATCACCAACAGCATAATCCGTTCCATTGCCCGCAGATCCGCTTCCGCACGGTCACCTTTCTGCACGCACAGGTTCATCAGTTCAACGAATTCTGCATAAATCTGTTCATATTGAGCCGTCAAATCTGTCGTATCCAGTTCCTGCGCTTCCAGATAACCATCCGCATCATCCGAAGTTGCCAATTCCAAGATTCGTGCATCCAGCTCCCAATAGCCGTCAAGTTCCGTCAAGACCGCATTGTAAGCTTCTCTTCCCTCGGAGAATTTGAGTGTTCTGCTCAATTCATCCATATAAGTTTCGAATGCCTCTTTCTTCTGGTCATGCAGAGCTGTCTGCTTTTCGATCACAGCTTCATCATCATACCCGACCACTGCGCGCAATGCACTTCTACTCTCCGAAAAAGCGGTCATCGCCTTACCGATATCCCCCTGTGTAAAACCATACCGGTTTAATGCCTTTTCATACTGTGTCGCTGCGATCAGAAGCACTACGATTCCAATGATTGAAGCTACCGCTCCAATTACCGCCACTTTTGCGAATCCCTTTGTCAATCGTTTCTTAATACCCTGTTGCTTTTGTGTTGCCATATATCGTTCCCCCTTGTTATTTATAAAAAATGCGACAATTTGTATTTTCATGTAAATTGTAGCACTTTCTATTTTTCTCTTCAACTGTACGAAGGAATCACTTTTCTCATGTTTTCTGGTCTTTCATTATCTCTTCCGACAAAACCTCTATCCTATGTCTTGACATCTTATCACAATCTTTTTTTATGTCAGTACAATAGTTCAAAAATTTCTCCTTATCTGCATGGTACAGTAAATACATGATATTATAACAGGTATGATATCTATTCTGATCTACGTCCCCCACAGGAAAAGACGTCGTATTATACAGCTGATCCACTTTTGTCATTATGATCTCATGGTAATAACTGTTGCTAAAATAATTTCTGAGTTTATATGAAAATTGGTACGCTTTTTCCCCGTGGGTTGTGATCCTCAAATGTTCTACATATGTCTCAATCAAAAATTCTTTCATGTTTTCATTTTCTTCCATGTATATTATTTTCACCTTGTCTGAAGACATATGGAATAAATCATAAGAGTGTGTTAAAATTTCTTCTTTTCCATCTCTGACTGCCTGTTTTAGCATTTTGTTTAACCCGTTTTTATATATGGTTAAAACATCCTCATTATCTTCCTCCAAAATATCACTCCATACCATATAGGAATCTGCAAATTCGTTTAATTCCACAATGTTTTTTGCCTGAAGCAATCCCTTTTTTAAATCCGGCAGCATTACTTTTATCTCTGCATCTGTCTTATAATAATTGGGTTTATCTCCCGATTTAAGAAACAGTCGATACTCGGCTTCTAATTGTTCTTTATCAAGCGTCCCCTCCTGATAGTATCTCAACAGCATTCCGGTCAAATTATTACTGCTCTTTGTACCATAAAGATATTTCCCTATTCTATGCTCCAACGTATTTTCAATACTGCTCACCATCTTTTTCACCGAATCCGTATTGTTGGGATCATCCTCCTTATAATACAGATTGTGTGTACTTTCAACGACGATGGCATAACATATCAGTCTCAGTTCCTCCAAAAATTCATCTTTATTGCAGTCTTCACAAAATAATATTACATCATCATAAAATCGCTGCGCCTTTTCAAGTGTCCGCAAGTTTTCCACTTTATGAAGGTTCAGAAATTTTTCAATAAATTGAGCATGGATATGCAATTTACTCCACTCGACACTCTCTGCCCGTTCCGTAATAGCATATGTTCGTTCAATTACTTTTTCACTGTATTTGTCAAATATCTCTTTTTTATCTTTTGACATTTCTACGGTATTCGCAACGAGTATAACTTTCACATAATTACATTGTTTCAGTTCCTCTATGATTCCAAATATCTCTTCCAAATTCATATTACTGTTCATTCTTTCCAGATCGTCTATGACCACAATGTGAAGGAATGTAAATTCTTTGGACAATAATAAAAATAGTTCTCTTTCGTTTGCTATATTTTGTACCACATCCCGGGCCTGTCCGACTTTATCCCAGACCTTTGCTGCGCCTTCTATGATATTATTAGCTATTTCACCAATCTTCCCGCCGACATTATTCTTCAATGCCAGTTGAAACAATACTTCATGATATATTTGTCTCGCATCTGTCATTCCGAACATTGATATTTTACAAACGTCCGGATTTCCTGCCAACGCCTCATTTACCGCATAAGACTTTCCGACACCCCAGGTTCCATCAAACAAGATGGTCTTATAAGGTAAGTCATTGATATTGCCAATTATAGTTTTTATTTTATCTGCTCTCACTTTTTCCTCTCTGTACACAAATTCAAAATAACCGGACAATCTTTTTACATAAGTTTCTCCAGTTATCTGTCGTTCTGCGTTGTGTAATTGTTGGTGAGTTCCGGTTTGCAAACGGATTGTCTTATAAATGTCACAGATTAATCATTCCATATTTTCTCTGCATTGCCAGTAGCACTTCCGGATCATCCAGCTGCGCCACCTTATCTGTATCTCCTCCGGCATTCATACTGGAAATTAATTTAATCAGGTTTTCTTTTTCCAACTGTCGACCACGTCCTATCCCCTGTTCTATTCCTTGTTCTATTCCTCTTTCCACACCACGATCAAACACATAGGCATCCTCAGCCTTCCGGTCCATCACTCGTTTCATATGCTCCTCATATTGTGCCTTTGCCCATCGACTCAAGCTCATATGCTCTACCTCTTTTATTGCCTCTAAAATTCCGGCATTATTTGTCTGCATTCGCAGCATATCCAGATCTCCTTCCGTCTTTACGTTGAAAAAACGTATCCATTCATCTATGTTCTGTCCCATTAAGACCTTATTCAGTTCTATCACATGCAGTTCCAACAGATTGCTGAACAATCTTCCTTCTTCATCACGCAACAAATATGTCTTATGGTACTGTTTATCTTCCGTCAGGTTAAAATCCAATATACTGATTGCTACACAACGCTTCATCACATCGTAGCTTCTGCCAAAAGAAATCTCTTCTGTGAGCATCTTTCCTAAATAGAACAGTTGTCTCTTGTCCCAGTTTCTGACTGCTTTCACCTGAAGTTCAATATTAATTTTCGTATCATCATTCAGTTCTACCAGAACATCCAGGATCCCCTGTTTCTGGTAACGATATCTTCTCCACAGGTATGTATTCAGCAGTCGCGTACTGCGAATCATCTCCACCGGAATATTCAACACCACACTGATAAAATACTTTCGGATCACCGGATTACGGAATAATTCCTTCATACAGTAATCCCATTTAGGACTGATTATCATTTGCATTCTCCTCTCACACTTGCCACAGGAGAATACGCTGACAACGTCAGCAAATCAAATTTCCATTCGCTCTACGCCTTCTCCTGCTCTATTATGATCATTGGGGGTAATTAAGCAGGAATTCATTCCTCTGAAGTCATAGACACCGGCTTATGCCGATATAGAAATTCGAAATAGAAAATCTGCTTACGAGTAGAGAATAACAAATGGGGACTCGCTTGTCAACGTGGCAAAATAGCAAAATCTGTCCCTGGCGAATTTGGGCATTATGCTTTAAAATTAATTTTAACTCCATCTATATATTTATTTTTGTCTTATAGCCTGTCCTTCAGATTTTTCTGAACATCTTTTCATAATCATTCTCCATAATGTAAATCCTATTATTGCTCCAAGGACATTATGAAACGGATCATCAAAAAGTTCAAAGAGTCCACGTTTTGTTAATAACTGGCTGAATTCTATGCTGTAACTTATAATTGCTGCAATCAGTATCACCCATCTTAACTTTCGAACACCTAATCCCTGCAATCCTATTCCTAAAGGAACAAACATAAAAACATTCAAAACACATTCCCATAGCAAAATTTTGGAATCTGACCTTAGTGCTTTGATATAGCTCCAAAAGGGCATAAGTTCTACCCTCGGATTTCTTACTGTTTGACGGGAAATAACCGCGATTGCAAAAAACAGGTAAATATAAGGAAATAGAAGTGAAAAATAGCTGACTGTCTTCCACTTCCATCCCTTCTGTTTTCTCATTATGACGCCGACAAGTAAAGAGACAATAAAAATAGCAAATGCTACCGCTAAATCACGCCAGGTCAGAATTTTAAGTGATTGTCGATATGCATATTTCGCTGTTGTTTCAAAAAAATCCATTACTGACTCTCCTTATGTTATCATTCCGGTTGTATAAATTTTATATTCCTCAATTAGGTGATCTCTGCATACATATAGCTTTAAATATAAATTTCCCACCCTCTCAAAGTTTCGTTTCAACACCTCTGTCTCAATTGTTAAATCTGTTTTTCTTCTTCAAAATTTCAATAGCGCACTCTAAAATTCCCGGCACACATCTTACCTTATCCTTAAGCAAAGGGAATTCATAATACAATCTCTCTTCATTATAATAATCCTGCCCGACTAAAAATCCCCTGCATTCCGTTTTCTCGCATAATAAGCAATCTCGCGGTTTATCTCCAATCGTCCAACTATGAGACAAATCAATATCATAGTTTTTGACCGCTTGTTCATACATCCCCAACGCAGGCTTACGGCACTCACATACCTTCCGATATTTTTTTATCTTCGCATTTGGTAGATGCGGGCAATAATACACTCTGGCTATATGTATACCTTTACTCTCTAATTCGCCGAGCATCCAACTATTGAGAATTTCAAAATCCTTTTCAGAATAGTAGCCACGCCCAATCCCGGATTGGTTAGTTATGACAATAAGAAGATATCCTGCATTTTGTAACATTTTCATTCCATCCAAAACTCCCGGAAGGAATTCAAAATCCTCTATTTTATGTAAATACTTCTTATCAACATTTATAGTTCCATCCCTGTCCAGAAAAATTGCTTTATTCATACTCTTTTCCTAGCCCTTAGTCATTATATTCTCCACAAGCTCACAAAGAATATGGATAATACAAATATGACTTTCCTGTATTCTGGCTGTTGTATTACTTTCCACTACAACCGGATAATCGACACAGCTTCTGATTTTTCCACCATCTTTTCCCAAAAGCGCCGCTGTCTTAGCTCCACATTTTTCGGCCACTTTTACAGCCCGTAATACATTTTCCGAATTTCCGCTCGTGCTAATACCAATGAATAAGTCCCCTGGAATAACATGTCCTTCCGCTTGTCTGGAAAAAACATCATCATATCCATAATCATTGGCAATTGCTGTCATTGTAGCGACATCCGCATTCAGTACAACAGCAGGCCATGCCGATCGTTCCATTTGAAAACGTCCTACAATTTCCCCTGCAAAATGGAGTGCATCTGACGCAGAACCACCATTTCCACAAAGAACCAGTTTATTTCCGCGACTGATTGTTGCTGCGATTTCATCTGCCAAGGTAACTATTGTGGTTATCACGGTATTATCTGCCATAATATCCTCTTTCACTTCAATCGTATCCTTAAACCTTTGAATAACTAATTCCTTATTCGTCATTTTATTACCTTCTCTATGTTTTTATTCAAATACATTTTATCGTATACATAATAGTTATCTTCTACTTTTTTTATTATACTGGTAGTTGAATATCCTTTTATAAAAGGAACAGCGCGAAATTTCTTTGCAAATACAGCCTCCGGAGCCTGTTCCATCGTATAGTCTCCACCTTTTACGTGTACATCTGGGGCTATGAATTTAAGTGTACCCATAGGAGCCTCTTCAGCCACCTTGCGCAGTTCCGGAGAAATTCTCTTCCATTCATCTGTTGTAACTGTAGTATTATCCACCAATGGATCAAACAGCATAACTGCATCTACACAATCTAGTGCTGCTATCACCGCAGCTCGATCTTCTTCGGTATTAATTGGTCTGTTTTCTCCCTTAAGTCGTTTTACGGAAGCATCTGTATTTATTAAAACAATCAGATGCTCTCCATAACTTCTTGCTTCTTCTAAGAGTGAAATATGCCCTCTATGGATAATGTCAAAACATCCGTTTGTGGTAACTATTGATTCACCTTTGCTTTTCCATAAATTTACCAGATTACCTAACTCATTACGTTCATTTAAATGAAATACCTTCTTTGTTCCATATTTCCTTGCTTTAATAGCCTCTTCCACCTCATTCAAATATACCGCCGATGTTCCTACCTTTCCCACTTGTAATCCAGCTGCATAATTTGATATTTTCATTGCTTCTATAATATTCAATCCATTCGCTATTCCTGCTGAAAGATATGCAATTGTCGTATCTCCAGCACCTGTCACATCATATACCGCCTTTCCACTGGTACTCAGTTTATATATTACATCTTCCCCTACAAGTATCATTCCTTTAGATCCGCAAGTTGTAAGTATGTATTTACATTTCGCTTTATCCAAAAGATATTGCGATGCAAAAATAATTTGTTCTTCCGTTTCCACTGGTTTCCCCGTCAGACTCTGCAATTCCTTTTGATTGGGCTTTAAAAGATATGCCCCTTCATATTTTTCAAATGCAGGGTCTTTTACATCAATAATAACTTTCTTTGCATTATTGTTTGCAATCTTTATGATTCCCTGTGTGAAATTATATGTCAGAAGACCTTTCATGTAGTCTGAGAGTACTATGAGATCATAATTATTTATCGTTTTCTCTAATTCATCCAATATTTTTGTGCACAACTTATCAGATATTGGTTCGCTTTCTTCAACATCTACTCTTAACACCTGTTGGTTATTTTCGGCCAAAAACCTTGTCTTTGTGATCGTTGGTCTGTCCCATATTGCAATTTTTGTATACTCTACCCCTATTTCCGAAAACAGTTCTATTATCTTTTTTCCTTGCATATCCTTTCCTGTTACAGCTATCATAGATACCCTTTGACCTGCTGCAGAAAGATTTGCCGCCACATTTGCGGCCCCTCCAAGAACACTCATTTCACTGTCTTTTTTAAATACCGGTACAGGTGCTTCTGGCGAAATTCGATTAACCTCTCCTCTATAATAAATATCCAGCATAATATCACCAATCACCAAGATTTTCTTTTTATCAAACATTATTTGTTTCACCTTTTCTAACAAAGCTTACGATTATCCCAAACAATTCTTCAATTCCCAAACAAATAGTATCTTTTATTGAAAGTTCTAATTCTATATGTGCCCTTCGGGCCCAATACCAAAAGTTATATATGCCTTGACTTATGATTTGAGCCAGTACTAACCAAGTAATTCCTATATCAAACATCTTCAATCCCGTATATGCTAAACACACACATAATAATGATGACATCAAAAAAGCTCTCACATAAGGGATTCGATTTGTACACGAAAAATAAGACGTATAGCAATTTCTATATTTCAGCATAAATTGGTATAGTGCCACTCCAATCATCAATTTTCTTTCCAAATGAACATCTGGCTTTATAAACCTAAGAATAGGTATTCCCACCGTAATGACCAATATAATTCCCATTGAAAAAAAAATTACAAACGATACAACAATTAACGCCATCGTTTTTCTCATTTTTTTCTTATCCTGAGATATATATGCCGATTGCAAAACAGGTTGGTTTGCTGTATAAAAAACTCCAGCCACATTGGAAATTGCAGTGGCCAATTGTACCGCTAATGAATATACTCCGGTTACGGAAAGCGTCATAAATAAAGAACAGATTATTGTACACGCCTGATTTGCTAAATAGTTGGCGAGTGTTACTATTCCTTCTCTACTTGCATTGTGCCAAACTATAAAAAACATCTGCTTAATATCATCTATGTCAGTGTTTTCTTCAGTTTTCTTTAACGCCTTGCCAAGTCCCTTATAATTATAAAAACTTCTTTTACTTAAAATCCTAAATACCAATCCATATAGTAAATAAGCTATTCCTGTACCTACTATGCCATATCCCGCTATTAACAATGTCACTGTTGCTACTATTTGTATTATTCTTCCTGTAACAGTAGCCAGATTAACCTGTGCAATTGCTCCTATTCCTCTCAAAAATGAATTGAAATATCCATAATATAAGTTTAGGAAGATAGCTATTAAATAAAGTCCCCATGCAATCAATGGTGTATTGCCATCCACATCTCTACAAATATATTCTATATATCCCGTGCCTATAGTAGCCATAATCAAAAACGCAATTAATGAAATAGCCAAAAACACATATTTGCATGCTGTCATTGTGCATTTCATTAATTTATAATTTGGTTCCTGACTATCTGCAAATATAACGCCCGTTTTCTTTAATTCCTTAGCCCCGCACCAACAGTAATTTATGTTTCTTGCAAATGTAGTGCTAAAACCAAAGTCAAATAAAGTAGTAATTCCGGCAACACTCTGAAAAACTCCCCATAAACCATACATGTCCGCTTCTAAATAATATAGTGCAAAAGGAGTCATTATTATATACGAGCAAACAGAAAAGAATACACCCACATAACTCCAAATATAGTCTCTTTTTGTCAGTTTAATTTTCATTTATTCCCTCACCTATCATGCATCGTACACTTATTTTCTTAGCCGTTATTTCAAGCAATATCTTTTATATTGCTGATCAATCCGATCTGCATATGGCATAAAATAAAATACCATCCAGACAGCTGCTCCTATATGTCGCATAAAAATTTCAATGGTTCCCATTAGGAAGCAAATAAATAAACCAAATAACAATATTTGAGCACTTATTATATGTTTTTTAGACCATCCTCTTAATAAAATATACACTAAAAAACAATATGCAATAAACAATACGACTCCTCCATTCATGAACAATTCTAACCATTGATTATGTGCATGAATTGCAGCCTGAATTCCATATAAATTTCTATTCCATTCTGCCGTACGACACCCATAGCCAAGTAAAAAGCTTTCACTAATTTTCTTGAATGCAACTGGCCATATTTTATTTATTCTCCCTCCCAAATCATTTGACTTTTGCAGTAGAAGTAACGTTTTTGAGAAAAAATTATTATATGTTATATTTCTAAAGAAAAAAAGAACCAATACATTAACCATTATTATAACCAGCGCATAATTATTAGTATTAAATACCAGTGTTTTCTTATTTAATTTATAGAAATCTACTATTGCCATAATCATACAGCACAACAAGAGCATTACATTTTCTGATAAAGCAGCTTCTGTCAAACATAATATAATAAAGAGTTTTTTTCTTTTGGATGTTCCCTTATACTCTGATGATATCCAAGAAAAAATTATCGCCGGAACAACATAATATTGCAAAGAACTTTTATATCCTAAAATCCAGTTCTTCGTATAGTGTGTTGTTTCCGATATATACATTCCGTTTGGATATAATAAAATGCTAGCCAAATTAACAACAATTAAAATTTCTAAATAAAACAAAGACACATCTATTAACTCAGAAAACCTGTTTTCACATATTACTACCAGTAAAAATATTGCCCATGCATTATAATAATTAGAAAAAAAAGCCCGAATTGATCCTCCCCGTATAAACGTAATACACAGCATCAGTATAAAAAACAGATTAACCGAAATAATCACTGTTCTATCCAGCTTCACTGTCGGCAGTTTCATAATAAATAAAAGTAATAATATTCCACCCGCAAAAATTCTTGCACTGCTTCCCCAAATAATCTGATAAATAACAGGGCTTAAAATTGCTATCCCTTCTGCAGGTATCAGCACTAACACCGCAATAAAAATACATATTAGCTCTTTGGTTTTTGTCTTATACAGTCTCACTACTTTGGACATTAATATCTCCATCAAAAAAATTTTTGATTTTATTTAACACGTCTAAATAAGTTATCCTTTGGAGGCATAAGCAAGCCTCACCTTTTTGGCATGTTTTATAGCATATAGTATTTCCAACCCCATATCTTCCCCCGTATACTTTACATGCATAACATTTTAAATCGTTGATATCCTCCCGATATACGCAAACTGGGCTGCATGTTCTCTTGTCTTCTTTATCTGTAACATACGGAAGAGCTCTCTTTCCATCCCATACTCCCATAAGACAAAATGCCTGAGTTCCTACTGAAGCAGCAACATGAATAGATCCGCTATCTACTCCAATGTGAAAGACCGCTCCTCTAATTAATTCAAACCATTCAATCACAGTTGTCTTTGCAGCGAAGTTGAAAAATCTATTTTTATCTTTTATTCTTTCATAACAGTAATGGTATACTTCGTTTGCTAAAGTTCCACCTGTACAATAAATATCATATGGATAGCTCCTTAACAAATTATCTACCAGCAATGCATATTGTTCTTTTTTCCATCTTCTTTGTGTGCACATTGAATCCATTGCAATTGTTATGTATGGTTGTCTCTCAGTATTAGTTTTCAAAGTTTGCGGTTGAATATAATGAATTGCGGTTTTGTAATCTTTTTCGCCAAACAATTGAATAAGCATTTTTAAACGTTGAAATTCATGCATATCAACCGGAACCTTTACCTTTTTTGTATAATAACGTTCAAAATAATATCTAAAAAAACCGTCGATATGTTTTACATCATCAAACACTCCATAGCTCTCATTGAAAGGAATACTTGCCACAACATAATGTGCCACAGGATCATTGGTAAGCGTAACGATTACTTTTTCAAATTCATACTGTTTTAACGATTTCAGCGTTCTATACACATTTTTAAAGTCCGTACCATTTCCACTATAACGATAGTTCTCACCTATATATTCAAAGTCGCTCACATCTGCAAGTATTTGAAATATATTCCACATAGTTGGTGAACATAATAAATAAACTTTTTTCCCTTCGTTCAAAAAAATCCTTTTCATTTCCAGTATAGCGTCAATATCTAAAATAGCATTTCCTATGTGTCCTGTCGCAATAATCAGTACGCAATTATTTGCTATTGGGGTCTTCTTTTTCATAATGCTACATATAAAAGCATAAACAAATGCCATTATTTTTGAACATACTTTAAATACTCTTCTCATTTTTCAATCTCTTCCTTGGCACACCGACTATTGTTTTACATCAATATTAAATACTTGTCCTCATTTCTTCATATATATACCGCAATGTATCTTTAAAGTCATACATTGGAGTCCAGTCAAAGGCAGTCATAAATAACCTCGCATCTACTGAAGAATTTTGCCAATCGTCAGTTCTCTCTATCTCATAGCTAATTGCTATTCCATGTTCACTACTTACTTCACATACCAATTGTGCAATCTCTTCCAAACTATAATTTATAAATGATCCAAGATTATAAACCTCACACCATTTAAAAGGATCACTTTCTGCCAATGTCACTAATCCCCTGGCAGCATCCCGTACATCTAAAAAGCCAAAGCGTTGCTTTCCTCCAACCACGCAAATATCTTTTCCATTAATTGCTTGCTCAATTAATTTATTAGTAATTCTCTGATTGAAACCTGCTCCAATCAGACTAGCTAAACGAATGTTCGTATGTGGAATAGTTTCACATATCGTATTTACCATTAATTCACAAGCATATTTTGCTGTTGCATATTTAGTTTGTAAATTTATTTCTCCCTCTTCTGTTACCGGTTCTTCTCTCATTTGGCTGTATACACTTTGAGAAGAAATATTTATAATTGCTCCAACCTTTCCTTTTACCGCCTCAACCAGAATATCCGATACATATTTCATCCCACTTGCCATTTGAACACCATCAGTGTTTCTTGGGAATGCACAATTAATTAAGACATCCACTTCATCCCATTTGATACTTTCTAAGTCTGCCACTGTCAAACATTTACTCTCTCTGCCCAAAAATTTTTCTGGTTTAGAAGTCATTATTATCAATTCATGCTGAGTATTTTTCAATATATAATCTACTAATGTGCCTCCGAGGAATCCCCCTGCACCTGTGAGGAAGATTTTCATAATTACACCTTCAAAATTCTTTGATAATTCGATCAGGATCTAATTTAATTACCATATTTTCATCTTTATCATTTAACACTGCAATGTGCTCATTCAAATATGTCACATCTTTAACTAATTGCTCTCGACTATCACAAATCATGACAAAACGTATCATAAGCTGCCGCAATGTGTTCGTATCCGGAGTAACACTCCCCACCGGATATCGGCTTTCATATTCAATCACACTTGGTGTTGCTGCGATAGCATCCTCAAGGCCACAAATTGCCCCAACTACTCCGTGTTTCGCAACAAATGAAACAATTCCGCAGCACTTGTCTTTCATATATGGATCATCTTTATCAGAAGGAAATGTTCCTTTTCCCAATAGAATATAATCAACCATATTATTCATATAGTTAATTCCACTGATCTTACTTATTAACCGACTGGGGAGTTCTGCCGCACTTCGAAGTCCGCCCTCAAAAATCCAAAATTGACCTGTTTCAGGATTATGTATGCCTTGAACAAACACTACTCCATTTTCTATTCCAATACTTTCACACAGTTTAATTAATGCAGGATTTACCGTTTCAATATAATCATCAATATAGATAGATGGATATATTCTTGCTGCTGGAATGGTTGTAACTTTTCCTTCGTGTGTTGCCACCGGATACCGATTATCAATGCATGAAAATGAAGCTTTTCCATTAGCAATTGTATAATGTGCAGTAAATTCATTTCCTGAAACAAATTCTTCTACAATTACTTCTCCACTATTTGAGCAGGAAATTGCTTTTGTAAAATTATCATTCAATTGTTCCTTATCAGTACATATATATATGCCTTTGGATGCAGCACAATCAACAGGTTTTAGAATTAAAGGAAATGTTATCCCCTGAAGCATGTCGCAGTCCAATTTTTTCCCTATATAATATGTTTTAGGGCATGGAACTCCATTTTTTTCACAGAGTTTTCTAAATTGTCCTTTATTTTCAATGGAATCCCATTGCATTTTATTACAATAAAAACGTAATCCCTTTTTTTGCGAAAGTTCCATTGCTTTTAATAAATTAGACTCACTAACTCCTGCCAATACTCCATCTACTCTTTTTTCTATAATCAATTTATTTAACGCTTCTGTGTCAGCCGTACTAATAAGTGCTGCCTCATCGGCAACCTGCTTCGCTTTAGAACGTTCTATAGGATAATAATCCGCAACAATCGTATAAGCTCCATTTTCTCTTGCGTATTGAACTATTTCCGTTGCTCCCACATTAGATCCCAGCACCAATAATGTTTTCCCAGTAAATTTTTGTTTAGACATAATATTTAACTTCCTCCATATCTTATATTTTCTACACTTAATTTATAGATAAAATATGGGATTCCCTATTCATTTTCTGTGATATCAAGATCTAAAAAAATATGGTTCTCCATTTCTGACAATATTTTTTTCATTTTATCCAAATTATCAAATTTCATAAATATTATTCCTAAACACTTTGTAGCATTATCAAAATATTCAACATTATCACCACATTTTTTGTATAGAACTTTTCTATAAATGTATTGTTCCAATTCCTTATCAAATGAAATATCTCGATAAATTCCTTTTCGATTACTATGCAAATTATATGTAGCATAATGATATTCTGGTTCCTTCAATTTACATTCTATTGTGTCTCCCATAGCTGCTTTTATAGATATTTCCGCAATATTTATTTTCCATATATCACTTAACACTTCCGGAATCATATTTCCACCGCAACGCGGTCCTATATCAATAGGAATTACATGATCTTTCTTATTAATGATAAGTTCTACATTCATAGCACCATTTCTAATACCTAACTTTGTGACTAATTGACTTAATGTATTTTTCACATTATCAACATCTATTTCATCAAGAAAAAGAGGATAGCTCTTTCCAGTGGGAACCAGCGTATTAACCCTATTATCTCTATGACAATTCATTAATCCCCACAAGATAATTTTTCCATCTACTACAAAAATATCCCCACCTATAAGGTACGGATGTTTTTTTTCTATATATTCTTCTACAATTATTTTTTTACATCTCGAATAAGAAAGCGCATATAAAAAAGCTCTTTCTAATTCGTTTTCATTATAAAGAACTGTTACTCCTTTACTTCCCGATGAGTCAACTGGTTTAATAATGATTGGAAACTGGAACCGTTTAACGTCTTTAAAGGCATCCTCTATACTTGTATAGGTCTTTGTTTTCGGTGTGTAAAATTGGTTTTCCTGTAAAAATTTTCTAAACCTATCCTTATTGCAGCATATTTCAACTACCTTCAAAGGATTTCCTTCTAATCCAAGTTTCTCCGCCACATAGGCAGCCGTCGGTGCTGCAGGATCTGATGCATACGCTATTACACCATCAATTTTTTCCTTTTTTGCAACTTCCAACACTGCTTCTTTATCCGTTGTACTAACTAAATAGAATTTATCCGCATACTTTTGTCCCGGATTATCATTTAGATAATCACACAAAATTGTATAATAGCCTAATCTTTTTGCAGCTTCAATTGCGACAATTTGTTGATAAGATCCTCCTAACAATAATATTTTTTTACCATTCTCAGATTGTACACTAACGCTCACCGTATCATTCCATCCCTTTCTTTCGGAACTCTTGATCAATATATTCCTGCGGTATATCCTTCAGTGTAATTGCCTCTCCATCTAAGTTGTATCCCATAAAGGTGCCAACTTGTACTGCGGCCCGTTTTTCCGCACTTTTTTTATTAAATACCATCCTTACCAAGCGGATGCTTTGCATAATATCCACTAATAAGCCAACGTTTTCCACATACCATACATCATTATCCAAGTGTTCTTGCCATGTCCAAATATCCTGTTTAAACTCTCTTGGCGGACACTCTAACCCCGGCCTCACAGCTAATCGCATTATATGCCGTTTGTTATAACGTACTAAATACTCTGCTGGTAATGGTCTTGGACCGATAATGCTCATATCACCTTTAAGAATGTTATAAAAATTCAATAATTCATCTAATGATATTTTTCTTACGAATTTTCCCCATTTTGTTACTCTCTGCCCTGCCGGTAATAACTCACCTCTATCGTCTGTTGTATTTCGCATATTGCGAAACTTAACAATAGTAAATATTTTGCCTTCTTTTCCTATTCTTTGTTGCTTAAAAAAAATAGGCCTTCCGACATCAAGAAAAGTAACTATCAATATAACAGCATTAATTGGTAATGTTATTATTATCGCTATTAGCGATAAAATAATATCCAATAGCCTTTTTCCATGTCTTGTATAAAAGGAATCTTTTACTTTCACGTCATCAAGGCTTTTATTAATCTGTTCTAATCGATCTTCTGCAAGCTGCTCTGCAATTTCCCACCGCATGGCCTTCGTTAGGTCATCTCTTGAATATTCCATTTTATTCAATCCCTTTTTTAGTTATCATTAAGAATAGCATCACATATCCGATCCACATCTTCCTGAGACAAGTCAGCATACAATGGAAGTGTTAATACATGTTCAGCGGCATATTTGGCAATTGGAACATCCGCATTTACGTATGCCCCCTTATAACATGCTGCTTCATTTGTGATAGGATAAAAATATTTTCTTGCAAATATATTTTTGTCTGCCAGTTTGTCCTTTAGTTGATTTCGGTCAAACTTAAAGCCATCCAAAATAACAGGGAAATATGCATAGTTCCATTCCGTATCTTTATTTGGTTTTAAAATTCTTAAGCCCTGTACGCCATCCAAATGCTCCCAATACCGTTCAGCAACTTTTTTCCTTTTCAAAATTTCTTCATCTATGTGTCGTAAATTTACAATTCCCATAACTGCTTCGAATTCATTCATTCGTGCATTTGTTCCAATATAATCTATATCTTCCTGACTGGTAAAGCCAAAATTTACTATCTTTCTCATCGGTCGGAGCTTATCGTTATCCTTTTCTTTGTACGTGATCAGGCCGCCTTCAATAGTATGAAATACTTTCGTAGCATGAGTGGAAAACATTGCCATATCGCCATAATTTCCTATTCCCACACCCTTATATTTCACTCCAAAACAATGCGCCGCGTCATAAATAACATAGAGATTATATTTTTGAGCAATCTTATCAATTGCTTCAACATCGCAAGGGAATCCATATACATGAGTAGTAACAATAGCTACTGTTTTATCTGTAATACTTTTTTCAATCAAATCGGGATTTAGTGTATATGTGTCAGGTTCCACATCCACAAATACGGGAACTAATCCATTTCTGACAATTGCATGTGTTGTCGAAATATGTGTATATGGAGTTGTGATAACTTCTCCGCCTTTCGGAAGAAACAATCCATCAATGGCTACCTCTAAAGCCACATGACCGTTTGCAAAACAATATACATGTTCTACACCTAAGTATTTTTTTAACTCTTCTTCAAATTTTTTTGATGCAGCACCTCTGTTAGAAAGCCATCTGCTGTCCCAAACCGGTCGAAGTTCTTCCATATACTCATCAAATCCCGGCATCGATGATTTTGTAACATTAATACGGTCCATTATGATTTCCTCTCATTTGTATTTTTTATTTTGGATAATTCTTATTCTTCCGTCCCATAATTCCCATAATACTTCCCATAGTACTTCCCGTAGTACTTGCCATAATATTTGCCGTAGTATCCCTTGCCGCCCATCTCTACCTTGTTCAGTACGCAGCCGAGGATCTTGCACCCAGTCATCTCCAGCTGATCCTTTACCTTCTTGGCGAAGCGGTAGCTGATCTCGCCGCAGGCGAGGATGATCACTGCGCCGTCGCAGAATTTGGAGACTACTGCGGTGTCGATGACACTTCCCAGAGGCGGTGTATCGATGATGACCATGTCATACTTCATCCGGCATACTTCGATCATCTTCTGGAAACGGGTATTTCCCAACAGCTCACTGGGGTTGGGCGGTACCGGGCCGGCGAAGAGGAGATGGAAGTTCGGAATATCCGTCTCACAGATTGCTGTGTCGAAATCCACCTTACCGACCAGATAATTGGTCAGTCCGAAACGGACTTTTCCCTTTTTATGTCTGCCTCTCATGACACTCTTGCGCAGATCGGCGTCGATGAGGATTGTTTTCTTTCCATTCTGTGCAAAGGATTTTGCCAGTTCATAGGATACGCTGCTCTTGCCTTCGTTCGGTGTACAGCTGGTGATGCAGATAACCCTGATATTTTCTCCGGAGAATTCGATGTTCGTACGGAGCGTTTTAAATGCTTCTTTGGTACGGAAATCCTGTTTTTCCTGTTTTAATTCAATGCTCTGCATCTTCCTGCTCCTTTTCTATATCTACGACTTCAATAGCCTCGTCCGCTTCCATCCGGGGTTCGTGGATTTCGTCTTCCTCCTTTGATTTCCGGGATTTCTTTTTCTTCTCCACGGTATCAAAATTGGGGATCAGTCCCAGGGTGGACAGCTCCAGATATTTTTCAACATCCTCAGAAGATTTGATCGTATCATCCAGCAGATACTGCACTATGATAATACCGGCTGACAGGATCGCACCGATCAATGCTGCGATCACTGTCCACTTCGGGATAGAAGGTTCACAGGGTTTCTCGGGCAGGTTCGCTTCATCTGCTACATTTACTGCCTCCACATCCGTCACATCCTTGATATGCGTTGCTGCCACATCCCGGATACTGTTGGCTATGATCTGCGCATTTTCGGGATTTGGATCCTTTACGGTGATACTGATGATCCGGGTGTTAGTCGTATTTTCCACGGACACTCTCTTTTTCAGGCTCTCGTAGCTTTCCTTCAGCTGGTACTGTGTGATCACCTTTTCCAGCACTGTGCGTCCCAGGATCAGTTCCTCATAGTCCTTGGTCAGCTGGCTGGCCAGCTGTGCATCACTGTAAGTCATGCTGTTCTCATTCCCTTTGCTGGTAGAGATATAGATGCTGGTCGTTGATTCATACTGGGGTGTGATCAGGAAAAAGCTAACCGCAAATCCGATGACCGCCGTAGCCAGTGTTGCCAGAATAATGATCCATGCCTTGTGCAGAAGCAGGCCGAACAGATCCTGTAAGTCAATTTCAATTACGTCTTCCTGATTAGAAGTCTGCATATTGTTTTTCCTCTCATTGTACATTGGTCAATTCATTAGTGTTACTTCAGGAACCTTCTGGCGTTGCCTCCGGTAAGCTCCGCAGCATAGACATCTCCGTATTTTTTACGGAGAGTATCCGCACATTTCTCTATATAAGGAGCCCTGCCCTCCGGTCTGTGTGCATCTGTGGATACGAAATCCACCAGACCGTTTTTCAGCAGGCTCTTCACATTCTGTTTTGTAGTAAAACCGTTATCTCCGGTCACGGAAGCGCAGTTCACCTGGATCAGTGCCCCAATCTCCCTCATCCACTGGATGGCGGCGAATTTCCGCTCCATCAGATTCCGGTATCTTTCCACATGGGCGATGACCGGCTGGTAACCGAAGCCCAGGATCTCTCTGACCGCATTGCGGATATATTTTTCCTCCGCATAGGGCTCGAATTCCACCAGTACACAGTTGGAAGCTCCCAGGGTGATGATCTTCCCCTCTTCCATCCATTCCGACATTTCTTCTATGTAGTAATACTCGGTGCCTTTTTTTAAAATGATCTGAATTCCTTCTGCCGCAGCTGCCTCCTGTACCAGGCGGATCCTCTCCTCTACCTTTGCAAGCGTTGGATGTCCTTTCCCCGGCATACAATGGGGTGTGGTATAGATGGTACCGATGCCTTCCTGTTCAGCCACCCGCAGCATTGCAAGTGTCATTTCCATGTTTTTGGAACCATCATCCAGACCGGGCAGTATGTGGGAATGCATATCAATATATTCCATGCGATATTTCTCCTTTTTTTGATCCCGGCATGGCGCCGGAGCGCCACACCGGTCTCATAGAAACCACTCTACCTTTTTACTTCATTTTGACCATTACTTCATAAGGCCTTATGAAATCAAGTTCTTAAGAAGATCTTAGAACTCGCCAGTCTTGGGTGCCTTCACTGCGGTTGCTGCAACATCAGCTGCATCAACTACCATGAATGCAACGGGAGAGAAGCTGGTGAAAGTACCGGTTACGGTGAGGTCATCACCGAGAACGCCGGAACCAACTACTTCCCAGGTGTAAGGTGCGTTGGGCTGTCTGTGAAGGACATATACCATATCACCCTTCTTGGCGTTGGGGACCTTGAAAGGAACCTGTACGCCGCCTGCAGGGATCTCTCCGCTGTAGGATACATCAACAGCTGCTACCAGTTTAGCGCTGGTAGGAACGTTTAAGTCTTTCAGCACGGACTCTGTAGAGGTTACGGATACAACCTGCTGTGCAAGCTGCTCAGAAGGAACTGCTACAGAAGCTGCTGCTACGGAAGTCTTAACTTCCTTTGCGCCTGCTACGACATCAACGCCGGCAGCGGTCTTTACAACAGGATCAGCCTCAGGGCTGTTTGCTGCAAAGGTAGGAACTGCCATAGCTACGGTCATAACAGCGACTAATAACAAAGCATATACTTTTTTCATTGGACATTTATCTCCTTTCGTAGAGTATAGAGTGGTCTCTATATATAAACGGTCGTTTCCGGCCGGTTATACCTAATTCACTTCCTCGTAAAAGACATCGAGGATCAGCTGATACAATGCATCATCATCCACATTGAACTCAGCATACTTTTCACCCATGGTGACTTCACCGTCAATGGTATAGATATTCTCCGTATCAAAGGAGCAGTTCATATATTCGGTACACAGATATACCGCCTGATCCAGGCTGATACTGGTGACCATCTGCTTCTCCGCTGTCTGGTACAGCTTCACGGGAAGGGTCATATCTTCCTTCATGCCCTGCTTCAGCTGATTGACAAAGGCAACGGCATAGGTCTTCTGTCTGTCAATACGCTTATTATTGGAAGCGAAATCCGCTGACTTATAAGCTCTGTCATGGACAAAATGATATGCCAGTTCTCCTCTCAGAGTCACGACCTCCCCTGCGGTAAACAACTTTGGCTTTAATTCCGCCAGTTCCTCCGGCACCGTTACAGTGACACCGCCCACAGCATCGTTCAGATCTGCGATACTGTTCATGGACAATGCACAGTAACCATGGATGGGCAATCCGTAAAACAGATCCGACACCGCCTCTTCCATGAGCTGACAGCTCCAGTCTCTGCCGTTGCCGTAAGCATATTGCAGCGCCAGCTGTTCGGTTCTGTCTTCCACAAAGCTGCCATCCGTGGCATATACATGCACGGGCACCATGGAATCTCTGGAAATATTGATGAGCTGAATGGTCTTCGCTTCATCATCCAGCACTGCCAGGATCACGCAATCGGCCTGTCCTGCCTTGCCAGGTGTCTTTTCCTTTGCGATTCCGTCTCTGCTGTCAATACCAAGGCAGAGAATAATCATGAGGTTTTCTTTATATTGGTAAGTCTTACCGTTGTAACGGATCTGACCTTCCTGCAATTCATAAGCTTCTTCCGCTTCCTGTGTTCCGGAAGCTTCGGAATTTTTCTCATCGGCAGCCTCCTGCATGGTCTGAGCCGCATCTGCACTGTTGCCCTGTGCATGATGAAGCAGGCTGGCCCGTCCGGTGGATCTCCATACATTGACCAGGATCACCGTGATCACTGCCAAGATTGCCAAAAGTGCCAGCAGGATTCCCAGTGCACACAGAATTTTTGTCCGGACACGTTTTCTGTGCCGAACAACATTCTTCCTGTTGTATTCCGCAGCTTTTCTTCCGATCAGCTGGGATTCGTCCCGATCGTCCTCAATGATGGAAATATCTTCGGATATTTCTTTACGATTTTCCTTTTTCATAGGCTGTCTCCATTATTCTGCCGTATCCGCCTCAGTGCCCGGCTCCCGCTCCGTCAGTACTGCCTGTACCAGAAGACGATTGTTCGGCTGGCTGCCGATGCAGGTAACCAGTGTAATGATCTGATCCTCGTTGATCACCGTCATCTCTTTGTCGATGTTCGCACTCATATCCCGGGTGTCAAAGACCGACTGCAGATACTTTTCATACACCTCCGGATCAGCAAAATCAAAGCTGTACAGCAGATGTCTGTCATCATAAATATGTGCTGCAAAAATGGTATAGTGCAGCACCTCATCCGGCAGATAGATCAGCACTTCCCTGTTCCCCCGAAAGAAGTCCGGATCTTCGAATTTATGTAACTGGGCAAACATGGAACCGTTCTTCATGTTGTGTCCGTAGATCACCGTATTGTTGTCTGTAAAGTCCTTACTGTTCAGATTCTCCGTATAGATGCATCCGGGATATCCGTAAGAGCCGTCGATATTATGCATCAGATAATAGGAATTATCGGAAGGATGCTGTAAGATCGGATAATCGATTTCTGTACCCGGTACGGTGATCCAGGCATACACATCCGGATTTACCGACTGCAGTTCCCCGAATTTCACGGGAATTACAGCCGTCTCCTCAGATGCTGCCTCCGCCTCCGCGGTCTCGGTACTTTTCATATCCGCCAGCATTTCGTTGATCTCATCCTCGGTCATGGCCGCCCTGGCTTCCTCGGTGCCCTGCACGACAGTTTCCGTCTCTTCCTGTGCCTCGGTGTCTTCCGCCGGATGATGATAGATGATATTAGAAATCCCACTTACCACAAAATAGGCAAGAACCAGACCTGCTGCTCCTGCCACAATGGTCATTATCTTTCGTTTCATGTAAGCTCCTTCTTCCCCAACAGCGGAAGATTTTACTACTTCTAAATTTCAGTCTACGTTTTTAACGTAATTTTCAATTCCGTTTTAAACGTATCTATTATATACGTTTAAAACTGGTATTGTCAATAGTTTGGGGTATTCATAATGTAAGTGTGATTATTTCGAACTATGGGAAGCAGGACTTCCTCATAGAAAAGCTTTTTGTGATTACACTAAGGGATACTAATCATGGAGAAAGATATTGGAGGATATACATGAAAAAAACTTATGATCGACTGGCTGCCGGAGAACGCATTCGCGAAAAAAGAAACCTGTTGGGCTTCACGCAGGACGAGATGGCTGAAAAAATAGATCGTGCTGCCAAATATTATGCAGATATTGAACGCGGCAGCTGCGGCATGAGTGTGGAGACACTGATGGCTCTTTCCGAGACCCTGGATATGTCACTGGATTATATAATTTATGGAAAAAATACAGAAGAAAACGGATACCCCGGAGAAACCGCCGAAGTATCCGCTATTTTGACTATGTTAAACAATTCCGAACAGAGAGAACGTGACTATGCTCTCAGACTTTTAAAATTATTCCTAGCTTCCAGGAAATAATTCTGTTCTAATTAAATCCAAACAATTTCTGGCAGATCTTATATCCTTCTACCGAAATCTTACGTCCGCCTCTTCCGGGCAAATTCATGGTACCACCCATAATGCCGTTACGCATCCACAGATACAGGCGTTTGTCTTTTCCTTTCAGGTACTCCCACAGTTCTTTCTTTTTCTCCAGATGTTCTGTGGTACCGGAGCGGATCAACAGTACGGAAGATACTGTCATGATAATCTCCAGATAGTTGCGCATGTACTGGTACAGACGTCGGTTTTTCACCAGTTCCGACTTTCTGCCCACCAGATAATCAATCATCAGCTTCGTCACTCGGATCTGCTGGTCGATGCGGGAGATCATCACGGTCTCATTCACCGACTGATCCTGTCTTCCTATATAATATCTGTAGAAATTCACATCCAGATAATACATATTCTTCACATAAGGAAGCGGTTCAAATACATACAGGTTGTCCACATAGAAGGTGTGCTCCGGAAGCTTCAGTCCACATTCCTGTAACAGTCTGGTACGGAAGATCACGGAGTGCATCAGTATGTAATGGCCCTTCAGAAAATGATGGCAGTCCGTCCAGGTGAACATCTTCTCCACCGGCAGGATATGACGGTACTGGATCACCTTTTTGCGGCGCTCGCCTTCTTTTTCATATACATAGTTGCTGATGAGCATATCCAACGCCTGACCGCCGCCGGCCAGTTCTCTGAGAGTATCCAGGATCTTAAAATATGCATCCTGCTTCACCCAGTCATCACTATCCACTACTTTAAAATATAGTCCCGTGGCATTGGCGATTCCGGTGTTCACAGCAGAACCATGTCCGCCGTTCTCCTTATGAATAGCACGCACAATCGTAGGAAACTGTGCTTCATATTCGTCTGCAATCTCTGCGGTACGGTCTTTGGTAGAACCGTCATCGATGATCAGGATCTCCACATCCTCTCCGCCGATCAGCAGGGAATCAATACATTTTCTCATATACTTTTCAGAATTGTAACAGGGAATTGCTATGGAAAGTAATTTCATATCGCTGTCCTTTCTTCACTATCTTGTTGTTCACTGTCCTGGATCGTTCTCTCGGGCCCCCAGTTTCATGTTCAATCCCTTCGCATAGACTGCAAACGCGGAAGGAATGGGATATTTCTCCCTTGTCTCCGAAGGTTCAATATAGATCCAGTCTGCTGAATCCGGGCCTTCACGCTTCGGTGCCAGTTCATCCACACGGATCAGATATCCTTTCATATGCCATTCTCTATGGGAAAAAATATGCTTTGCATCCTCAAGGGGCTGGATCCGGAGTACCTGCAACCCGTTCTCCGCCAGATATTCCTTGACCTCCTCCGCGGTATGATATCCCTTCATCGAAGGGAATTCATACATACCGGCCAGCAGACCTTTCGCCGGACGCTTATGCAATGCCGCCAGCTCCGCATCCCGGATAATGAGGATCGTCTTCTCCTCCACCGTACGTTCTTTTGCTTTGGCTTTGTTCGGATATTGCAGCTGTGTACCGTCCGCATACGCCAGACATATCTGCTGTAGGGGACATTCCTCACAGTGCGGAGCCCCGTTGGGAATACATACACAGGCACCGATTTCCATCATAGCCTGGTTGAAATCTCCCGGCCTGTCTGTAGGAATGACCTCCCACAGATCCTTTTCCACAGCCTTTTTTACTTTATCCTCAGAGATACAGCGTTCATCCTTGCGGACTCTTGCAATGACTCTCAGAACATTGCCGTCCACCGCCGGATTGGGCTTGCCGTAAGCAATAGAGGATACCGCCCCAGCCGTATAGCTGCCGATTCCTTTTAATTTTAATAACTCCTCATAAGAATCCGGCATGACTCCGCCATAATCTTCCATGATCTGGATGGCTGCTTTCTGTAGATTCCGTACCCGGTTATAATATCCCAGGCCCTCCCACAGCTTTAACAGCACCTCTTCCGGTGCCTGCGCAAGCGCAGCAATATCCGGCAACGTCTCCATAAAGCGCTGGAAATAGGGCTTTACCGCTTCCACTCTGGTCTGCTGCAGCATGATCTCAGAGACCCATACGCGGTAGGGAGCAGGATCCTCTCTCCAGGGAAGGATCCTACGGTTATTATCATACCATTTTAAAAGTGGTTTGGGAATCGCCCGAAGGTCACCTTTCCTAAAGATTTCCTTAACATCCGTTAAATTTTCATTGTATTTATCCATAGAGTCTACCGCAGACGGTTGCATTCGAACTTCTCCATGGTGAGCAGGCAGTTCTTCAATTCTTCATAACGCTCTTCCGGCTCACCGTCATTTACTTCAATATCACAGGAAATCGCCATGGTCGTGATCATCTCGTTGGTGATACGATGGTGCAGTCCTGCCAGAATATTTAGCTTCTCCTCGTAGGAATCCGCATCCAGAAATTCCAGTACCAACGGATCCAGTGCGGGCTCTTCATCTTCTGCGGGGGAAACCGGTGCTATTGTTGTCTGTGCCGCGGTCGCCGTTGCCTGGGCTGCTATGTTCTGCGCCACAATCGGCGTTGCCAGGGCTGCTGCGGGCTGGGATGCAGTCGACGGCATCTTTGCTGTCTTCGTCTGTACTGCTGCCGTCTGTGTCCCGCTCACTGCGTCCGCCTCGTGTGCCTGTCTGTCCGCCTCCGCTCCCTGTAATTCAAAACGAAAACGCTGTGTCACCTCAGGGTATCTCTGACGATCCACTTCTCCGGTAAACATGGCAAGAGGCCTTGCATAGGTCTTGAAATCTCCATACAAAGCCTGATAAATCACCAGCTGTTCTCCGGTCTCTGAATGTTCCGCAATCGTTACGACCTGATACAGATTGCCCTTAAAATGCTTATATATCTCATGTGGTTTGGGAATAAATGTCATCTGTCGTTCTCCTTTCCCATCGCCTCGTTTACTGTGGCATATGGTATCAGTATACCCCTTATTTCCAAAAAAGTCATGTAAATAGTCTCTAAAAATCCGTCAGCAGATATTCATAAGAGACCGAATAATTGCCGACTGCGTTGCAGGCCCGTGCCAGTTCTGCGCTCAATGCTCCCCGTTCCGTCTCACTCATACTGTTGATCTTCTTATGATGAATGGTAAACGTATAATCCGGACTGCCGTCTTCTTCCAGTGCATAGGTCAGCGTCACGCCGCTGTTGCGATAACCGTTCTCATTCAGATACTGCTTCATATCGCTCATCAGCTGCTGTTCCTGTATCCGGTTCTCCATGCGCTGCGTCTCATCCCGGCTCTCGCTCTTCACGGTTGCGCCGATACATAATACAATGATCAGAATAAGTACTGCGGTAGTACTGTAAAATGCCACATTGGAAACGAACTGTCTTCTCATAACCTATACCTCTTTTTCTGCTTTTTGTGCTCAGGGTTTTGTCGGAAATCTTATTTTCCCGTCCTGACAGGTATAGATTACACTTTTTCAAGTCCAATAAAACTCTCTTATTTAAAATATTCGGCACCTGCTGCCTCTACCGCTGCTTTCAGCCCCAGTGCGGACATTCTGGTGGCACCGTTGCCCCAGATGATCATCTGTTCCAGTGCATCGGAGGTTGCCACCGTCACCCGGTATTTCTGCGGCTTAGCCCCCAACTGATGGGTCGTGCGCTCGATATACTGGTCTGCAGTCTCCGCTTCTTTTGTATAGACCACCTCTATATTATGATATTTCATGGTGGAGCCGGGATTGTCCTTCACCTTGTAGGCATCATAGACCAGGATCAGGCGACAGCCCTGATATCCCTGATAGTTACACAGAATATCCATCAGTTTGTCCCTGGCACTGTCCAGATTGATCTTCGCCAGCTCCCGCAGTTCCGGCCAGGCAAAAATAATGTTATAACCGTCCACCAGAAGGTATTCCTCCGGTTTTTCCTGCGGTACGACCTTCCGCATACCGGTGTCACCGGCACTTCCCGCCAAGCTGCCCGTATAGCTGCCACGGTTTCCGGAAGAAGTATGGTATCTGCGGAATCTGTGGGGATCCTCCACCTTTTTCCCATAAGTCTGGCGGAAGATCTCTTCGATCTCTTCCTGAGAAATAATCCGCTCTACACCACCCCCGGTCTTACGAATAGCGCCCTGCTGCCTGTTTACTGCCTGCAGTCCCGCATCCGAAATGCCGTCCGCATCTTTGGTTCCTTCCTTCTCCGGCTTCCAGCCGCTTTCCACATGGGCATATTCTGGCACCTGGTCCCAGGACACCTGAAAACCGGCACCATGAGCGCAGAATACCGATCCGGTGGGGTTGACCACATCCGCTTCCGGATCATATCCGATCTCTGCCATTACCTCCTCCGGATTATGGCAGGGTTCATATCCCTTCAGCGTGCAGGACAAACGCCCATGACCTTTGGTATAAGATGCCACCTCTTTTCCATAATCTCCCATAGAAGCCACGGGAACACTTCCCGTCAGCACACTGTTATTGCCTTCTGTCTCCGGTGCTTCAAAGCTTCCGTTCATCCTCGTGATATCCGACATGGCTCTGCCAAGATTCTCCGTAGGCACCTCCAGTCGGAAGGAAAACCATGGTTCTAAGAGAATGCTCTTTCCACTGCGCATTCCCTGACGTACTGCACGGTAAGTGGCCTGTCGGAAATCTCCGCCCTCTGTATGTTTGGTGTGGGCTTTTCCGGCAATCAGCAATATCCGCAGATCCGTGAGTTCGGAACCGGTCAGCACACCCACATGACGTTTTTCCTCCAGATGCGTCAGGATCAGCCGCTGCCAGTTACGGTCCAGCATGTCCTCGCTGCACAGAGAGGCAAATTGCAATCCACTGCCCCGCTCCCCGGGCTCCAGCAACAGATGTACCTCCGCATAATGACGCAGAGGTTCAAAATGCCCGATGCCTTCCACCGGCTCCGCCAGAGTTTCCTTGTATACAATGCTTCCCGCATCGAATTCCACTTCCAGACCGAAACGCTCCCACAGGATATTTTTGAGGATTTCCATCTGCACCTGTCCCATGACCTGCATATGGATTTCCCTGTTTTCCTCCTGCCACAACACATGCAGCTGCGGTTCTTCCTCTTCCAGCTGGCGTAGTTTCCCCAGTGCCACGACAGGATCCACCTCCGGAGGGAGCAGTAGTCTGTAAGTCAGCACCGGTTCCAGTATCGGCGTGGAGTTCTCGCTTTCATAGCCCAGTCCCTGCCCGGCGAAAGTCTTCGTAAGTCCCGTGACCGCACAGACCTCACCGGCTTTCACCGTATCCACTGCCTCATAGCTTCCGCCATTATACAGACGCAGCTGGTCGCATTTTTCCTCCCAGATTTCCTCTCCTGCACCGCTTCTGCTGTTTCCCACCGGCATTTTAACCCGCAGACTTCCTCCGGTGACCTTCAAATACGACAATCTGATTCCTGCGTTATCTCTGCCGATCTTATAAACCCGGGCTCCGAATTCCTCCGGATATTCCGGCTGGGGCAGATACGCATTCAATCCGTCTAACAGCTCTGTAATTCCCCATTGTTTCAAGGCGGAGCCGAAAAAGCAGGGGAACAGCTTACGCTCCGCCACAGTGTCCGATATGTTTTCCGCCGACAGTTCTCCGGTTTCCAGATATTCTTCCATCAAGGCTTCACTACACATGGCCGCATGTTCCAGCTCTGTTTCCCGTTCTCCTTCATTGTCCCCAGGCTGCAGCAGTTTTCCCACGGATGTAATATTGCTATCCAGCTTTTTCTGTAGCTCCGTCAGTACTTTTTCCGGATCCGTCCCCGGTTGATCCATCTTGTTTACAAATAAAAATACCGGCACTTCATATCTTTTTAACAGCCGCCACAGCGTATGTACATCTCCTTGCACTCCATCGCTTCCGTCGATGACTAGAACCGCCGCATCCAGTACCTGCAGCGTCCGTTCCATTTCCGCAGAGAAATCCACATGTCCCGGGGTGTCTAACAGTGTGATATCCACATCTTTCCACCGGATTCTCGCCTGTTTGGAGAAAATGGTGATTCCTCTTTTCCGTTCCATGTCCCCATTATCCAGAAAAGCATCTCCGTGATCCACTCTTCCGGCCCTTTCTATGACACCACAGGCACATAAAAGGCTTTCTGCCAATGTTGTCTTCCCGGCATCCACATGTGCCAGGATCCCAACGATACTTTTTTTCATGCTTATCCTATCCTTCCAATGCCAGCATCATCCTGCAGGCACGTATAAAACGTTTTTTCTATTATAAAGAATACTATATCCATGAGCATTTTCCAACTGTTTTGTATTTCCAGATACCGTTTGCAAATCCGGTGGACAGTAGGATATAATGTAATGAGCCTCAAGGAAAAACAAGCGGCTGCGAAGCAGACATTTGTTTTTCTGGGCTCATTAGCGAACGAATATCCTGCGAAGCAGGATGTAGAGTGCGATAGCACGAATTCGTGAGCTTATGATACAATAAAGAGAAGCAGCAAATATGAACAAAGGAACAGCAGAAGGAGAGAAACAAATGACCGTAGCAGAAGCAATACGTGAATATGTCAATGAAACCGAAGGTCTGGAGTTCTATGAGCAGGAGCCGGAAAAGGGTCTGGGGATCCTGGTAAAGGGAGATAATTCCTATATGGAGACGATCATGAACCTGACCAAATATTTCGACGATCACAATGTGGATGATGTGAATATGGAACTGGAGGGTATGTACGTGGAATGCCAGGGGGATGATGTTATTGTATTTTTCCCTAATATTGAAGCTTGACGTATTGATCCTGGATGGTTACAGACTGAAATAGAAAACGGAGAGTTAAACAGTGAAAAAACATATTTTGTGCATCGGAGATTCCAATACCCACGGGCTCTGCACCGATCCGTCGGAGAGTTCCGACCACGGCAGCAGATATAATGAAGAGGAACGCTGGACCTGCCTGTTACAGAAGGCATTGGGAGCGGAGTATCTGGTCATTGAAGAGGGCCAGAGCGGCAGAACCTGTGTGTATGATGATCCGGACATGGATTCGGTAAATCTGCTGCCGGTACTGCATGCGTTGCTGAACAGCCATGAGCCGCTGGATCTGCTGATCCTGATGCTGGGCACCAATGATTCCAAAGTGAAATTCAATACGGATGCGAAGAAAATCACGAAAGGCATGCAGATTCTTGTGGAAGAGGCAAAGTCTGTTCCCTGCTGGGGGGCGGACGGACCGAAGATCCTGATCGTGGCACCGGTTCCCATCGAAGAGGGTGTGATTTATCCTGATTTTAATGAAAAAAGCGTGGAGACAACGAAGACACTGGCAAGAGAATATGCTTTTCTGGCAGTGGCTGAGCGGGCGGATTTCTTAGATGCGGGAGGCTGTGAACTGACAAGCGTGGATCATGTGCACTTGACGAAAAGGGGACACAGACAGCTTGCGGAGCGGATGGAAGCGGCGGTGAGAGAAATCATGAATGCGGAAACAAATAAGGTTGTAGTATCCTGCGAGTGTGTGGAGCAAAGCCAATGCCGCGAGGAAAAACAGGGGGCAGAACAGGATGGAAAAGCCAATTTAGATACAGCGACTGAGAATATTTTACTTGCTAAAGAGGAAGACCTGCCCCGGATCATGGAAATCTATGACATCGCCAAAGCCTACATGCGTGCAAACGGCAATCCGAACCAGTGGAACGGAGCCTATCCGGATCCGGAGACGCTGCGGACAGACATTGAGAAACAGCGGCTATATGTGTATAAAAAGGACGGACGCATCCACGGGGTATTCATGCTTTTACTGGAGGAGGAACCGACCTATGCTTATATCGAGGGCGGCAGCTGGCGGGAGGAGACACCTTACGGAACAATCCATCGTCTGGCAGGAGATGGGGAAGTGAAGGGACTGTTTGCAAAATGTGTTGCCTTTTGTGAGAAGAAAGTACCTTACCTGCGTGCGGATACCCATTTTGACAATCACACCATGCAGCACTTATTAGAGAAGAACAGCTTCGAACGCAGAGGCATTATTTACCTGAAAAACGGAGATCCACGCATCGCCTATCAGAAATAATGCACAACACCTGACCGATTTCTTATGAGCAATATTCACGAAAATAATCAGAAACGCCGAAAGATACTGACATTTCGGCGTTTTTTCTGTTAGAATATGGGTATACTATTGGTAGTAAACGGAAATTGTGTTTTCAATTTTCTGCAATGGGCAGAGGAAAGGAAGGTTAAGGTGTTTCAGAAGGGCGAACGTGTAGTATGTGGCAGTAAGGGCGTTTGCGTGGTGGAAGAGATCACGACATTGGATATTGCAGGAGTGGACAAGAAGAGAGAGTATTATATTTTAAAACCTCTGTATCTGTCTTCCAGTACGGTATATATTCCGGTGGATACGGCAGAAGGTTCCATGCGGAAAGTGCTTGCACATGAGGAGGCGGAGAGTCTGATCCGACAGATTCCGGAGATCCCGCTGATCACCATTGCCAATGACAAACTGCTGGAGCAGGAATATAAGAATTGTCTGAAGGCCTGTAACTGCCAGGATCTGATCCGGATTATCAAGACCATCTACCTGCGCAAGCGGGCCAGAGAAGAGGCGGGACGCAAGGAGACGGCGGTGGATGCCAGATATTTTCGGATCGCAGAGGACCAGTTGTACGGAGAGCTGGCGGTGGCACTGGATATGTCCAGAGAAAATGTGGAAAGCTATATAAATACCTCTTTACAATCCGTGTGAAAAGGTCTATTATATCAACATAAGTCCTAAAGCAACAGAAATTTATGATTATTTAAGATCAGAAAACGTTGAAGAGAAGAGTAGGAAGCAGTGAAGGCACCAGAGAGAACCGCCCTGTCGGAGACAGGCGCTGTGAGCGGTTTTGCCGGATGCGGACGAAGACCGTCTCGGAGTGGCTTTAATACAGCCCGGCAGCTCCCGTTACGAGCAAATGAGTGGCAGTTATCTTTAGATAATTGCAATCAGGGTGGAACCGCGTGTGATACGTCCCTTGCAGATTGTTGCAAGGGACTTTTTTGTGACTATTCAGCAAAGCTCTGAAAGAGCGATTTCGCAAATGGAGGTTCTGAATAGTTTAGAAAACAACAAAAAGGAGAACGAAAATGGTAAATTTTAAGGAAGACGAAAGACTGACAACTTTGAATCATTCCTGTGCCCATGTCATGGCACAGGCTGTCAAGCATCTGTATCCTCATGCAAAATTCTGGGTAGGACCTGTGGTAAAGGAAGGATTCTATTATGATATCGATCTCGGCAACGATGTAGTCAATGATGAAGTGATTGCCGCCATCGAAAAAGAGATGAAGAAGATCTGTAAGGAAGGCAAGAAAATCTACAGAAGAGAAGTTTCCAAGGCAGAAGCCATGGAAATGTTCAAGGATGATATGTACAAGCTGGATCTGATCAGCAATCTGGAAGACGGCAACATCACTGTATACGATCAGGGTGATTTCACCGATCTGTGCCGTGGACCTCACGTAGACAACACCAAGCTGTGCAAGAACTTCAAACTGGTAAAACACTCCGGCGTATACTGGAAGGGCGATGCCAACAACCACGTAATGCAGCGTATCTATGGTGTCTGCTTCCCTACCGCAGAGGAACTGGAAGCACATCTGAAAGAGCTGGAAGAGGCCAAAGAGCGTGACCACAGAAAGATCGGCAAGGAAATGGAACTGTTCATGACTGATGATCTGGTAGGCCGCGGACTTCCCATGTTCCTTCCCAAGGGTTACACCGTATGGCAGGAGCTGGAGAATTATATCAAGGATAAAGAGAGAAGACTGGGCTATCTGCATGTTATGACCCCCTGTGTCGGTACTGTGAATCTGTACAAGACTTCCGGTCACTGGGATCACTACAAAGAGAACATGTTCCCGGCAATGGAAGTTGAGGGAGAGTCTTTCGTACTCCGTCCGATGAACTGCCCGCATCACATGATGATCTACGCAAACAGAATGCATTCCTATAAAGATCTTCCGATCCGTATCGGTGAGATCGCACACTGGCTCGACGAACTGGAAGCAGATAAAGTCGTGCCAATCGTTCGCCGT
>ERZ791579.22-NODE-22-length-126675-cov-41.333028_pt1 | contig 126675 bp, 101 predicted proteins | sample MGYA00509968_ERZ791579 | MGnify/ENA primary metagenome ERZ791579 (study PRJEB30046, sample SAMN00791924) | human gut metagenome | study: EMG produced TPA metagenomics assembly of the A metagenome-wide association study of gut microbiota in type 2... | reverse complement strand
TACTTCATAAAAAACACCCCAAAAGTTTTGTGTCTAACTTTTGGGGTGCAGTACAATTCAGTACTATATATGAAGTTTCTTTTTTAAAATATTGATAGTTGATTGTCGTTCTTGTAATGTTAATCCTATTGTATAAATAAGTGGTATAGACACTATTAAAGATAGGATTGTGGTTGTTATTATTGAAATAAATGGTGGAATGGATAGTACGTTTTTTATAACAAATGGTAAAACAGAGGATGCTAAAGCTATTATCATACTTTTAAGAATTACTTCTTTTGTCCATAGAGCTATTTTAAAAGTTGGTAGTAGTTTCTTGCAATAAATTAATCGTATAATGACTAATATAATATTCACGAAACAACGAACTATCATAATATTATAAGGAGGATACTTTAAAAATAATAGTATCCAGCTGAGGATTATATTGAGAAAATAAACAGAGGATATTATTATTTGATATCGTTTTATGTTTTTGTTGGAGTAAATGAGCATCCATAATGGAGCCGATATTGCTTCTAAGTAAATATATCCAAGTGATAAGTTACAAAATTCTGATGAATATTGTGGATAATCTCCAAGCCATATGTGAAGTAGGTTTTTACTTTCAAATATGATAGGAATAGCAAATATAAGTAGGAGAAAACTTGATAGTTTTGAAGTCTTTATTAGTAAATCTTTGAGGTAGTTGTTGTCTTTGGCTACGTAAGATTTTGTAATAGCAGGATTGAATGCTGTTTGAAAATTAGTAATAAAACCATTTACAACATTAACAATCGTATTAGCTACTCCCATTGCAGCGTTAACTACTACAGAGGTAAATATATTAATGAGTACTGATACTCCTTGGTTCGTTGCAACAACTGCAGCTTGTCCAAATAGACTCCATCCGGTAAAAGAAAATATATCTTTTAATTGAGATTTATTCTTAACAAACATCCATTTGCACATTTTAAAATTTCTATAGCAGTATATGCGATAAATGCTAACATTGAAGATTCCTATGATGAAAATTAATAATGCATATACAATTAGTTTATCAAAGTTTATGTATTGAATTAAAACTATTATTATTAGTTTAAATATGACATCAAAAATTGTGAAGTAGGCATAAATGTTCATCCTTTCATGGGCTATTATAACAGCTTGAAAGGGGGTCTGCATGATGTTAACAATTGCGGTAATAACAGATAATTGGTAAACTATATTGGCTGCAAATTCACGCCCTTCAGGGATATTAAGTTGAGTATTAACGAACCAAACTCCAATAGTCTCGGCTAAAATAAAAATAACAATAGAAATAAAAATATGACTTAGTACACAAAGATTGAATGTGCTTCGTTGAGTCTCGTCTGTACCTGTTTCTATTTCTGCTGTAACATATCTTCTTGTTGCATTCGATAATCCTGAATTAAGAAAAGAGAAAAATATTATTATACCTCCTACTAGATTGTATATTCCATAGTTTATTTCGCCTAGGGTATTAAAAACAATTCTGGCAGTAAATAATGATAATATTAGCAATATTGCCATGCGTAAATACATTATCAATGTATTCTTCAAAATTCGTTTATTATTTCCCATTTTTCTTTATTAGGATCTTGTTAATTTTTTTATAGTAATTAAAAATGTTTTATTTCCTTGGTTAATTAAATAAGGATTTAGACATAAACCCATTACTATGAATATTGTAATATTCATTGGATCTATATTGTTATTTTCTTCTATGAAAGCCATAAACCATCTGAAGGCTAAATATACTCCTATTATTTTTATATATGTGTTATGGGATTTAAAAACAGAATAGTATATTGATGTGATAAAACATAAAAAATATAATCCTAGTCCAATACCTCCAGCCCATGTAAATATATTACAGGCAGAAACTTCTGAAGTTCGTTCTGCTTTTTTTACAGAGTTCGAAAATTGTTCCTGAAATTTAGAGTCATATCCATGTGCAAAAGTACGTCCAGTCCATATATAGTTATTATTAATTGATGACGTGATAACTTCTTCATAAAGCAAGGTTCTTGTATCAGCATAGAATTGATCTTTTTGGTTTTGACCAGATTCAAATATGTTATAAGTACCGGTTATTCCTAAATATAATAATATTATAGGTCCTATCAATAACATAATGCTTAAGGCCTTGGATAAGAAGTTTATGATTGATGTTTTTTTTATCTGTAAAAGAAATAGGCAACCTAGTGCCGCTATTCCGCGTAATAGATTTGCTCTTGTTCCAATATCATAAATTGACATTACAAATAAAATGCAGTATATTATTTTCCATTTAATATTTATTTTGGGAAGGAATATTATTATTATGTGTATTGGAGTGAGGTACCATCCCCAACATCCTGGCATCATAAGTGGGGAGAGAATTAGAAATATGGGAATACCTATTTTTATATATTTCTGATAGAAGGATTTAATGTTTGATATTTCTGAAAAAATGAATATCAACGAGATGGATAGTGTTGATAATGTATTATGTGTAAAAAAAGCAATGTTTTGTTTGCCTACAAGATTCGATAAGCTTTCGAATAAAATAAAAAAACACCATAATAAATAAGTAATAAATATTCTTTTCCCTAATAAGATCGATTTATTTATTTTTTTTGTAAGAATAAAAATTAACAATAAGATTAAAGTTAATTCTATTATGATGGAAAATGTTAATGAATAGGTATGTCCACTCCAAACTAGCAAACAATTTATGATTGAATATAAAAAGAATAAATTGATAGCAATTTTCAGTAAAAAGGAATTATTCCCTCGCATTTTCTTTTCTTTATTGGTTATGACATGTTAATTATTGTTATAGGTTTGAATAAAATTCACTTAACATTTATATTATCATTTTGATATCCATATCCGTATCCATATCCATATTTCTTTCCATAACCGTATTTGCCGTATTTGCCATATTTCCCATAACCGTAGTAATAGCCGTTTTTACGCTGATTCATGTCGATACAGTTAACCAACGTACAGAGATTCGGAAGTTTATGGTCTTTCTTCAGTTCGTTAATGAGTTCATAGTGGCTCTTGTGGGTGTAGCCGGCGCGGCAGATATATACACTCAGGTCAGCTACACGGGCAATCAGCTGGGTATCGGTTACCATACCGATAGGGGCTGTATCCAGAATCACATAGTCAAAGTTTGCTTTCAAAATTTCAATGGCTTGGTCAAGGGTCTTCCGCGCTACCAGTTCAGTAGGGTTGGGAGGCACCGTGCCACCCGGAAGAATGTACAAATTATGTGATATTGTAGAAGGCTGACACAAAGAAAGTAAATTGGTGTGTTCTGGGTCAGCCAAATACTGAGTAATACCTTTTTCTTTATGAGAAATCTGGAACACTTTATTCAAACCGGGCTTGCGGATATCAAGGCCTACAATCACTACTTTTTTACCCATAAAGGCAAAACTACAGGCCAAGTTACCGGCGGTAAAACTCTTTCCTTCACCGGAACTGGTGGAGGTGAAGAGAATCACTTTTTGACCTTTCTGCAACATATATTGGATATTGGTACGTACGGAGCGGAATACTTCTTCCATCAAGTCATTGTGATTCTCATGGACGACAATTGGATTCCCTTTGGTATCTGCCATGGGCACGTCACCTACTACCGGCACATCGGTTATTTTTTCGATATCAGCGCGGCTTTCAATGTTGAAGCGAAGCAGGTTGCGTAGGAAAATGACAGCTACTGGGGCGCCAATTCCTAATATCAGGGCTAACAAGTAGTAAGTTCTGCTATTGGGGGATACTGGACCTCCGAAAAGTGGTTCTTCTACCATACGCCCATTATTGGCGGTGGCCGCCAAAGTAATGGCATTTTCTTCGCGTTTCTGGAGCAACATTAGGTAAAGACTAGCTTTAATTTCTTGTTGGCGGGTGATGCTAAGCAGTTCTTTTTCTTGGGTTGGGGCGTTGCTAATTTTTCCTTCAAATTTGCGTGCTTGGTTCTCCAAATCATTGCGGGTAATTTCCAATCCCTTCAAAACGCTATTGACCGAGGCTTGCACATTTTTACGTGTGGCTTCAATGGAAGTATCCAGATTAACAACGGCAGGGTTGTTTTCACTGGAAGTGCGAAGTAGACGCTTGCGCTCAGTCAGCATTTCGTTGTATTGTTCAACCACTTTTGTTAAAGCATTGTCGGCTAATCCGATATTGGCTGGAATCACTTCCATTTGGTTGGACGGATTGTCGATGTATTCTTTTAAGAATTGTACCAGACGAAGCTGAGTGGCATTGTCTGCACGTTTTTGTTCGTATTCTGCATTGCCTTGTAAGGCCAATTGCGCATCGGAACTTAAATCGGTCAGTCCGGCTTTTTGCTTGTAGCTGGCCAACTCACTTTCAGTAGTGCCTAGTTCTTGATTGATAATTTGGATACGTCCATCAATAAATTCTGCAGTGCGGCTTGCCACCTCGTTTTTGTCATCATTGGCGTCGCTGTTGTAGAGGGCAACCAAGGTATTTAAAAAGTCTTTTCCACGACCAATGTGGGTGTCGTTGTAATTCAACCGTACTATCGTGGTGAATTTGCTGGTAGGCTCTGCACTGAGTCGGGCTTTACAGTTTGCAGCTGCAGCAGTCGGTGTGATAACAGTGGCATAGATGATATGCGATTCTTTGATAGTAGCACTATCTTTGGTGCTAAGAGTAAGAGTACCCACAGGGGTGACCAATACACCTGGAAGTCGGTCAAAATTTTTGGAAACGGTTTGTTCTTTTCCTGCTTGATGGAAAAGGGCATCAGCCTGTACTTTTCCGTCCGCGGTACAGGCTAATTTGATTTGTAAGGCAGAAGGCAGTTTGTCTGCTTCTTCCGGACTCATCCAAACTTGCACCGGAGTATCTTTGTAAAGTTGAGTAGGGTATCCAAAACTGCGTTTTTCTTTGTAGGTGATATTCAGGTTTAATGTATTGACTACTTTTTTGAGTAGGGTACGGGATTGCAAGATTTCTACTTCGTTGTCAAAGTTACTGGCCATACTCAACATACCCAGATCTTGCATGGCTGCCAAAGAGGCATTTTGTCCTCCAGCTTTATTTTTATCTCCCTGTTTAATCAATACCGTGGCATTGACATTGTATACCGGAGCTTGATAGCGCAGGTAACACCAGGCTCCAGCCAAACATATTATCAGGCAGGCCACAAACCAAGGCCAATACATTAGATATTCAAAGAAAAGGGCTTTATAATCTGTAGGCTTTTCATTTTCAGCCTGAAACAAATCGTCGTATCTTTCGTCACTCATAAAAAGCGTAATAAAAGGTTTAAACTATGTGGATTTAAATTGGGTTTTATTTAAATACAGTCACCAACAGGCTCGCAATAGATACCAAGATAGAGGTTGCACTGATCCAAAGAGTAGTGCTGTTTCCAATGTCGGAGTTACGCGCTACAGTCTTATTGGGGCTTACGTAAATAATGTCGTTTTGTTGGAGATAAAAATAGGGAGATTTTACCAAATTAGCGTCATTCAGGTTGAGTGTCTGAATCAAGCGTTCACCGTTGGCATTCGCACGTACTAGTTTGACGTTATCGCGTACCCCATACACCGTCATGTCGCCTGCCATGGCCAAGGCTTCGAGCACATTCACTTTTTCGTTATTCACGGTGAAAGTACCTGGGCTTTTTACTTCCCCTAATACGGAAATCTTATAATTGACCATACGTACATTTACGATGGGGGTTTCTTTCAGGTAGGGTACTAACTTTTCACGAATCAGGGCTTCACATTCATTTTTGGTGAGTCCGCTGATTTTTAATCTACCCAAAACCGGGAAGTCTATCTCACCTTGGTTGTCTACCAGATATTGTTGCATGACGGGTTGTGAAGTCAGGCTGGTACTAGCTTGCGAAACGACTGTAGGAATTGTCAAGTTAAATGGCACACTGGCCTGCGGGTCGGTGGTGCTGACGGTAATGGTCAGCAGATCCTTGGGCATGATTTTTGCATCGTAAAGGGGAATTTCACCGGCGGCTACTTCCACTTCCTGAGAATTTTGAAGGTAGGGTACCTTCTTGTAAGACGTACACCCGCTCACCAGCAGGGTGGACAACGTCAGCATACAGACTACTTTGCGTATCTTCATCTTTTCTTATGGTTTTGTTATGATTTTTCTAAAGGAATTTCCCTGTGCATAGGGCGTGCTTCGCCGTTACCACTCCCAGCTATGGATTGGGGCGGTAAAAATTACGGCCGATAATCAGCTGCAAAATTAAGCCTTATTTTTGGTTTATTCAACTTATAGAGGGGTTTTTGTCGGTGAAAAGGGTGGAAATCAATGAAAAAGTGGGCATATTGGCGGACTTTGTAACAATTCTGGAACAATGTATGGGGTACAGGGGGGGAGCGTGAGAAAAACGCAAGGGCGTTTTACCTGAAACGCAAGTGCGTTTGTGATAAAACGCAAGTACGTTTTACTTCAAACGCAAGGGCGTTCGATTCAAAACGCAAGGGCGTTTTCGGGGAGTTCCGGAAAGGAAACATGACGGGTTGTCGGGGTTGGCAGGCATTTTTATAAAATGTATATACGCGGGGTGTGGAACAAGTGTGTCATACTTGTTCCACACCTGTATATAGGAAGTTTGCAAAACCGGTGCCAACCCCGACAACCCGTCAAGCGGTGGTCCGGGGAAGGCCGGTTCTTCACTACCGCTCTGTATCTTTTGTGTGAGGGGTTTGGATGCCTTGGCTTGATTTAATTCGCTCTAAATCAGTGGTGAGTGAACGGAAAAAGTCGCGGAGCAGCTCGTCCTGCTTCTGCGGGTCGGCGGCAAGCAGGCGGTGGTACACGGCAAGGATGCGGCCGAGGAATGTCAGATCCGTCAGGAGCCCTTTTTAACTTTTTGAAACGTGTGTGCGCTCATCGGCGCCAGTCGGCACAACTCTTGTACGGTGAGGGTACGGCCGTGCGACAGCACCTGGTGGCGCCACGCTTCCAGCATCTGTCCCAGTTCAATCAATTTCGCTTGTTTCATACGCAATTTTGTTTAAAAAATAAAATTATAGTAAATTATTGGTTAAAATATTGCACACATGCGTGCAATATGGGTTTGTACTTTCTGTAAACTTGTGTTACATTCGTTTCGCTGTTTTGAAAAGAAAACACAAAAATTAAAACTAAAAGGATTGCAAATTTAATAAATCATTAAATAAAGCACGAGAAAATGAACAAAATGATGCTAAGTATTTTTAAGGGTTATGCCGACACGATGCCCGTGGCGGTGAGTCTTGATGAAGTGGTCCGTCTGATTCGGGAGGACAAGGTGTTGGCCGACCACACCGAAAAATACCGTTACTATCGCTCGCAGGGGCAGAAGACGGCCGCCAACCGGGAAAAGTCGGCCTGTCCCTGCTTTGCCGTAGCGGTGCGTTTCGACGGGGGCAAGCGAAGAACCGACATCAGTGGCTGGACAGGTCTCTCGATGGTGGATTTTGACCATCTGCCCGAAGGACAGGCGGGGGAGGTGTTCGAAAAGGTGTGCGCCGACCCGCACACCGTGCTGGCTTATACCACCATCAGCGGGCAGGGGGTGAGGGTGGTGTGCCGCTACTGCCTGGACGGGGAGGTGCCTGTCAATGACCGTCTGACGCTGTACGCCCAGGTGTTCAACAGGGTGAACGGGTATTACCAGAAGCTGACGAAGTGTGCTTTCGACCCTGCCTGCAAGAATGCCACGCGACTGAGCGGACTGGCGCATGACGCGCAGGTGCATTACCGCGACGGGGCGGAACCTTTCCGCTTCGACCTTTCGCGCATGAAGAAGGCGGATGAGCCGCGCAGGGGACGGGTGGAGCGTGTGGTGGCCCGTATCCGCAGGGAACTGGACGAGCAGGGCGTGGTGTATGCCCCGCATCATCACAACGAGTACATCATGCGCATGGGTTATCTGATGAATGAGTTCGGGCTGCCGCTGGAGCAGGCCATCGGCTGGGCGGACGGACGCTTTCCGGAATACGACGGCGACGTGGCGGCCATTTTCCGCTCGTGCTATGCCGATACGGAGGCGCACGGACGGCGGGAGGCGGAACTGTTTCGTGCGAAGAGGGAGAAGAAGGGGGAAGGACGTTCCCAGCTGGCCACGCCCCAGGAGATTGAGCAGTTTCTCGCCACGCAGGCGGAGTTCCGGAAGAACGTGATTACCGGGAAGGAGGAGATGCGGCATCCCGAGGCCGAGGAGTTTGTGGAGCTGACCGACCGCCTGGTGAACTCGTTGTGGAGCCGTATGACCAAGGAGGGGCACACGGTACGCCTGTGCGATGTGCGCTCGGTGCTGGAGTCGGAGTTTGTGCCGGAGTTCAACCCTTTTACGGAGTATTTCCGCTCGCTGCCTCCGTGGGACGGGGTGACCGACCACATCGGACGGCTGGCGGCCACGGTGCACGTGGAGGGTGACGCGAAACTGTTTGATGATTGTTTCCGCAAGTGGCTGGTGGCTGTGGTGGTGTCGCTGATGGTGAAGGAGGTGACGAACCACCAGATTCTGGTGCTGGTGGGGCGGCAGGGTTGCTACAAGACGACCTGGCTGGCGCGTCTGCTGCCGCCTGAACTGCAGCGGTATTTCTGTGTGCGTTCCAACAGCGGACGGCTGACGAAGGATGATAACCTGGCGCTGTCGGAATTTGCGCTGATTTGCCTGGAGGAGATTGACGAGCTGCGCCTGGGCGACATCAACCAGCTCAAGGCGATGGTGACTATGCCGGCGGTGAACGAGCGGAGGGCGTACGGGCACTACAAGGAGAACCGCCCGCACATCGCGAGTTTCTGCGGCACGACCAACCAGCCGGAGTTTCTGAACGACCCCACGGGAAGCCGGCGCTGGCTGCCCTTCACGGTGGTGCACATTGACGACCCCTACACGCATCCCGTGGACTATGCGGGGGTGTACGGGCAGGCCCTGATGCTGTGGAAGAAGGGGTTCCGCTACTGGTTCGACGAGGAGGAAATCGCACAGGTGAACGCACGCAACGAGCGGTTTGAGACGGCCAGCCTGGAAACGGACTTGCTGCTGGCTTTTTTCCGCGTGCCGATGCCCGGCGAGGAATGTATGTTCCTGACGGTGGGCGAGATTCTGCAGCATATCAACGGGGGCATGAAGAATCCCCTCAGTGCCGTCAAGGTGGGGCTTGCCTTGCGGAAGGCGGGATTCGAGCAGGTTCGCGTGGCGGGAAAGAGGGGGTATCGGGTGGTGATGTACACCATCGAAGAGGTGAACCGCAACCGTCGTGCCATGGGACGATTTACCGAGGCGCCGGCTGAAGAGTAGTCTTCATCGCCCGGTCGCCGGATGGTGATAACGCTTTGATTTTCATGTGGATTTTTATGTTCCGAAGAAGGAAATATACCGGAAAAAACGGGTGGAAAAACTTGTGTATCCGGCCGGAATTGTGTAAATTTATAGGTAACTAAAATAAAACGGAACAATGAACTACATGCAATTGAAAACGGGGCCGGGAGTTGTTTCCGGGGAGGAACGGGAGGGTTTCTGCCTGAAAGCTTACCGGAAAAGTGAGTTGGCGGGCTTGTATTTTCCGCAGGCTGGTAAAAAAGGTGCCCTGCAGGGGCTGGGGCGATGGATCAAGCAGTGTGCGGAACTGGAAAGGGAGCTCGAGCGGTCGGGCTACCAGAAAAACCGCAAGTTTTTCCTGAAATCGGAGGTGGAACTGATTGTGAGGTTCCTGGGAGAGCCGTAAGCGGCGGCGTTTCCTTTTTCTAATGTCTTCAAAAGTCTTCAAATTTCCTCGAATGTCTTCGTAAGTCTTCGTATGTCCTCAAATGTCTACATGGGCGGAAACGAGAGTGCTAACTTTGCCTTTGTAAATGAATAATGAAGAATGAAGAATGGGCAATTGACAATGGATAATGAAGAATGAAGAGTGAATAATGAAGAATGTGCGCGCGTTTCCTGGATTCATCATTCTTAATTCTTCATTCAAGATTCATGATTCAAGATTCATCATTCTTAATTCTTCATTTTATTATTAATTTTTAATTTGAAAGACCTATGAAGAAAACAGTGACTTATTCGGTTGTAGGGCGTGTGAACCCGGCCGATCGTGAAAGCGGTGAAGTGAAGTATTATGCACAGTCGCAGGCTCGCGGCGAGATGGGTATCCGTGAAATAGCGGAACGTATTCACCAGATGTGTACCGTGACCCGTGCCGACGTGATGGCGGTATTGACGGGACTGGAAGACATCGTGTCGGAAGGCTTGCAGGGCGGCGAAATCGTGCGCCTGGGTGAACTGGGTTCGCTGCAGCTGAGCCTGAGCGGGGAAGGAGCCGCTACGGAAGATACGTATACCGACAGCATGATTGAAAAGGTGCGCGTGCTGTTCCGCCCGGGTACGGTGATGCAGGAGGCTATCAACAACCTGGCTTTCGAACGGGTGCCGGTGAAGTATAAAAAAGAAGAAGAGGACGACGGTGCTGGGGTGTAATCGGAACTAAGGCGTGAGAAGATGACGAAAGTAAAATGGATTGTGGTCAGGGTGCTGAAGTGTATTCTCTGTCTCCTGACCGGAAGAAAACCGGATTGTGATGAGAAAAATTGACATGATTGTGATTCACTGTACGGCAACGAGAGCGGACCGCCCGCTCTCGCCTGCCGAACTGACGAAGATGCACCGGAAACGGGGGTTCAAGTGTTGCGGATATCACTATTTTGTCCGCACGGATGGTGAAATTTGTACAATGCGACCGGTGGAACGGGCCGGAGCGCATGCCAAGGGGTATAACGAGCACAGCATCGGCATTGCGTACGAAGGGGGATTGGATGCGCAGGGACAGCCGGCGGATACGCGTACGGAACTGCAGAAGCGTTCGCTCCGGATTCTGGTGAGGGTGCTGAAGTCGGATTTCCCGGCCATCACGCAGGTGGTGGGGCATCGCGACCTGAGCCCGGATCTGGACGGCGACGGGACGGTGGAACCGGAGGAATGGACCAAGGCCTGCCCCTGTTTTGACGTGAAAAAGGAGCTGTAGCGGGACAAAAGTTTTCTAAATCGTAAAAAGAAGGTGTCCGGCGCCTGAAAAGTTTTCAGGATTCGAAATAAAATCCTACCTTTGCACTATTCAAAATCCAAACGGACAATGGCGAATCTGTATATTATTATTTCTGCATTTGTATCGGCAGTGATACTGGGGAGAATCATTATCCCGAATATTCTGATTATTTCATTGCGCAAACGCTTGTTTGACGTGCCTGATGAACGGAAAGTACACAAACGTCCGATACCTCGCCTCGGGGGAGTGACCTTTTTCCCGGTAATTCTTTTTTCCTTGTGTGTGTTTACGGCCGTGCGGCTGATGACGGGCCACGGACCTGCGGATACTTCGACAACGGACCTGGTGTGCGAGTTTCTTTTCCTGACGGGAGGGCTGACCCTGCTGTATATCGTGGGCATTGCCGACGACTTGATTGGGGTGCGCTACCGGAAGAAGTTCCTGGTGCAGATTATCTCGGCGGCGATGTTTCCGCTGTCGGGCTTGTATATCAACAATTTCTATGGTCTCTTTGGCATTTACCTGATTCCTGCAGAGGTAGGTATTCCGCTGACCATGCTGCTGGTGGTGTTCATCACCAATGCCATCAACCTGATTGACGGTATCGACGGACTGGCGTCGGGGCTGAGTATGGTGGCGTTGCTGGTGTTCGGGGTGCTGTTCGTGCATTTCCGCATGTGGAGCTATGCCATGCTGGCTTTCGTGACGGTGGGGGTGATTATCCCGTTCTTTTCGTACAACGTGTTTGGCAGTGCGGATTTGGGAAGGAAGATTTTCATGGGGGATACCGGCAGCTTGACGCTGGGGTATATTCTGAGCTTCTTTGTCATCAAGTACTGTATGTATGAGCCGGATATGCTGCTCACGATGAAGACGAGTCCGGTGCTGGTGTCGTTCAGCGTGCTGATGGTGCCGTGTCTGGATGTGATTCGCGTGGTGCTGCGGCGTGCGCGTAACAAGCGGTCGCTGTTCATGCCCGACAAGACGCACATCCACCACAAGTTCCTGGCCATGGGTTTCTCACCGCGGAGGGCGCTGGTAACGATTCAGCTGATGTCGGCCTGCTTCTGTGCGTTTACCATCGTGGCGATTCTTTATATGAACAACACGCTGGTGTTCGTGATTGACGTGGTGGTATGGACGCTGCTGAACCTCTGGTTTGACCATGTGATTAACCGGAAGACGAAGAATGGAGAATAATGAAGAATGAAGAGTGAATAATGAAGAATTAAGAATGAATAATGAAGAACGGGAGGGGTGACTCTTCCGTTTTTTTTTGTTATGACATAAGAACAAAAAGACATAATTTCAATAATGATGAAGAATGAAAAGTGAAAAGTGAAAACGCAATACGCTCACCTCTTTTACTTTTTAACTTTTACCTTTTAACTCAATATGTTCTTCTGTTCTTTTGTCTAAAAACAAAAAGGAATATTCTCATTCTTCATCCTTTGCTTTTGGTTCTATAAATAAAAGTTATAAATTGGATTGATTTTATTTGTATTTTCTGTTTTTATAACTTAAAAATGAGTATCTTTGCAAACGAATCATTTAATTGATGAAATATGGGACTTGATCAGGTAATCGGGAAAAATATCAAGGCTTTTCGTGAGCATTTGAACTATACCCAGCAGGAAATCAGTGATTATTTAGGTATCAGTCAGCCGGCATACGTGAAATATGAAAAAGGGGAGACTGCAGTTCCTTTGGAGGCAATGGAGAAACTGGCCACTCTGTATAACGTGGATGAATACGATCTGATGGAGGAAAATGAACAGCTTTTTCAGACATCTGTGGCCTGTGCGTATCGTAAGACGGGAAATATTGGAAATCTTGGTCAGATTTCTCAATTTCAGAAAATAGTCAGAAATTATATTCAGATGTGCAATGAGCTTGAGAAGTAAAGTTGAACTGGAATGTCTTGCAACCAGGTTGCGGGAGGAGATGCACGTGACTACAAAGGATCCTGTACGCATTCATCAGTTATTGAAAGAAAAGCACGTGCTTACGTGGTTTAAGAAGCTGGATGATAATTTTTCGGGCATGGCAATCCGGATAAAGGGAAACGGATCTTCTTCTGACAAGTATTTCATGTTGATAAATACGGCTTTGTCTTATGCCAAGCAGCGTTTTACTGCCTGTCATGAGTTGTATCACTTGTTGTATCAGAAAGATTTTAAGGTGTCGCAGAACAATGCGGGGCTGTTTAATAAAAAAGAGGAGGAAGAGTATAATGCCGATGTGTTTGCAGCCTACCTTCTGCTACCGGAAATGGGGTTGAAGGAACTGGTTCCTGCCGAGGAACAGCAGGTTGACAAAATAACCTTGGCTACTCTTCTGAAGGTGGAGCAGAATTTTCTTTGCTCAAGGGCGGCGCTTCTTACCCGGCTGAAGGACTTGAAATGGATTACCAAGAAAACGTTTGACCTTTACCAGAAAAATGTGGTTGCTTCGGCAATCGAATACGGTTATAATACGCAGTTGTATTATCCTACTTATCAGACGGAGCTGGTGGGAGATTATAACTTGAAAGCTCGTGAATTATATGATAAGGGGCGTATTTCTCAGGCAAAGTATTACTCGTTGCTGATGGATATGGAAATTAATGTTTCTCAAGAGGTATATGGGGAGGAATAAAGTAATATTGGTGGATGCCGATGTCATCTCTCATTTCATGGCTACCGGTTATATAGACAGGCTGACGGAAATTCTGCAGCCTCATGCCGTGATGATTATAGAGAATGTGTACAAGGAGGCCAGCTATCATCCTACGGAGCCGGACAGGAAACGGAAGGTGGACAAGTGGATGGAGCACTGCAAGGTATGCAAGATTGCTTTCCCTTATGCCAATGAAAATATCCGGCGAGAGTTTTTCCGGCTTAAAAAAGAGAATCCGATGCTGGGGGACGGAGAACGGGCTTGTATGTCGATGGCGCGTTTTGGACAGGAGGTTATCGCAAGTAGTAACTTTCGGGATGTGGCTCCTTATTGTGATGAGAATGGCATTGAATATATTGGAACGCTGGATGTGCTGACTATTGCAATGAATAAGGGGATTTTTACAAGTGATGAATGTAATCGGTTCATGGCGGAAGCAAAGGCGAAAAACAAAGCGAAATTTCCAGTTGACGATATTACTGTTTATCAGGCGCCGGAATACATCAGTACGTTTTGATAGTGAATAATGAATAATGAAGAATGAAGAATGAAAAATAATGAAGAATTAAGAATGAATAATGAAGAACGGGAGGGGTGACTCTTCCGTTTTTTTGTTATGACATAAGAACAAAAAGACATAATTTCAATAATGATGAAAAATGAAAAGTGAAAATGCAATACGCTCGCCGCTTTTACTTTTTAACTATTACCTTTTAACTCAATATGTTCTTCTGTTCTTTTGTCTAAAGAAACAACATGTTTCTGTGAGGCGTATCGTTTGAAAAACTTATGCGATTAAGTTGGAAAGATGAAAGTTTTTATGTTTCTTTGTGTAAACTTCATCTCTGCAAGCTATGGTTAGTACAACAGACATCATCGACAGACTGAAAATATTCAAAGCACAATCGGCTTCGAAATATAAAATAAAGTTCATGGGGTTGTTTGGCTCCTATGCGCGCCAGCAGCAAGATGAAAAAAGTGATGTGGATGTTTTTATCTGTCTGCAGGAACCGGACTTTTTCGTGATGGAGCAGATTAAAGAAGAACTTGAAGTTTTGCTCCATTCTTCTATTGATTTAGTGAACTTTAGAGAGTCACTTCGTCCAACGTTAAAAAAGAATATCCTTAAAGATGCGATCTATATCTAAAGAAATATTGATTGATTTATTGGAGCTGATTCTGGAAAAAGCTACTCTCGTGATAAACAGAAATCAGTCGATTACGTGTGCACAGGATTTTCTTACATCGCCGGACAGAATGGAAAAATTTGATGCAGCATGTATGCTGATACAGGTAGTAGGTGAAACGGCTAAGAAGATAGATGATCGAACTTCGTCTCTGTTGTTTGCGCATTATCCGCAAGTCTATTGGCGAGGCGTATTCGGATGTCGAAATATTATTTCGCATGAATATGGGAATGTAGACCCCATCCAGATATTTGGTATAATCAAAAAGTACCTTCCTGAACTGGTTGTTTGTGTAAAGCAAATTTTGTCAGACGTGGAAGCAGGTAAGCATGACAGCTTATTCTTGTCATAGAATGAAGAGTGAATAATGAAGAACGGGAGGGGTGACTCTTCCGTTTTTTTTGTGATTGCTTGCCGCTTTTACTTTTTAACTATTAACTTTTAACTATATACCTTTTTCTGTCTAAAGAAGCTCGATATCTGTATAACTCGTTTGAAAAAATGTGTTGTAATGAATGCTATTCGTTCGAAAAAATGTGTCGAATGTTGGTTTATTCGCTGGAAAAAGTGTAATTTCGTCGTTGGGAAATAAGATTACACCATGCTTAAAAGGAAGATAGAAACATATTTAGCCGACTGGAAACGGTCTGAGGACAGAAAGCCTCTTGTAATAAAAGGTATCCGTCAATGTGGAAAGACATACATTGTTCAGAAATTCGCAAGGGAGAATTATGAAAGTGTGGTCTATATGAATTTCATTCTTGAGCCTGACAATAAATCTGCCTTTACCGGCAATATAGATGTGGATACCATCATTCTCAACCTCTCTGCTTTGATTCAGGGCAGTCGTTTCATTGAGGGGAAAACCTGCATCATCCTTGACGAGATTCAAGAGTGTAAGGAAGCAAGGACTGCCTTGAAGTCATTTCATATAGACGGGCGTTTCGATGTCATTGCCACAGGTTCTCTTTTGGGGGTAAAAGGTTATGGCCAAAGTAAGAAAAAGAAAGAGGATGTAGGGCAAGATTCTGTTCCGGTCGGATACGAAACCGTGATTGACATGTACCCATTGGATTTTGAAGAGTTTCTATGGGCAAACGGAATCGGTCAGACAGTTATTGATTCTGTAAAATCATGCTTTGAGAGCGAAAAGGCTGTGCCTGACGGGATTCATAAGGTCATGATGGAGATGCTGTACAGATATGTGATTGTCGGAGGTCTGCCGGAAGTGGTGAATTGCTTCCTTAAAACCAGGAATATCGAACTTATCTATAAGTTGCAGCGAAATCTTATTGCCGGATACGAAGAAGATATGGTTAAATATGCAGAGGATGCGGACAAGCCCAATATCCGGGAATGTTTTGAATCTATTCCGAAGCAACTGGCTAAAGAGAACAAGAAATTCCAGTATTCAGTTGTGAAAAAGGGAGGAAGGTCTGCTCAATACATCGGCAGTATTCAATGGCTGGAAGATGCAGGGATTATCCGTAGATGCTATAACACACAGACTACGGAGTTGCCGTTAGAGGGGAATGCCATTAAAGATTGTTTCAAAGTGTACACGACCGATATAGGTATTCTTGTGGCAATGCTTGACTATGGTACTCAGGCGGATATTTTAAAGGGAAATCTTCTTGGATACAAGGGAGCTATTTTCGAGAACCTCATGGCGGATTTTCTGTGTAAGTCCGGTCAGAAACTGTATTATTTCCATAAGGACAGCGGGCTTGAACTGGACTTCCTGGTAAGGCTCAAAGGCGAATGTGTTCTCCTTGAAATTAAGGCAAAGTCTGGTAAAGCAAAAAGCATGACAACGGTTCTTAAAAATAAGGACGTGTATCATGTTAAGAGTGCAATCAAGTTAGGGCAATATAACGTAGGCCGTGATGGAGATATACTTACCATTCCACTATACATGGGATTTCTTGTAAACGACAAACTTGCAGACGTTATCATTCCTGATGTTGATGTGAGTGCGTTGAATAATGAAGAATGAAAAATAATGAAGAATTAAGAATGAAAAATGAAAAGCGAAAACGCAATACACTTGCCGCTTTTACTTTTTAACTATTACCTTTTAACTCAATATGTTCTTCTGTTCTTTTGTCTAAAAAAAGACATAAAAAAAGGGAATCTTCCCAGACTCCCAATCTTCATTAACCTTAAATCTAATACCATGAAAAACACGATGCAAAGGTAAGGATTTTATGTTATGAAACATATAATTAGGGCGAAAATCTGCATTGAATTAACTTTTTTTACGTTTTAAAGCAGGGACGCGGAATTTTTACACCGGTTTTTTCTGCTTGGAATGGAGATTCCGGGGCTAAGCGCTTGGTGATTCGTTTTCAATAATGTATCTTTGTCCTTAAAACTAAAATGAAAGACAGAATGAGAAGACAGTTTGTAAGATTGGCATTGTGTCTGTTCCTGCTGGGGGGATCCGTCGCGTATGCCCAGAGCGGAATGACCGACAACCAGGTGATAGAATATGTGCAACAGGCGCTTCAACAGGGCAAGGACCAGCAAACCATTGCGATGGAGCTGCTGGCCAAGGGGGCCACTCAGGAGCAGTTGCTGCGATTGAAGTCCATGTATTCGGGTTCGACGGGCGCGTCGACATCGGGCAGCGGTTCTCTGACGGGGGAAGACAGCTCGCTGCTGGGCTCTGGTTCACGGGCCCGGAAAACTACTGCGACCGGTACGGAAGAGGATGCTTCGGAATTCCTGGAGACAAGTTCGACAAACGTGGACAAGAGCATGTGGTCGGAAGACATGCAGAAGACCATGAAGAAACGCCGCAACCTGACGACGGTGGTTACCAGCGAGAACGATGTGTTCGGACGGAATATCTTCAACATTGAACAGCTGACTTTCCAGCCTAACCTGAGCATGGCTACGCCGGAAAACTACCGCCTGGGACCGGGTGACGAGGTGATTATCGACGTGTGGGGCGCTAGCCAGAATACCATGCGGCTGGAGATTTCGCCCGACGGCTATGTGAACATCATCAACCTGGGTCCGGTGTACCTGAACAACATGACGATTCAGGATGCACGCCAGCTGCTGAAGCAGGAACTGGGAAAGATTTATGCGGATTCGGGCAATAACATCCAGGTGACATTGGGAAATATCCGTACCATCCAGGTGAACGTGATGGGGGAAGTGATGGCGCCGGGTACGTATTCGCTGTCATCGCTCTCGACGGTATTTCATGCGCTGTACGTGGCAGGCGGTGTGAGCGACATCGGTAGCTTGCGTAACGTGCAGGTGGCCCGCGGCGGCAAGACGTTTGCCCGTCTGGACGTGTATGAGTACATTATGAAGGGGCAGATTCAGGACGACATCCGCCTGCAGGACGGCGACGTGGTGATTGTGCCTACCTACGATGAGCTGGTGAAGATTACGGGTAAGGTGAAGCGTCCGATGTTCTACGAAATGAAGAACGGGGAATCGGCTGCCACTTTGCTGAAGTATGCCGGTGGTTTTGCTTCGGATGCTTACAAGAAGAGTATCAGGGTGTTGCGTAAGGACGGTAAAGAATTTTCCGTGAAAACGGTGAACGATATAGACTATTCTGCGTTTAAATTATTAGACGGTGATGTGATTTCGGTGGATTCGATTCTGAACCGCTTCAACAACCGTCTGGAAGTGAAAGGGGCTGTGTATCACCCGGGAGTATTCGAGTTGAGCGGTTCGCTGAACACGGTACGCCAGCTGGTGGAGAAGGCCGACGGTTTGCTGGGGGATGCCTTTACAGGACGTGCGGTGTTGTATCGCGAACGGGAGAACCTGACGAAGGAGGTGTTGCCGGTTGACATTCAGGGTATTCTGAACGGTACGTCGCCCGACATTGCCTTGCAGAAGAATGACATTTTGTATATCCCGAGCATCCACGACTTGCAGGACATGGGCAAGGTGACCATCAGCGGTGAGGTGAACAAGCCGGGTAGCTATACGTATGCCGACCACATGAGCCTGGAGGACCTGGTGATTACAGCGGGCGGTTTGAAGGAATCGGCTTCGCTGGTGCGTGTGGACGTGTCACGACGCATCCGTGACCCGAGAGGGACGACGGAGCCGGACGTAATCGGACAGAATTTCTCGTTCGGACTGAAGGATGGTTTCGTGGTGGACGGTGAAGCGGGATTTGAACTGCAGCCGTACGACCAGGTGTTTGTGCGCCGCAGCCCGAGCTACAACGAGCAGGTGAACGTGACGGTGGACGGTGAGGTGCTGTTCCGCGGTGACTATACGCTGAACACGAAGAGTGAACGTCTGAGCAGCTTGATTCAGCGTGCCGGCGGGGTGAGCCGCTATGCGTATGTGCGTGGAGCGAAGTTGCGCCGCGTGGCCAACGAGGAGGAGCTGCGCCGCATGGAGGATGTGGTGAAGATGATGCGCCGTGAAATCGGTGATGCCATGGCCAACACGCTGGGACTGAAGGTGGACAGTACGTTTACGGTAGGTATCGACCTGGAAGCGGCACTGGCGAACCCGGGCGGAGACGCTGACCTGGTGTTGCGCGAGGGCGATGTGCTGACCGTGCCGGAATACAACAATACGGTGAAGGTGAACGGAGCGGTGATGATGCCGAACACGGTATCGTATGCGGCAGGCAAGAGCGTGAAGTATTACCTGAGCCAGGCGGGCGGTTACTCTGCCAACGCCAAGAAGAGCCAGAAGTTCATTATTTATATGAACGGACAGGTGGCCGAAGTGAAGGGCAGCGGCAAGAAACAGATTGAGCCGGGCTGCGAAATCGTGGTACCGAACAAGACGAAGAAGTTCAACTTTGCGAACATAGTATCGAATGCGACTTCGTTTGCTTCACTGGCTACGATGCTGGCTTCACTGGCTACGATGATGAAATAACCTTTAAATCTATGAGTATATGAACATGAAAATGAGACTGATTGTCATGAACTTCCTGCAGTTTGCCGTGTGGGGAGCGTATCTTACCTCAATGGGTACGTACCTGGCGGGTGTGGGATTAGGCGGACATATCGGAATTTTTTACGCCATGCAGGGGATTGTGTCCCTGTTCATGCCGGCTGTGTTGGGTATTGTGGCTGACCGCTGGATTCCGGCGCAACGGTTGCTGGGGCTGAGCCATCTGTTGGCGGCCCTGTTTATGGGTGGAGCGGGCTATTATGCCATGACTACGGGACCGCAGGTGGAATTTGCACCGCTGTTCTCGTTCTACTCCGTGAGTGTGGCGTTTTACATGCCTACGCTGGCTTTGTCGAACTCGGTGGCTTATACGGCGCTGGACAAGGCAGGGCTGGATACCATCAAGGCGTTTCCGCCGATACGTACGTTCGGGACCATCGGTTTCATTTGTTCCATGTGGCTGGTAGATTTACTGGGATTCCAGTCGAACTACATGCAGTTCTTTACCTGTGCGGCATGGGGCGTGGTGCTGGCCGTATATGCCCAGACGCTGCCGGAATGTCCGGTGAGCCGCGCACAGGGCGGACAGAAGTCGCTGGTAGAGGCATTGGGACTGAGGGCGTTTCTGCTCTTCAAGAACCGCAAGATGGCGGTGTTCTTCATCTTCTCGATGCTGCTGGGTGTGTCCTTGCAGATTACCAACGGCTTTGCCAATCCGTTTATCACGAGCTTCAGCGCCATTCCGGAATATGCCAATACCTTTGGCGTGCAGCATGCCAACCTGCTGATTTCGCTCTCGCAGATCAGTGAGACGTGCTGTATCCTGCTGATTCCGTTCTTCCTGGGACGCCTCGGCATCAAGAAGGTGATGCTGATTGCCATGGTGGCGTGGGTACTGCGCTTCGGACTCTTCGGCCTGGGTGACCCGGGCAGCGGGGTGTGGATGTTCGTGCTGTCGATGATTGTGTATGGCGTGGCATTCGACTTCTTCAACGTGTCGGGCTCGCTGTTTGTCGACAAGGAGACGGACCTGTCTATCCGCTCGAGTGCGCAGGGACTGTTCATCATCATGACGAACGGTATCGGAGCCACGGTGGGTACGCTGAGTGCGCAGGCGGTGGTGAACTGCTTCGTGGACTTCAATTCGCAGGCACCGCAGGTGGAAGGCTGGAGCCGGGCGTGGTTCGTGTTTGCGGCCTACGCGCTGGTAGTGGCGGTGACTTTTGCACTGGTATTTAAATACAAACATAAAGTAGATAACGAGTAATTAGAATGTGAAAATGGAAAAGAAAGACGAATTTGTAGAAATGCGGGTCCGTACCATTGACGAGGCCATGAATGTGGATAAACTGATCGGGCACCTGACATTTGATCAGGTGATGGACGATGAGGAGAAGATGGATATTATGATGCTGGACGGGCAGAACTTCAAGCTGCTGCTGGAGGAGGTGAACGAACCGCACCGGATGATGCTGGGGATTATCAACCCCGACGAGGCGGACTTGCTGTACGCGGCTGTTAACGACCCGGAAGGCACGGATGCCACGCTGCCTTATCAGACGGTGCATATTCTGAAGGAGCTGGGTGTTACCGTGGAAAAGGTGGTGGTAAAGGACAAGGTGAAGTTGCTGCACCGTGCGATTGTGACTCTGCGCAAGGAAGACGGCTCGGTGATGGAGATGCAGCTGACACTGTTCGACGCGCTGGTGGTGAGTCTGATAGCCGGTGTTCCGTTCTATGTGAACGCGAAGTTCCTGGAAGACCCCCGTTCGGGCTTTACCAAGTCTGTGCCTAACACGAAGGCGCTGCTGCTGCGGTTGATGCCGCTGAAAGGGCTGGAGCGGGAGATGGAGGATGCCATCCGCCGCGAGGACTATGAGTATGCGGAGCTGATCAAGCAGGAAATGGCGACCCGCAACAAAGAAGAAGAGGAAGATTACGAAGATTTGGAGGATTTAGAAAAAGAATTGTAATTATGCACGTGTTTTATACACCGGATATTGCGCAGACGCTGGAGCTGCCGGAAGAAGAAGCGGGCCACTGCCTGCGGGTGCTGCGCCTGGGAGTGGGCGAGGAGATTATGCTGACTGACGGAAAGGGATGCTTTTACCGGGCGGTCATTTCGGCAGCTACGCAGAAACGCTGTGTGGTGAAGGTGGTGGAGAAAACGGAGCAGGAGCCTTTCTGGAAGGGGCACCTGCACCTGGCTCTGGCGCCTACGAAGAACATGGACCGTATGGAATGGCTGGCGGAGAAGGCCACGGAAATCGGTTTCGACGAGCTGACGTTTCTGAACTGCCGTTTCTCGGAACGGAAGGTCATCAAGACTGAACGGGTGGAGAAAATCGTGGTGTCGGCCGTGAAACAGTCGCTCAAGGCACGCAAGCCGGTGGTGAACGAGATGACGGATTTCCGCCGCTTTATGGAGCGGGAGTTTACGGGACAGAAGTTTATCGCCCACTGCTATGAGGGGGAGAAGCCTCTGCTGCGCGACGTGCTCCGCAAGGACGAGGATGCCGTGGTGCTGATTGGTCCGGAAGGGGATTTCAGTCCGGAGGAAGTGGCGCTGGCTGCAGAAAAGGGCTTTCAGGCAGTGAGTCTGGGCAAGTCGCGCCTGCGTACGGAAACGGCGGCACTGGTGGCCGTACACCTGATGAACCTGACGCACGCGGAATAAGCTGATGTGTAACTTTTAAATAGAATCATTATGAAAAAGACATGGAAATGGATGGGAGGCCTGGCCTTGGGTATGGCTTTCCTGTTGTCTGCCTGCGGGGAAGACAATGCGTACACCAATGCGTTGCCAAAGGATGCGGCTGCAGTGTTCTCGTTCGACCTGATGGAGATGGCACAGAAGTGTGACCTGAACGACCAGGTGAAGCAGTCGATGGGGCAGATGATGAAATCGAGCCTGAAGGGCAGTGCGGATGCCCTGGTGGACAAGCTGATGGAGAATCCGGAAGAGAGCGGGTTGAGACTGACCGACCGGGTGTATTTCTTTGCCGCTTCTCAGATGGAAATGGGCGGCGTGCTGGTGCGCATGGCCGACAAGGGAAAACTGGAAGATTTGATGGCCATGCTTCAGGAGCAGAAGGCGTGTGAGGCTCCTGCCGACGGTGACGGTTGCCGCTGGACCGTGGGTGGCGGCGGACTGATGGCCTGGACGGACGATGCGTTTCTGATGCTGGCGGGCAACGGTAACCCGAAGGACTTGCAGCATCAGGCTTCGATGTGGCTGCGCCAGAAAGAAGGGGAGGGCTATTCGGGCACTCCGGAATTCAAGAAATTAGAGGATGCCGACGAGGATGTGGCCATGGTGACTTCGCTGAACGCCATGCCGAAGAGTTACCTGGGCCCGGTGACGATGGGGCTGCCGGCTGACTTGAACCTGAATGATTTAAAGATATTTTCTACGCTCGATTTCCAGGCGGGAAGGGCCGTGATGGAAGTGGAGACGCTGCTGGAGGGCAAGTTCAAGGACTTGCTGAAGAAGCAGGCAGAGGTGAGCGGCGAACTGGACGGCACGTATCTGAAGGTGTTCCCTGCCAATACGGTGCTCTGGATGGCTGCCAACGTGAACGGTGAAAAGGCGTATGAGCTGTTGCGTGAGAACCCGACGGTGCGTCAGGAGCTGGACAACTCAATGATGCCGCTCGACTTTGAGGCTATCTTCAAGGCGGTGAAGGGTGACGTGGCAGTGGCCATGCCGGAGATGTCGTTGAAACCGGGCTTTATCTTGTATGCCGACGTGAAAAACGGTGACTTCATGCGTACGTTTGAGGACCTGAAACCGATGCTGGCTATGACCAACGGTCAGATGCGGCTGGTGGACAAGGGTGAAAATGCTTATCAGTTTGTGGTTGCCAACGGTGCCATGCTGGGCATGGGCCGCGGACCGGTGTCTTTCTGGCTGGGCGTGAAAGATGACCGCTTCTACCTGACGAATCAGGAGGACCTGATTGGCCGTGAGGTGAAGGGACTGTCGCTGAAAGACTGTGACTGGGCCAAGGACGTGAAGGACAAGCATTTCTACCTGAACGTGAACTTCCAGGCTTTGTCTGCCGTACTTCCGCAGATTTCTTACATCAGTATGCTGGACTACCTGAGCATCGAATCGGATGAACCGACTAAGGCTCGCCTGGTGCTGCAACTGAAGGACCACAAGGAGAATGTGCTGAAGCAGCTGGTGAAGATAGTTAATAATTAATAGTGAATAATGAAGAATTAATAATTAATAATTAATAATTAATAATTAATAATTAATAATTAATAATTAATAACGGAGAGCATTCTTCATTCTTCATTATTAATTCTTCATTGAATAAAATGGACAACATGGATTTGACTTGCGGCCACTTTGTAAATCCGTTTACTGATATCGGGTTTAAGATTATTTTCGGGCAGCCTGCCAGCAAGGAATTGCTCATCACACTGCTGAATGAGCTGTTGGCGGGGGAGCATCGCATAGAGAACCTGATTTTTCTGGACAAGGAAAATCATTCGGACAGTATGGCGGATGCGGGGATTATCTATGACCTGTACTGCCTGACCGACACGGGAGAATACATCATCGTGGAGATGCAGAACCGTTTTCATAGTAGTTTCCTGGACCGTACGCTGTTCTACATGTGTCGTGCCATCGGGCGGCAAGTGGAGAATCTGCGTGAGAAGAGGCGGAAGGAACGTGAGTTGCAGACCGGAAAGCCGGAGACGGAGGAGGATTTTCTGCTGAGTGAGCCGATGCAGGAAAATTATGGGTCCAGATACAAGCTCTCGACCGTGTATGGCATTTTCCTGATGAACTTCCGCGAGCCGGGGCTGGAAGAGAAGTTCCGCACGGACACCGTGATTGCCGACCGTGAGAGCGGAAAGGTGGTGAACCCTCATTTCCGGCAGATTTTTTTGCAGTTCCCTTACTTCACCAAGGAACTCAAGGATTGTGAAACGCTTTATGACAAACTGATTTATACACTGAAGAATATGCAACATTGGAACCGAATGCCGGACGCGCTGAAGGAGCAGGTGTTCAGCCGTCTGGAAGAACTGGCTGCCGTGGCCAATCTTTCATTGGAAGACCGTATTGCTTACGACAAGGCGCTGGACCGTTACCGTGTGAGCCGCATCGTGGAAGAGGATGCACGTGAAGCCGGATGGAAGAAAGGGCTCGCGGAAGGACGCGCGGAAGGACGTGCGGAAGGACGTGCGGAAGGGCTCGCGGAAGGACAAGCTAAAGAGAAAGTTGCCATTGCACGTAACCTGAAATCGCTGGGTTTGAGTACTGCTCAGATAGCCCAGGCTACCGGATTGACCGAAGAGGAAGTGGAATCGACAGTTAATAATTAATAGTGAATAATGAAGAATTAAGAATTAATAATGAATAACGAAGAGCATTCTTCATTCTTCATTATTAATTCTTCATTGAATAAAATGGACACAATAGAATTACAGCAGACCCTGCCGGAGGTATTCGCCGGACGCGACGGAATCGTGTCGGACGTGTGGCACCGGCAGGTGGCTTTTCAGAAAGGGAAGATGTATCTGATTGAAGCGGCGTCGGGCACGGGCAAGTCGTCGCTTTGCAGTTTTATTTACGGGTACCGTACGGACTACCAGGGGATTATCACCTTCGACGGGGAGAACGTGCGGAAGCTCACGGTGAAGCAGTGGACCGACATCCGCAAGCGCTCGCTGGGCATGCTGTTTCAGGAACTTCGCCTGTTCGGGGAACTGACGGCATGGGAGAACGTGCAGCTGAAGAACGGGCTGACGGGCTTCTGCCGCAAGCAGCAGGTGAAGGACTGGTTTGAGCAGCTGGGCATCGCCGACAAGTGGGATGTGAAGGCGGCCAGGATGTCGTACGGGCAGCAGCAGCGCGTGGCTTTCGTGCGGATGCTGTGTCAGCCGGCCGACTTTTTCTTCCTGGATGAGCCGGTGAGCCACCTGGACGACGGCAACGGGCAGATTATGGCGCGTATCCTGAAGGAGGAAGCGGCTCGTCAGGGTGCGGGAGTGATTGTGACGTCCATCGGCAAGCACCTGCCGCTGGAGTATGACAGGGTGCTGAGTTTGTAAGGGATTAAAACGAAGACGGATATGATCTGGAAATTATTGAGGCAGCACATCAGTGTGGCGCAGTTGGCGGGATTCTTCCTTGCCAACCTGTGCGGTATGGTGATTGTGCTGTTGGGCATACAGTTTTACAAGGACGTGTTGCCGGTGTTTACGCAGGGCGACAGTTTCATGAAGAAGGACTACGTGATTGTGAGCAAGCAGGTGAGCACGCTGGGCAGCCTGGTGGGCAAGGGAGGTACGTTCTCGCGTGCCGACATAGCCGACATGGAGTCGCAGCCGTTTGCCAAGCGGACGGGAGCGTTCACTCCGGCACAGTTTCAGGTGTCGGCCGGCATGGGCATGGCGGGCATGCAGCTCTCTACGGCGATGTTCTTTGAGTCGGTGCCCGACGAGTTTGTAGACGTGCGGCTGGAGGGCTGGACGTATCGCGAGGGACAGACGGAAATCCCTATCATCATCCCGCGCAACTACCTGAACCTTTATAACTTCGGCTTTGCACAGAGTCGCAACCTGCCGCAGCTCTCGGAGGGCGTGATGGGGATGATGACGCTGGACGTGCGGCTGAGCGGACGGGGACGGACGGAGCGCATGAAGGGACGTATCGTGGGTTTCTCCAACCGGCTGAACACGATTCTGGTGCCGCAGGCGTTCATGGAATGGGCCAACGCCACATTGGGTGATGGCGGGCAGACGGCTCCCTCACGACTGATTGTGGAGGTGGACAATCCGGCGAACGACCGCATCGCGAAGTATTTCAAGCAGAAAGGCTATGAGACGGAAGGCGACAAGCTGGATGCGGGAAAGACGACGTGGTTCCTGAAGATGGTGGTAGGCATCGTGCTCACGGTGGGACTGATTATCAGTGTGCTGTCGTTCTACCTGCTGATGCTGAGCATCTACCTGCTGTTACAGAAGAACACGAAGAAGCTGGAGAACCTGCTGATGATTGGGGTCAGTCCGGCGGCGGTGGCGCGTCCGTATCAGGTACTCACGGTAGGGCTGAACGCAGCGGTGGCGGCCATGGGTGTGCTGCTGGTGTGGATGGCGCGTGATGCGTATCTGGACATGCTGCGGCGGATGGTGCCCGACTTGCAGGAAGGCAGTCTGCTGCCGGCGCTGCTGACGGCCGGGGGACTTTTCCTGCTGGTATCGGTGCTGAATGTGCTGGCCGTACGGCGGAAGGTGGAATCGATCTGGAGAAAGAAATAGTATAAGCATTATATATTATCTGTAAAACCAAATGAAAATGAAGAAACTAAAGAACGTATGGCTCTTTTTGAGCTTTATCCTGATGGTGGCCGGAATGGCAAGCTGTAGCACGGATGACGACCCTACAGGGGTGGAAGTATCGAAGGAAGACATTATCGGAAATTGGCAGGTGACGGCGAATGACTGGACTAACTCGGAGGAAGAGTCGAACCGGAATGACCATGTGGGACAGACGCTCTCGGTGAAGAATGACGGTACGGCTTCGTTCCGTGGCGAGTCGTTCAGCTGGACGCTGAGCAAGGGAGTGCTGACGCTGTCGGACAACCGTGGCCGCAACATACGGGTAGTAATTCTGTCGTATACGGAGGAGGAGATTCAAGCTTCGTACGATTGTACCTTTGAGTCGGAGATGTATACCGAGGAAGGCAACTACACCTTCAAGCGCGTGTAACGAGACATATTAATATAAAGAAGAGCCACAGTAATGTGGCTTTTTTTGTAAGACATAAAGACGAATGTTTTTAGACATAAGAACATAAAGACAAAAGAATTTTTAACTGTGTAATATTATGGATATGAAAACAGAAGACCTTATTAAGGTAATTATTCAATGCGCATACAATGTAAGAACACATCTGGCAGCCGGTTTTTTTAGAGTCGGTGTATCAAAAGGCATTGTTGATAGAGTTAAGGGAAAAAGGTATTCATGCGGATTCTGAAACCCCTATAAATGTATATTATAAAGATGAGATTGTAGGGGAGTTTAGAGCAGATATTATTGTAGAGGGAGAGATAATTATCGAACTAAAAGCGGTGCAACATCTTCTTTCCATACACGAAACTCAGCTGGTTAATTATTTGACGGCAACTCATAAAGACCATGGATTACTCATTAATTTTGGTGGTGACCGTATAGAAATAAAAAGGAAGTACAGAGAGTATAAACGCTCATAATTTTTTATGACGTAAGCATAGAAAGATATTTCTTGAATGTTTTTGGACATAAGAACATAAAGTACATAAGTTTATATTTACACAGAAAATCTGTTCTTATGTTCTTCTGTCTAAAATAAAAAAGATACACCCATATAGCACGTCATGTTCTTTGTCTAAAATAGTATGTGTGACCGCACACACGTACAATATCTTGTAAATATTTGTTTAGATATTTCGTCTCTGTGTAAACAAGTGTAAAACCATTTGTCCGATATCTCTTGATTTATGTCTATTATTAGGGGAATCAGTCTAAAAAATGTTACATGGAGTTACATATATGAGAGTTTATTCAGTAAATTTGCGTTACAGAAATGGTCAAACTTTAAACAAATACCCGGGACGTTTGTTTAAGAGGTAAGAACCATGGATGATTCATTCTTTTTAAATTAAAATAATTGCTTATGTCAAAAATCGTTGGACACATTTCGCAGGTAATCGGTCCGGTGGTCGATGTGTACTTCAAGTTTGAAGAAGGACAAGACGTGGAACACGCCTTGCCGAAAATCCACGATGCCATGACGATTGCCCGTAACGACGGGCGTACGCTGGTGATTGAAGTGCAGCAGCATATCGGTGAAGACACGGTACGCTGCGTGGCCATGGACAGTACGGACGGGTTGAAGCGCGGAATGGAAGTCGTTCCTACGGGGCATCCGATTTCGATGCCTATCGGAAACCAGATCAAGGGCCGTGTGATGAATGTGGTAGGTGATACCATTGACGGTATGAAAGAACTGGACAAGACGGACGGATTTCCTATTCACCGTGAACCTCCGAAATTCGAAGACCTGGCCACTACCCAGGAAGTATTGTTTACCGGTATCAAGGTCATCGACCTGCTGGAACCTTACCTGAAGGGTGGTAAAATCGGTCTGTTTGGTGGGGCGGGTGTTGGAAAAACCGTGCTCATCAAAGAGTTAATCAATAACATTGCCAAGAAACACAATGGTTTCTCCGTGTTTGCAGGAGTGGGTGAGCGTACCCGTGAAGGTAACGACCTGCTGAGAGAAATGATTGAATCAGGCGTAATCCGCTACGGTGACGAATTCCTCAAGAGCATGGAGGAAGGAAACTGGGACCTTTCGAAGGTGGATTACAACGAAGTGGAAAAATCGCAGGTAGCCATGGTGTTCGGACAGATGAACGAGCCTCCCGGTGCCCGTCAGTCAGTAGCCTTGTCGGGTCTGACACTGGCCGAATCGTTCCGTGACCGCCAGACGGGCGACAACGGTCCGCGCGATATCCTGTTCTTTATCGACAACATCTTCCGTTTTACGCAGGCAGGTTCTGAGGTTTCAGCCTTGCTGGGACGTATGCCTTCGGCAGTAGGTTACCAGCCGACACTGGCTACGGAAATGGGACAGATGCAGGAACGTATCACTTCTACGAAGAACGGCTCCATTACTTCCGTGCAGGCGGTGTACGTGCCGGCCGATGACTTGACCGACCCTGCTCCGGCTACTACCTTTACCCACCTGGATGCCACTACGGTGTTGAGCCGTAAGATTACCGAGCTGGGTATCTATCCGGCTGTAGACCCGCTGGACTCTACGTCGCGTATCCTCGACCCGCTGATTGTGGGCAAGGAGCACTACGAAACCGCTCAGCGCGTGAAACAGATTCTGCAGCGCAACAAGGAGCTTCAGGATATTATCTCTATCTTAGGTATGGATGAACTTTCGGATGAAGACCGTCTGACGGTGAACCGTGCCCGCCGCGTGCAGCGATTCCTTTCGCAGCCGTTTGCCGTGGCCGAGCAGTTTACGGGCGTGCCGGGCGTGATGGTTTCCATAGAAGACACCATCAAGGGATTCAAGATGATTCTGGACGGCGAGGTAGACTATCTGCCTGAACAGGCTTTCCTGAACGTGGGTACCATTGAGGATGCCATCGAGAAGGGTAAGAAGCTGATGGAAGCGGCTAAGAGTTAATAAGTAAAAGTTAAAAGTTAAAAGCTGATAGCTTAATATGAAAGAACTTCATCTGGTTATCGTTTCACCCGAAAAGCTGGTTTACGAAGGTAAAGTGAGCCAGGCTACCTTTCCGGGAAGCGCAGGAAAATTTCAGGTCATGGCCGACCATGCCCCGATTATTTCCACGCTCTCGGCCGGGGAAGTGAAATACGTGGCCGGACAGGAAACGCAATCCCTGCAAATCAAGGGGGGATTCGTGGAAGTCAAGGAGAATCAGATTTCAGTCTGTGTGGAACTCTGAGAGGAGCGAAGCAGGCGATGAACCGAATATGTTTTTGGCGGCTTTTCGGATGAAAAACCGCACGATACTATGTTTTTGTTGACCGTTAAGAAGAAATTTATAAAAGAACTGACCGTGATTGGAATCGTGCTGACGACGCTCGTCGCCGTGGTATATCATCTGTTCATTCCCGACAGGTATTTCCTGTGGTTTCCGGCCATTCCGATATTCTTCTATCTTTTCGGCCTGTTTTACATAGAAATGTTCGCGTTCAACTATCGCGTGGGGCTGGAACGGATTGCGATGACGTATCTGGTGTGCAAGGTGCTGAAATTCATTGTCAGTGCCATGCTGCTGATGTTCTACGGATTTGTGATAGGACATGAAGTGCTGGCGTTCATGCTGACCTTCATCTTCTTCTACTTTGCGTTTCTGATATTCGAAACCCGTTTTTTCCTTCTTTTTGAAGCGAAACTCAAACTAAGAAAAAAAGCTAATGATGAAAAAAATACGGTACATAATCATCACGCTGTTACTGCTGATGGCGGTTCCGGCTGCGCTGACGAAGGCACAGGCCGCTGAGGGTGACATCGACGTGAACGAACTGGTGTTCGGACACATTGGCGATGCCTACCAGTGGCACATTGCGAAGTTCGGCGATACGGAGGTAAGCATTCCGCTGCCGGTGATCGTGAAAAGCAGTACGGGCTGGCATGTGTTCTCGTCTGCCCGGCTGGAGGAAGGTCCTTACGAGGGGCTGTACGTGGCCGAGGGTGGTGCCTACGACGGCAAAATCGTGGAACGCAATGCGGCCGGCGAGGAGGTGCGTCCGCTGGACATCTCCATCACGAAGAATGTGCTGGGCTTGTTTATCAACAGTGCGGTGCTGCTGGTCATCATGATGAGCTGCGTGCGCTGGTACAAGAAACATCCGCTGGAAGACGGGGCACCCAAGGGGGGCGTCGGCATGATTGAGGCCACGGTGCTTTCTATCTACAACGACGTGATTAAGGGCTGCATCGGCGAGAATTACCGCCGCTACGCGCCTTATCTGCTTACGGCGTTCTTCTTCGTGCTGGTGAACAACCTGATGGGGCTGATTCCTATCTTCCCCGGAGGTGCGAACGTGACGGGTAACATCGCCATTACGCTGGTGCTGGCTTTGTGTACGTTCGTGCTGACCAACGTGTATGGTACGAAGGCTTACTGGAAGGAAATCTTCTGGCCCGACGTGCCTACGTGGTTGAAGGCGCCGATTCCGATGATGCCGCTGATTGAATTCTTCGGTATCTTTACCAAACCGTTTGCACTGATGATCCGTTTGTTTGCCAACATCATGGCAGGACATGCGGCCGTGCTCAGTCTGGTGGCCATTATCTTCATCACGGTGAAGTCGGGTCCGGTTATCAACGGCTCGATGACGGTGGTGTCGGTGGCATTCAGCATTTTCATGAATGCGCTGGAAATTCTGGTGGCATTCATCCAGGCATACGTCTTCACGATGCTGTCGGCCGTGTTTATCGGTCTGTCGCAGGTGAAGGAACATGCCGAAAAATAATTGATTCAAAGAAAATTAAAGTATAACCTTTTAAAACAAGAAAATTATGTTATTGTCAGTTTTATTGCAGGCAGCTGCAGGTGTAGGTATTAGTAAGTTGGGCGCCGCTATCGGTGCAGGTATTGCAGTTTTGGGTGCCGGTATCGGTATCGGTAAAATTGGTAGCTCGGCCATGGAAGGTATCGCACGCCAGCCGGAAGCTTCAGGCGACTTGCGTATGAACATGATTATCGCTGCCGCTCTGGTAGAAGGTGTGGCACTGATTGCCATCGTGGTTTGTTTGTTGACTTTGTTCTTGTAAAAAATAAAACAATAAGTTATGGGATTATTAACTCCGGATCCGGGGCTGCTGTTCTGGATGGTCATCACCTTCGGAGTCGTGTTCTTCATCTTGGCGAAATACGGCTTCCCGGTGATTCTGAAGACGGTGGAGGACCGGAAAGCATACATTGACAATTCGCTCAAGGCGGCGCGTGAGGCCAACGAACAGCTGGCCAACGTGAAGGTGGAGGGTGAGAAAATCCTGGCACAGGCACGCGAAGAACAGCACCGCATTCTGAGTGAGGCTGCTGCTACGCGCGACCGCATCATCAAGGACGCTCAGGAGAAGGCCTTCGCCGAAGGCAACCGCCTGATGGAGGAGATGAAGAAGCAGATTGAAACGGAAAAGGAAAGTGCCATCCGTGACATCCGCCGCCAGGTAGCCGTGTTGTCAGTGGGCATTGCAGAGAAGATTATGCGCAACAAGCTGGCCGATGAAAAGGAACAGGCTGCGCTGATTGACCGTCTGCTGGATGAAATGATTGAAACTTCTAAAAAATAACGTGTCATGAATACAGGAGTCGTTTCAAGACGTTTCGCGAAGGCACTGCTGGCATACGCGAAGGGTGAAGGGCTGGAAGACAAGGTGTACAAGGAGGTGAAGACACTGGCTGCACACTTTGCCGAAGTGCCCGGCCTGCGGCGTGCCGTGGAAAATCCGGTGCTGGAGAGAAGCAAGAAGCTGGAGCTGCTTTGCGAGGCTTCGGGTGGAAAGGACGTAAGCCAGGTGATGACGCGTTTTCTCAGCCTGGTGCTGGAAGACAGAAGGGAGAAGTTCTTGCAGTTCATGATGTGGTCGTACATCGACCTGTATCAGGAAGACAAGCACATCCTCATCGGAAAGCTTACCACTGCCGTCAGTTCGCCCAAGCTCGTGGCACACTTGCAGAAACTGGCTTCCGAGAAGACGCACGGTGAGGTAATCCTGGAAGAGAAGGTGGACAAAAGCCTGATCGGAGGATACATCATCGAACTGGGTGGCTTCCGCCTGGACTCCAGTGTGGCGAACCAGTTGAAGCGCGTGAAACAGCAGTTTATCGCGAAAAACAGGAGAATAGTGTAAACAATGAATAATGAAGAATGAATAATGAAGAATGAAGAATGAAAAACGATTCCTATTATTCACTGTTCATTTTTAATTGTTCATTATTAATTATTAATTAAAAAGAATTATGCCAGAAAATACAATAAAACCCAGCGAAGTTTCAGAGGTGTTGCTCCAACAGTTGAAGGGGATTGACAACTCGCTGAAATTCGACGAAGTGGGTACCGTGCTTCAGGTGAGCGACGGTGTGGCCCGTATTTACGGTTTGCGTAATGCGGAAGCCAACGAGTTGCTGCAGTTTGAAAACGGTATCATGGGAACGGTGATGAATCTGGAGGAGGACAACGTGGGAGCGGTGCTCCTGGGTCCGACCGACCAGATTAAGGAGGGGATGATTGTGAAGCGTACCAAGCACATTGCTTCCATCAACGTGGGAGAATCGATGCTGGGACGTGTAATCGACCCTCTGGGTGTGCCCTTGGACGGGCGCGGCGAAATTGGCGGAGAGCTGTGCGAGATGCCGCTGGAGCGTAAGGCACCGGGGGTTATCTTCCGTCAGCCGGTAACGGAACCGCTGCAGACGGGACTGAAGGCTATCGATGCCATGATTCCTATCGGCCGCGGACAGCGTGAGTTGATTATCGGCGACCGTCAGACAGGTAAGACGGCCATCGCCATCGATACCATCATCAACCAGCGTGCCAACTACGAGGCAGGAAATCCGGTGTACTGTATCTACGTGGCCATCGGTCAGAAAGGTTCTACCGTGGCCAGCATCGTGAATGCACTGCGTGAGAAGGGGGCGATGGACTATACCATCGTGGTGGCTGCTACGGCTTCCGACCCGGCTGCCATGCAGTATTTCGCTCCGTTTGCCGGAGCTGCCATCGGCGAGTACTTCCGTGATACCGGCCGTCATGCACTGGTGGTGTACGATGACTTGTCAAAACAGGCTGTGGCCTACCGTGAAGTATCACTGATTCTGCGTCGTCCGTCAGGACGTGAGGCTTATCCGGGTGATATCTTCTACCTGCACTCTCGTCTGCTGGAACGTGCGGCGAAGATTATCAACCAGCAGGAAGTGGCCGAACAGATGAACGACCTGCCAGCCAGCCTGAAGGGTAAGGTAAAGGCCGGAGGTTCACTGACCGCCCTGCCGATTATCGAAACACAGGCCGGCGACGTGTCTGCCTACATTCCGACCAACGTGATTTCCATTACCGACGGTCAGATCTTCCTGGAAACCGACTTGTTCAACCAGGGCTTCCGTCCGGCTATCAACGTGGGTATCTCTGTATCGCGTGTAGGTGGTAGCGCCCAGATAAAGAGTATGAAGAAAGTGGCCGGTACGCTGAAGATTGACCAGGCACAGTATCGTGAACTGGAGGCCTTCTCGAAGTTCAGCAGCGACATGGACTCTGTGACTGCCATGGCCATCGACCGTGGACGTAAGAACAACCAGCTGCTGATTCAGCCGCAGTACTCACCGATGCCGGTAGGCGAACAGGTGGCCATTCTGTACTGTGGTACGCACGGACTGATGCGCGACATTCCTATCTCGAAGGTACGTGCCTTCCAGGATTCGTTCCTCACCAGCTTGCGTGCCAACCATCAGGCCGATGTGATTGACGTACTGGCTTCCGGAAAGATTTCCGACGAAATTACCGCAACTATTGAGAAACTGGCTGCCGAAGTGGCCGGACAATTTAAAGCATAAATCCCATGGCATCACTGAAAGAAGTTAAAGGAAGAATCAACTCAATCCACGGCACGCTGAAGATTACTTCGGCGATGAAGATGGTGGCGTCTTCCAAGCTGCACAAGGCGCAGGAGGCCATTGAAAATATGCTTCCCTACGAACGCCGGTTGCACCGTATGCTCAGTAATTTCCTGGGCGCGGAGCTGAGCGTGGAATCGCCTTTTGCAGTGAAACGTGAAGTGAAGAAAGTGGCCGTGGTGGTGTTTGCTTCCAACAGCAGTCTGTGCGGCGGATTCAATGCCAATGTAATCCGTCACCTGAACGAGGTGGTGGCAGAGTATGAGCCGAAGGTGGGCCGTGAGAACATCCTGATTTATCCGGTGGGCCGTAAGGTGGCCGATGCGGTGAAGAAGATGGAAGGACTGACGGCGGCCGGCGATTATCAGCACATGAGCGGAAAACCGAACTATCAGGAGGCGGCCGACCTGGCTGCCGAGCTGATGACGCGGTTTGCCAGCGGTGAGATTCAGCAGGTGGAGCTGCTCTACAACCACTTCAAGTCGACCTCTACGCAGGTATTGACGCGGGAGACTTATCTGCCGCTCGACCTGAGTGCCGGTCATGCGGACGAGAAGGGAGAGGAGCAGGAAGCCATGCAGGCCGATTATCTCATCGAACCGTCGCCGGAACAGGTGATGGAGGAGTTGCTGCCCAAGGTACTCCGCATGAAGATGTACACCGTGCTGCTTGACTCCACGGCTTCGGAACATGCCGCGCGCACCATGGCTATGCAGATTGCCACGGACAATGCAAACGACCTGATTCAGGAACTGACCTTGATTTACAACAAGAGCCGCCAGCAGGCGATTACCAACGAGTTGCTGGACATCGTGGGCGGCAGCATGAGCTGACCCCACGGGCGGAACTCTTGTGTTCATTGCATAAAAAAACGTATCGCTGTCTCACGGCAGGATACGTTTTTTTTTGAACGAATAAACTAAAAAATTAATTATCTTAAAAAAGAAAACATGAAATTCTTTGGTGATTTATTTCTATAACAAACTGATTTCGTGTTTTGTTCGCTTTATCTGGCGGTTTTTCTTTACTGATTTTTTAATAACTGTAAAAGCATACAGCCGCACCGTCGAGCAGGCATTCCATTCGTCCTTCTCCCAGGCGGATATTGTCCATGTAGGAGTAGTCACCTCCGCCGTAGTTCAAACGGATGCTGGTGTAGAAAGCGTCGTACCAGTCCCACGTAAAGGTGTAGGTATATTCCTCCCAACGTCCGCGGGCATCCTGAATGCGGATAAAGTCTTCACCCGTTCCGTTGGTGTAGAAGCGCAGCACCTGAAAGTGGTGCAGTCCGTAGTCGTCGTACCAGTCGTCCTGCCAGTCGTAGCTGCAGAGATACGCTGTGCGTTCACGATATTCCAGGGTGTTGTTCCCTAATTCCATTTCCACGTTACACGACGGGAAGGCGAGTGTCAGTGCGACCAGCATCGCCATATACATGAATTTTTTTACCCTTGTTCTCATAACTCTTTGTGTGTTTGTTTTCCTCTATGTGACAAAGGTATCCGGAAAAAATCATACAAACGAATGATTTTTCCTATTCTTGTGGGGGAATTTCCCTATCGAGGGTAGGGAAATGCATCGGCCTGCGGGGTGGCAGATGGTGTATCGCCTTTGTGGCTGGACGGGAATGCCGGTGCATTTAATGCAAAACGTCCTTGCGTTCGGATTGAAACACAAGGACGTTGTATGGAAAATTTCTTTACGTTATGAATGAAACGCAAGGACGTTTTTTCAGGATTTCTGGAGAAGTACCGTCAGTGCATCGCGCCAGTCTTCACCGTTATGCGGGCAGTAGGTCTGGAAACCCAGCTGGCGGGCTGCCTGTACGTTGCCGGCCCCGTCGTCAATGAAGAGCGATTCTGACGGAAGAATGTCGGCATCGGCTATCAGGAAGTCGAAAATCTGCCGGTCGGGCTTGGTCACTCCAATCTGGTAGGAGAGGTACAGCTTGTCAAAATAGTCGCTGAGCGGTTTCCCCTTTGACGAGAAAGCCGGACTGCAGGCCCAGTCCATCACGTAGGGATTGGTGTTGCTCAGCACGAAGAGCTTGTAGCGCTTGCGCAGCTCCTTCAGGCAGTCGAGCAGACGCTCGTCCAGTCCGGTGAAGTAGCCCAGCCATGCCTGGCGTGTCTCCTCCCAGCTGGGTGTGCGTCCGCCGCACAACTGTCCCAGCTTCACCTGGAACTCATCGGGCGTAATTTTTCCTTCTTCCAGTTCCTGGAAAATCCCCGTCTGGTGATATTTGTCCAGGCGCTGGTCGGCATCAGCCACTCCTAACTGGCGGAACGCTTCCACCGCCTGTTCGCGGCTGATAGGGGCGATGACCCCTCCGAAATCAAAAATCAGGTTTTTTATCATATATTGTTTTTATTTTCTCAGCATCAGGTTCTTGAACGGGGCAGGATAGGGAGTCTCAAATTCCATCCGTTCGCCCGTAAGCGGGTGGTAGAAGCACAGCTTGAAGGCGTGGAGTGCCAGACGTCCGAGCGGGTCGGTTTCGCAGCCGTAACGTGCATCGCCCACCACCGGATGACCGAGCGACTGCATGTGCACGCGAATCTGGTTCTTGCGTCCCGTTTCCAGTTGCAGCTCCATGAGCGAATAGCCGTTGGCCCGCTTGATGGTGCGGTAGTGCGTGATGGAGAGCTTGCCTCCGTCGTCTACCGGCGAGGAGCTGACGTACAGCTTGCGGTCGGTGAGCCAGGAGCGTACGGTGCCCTGGTCTTTCTCCATGTCGCCCATGACGATGGACACGTAGCGGCGGTCGTACACGATGTCGTGCCAGTTGTCGCGGAGCGTGTGCTGCGTCTTCTCATCCTTGGCATACATCATGATGCCCGAGGTTTCGCGGTCCAGACGGTGCACCACGAAGATGCGGTTGTTGCGGTGCGTGCGCTTCACGTACTCATTCAGAATGTGCTGTGCGGTGCGTTCCTTCTGGTGGTCGGTAGCCACGGACAGCAGTCCTTCCTTCTTCTCCACCACGATGAGATAGGCATCCTCGTAGAGAATCTTCAGCATGGGGTGGCGGAACTCGTGCTTGTTCTTTTCACGGCTCACCTGCACCTTCATGCCCGGCTTCAGGGGAAAGTTGTACTGCGTCTGGATGTTGTTGTCCACCAGCACCACGCGGTTGGCCAGCAAGGCTTTTACGCGCGTGCGGCTGATGCCGTCCATCTTCTTCATAAGGAACTCCATCAGTTCCGCCGGTTCATTGACCGGATAGATTGTATATTTGGCTGCGGCACGCGGGATAGGGCGTCGGCCGTTGTTGCCAGAGTTGTTTCTTGCCACTTTGTTGCGTCAGTTAAAAGTTAGAAGATAGGGGAGAGTGTTTAGCGTCTTTCCAGTTGCACGACATTTTCCACGTGATGCGTGTGAGGGAACATGTCGACAGGCTGTACGGCAGTCACCTTGTACTTGCCGTCGAGCAGCTGGAGGTCGCGTGCCTGTGTGGCCGGGTTGCAGCTCACGTAGACGATGCGTTTCGGCTCGGCAGCCAGAATCACGTCGATTACGTCATTGTGCATACCAGCGCGGGGAGGGTCGGTGATGATGACATCCGGACGTCCGTGCTCCGCAATGAAGTCGTTGGTAAGGATGTCCTTCATGTCGCCCGCATAGAACAGCGTGTTGTCGATACCGTTCAGGGCCGAGTTCACCTTGGCATCCTCGATGGCTTCGGGCACATATTCGATGCCCACCACCTTGCGTGCCTTGCGTGCCACGAAGTTGGCGATGGTACCCGTACCCGTGTAGAGGTCGTACACCAGCTCGTTGCCCGTAAGTCCGGCAAACTCGCGTGCCACCTTATATAAATTATAGGCCTGTTCAGAGTTCGTCTGATAGAACGATTTCGGTCCCACCTTGAAGCGCAGTCCCTCCATCTCCTCGAAGATGTGGTCGTTACCCTTGAATACCTCCACGTCGAGGTCGCCGATGGTATCGTTGCACTTGTTGTTGATGACATACATCAGCGAAGTAATCTGCGGGAAGCTGTCGGCCATGAACTGCAGAATCTCTTCCATCTTGCGGCGGCCTTCGTCGTCGGTCACCTTGCACTGCAGCACCACCATCAGTTCGCCCGTAGACGAGGTACGGATCATGATGTTACGAAGAAGTCCTTCCTGCGTGCGCAAGTCGAAGAAGGGGAAGTTGTGCGCATAGGCATAGTCGCGTACGGCATTGCGGATCTGGTTGGAAATGTCGTCCTGCAACCAGCACTTGTCGATGGCCAGCACCTTGTCGAACGCCCCCGGAATATGGAATCCCACGGCATTCATCTGGTCGTACTTCACGTCCTGCTTCACCTCCTCTTCCGTAAGCCAGCGCTTGTTGGAGAATGTAAACTCCAGCTTGTTACGGTAAAAGCGGGTCTTTTCCGAGCCTAAGATAGGACGGAATTCCGGCAGTTCCACCTTCCCGATGCGGGTGAGGTTGTCGAACACTTGTTTCTGCTTGTACTTGAGCTGTTCCTCGTAAGAAAGACATTGCCATTTGCATCCTCCGCACACTCCGAAGTGACTGCAGAACGGCTCCGTGCGCAGGGGTGATTTCTCATGGAACTTTACCGCCACCGCTTCGGCGTAATGGTTCTTCTTGCGCTTCACCTGTAAATCGACTACGTCGCCCGGCACTACATACGGGACAAATATTACCAACTCGTTCACTTTAGCCACGGCTTTTCCTTCTGCGGCTACGTCTGTTATCGTTACCTTCTCCAGTAAAGGCAGTTCTTTTTTCTTTCTTGCCACGTTCTTTTCAATAAAACCAATTTGGGAGCAAATTTATACATTTTTCCTGACATTCTTCCATGTTTTTCGAAGAAGTTCATTTTGCAAACTCAATGTTGCAAAATATGTCGAAAAATATCTTCACAAAATTTGGGATTCAATAAAATATATATAGATTTGCCAGCGGTTGACCAACGAAAAACATTATTGAACCTTATCAAATATAAGAAAACATGGAAAAGAAAAGAGTCTATACTTTTGGAAACGGACAAGCTGAAGGAAAAGCTGACATGAGAAATCTTCTGGGTGGCAAGGGCGCAAACCTGGCCGAGATGAACCTGATCGGGGTGCCTGTACCTCCCGGATTCACCATAACAACCGAAGTCTGCAACGAATATTTTGAAAAAGGAAAAGAAGCAGTGGTTGCGCTGCTGAAAGACGACGTGGAAAAATCCATCAAGGGAGTAGAAGCCCTGATGAAGTCGAAGTTCGGCGATGTGGAAAATCCGTTGCTCGTTTCCGTACGTTCGGGTGCCAGAGCGTCCATGCCGGGGATGATGGACACCATTCTGAACCTGGGTCTGAACGATGAAGTAGTAGAAGGACTGGCTCGCAAGACTAACAACCCTCGCTTTGCGTGGGACTCTTACCGCCGCTTCGTACAGATGTACGGCGACGTGGTGCTGGGCATGAAACCCGTGAACAAGGAAGACATCGACCCGTTTGAAGCCATCATTGAAGAAGTGAAGAAAGCCAAGGGCGTACGTCTGGACAACGAACTCGACGTGGACGACCTGAAGACACTGGTAGTCCGTTTTAAGGAAGCCGTGAAGAAACAGACCGGACAGGAATTCCCGTCATGTGCCTACGAACAGTTGTGGGGTGCCATCTGTGCCGTATTCGATTCATGGATGAACGAACGCGCCATCCTTTACCGTAAGATGGAAGGTATTCCGGCAGAGTGGGGAACAGCCGTAAACGTACAGGCCATGGTATTCGGTAACATGGGTGAGACTTCGGCTACGGGTGTATGCTTCTCACGTGACGCCGCTACTGGTGAAGACCTGTTCAACGGTGAATACCTGATTAATGCGCAGGGTGAAGACGTAGTAGCCGGTATACGTACTCCGCAGCAGATTACCAAGATCGGTTCTCAGCGCTGGGCCGAACTGCAGGGTATCTCCGAAGCGGAACGTGTGGCCAAATATCCTTCTATGGAAGAAGCCATGCCGGAAATCTACAAGGAACTCGATGAACTCCAGACTAAACTGGAAAATCACTACCACGATATGCAGGACATGGAATTTACCGTGCAGGAAGGCAAACTCTGGTTCCTCCAGACCCGTAACGGTAAGCGTACAGGTGCCGCTATGGTGCGCATCGCCATGGAAATGCTGCATCAGGGCATGATTGACGAAAAGACCGCTTTGATGCGCTGCGAACCTAATAAGCTGGACGAGCTGTTGCATCCGGTATTCGACAAGGAAGAACTGGGACGTGCCCGCGTGCTGACACGTGGTTTGCCGGCTTCTCCGGGTGCTGCCTGCGGACGTATCGTCTTCTTCGCCGAAGATGCTGCTGAATGGCATACCAACGGCCATCGCGTGGTACTGGTTCGTATTGAAACTTCTCCGGAAGACCTGGCTGGTATGCAGGCTGCCGAAGGTATCCTGACCGCCCGTGGAGGTATGACCTCGCACGCAGCCGTAGTAGCCCGCGGAATGGGTAAGTGCTGTGTATCAGGTGCCGGAGCCATCAACGTAGACTACAAGACCCGTACGGTAGAAATTGACGGAGTTGTACTGAAAGAAGGTGACTACATCTCCATCAACGGAACTAACGGATATGTATATGCCGGAGAAATTCCGACTCAGCCGGCCAAACTGTCGGGTAACTTTGCCGAACTGATGGAACTCTGCGACAAATATGCTCGTCTGAAAGTCCGTACCAATGCAGACACGCCGCGCAACGCACAGGATGCCCGTGGCTTCGGTGCTGTAGGTATCGGTCTGTGCCGTACGGAACACATGTTCTTTGACGACGAAAAGATTGTGGCTATGCGTGAAATGATTCTGGCCAAGGACGTAGAAGGCCGCAAGAAAGCCCTCGACAAACTGTTGCCTTACCAGAAAGCCGACTTCAAGGAAATCTTCAAGACCATGGACGGACTGCCTGTCAACGTACGTCTGCTCGACCCGCCGTTGCATGAATTCGTTCCGCACGATTTGAAAGGTCAGGAAGAAATGGCACAGGCCATGGGTGTAACCGTAGATTATATCCGCCAGCGCGTGGAAAGTCTGTGTGAACACAACCCGATGCTGGGTCACCGTGGTTGCCGTCTGGGAAATACGTATCCGGAAATCACTGAAATGCAGACTCGTGCTATCCTGGGTGCTGCCTGCGAACTGAAGAAGGAAGGTTACGACCCGCATCCTGAAATCATGGTGCCGCTGATTGGTATTCTGTATGAATTCGAAGCACAGGAAAAGGTGATCCGTGAAACTGCTGCCAAACTGTTCAAGGAAGAAGGCGTGGAAATTCCGTTCAAGGTGGGAACGATGATTGAAGTGCCGCGTGCTGCCCTGACTGCCGACCGCATCGCTTCACATGCCGAATACTTCTCATTCGGTACAAACGACCTGACTCAGATGACCTTCGGTTACTCTCGCGATGATATCGCTTCCTTCTTGCCGGTTTACCTGGAAAAGAAGATCCTGAAGGTAGACCCGTTCCAGGTACTCGACCAGAACGGTGTGGGCCAGCTTATCGAAATGGCGGTAGCCAAAGGCCGTTCCGTACGTCCGGCACTGAAATGCGGTATCTGCGGTGAACACGGTGGTGAACCGATGTCCGTGAAGTTCTGCCACAAGGTAGGTCTGGATTACGTGAGCTGCTCACCGTTCCGCGTGCCTATCGCAAGACTGGCTGCGGCGCAGGCTGTGATTGAAGAAAGCTTGTAACTATTTTATTAAATTCATAAAAAAGCTCCGGGGATAATTTGTAGAAAATCTCCGGAGCTTTTTTGTAAATATATTTTATAGATTGACATGTTATTTTATGTAAAAATGTCTATATTTGTGCGGATAAATTGTTTATATATTAAAATACACAAGATATGATGATGAAAAGATTTTGTTTGTTTGCTGCATGTGCATGCTTGTTGGTTGACATGAGTTATGCGCAAAGAAAAGTAGAAGTGGTGGAGACACCACAGAATTCGCAAGCAGCTACTAGTGAAAAAGTAATTAAGCGTAAAGTAGCTATCGGACGTTTCTCGAATGAAACGCAATATGCGAAGGGAATATTTTATGATAAAGAAAATGATCCGATGGGCAAACAAGCATTGGATATTCTTTCAGCCAAGCTGGCTGCTTCTGGAAAATTCCTCTTGCTGGAACGAAGTGACTTGTCTACTTTGCTTGAAGAAGCACAGAAAGGCGAGAATGGCTTGTCCACGATTGGTGCCGATTATATGATTATTGGCTCTATCACAGAGTTCGGCCGGAAGAATACCGGGAAATCGGGCGTTTTTACAACCACAAAAACACAGACCGTGGAGGCAGCTGTAGCTATTCGTCTGGTAGATGTATCTACAGGCTTGATAATTTATTCAGATGAAGCGAAAGGTTCGGCTGATTTGACTACTAAAACTACTATGGGTGTCGGTGGACGTGCCGACTTTGATGCCACTTTGAGTGATAAGGCCATTTCTGAGGCTATTGGCCAGTTAGTGGAGAATATTATTAATAAATGTACAGATAAACCTTGGAGAACTTACTTCCTTTCTTATGATGCCGATGCTGTGCTGATAGCAGGTGGAAAAAGCCAAGGCATAGCAGAAGGGGATGTGTTTAGTATCAAGTCGAAAGGGAAAAAAGTGAAAAACCCTCAGACTGGCTTGATGATTGAATTGCCAGGAAAGAAAGTTGGGACAGTAAAGGTGATTTCTACAGGAGGTGATACTCCCGAGACTGAGTATTCTTTTGTGGAAGTTTCCACTACTACTACAATTGATACTGCAAAATTAAGTGAATATTATATTGAAGAATCTAAGTAATTATGAAAGCAAGATTATGGATGATTATTGGGCTGGTGGCATTGTTGTGTGGATGCAAAGCCCATTATCCTGTGGCTCAGGAAAGTGGAAAGGAAGATATGGCTTATCTGCTTTTTACTAGTCCGGGTGAATATGCAGGAAAGGAAGTGACCGTTATGTTAGACGGTAAGAAACCTTTTGAAGCAAAGGTGGTAAAAGCTAAGAATGCTAATAGAAAGGGTACATCGTATGCGGTTTCTACCGGACGAAGAAAAATTAATGTGACCTATAATGGAAAAGTGATTTATAGTAAAGAAATATTTGTATCTACTCAAGAAACTAAAATAATTACACTGCCATGATAAAAAAAGTTTTATTTATAGGTGTTTGTATATTTGCTTTTGCTTCTTGTAGTACTGTGAAGCCATTGTATTCATGGTATAATTATGAGGATATTACTTATCAGTACAGCAAGAAGAGCACGGAAGAACTTCAGGTAAAAGTTCTGGAGCAATATCAAAAAATGATTGACAAGCAAAAAGGTGCTAGAGGGGTTGTTCCTCCTGGACTGTATGCAGAGTACGGATATATGCTATATCGTACTGGAAAGAAAGAGGAAGGATTGTCTTTTTTGAAGGAAGAGATAAAGGCCTATCCGGAATCAGAAACATATATTTCAAGAATCATTAAACAGCTCGAAAAATGAAGAATTATTTGATTGTTGCATTGGCAATTATACTATTGTCTTCGTGTGCAGAAAGTATTACACGTGGAAAACAGTATGCTAAGTTATATGAAGAAAAGCCTGTTTCTATCGTCGTGATGCCTCCTATCAACCAAACCAATGCGGTAGAGGCAAAAGATTTCTTTTATACAACGATGTATATGCCGCTTTGTGAAAAAGGCTATTATGTGTATTCACCTTATCTGACAATGGAGATGTTTCAAACGGAAAGTGCATATGACAGTGAAATGTTCTTGGAGAATGATATAAATATTTTCAAGAAAGTATTGGGAGCAGATGCGGCGATGTTTACTATTATCAAATCTTGGAGTCGGAAAACTGTGACAGGAAAGCTAACTGTTGGGGTAGAATATATTTTACGTTCTACTTCTACGGGAGAAACGCTTTATCATAGAGAAGGATTGATTAATGTAGACACAAGTGTGAATGCGGGTGGAGGATTATTAGGAACTGTAGTAAGTATGGCTGCCACGGCTTTAAATACTGCTATGACTGATAAGGTAGTGGCTGGAAGAAAATGCAATGCTTTTGTTTTAAGCGATATGCCTGTCGGGAAATACAGTCCGGATTATGGTAAAGACCAAAATCTTGAAGCAGGAAAAAGTTATATTAAAGCAACTGTGAAGTAGACGGTAATTATGCGTGGAAAATAAAAAAGGGGTTGGATTTCGCAGAACAAGAAATCTAACCCCTTTTTTATTTAGTTTTTGTATAATTTTCTTATTTGGATGATATGTAGCTTCCCACCAAGAAAGTAACAAAAACTCTTCCACAAGGTTTTAAAATCTCTCATATAACACTTATCTTTGGCAAAAAAATAAAGAAACCTCAATGGATACAGAATATTTGAACCGTTTTGAAGAGAGATTGCAGCAGGAATTGCTGCGTTTGTGTACTGACTATCATGTGCTGGACGGCACCCTGCTGGCTACGGAGGACCTGGACAACCGCTGGCACGACCTGGCACCGGAGTATGTGGCCGATGCCGTGGAACAGATTCGTGATTATCCCGTGGTGTCGGTGGCATGGGCTGCCTATCTGGGCCTGGGAGTAGCTTTCTGCTGGGACGAAGACTGGGAGGCCAGTGCACAGGCTACTTATCAGTCGTACTACGGAGAGCAGGGCTTTGACGACATGGATGAACACATCGTGCGCGATTTACTCGGTTTGTCGCTCGACGGAGAAGAAGCTCGCCAGCTGGAGGATATCATTCGCCGCTGCGGACAGACTACCGTGGGATTGATTCGCCACGAACAGATAGAGCCGCAAAGCCCGCTGGCCTTCCATGTATTTGCCCGTGCCTGCCGTACGATGTTCCGCATCGGGGTAGCCATTGAACTTAAACGCCTGGGATATAAATTCGAGAAAGTAGAAATTGGTCGCGTACCAGGCGGGATGCTGTCATAAGAAATCCTCAGACAGGTTTTCTGTCACCTTAAAAACGCTTCGACGTTTGGATGCAAACGCCTTTACGTTTTCCTCAAAACGCACTTACGTTTCGGGTAAAACGCAAAGGCGTTTTGTCTTAAATGCACTTGCGTTTTGAGAGATAAATTTTACCCGATTCCCGGTCCGAATTTCCCTTCAAATTCCGCCACAATCTGCTGGAAATGCGTCGGCAGGTAGTGCATGGCCTGAGCATGCAGGGCAGGGGGGATGCCGTAGAATGCTTCGGCAATGCTGCCTGTGATGCAGGCCAGTGTGTCGCTGTCGCCACCTAGTGAGATGGCCGTACGCACACAGTCCTCAAAGTCCGTCCCGTCCAGAAAGGCGTGGATGGCCTGGGGCACAGTACCTTGGCAGGTGGCATCCCATTGATAGGTGTCACGAATGCCGTTGCAGGTGAAGTTCAGGTCGTAGCCGAATTTTGCTTCGACGGTATTTTTTATGTCCTCCTTGCTCTTCCCGTTCCGGGCCAGAAAGATGCAGAGTGCCGTAGCCTGGGCACCCTTGATTCCTTCGGGATGGTTGTGCGTGCAGGCTGCCGATGTGCGTGCAGCCTCCAGCGTCTCTTCCTCCGTGCGGAATGCCCATCCCACGGGACCTACGCGCATGGCCGAACCGTTGCCGCAGCTGCCGTAAGGACGGAGCTGTCCCGTTTGCTGTCCCTGTCGGAGCCATTCACGGAAACGTCCGCCGAAGCCTCCCAGCGGACAGGGGTAACGGGTGGCATAACGGAAATAATAGGTAGCACAGTCTCCACCGTGCAGCAGCCAGTCGGCCGTGGCGAGGGTCAGTATGCTGTCGTCGGTATATCCCTTCTGCGGAGTGAGGAAAGGAAACTCTTTTGTCTTGATGTTGCGAAACTCGTAGACGCTGCCTGCGATGTCGCCAAGGATGCTTCCAATCATATTTTTTAGTTTGTATAGAAACAAAGGTACGGAAATAAATGAATATGAATCGATAATAGCCGGCTTATTTCATATGATACAAAAAATCATTTATGGTGGAACCTTTTATTACAATCTTTACATATATAATTGGCATTAGAAATTTTCCCCAAAAATACAACTACAAGAAACGAAATAAACATAGACAATGCTATATAATCGGCAATAGTTGATCTGATACCCAAATCATTTGCCCAAACAAGATAAAGCCCCGGAATAAGAACAAGAAAGATGCACCATAATGCTATAGCAGTTCCGTATTTGTTACTTACGGCTATGGCTGACACATTGTAACTTCCACATTTAGGGCACCAGACATGAGACTCATTTCTACTATCAACAATAGGATTTATTATCTCAACAGCTTTTTCATAATCTTTCTCGAAAACATATATTGCAATACCTGTGATAGCACCATAAGCACCAGGATTTTGGTCTTGCCCTTCATCATGCTGGCGAGAAACAATGTTATTTTCAATAAGCAGATTTGTAATCTCGTTTGCATAAATAGTAGTATCACATTTTATAAGAAGTCTTTCCTTCATATTAGAATTTACTTTTATGCCAATATACTGATATTTATATAAAAAAGCAAGATTTATCTCTATAAGCACTATATTTGCGATACGGACTCGGACCTGAAACATAAAGTGATACTTTTATTTGCAGCTGTTATATTGATAGTTATTGCAACAATCATTAAAAATAACAAAGAGGTAATTGAAGAGGATTTGAAGAATCACTCTATTCTGCCATTGGACTATCACTATTTCTATTATGCCCACAGTGAAGGACCAAAATGGCTCGCAATAAAAGATGACATCAGTGTATTAGGGACAGCACACTATAAGAGCAAATACCCGGATGCAGGTGTAAAAGCGGTTGTAGTTTCTTATGCCATTGAAAAAAACTGACACAATGGTCAAGACTCCATTTCCACCTTCACTTCCTGAATGTTCCGAAGCTCATCACTGAAGTTTACTCCAATCTTGTAGACCGTACGGCTGTCCTTGGCAAAAGGTGCGGCATAGCCTTTCTCCCGAATCTGAGCCAAAGCTTCGTCTGCGCTGCCGTTCAACTTGAATTCCATGATGTACACGTAGTCCTGCGTCTGGAGTACCAGGTCAATCCGTCCGCGACTGGTGTGGTATTCCACCTGCACGTAGAAGCCCATCAGCTTGAAAATGATGTAGAGGATATTCTGGTAATGCACTTCGCGGTCACGTGCCAGCTCGTATGGAATGTCGGCAAACATAGTCTTCAACCGTTCGAAAAAATCATCCACTTTGCCCGCCATTACTTCCTCCACAAAGCACTGAATCTGGTAGGGTGACTTGCTTACGCTCACCGATGCGTAGTTGGGCAGCAGGAACTTGAAGAACCCTTGTTCCACTTCGCGGTTGGGGAAGCCTAACGTGTAGTTCTCGAACATCTTGTTGTAACCCTTGATGGTGAGGTAGCCGCTCTGATAGATAACCGGGATCGGGTCGGTTGAGGCCGTATCAATGCTGTCCAGTACAGGCTGACTGGTGACGATGTGTTCCAGTTCTTCTATCGGATAGTGATGGAGCTTGAGCAGTTCGACGAGGTAGGTCGGTGTGCCTGTCTCAAACCAGTAGCTGCCGAACTTTTTCTTCGCAAACGTATTGAGCAGACTGAACGGATTGTACATGCCCACGGCATTTTCCGTGAAGTGATAACCGTCATAATTGGATTTCAGCTCCGCACAAGTCTCTTCATAAGTCAGGCCCGTAGCTGTAGCCAGCGCATGAATGTCTTCCTCAAAATACGTATGGATTTCCTTCTCGCTGATGCCGCAGATTTCCACGTAGCGGTCGTCCATGGAGATGTCCATCAGGTTATTCAAATCGCTGAACACGCTGACCTTGCCGAACTTGGTCACTCCCGTGAGCAGAGCAAAGCGGATGCACCCGTCCATGGATTTCAAAGCTCCGTAGAAGGCTTTCAGGGTACCGCGGTATTCGTTCTGCAAGGCTTCATTGCCGATGGCCTGTAGCATGGGCTTGTCATATTCATCGATGAGAATCACCACACGGCGGCCTGTCTGTTCGCAGGCACGGCGGATGATACCCTGGAAACGAAGGGAAAGGCTTGTCTCGCTTTCCCGTGCGCCGTATCGACTTTCCCAGGTACATAGATTGTCATTCAAAATACTGGTCAGCGATTCCGGCGTATCGTATTTCTGCGTATTCAAATCCAGGTGCAGAACCGGATATACTGTCCAGTCCTTCTCCAGCTTCTCCAGTGCCAGTCCTTTGAAAAGCTCTTTCTTTCCTTGTGCATAGGCTTCAAGGGTCGACAATAGCAGGCTTTTTCCGAAGCGTCGCGGACGACTCAGAAAATAGTAACTTCCTGTATTGAACAACTGATAAATCAAGGCGGTCTTATCGACGTATTCATAACCACCCAATATCACTTTCTCAAAGTTCTGCACTCCTACCGGATATAGCTTGCTCATAACCACTGGATTTAGATTCTACTGCGAATGTAGTAATTTTCAGCGAACATTCAAACAGGCAGGAAACAGGAAACGGAAAAGTTGGCCGGAAATGTTGTTGAGTGTGGTAGCGGCTTCGGGGAAAAAGAAAAGGAACCGATCCATTTAAGGGGCGATTCCTTTTTCGTGAGAGTTATTTTTCAGTTTATTCTGCTACTTTCTTCACCACCAGCGTATGGTTATTGGTATCTCTCCATTCTGCCAGGAGGGCATACAGCTCTTTGTAATTCGATGGAGTTTGCAGCTGGCGGCTGATGCGCAGGCTACGGGTCACTTTCATGCCTTCTTTCGTGGGCTGGTAGCTGAATACTACTTTTCCGCAGGCATTGCTGATTTCCTTGTTGGTGCGAGAAGTTGCTTTCATTCCTTCCGGCAGGCAGACAATGGTCTCCAGCGTGCAGTTCATAGTTCGCGGCAGAAGGATATTCTCGGGAATGGTTGTATTGGCGGCATACGCATAGAGCGTGCGGGCCGGTGTCGGGTCGTTCAGTGTCACGATTCCCCATCCTTCGGCAGGCTGCTGCAACTTCTTTTCGTCCACTCTCAGGGTGTCGGTCTGCTGCATTTCCTTGGCTCCTAAGTAAGCTTCCATTGTTAGCGGTTTTCCATCCAGACTGATCACCGTCAGGAAGGGTTGCAGGCTGGCTTCTTCGGTGCCTGTCAGGGCGACCTTTTCGGGCATCAGCTTGCTCTGGGCTACCAGCGATACGATGGTAGACAAACCTTGGTTTTCAGCCTTCGACGGACGCAAAGCACATACGGCTACTTCCGCTTCCAGTCCGGCTGCCTGCTGCAGGGTGACATCCAGGTTCGCTAATTCTGCCTGTGTGCCGTAAGCCGAACGGATAACTTCCGATGCCGGACGGAGACGGTAGCCGGCATCCTGCAGTGATACACCGCAACGGCCCAATTGATACAGTTCGGTCATGTAGTGGGCGATGGCGTTGCGGACTGCCTGTGGATTGTCTTGGATGCCTCGGGTTAGTTCGGCTACCTTTGCTTCGATAACGGAGCGGTTGCCGGGCTGGAATTGTGCTTTCAGGCTTTTCAGGGCTTCATCGTATCGTGACCAGGTTGAGGCCACGAAGACGGGCATCATGCCGCTGGCTACTGCTTGTACTTGTCCCATATTTCCTCTTGTGGAAGGATAGGCGTAAGGGCGGGGCTTCACTTCCTTTAGTGTCCAGGTGAAGGATTTCATTCCGTCTCTTTGGGCAATGGACGGCTGGGCAGAAGCGTTCAGCAGTTCATAGTGTACCGATTTTCCGGCTGGTACGTTCAGGCGGAAGGTGAATTCCTTGATGGGAGAAAGTTCTTTGACCGGACAGCAGACATCAAGTTCCGGCAGGTAACCGGCTTTGCTTACAATGGAGTAATCCAGCACGATGGTGGCACCTAATTCAAGTCCGGTGTGCACCACGACCATTTCTTTCAGTTGGTTGTAGGCCGGTGCGTTGGCAGCTGCGGCAGGCAATACCTCTACGAAGGCATTGGCGGGTGTCTGAACCACGGTGCCATCTTTCTGGCGGGTGTAGGACGCGTGAATCTCCAGCTTCTGGAAGTCGGGGTTATACACGATAAATGTTTCTCCGTACAGGCCGTTCATGGCGGCATGGGTGAACAGGGTGAGTTCCTTCTGCATCCGCATCTCCTGACTGCCGTCGGCACGCAGGGTGTACGTTTTCGAGAGTTTGCGGAATTCTGCTTCCGATGCGGCTCTGGCCGGCAGTACAGCCAGCAAAAGCATTCCTATGATTCCTATGTAGATTGATAATGTTTTCATTACGCTTCGTTTCTTGTTAAATCCTCGTATGAGTGGTTATTTCTTTACCACAATGTATTCTCCATATCCCTTGGCTGTGTTCACCGCATTTCGGAAACTTTCCCAGTCGGATGCTTCGTAGACCCGCTTCTTCAGGCGCAAGGATGTTTTCACCTGCAACTGGTTGCCGTTTTGGCCCATGTATCCGGTGAATCCGGCACCTGGCCCGTCCATCTGGTCCTGCTTTTCCTTTCCTTGCCATTCGTATCCTGCAGGAAGTTTCAGGTTTTCTTCCATTTCCACCAGACGGGAGCAGCCGTCCTTGAAGCCGTAGGCCCGTTTCTCCAGGCTGGTATCTATCCGCAGGTAGGAGAGGACTTGCGTGTAGAGGTTATTCAGTACGAAAGGTTTGAAAACCATTTCTCCCTGGTCGCCTTTCAGTGCATATTCCGGAATCTCGTAGCGGAACGTAATCTGGATAGGGGCGCGCTGGTAGTCTTTCGGTGTCCGTCCGTAGTCCACGCTTTTCAATCGGGCTTTGGGCGATACGTTCAGCAACTGGCGTTCCATGGTATGTGCCCATTCGCTCTGAAATCCGGTGGTGAAGATGCGGCGGATGTTGCTGTCGCTCTGTCCCTCAGCTTCGATGGTGAAGGTACCTTTCAACGTGCCTTTTTCATCGAGGGTGTTCTGTGCCTTGATACGTACGTAATGGTTTTCCGGGTCAGAGATGGGAGTCAGGCACAGGTCGGTGCCTTCCGGTGTGCCCGGCAGGTAATTTTGCTGCTGTTCGGCACTGCTCCACAGTTCCCGGCAGAAAGGTACCCACGTGGGGTCGAGCGGCATCATTGTGCCGTCACTGAGTTTCACTACGGCCACGCAGTGGTTGAAATGGTCGGCCGGAATGGTCTCCACCCGGCTGCCTGCCATGGTCATGGCCGGAAAGGCTTCGAATCCTGCCATCCGCAGGAACGCAATCAGTGTGCCGGCAATGTCCTTGCACACCCCGCAGCGGTCGGTATAATTCATCTTCAGGTTGTGCAGGGTGAATCCTTCTCCCTTTCCCATGGAGATACCTGCATAACGGATGTTGTCGGCCACCCAGTGGGTGAGTACCGCCACTTTTTCCAGTTCGGTTTTTTTACCCCGAATGAGTTCGTCTACTTTCTTCTGGGCTTCCGGAATGGCGGTGAAACTGCCGTAGTCTTCGTTGACTCCGTAGAACCAGCGTGACTTCTCTTTCCAGTCGGCGGTGGTAGACATCATCAGCTTCGGTGCGGCGTCATAGAAATCGACCATATTTGGTTCCCGACGGAAGGGTAGGATGGCATCTTTAGCAAAGGTATAGACTTTCCGTCCGTCTTCGTAGCGCATGGAGGAAGCGCAGCTGCCCTGATAGAACTGGAATTGCATTTCTTTTTCGGCCGGCAGACTGACGCGGTACACTTTGCGCAGGGTGGGATCGGCCGACCAAAAGGGCACGATGTCGTAGAACTGTCCGCGCATGGGCGGGATAAAGCGGGAGTCGTCGCCTGACTGGGGTGCATCACTCAGCAGGGCATACGTGAATCCTTTCTTGTCGATTTCATAGTCGATGATGTCGCCCGGTTGCAATGCACCCAGTTCCAGCATAATCTGGCGGGCTCCCCAGTAGATAGCTCTGGCCGGAGCGGCGTAGTCGCACGCCTTGCTCACATCGACCGATGTATAAGTTCCGTCGGCATGGTAGATGGTCACTCGCTTGAAAGTAGCAGCTGCCGTCAGCGGGTCGTAATCGTATTTCAGTATCCGTTGCTGCAAGGCTCCGGCAGTTGTCTGCACCCGTACAGCCCGGCAGACCGCAAACGAACCTTGTCCGGTGGGTTCCACCGTCACACTGGTACTGTCTAGTAAATTCACACAAGGATAATCGGCATATTGTTTATCCAAAGAAACTGCCCCGTCGTTTCTCCACGACTGGGCATGTACGGCCGTCCCTCCTCCTATCAGGATGGCAGCACCTACAAAAAATAGTTTTGTCTTTTTCATATTTTTCTGATAGATTGCCTGGTAAAAAATAACGGTCTTAAAGGTAGGTATTCTTGTGTAGCTGACCTAATGATTAAGGGATTTATTTTTGATAAATGTCTCTGTAATTGGTCAGGTTTTGGTATATTTGTGGGAGATACAACCTTTGAACTTAAAAAATACACGTTATGAAACACATCCTGATTCTTCTGTGTGCCCTGTTAGGGCTTGGCAGTTGCCAAAGCAGTAACAATACTGAGATAGACAACCGGACGGTACAGACGTTCGACGTACCGCGTTTTATGGGGAAGTGGCACGAAATAGCCCGTTATGACCACCGCTTTGAAAAGGGCATGACCCGTGTAACGGCCACATATACCTTGCTTTCCAACGGACGCATTGAGGTGCTGAACGCGGGATACAAAGATGGAAAGTATAAGGAAATCAAGGGAAAGGCTAAACAGCCCGATCCGAACGACCCCGGCAAGTTGAAAGTGTCGTTCTTCCTGTGGTTCTACGCCGACTATTACGTGCTCGATATTGACCCGGACTATCGCTACGTGCTGATAGGCAGTAGCAGTGACAAGTATCTCTGGATTATGAGCCGCGAAGAAACCCTGCCCGACGAGGTGCTTCAGGAATTGATTGAAAAGTTGCGCCAGCGCGGGTATGATACGAACAGACTGGTGTTCAATTAATGAGAGAAAAAGAATATGGGAAATAAAGGAATCCCTCTGCTTCACTTTGCGGCGAAAGCAGGGGGACTTTTATTTATTCGATAAAGAAGTCAGGTTTGTTTTTCAAGCCCTGAACCCGATGCGACGGATGGGCTGCGGTTCCAGTTTCACCACCTGCTTGCTGCGGAGACGGTTACCTGCCTTCACGACATCTTCCTGAGTGATGGTACGGAACAGGAAGGTATTGTCGGGAATAGAAGGTTGCGACATGATACGCTGGGCCATGCACTTGATGATGCCCTGCTCAATCAGGTTGTGCAGCCAGCGTCCGTTGCCGAAATACTCATCACGCTGGGCGGTGGCTTCCACAATCAGGGTATACAGTTCCTTGTCCGCTTCGGAAGTCAGTTGGAAATTGCGTTTCTGCAAGAGACGGCGTGCCATTTCCATCAGTTCGTCCGCATTGTAATCGTCAAAGTAGAACTGGAGAGGGAAACGTTCCTGCAAGCCGGGGTTGGTACGGAGCATCTTCTGCATCTTGTCCTCGTAGCCGGCCAGGATGATAATCATATCAGGGTTGGGCTCCGAGAGCACGGTGAGCAGGGCGTGAATCACCTCTTTTCCGAAATCTTTCGTTTCTTCCTTCGTCGTAATCAGGGTATAAGCCTCATCGATGAAGAGTACGCCGCCCCGGGCTTCCTCGATGGTCTGCCTGATGTGCTTTTCCGTTTCACCGATGTATTCGCCCACCAGCTTGGTGCGGCATGTTTCTATGGTATGTCCGCTGGAAAGGAGTCCCATCTGGTGATACAGCTGTCCGATGAGTTTGGCCACCGTCGTCTTTCCTGTACCGGGATTGCCTAAGAACAGCATGTGGTGGCGGTTGTCCAGTTCCGTGTCGAGGCCTAATTCCATACGCCGCTTCATGAAGGCGGCCATCATTCGGGCCTCCTGCAAGTCTTCCTTCAGGCGGGTCAGTCCCACCATCTCCTGCAAGGCCTGTTCGGCATCCGATGGCATGTTGTCTTCGGGCAGGGGACTATTTTCTTCGGTATGCGGAAGCGGTTGTTCTTCGTCAAACGGCAAGGGGAGATCATCTACTGGAAAGGCTTCGTCTGGGTCGTTGGTTTCCGCCTTGTCGGGTGTATAGATGGTGTTCTCTTCCGTAAAGATGCGGTTCATTGCTGTGCTGCATCTGCGCAACTGATAGGTACTGTCCATTGTGCCGTAGAAGATGAAGATAGGGCCAGAAGAAACTTTCTGTTCCATCAGGTTTCCTAACAGGTTGAGCAGGTTGGATTCCTGTCGGGAGTACTCCTTGTAGGGTACTTCCACCAGCACTACTTTTCGGGTATCCATCTTCTCCTGCAGGACTTTCCATTGTAGGGAACCCTCCAGCAATTCTTGTAGGGAGAAATGGCTGCAAAGAGCGGTCTGCTTTTCACAAAAATGAAGGGCCAGCAGGCGGGCGGCATATTTGCGAGCCTGATTGCCTGAAACAAGCAGGTGAGGTACGGCAAGCTGATGGCTGTCGAGCGCATACAATGTTTCGAGGAACTGCCGGATGAGGTTCGAGTCACATTGTTCCTGGTGCATCCAGGAGAACAAGGGCAGGAAACAGAAGGTCTCGGCAAAGTATTTTTCTTCAGGGCGGGTTTGGAAATCCTCCACCTCGGTCTTGTCCCAGCATTCGTAGCCGGAATAGAGCTCTAAGAGTGTCCATCCCACCGGGCGTCCGTTGCGGTAGACGTAGATACGGTAGAGTCCGGCTTCCCATTCTTCTTCAGAGAGGATGTCGAACCGTACTTTTCGGGACTTTTTCCCTTTCAGTGAACGGGTATCACAGCCCAACAGGCGGTATTCGCAGGAATACACCCGGATAGAAAGTTCCTGGGCATCGGTAAAACCATCGGGATGAGAGATTTCCACGGCGAGGTGGTTGTGAGCATATTCGGGAGCACAGAGATCTTCAATAAAGGTGCGTGTAGCACGTAACATAACATTTTTCATATACAACAAACGAATTTTAAAATGAGAAAATAGAAATAGATAAAGATAGAAGCTTACGGACACTGAAGGTCCGTAGCAGCGTAAATTCCCTCTCGTTTCCCAATCGAAAGAGAGGTGCGCAGCTAGTACGTCAAAGAGCACAACAATCCCGGCCTCCTTGTCGGAAGCAATAATTCATTCGATTCCTATGCTGAGAAAAATCCGGTCAGGACCTCAGCGGAACGTAACGAAAACTTTGTGTGACATCTTTAACGATCATTTGTTGTATCTAAATCAATGTGCGATGAAAACCGCCTTGTGCGCATTTTCGGAACAAATATAAGCATAACTCTTTAATTAACGAAGAATTAGGGAGGAAAATCATACTTGTGGCAAAAATAATTCTCCTCGCGACCGTTGGCTCATTAAGGGATTATCCTTACATTTGAGTAAAAATAAAAAATGAAGGAATATGTCGCACACGAAGTTTAATCTGCAACGGTTTCTGGATGCGCAGGAAGGCGTGTATCCTGTGGCATTGAAGGAAATCAGAAATGGAGGTAAGCGCAGCCATTGGATTTGGTATATCTTCCCTCAGCAGAAGGGGCTGGGCTATAGTTACAACTCGGAGTTTTATGGACTGGACGGGGAAGAAGAGGCCCGGGCTTATCTGGCACATCCTGTATTGGGTGTCCGCCTGCGGGAAATCTCCCATGCCTTGTTAGGTCATCGTGGCCATCGTACGGTGCGGGAACTGATGGGGTCGGAGGTGGATGTATTGAAACTGCATACTTCGATGAAGCTGTTTGATAAGATTGCACCGGGAGAGGTGTTCGGAGAAGTGCTGAAGGCGTATTTTTATGAGTGAAAGGAGGAAAAGGCATGAAGAAAATCCGAATAACCGTAATGCGAAAGGCGTGTTACCGGGATTTAATGGAGAAGTATGAGAATCCCATCGAACATGCGTGTGACATGGAAGAAGGGCAGGTGTTCATTGCTAATGGCTGGGAGAAGCCTGAGGGACTCTGTGAGAGTGCATGGCAGAGCATGTCGCCTTTCGTGATGGCACTGGCTCATGGGGGAAGCAATTTTTATGACGGCTGGATGAAGAACGAACGTTCGGCTATGATTTCGTGCAACGACGGTTTCCGTCCGGTGAGTTTCCTGATAGAAGTAATCGATTAATACAGAAGAATATGTTAGCTTATACGTATATGGAGCACGGCCGTTTCTCATTGATAGAGAAGACTGTGCCCGAGCTGAAAGATCCGAAGGACGCCCTGGTGCGCGTCACGTTGGGAAGTATTTGCACCAGCGATTTACACATCAAGCACGGCAGTGTGCCGCGTGCTGTACCGGGTATTACGGTGGGGCATGAGATGGTGGGCATCGTGGAACAAGTAGGAGCGGAGGTCACTACCGTGAAGCCGGGTGACCGGGTGACGGTCAACGTGGAGACCTTCTGTGGGGAATGTTTTTTCTGTCAGCACGGATATGTAAACAATTGTGAGAACCCCGACGGAGGATGGGCATTGGGTTGCCGTATCGACGGCGGACAGGCGGAATATGTGCGGGTGCCGCATGCCGACCAGGGATTGAACCGCATTCCCGATGGAGTGACGGACGAGCAGGCACTTTTCGTGGGCGACATCCTGGCCACCGGCTTTTGGGCTGCCCGTATCTCGGAAATTACGCCCGAAGATACGGTGCTGCTGATTGGAGCCGGACCTACAGGAATCTGTACGTTGCTCTGTGCCCGGCTGAAACATCCGCGTCGTCTCATTGTATGTGAGAAATCGGAAGAGCGTATCCGTTTTGTGCAGACACACTATCCTGAGGTACTGGTCACTACACCGGAACAGTGTCGGGAGTTTGTGAAAGCCCACAGCGCGCATGGAGGAGCCGACGTAGTTATTGAAGTGGCCGGAGCCGATGATACCTTCCAGCTGGCTTGGGAGTGCGCTCGTCCGAATGCCATTGTGACCGTCGTGGCTTTGTACGATCGTCCGCAGGTGCTTCCCTTGCCCGACATGTACGGCAAGAACCTTACCTTCAAGACAGGCGGGGTAGACGGTTGCGATTGTGCCGAAATTCTCCGGCTGATAGCAGAAGGAAAGATTGACACTACGCCACTCATTACACACCGCTTCCCGCTTAATGAGATAGAAGAAGCTTACCGCATTTTCGAGAACCGTTTGGATGGGGTAATTAAGGTGGCGGTGAGCCCTCGGAACGACAAATAATATGATACTGCAACTAAAAATATACAGACTATGCGAAAGAATTTTGGAGTAAAAACATGGTTGTACCCGATGCCCGTATTTATTGTGGCAGCGTACGACGAGAATGGAAACCCCAACGCCATGAATGCGGCGTGGGGAGGAATCTATACGGATGACATGGTGGGCATCTGCCTGGCCGAAGGACACAAGACGACCCAGAATATTCTGGGCACGAAAGCCTTTACCGTGAGCATGGCTACAGCCGACCATGTGGCAGCCTGCGATTATGTAGGGCTTGTCTCGGGAAAGAAAGAGCCGGATAAATTTGCCAAAGCCGGTTTCCATGCCGTAAAATCGGAGTTTGTGAATGCGCCGGTCATTGAGGAACTACTCATGACACTGGAATGTGAGCTGGTTTCATACGATCAGGAGAGCAATCATCTGGTAGGCCGTATTGTCAACGTGTCGGCAGCAGAAGAGATTTTGGATGAAAACGGACAGATTGACCCTGCCCGTCTGAAACCGATTACGTATGACCCGATTCATCATCACTATCTGGTGATAGGAGAGAAGGTGGGTAATGCCTTCTCCGATGGGAAAGCATTGAAGTAAAATATAGGAGGCTGTCTCAAAATGTACTGCACCCCAAAAGTTTTGTGTCTAACTTTTGGGGTGCAGTACATTTTGAGACAGCCTCTCTTTTTTATATACCATTAGTCATAGTCTTTTATTTCCCTCCAAAAAACTTCTTCCGGTAATAAGAATCTGCCGTATACAGTGCTGCCGTCGGGTTATTGCCTGTCACACGGTCCTTGGTTACGAGGGTAGTGACGTAAGCATCCGAGTATTTGTAGAACAGGCTGTCGTGTCCCACGCAGAGACCGATTACCACGTTCAGGTCGGTATGTGCTTCGTTCAGCAGACGGGCTTGCAGAATCGGGTTGCACATGGCGGCACCGATACTTTCACATTGTGCGGGGATGCCCATCGACGTTTTGGGCTGACCGGCTACCTTGCAGATGACCGAGTAAGCCTCGAAGCCGTTGGCACGGAGGATGCGGGCAAAGATACGGGCTTCGCGGATGAGGCCGATGCAGTTGGCAATGCCGATGCGGTGCGCACCGATTTTCCGGGCAAATTCCATGATTTCCTGCACGCGGGTCCACTGGCAGTAGCCTTCGTATTCCACTTCCGCACTGGCAATCATAATCTCGCGGTTGCGTCCCTCGTCGTAACGCTCCAGTGCCCACTGGCGGTCTTCCTCCTTCAGATTTTCCGTGGGACAGAAATCAGGATAGGTGCGGTCCTTGTATTTGCAGTTCTGTGTGCCGCAGTCCACACAGGTTGGTATTGTTTTTTTTTCCATAAAGGCGTGTGTAATTGGTTAAACAGAGGGCAAAGATACGAGATTTCTTTCCAATTGGTAGATAGAAAACCGCATTTGGTGGATTCTATTTTTAAAAATTGCAGGTGACTTCTACATTTGTTTCCGATTAGTTTTCATTTAAATTGTAAGTAAGATGAAGAAAATTGTGTGGATGGCCTGCGGAATGGCCTTGCTGTGTGCACCTTTGAGTGCAAGTGCGAACGTCCGCTACGATGACCCGCAGGAGAAAGTGCAGAAGAAGGAAGTGCCCAATCCGGAGAAGGCGGCCCAGCGACGGACCGACGAGATGGATAAGGCACTGAACCTGACGGAGAAGCAGTACAAGAAGATTTACAAGTTGTTCCTGAAGGAAGAAAAGGAAAAAGTGGAAGCCATGATGCAGCGTCACCCGGGAGGAATGGACGGACAGCCTCCCATGGCTGGAAGGCCCCGATGGGGGGAGGACGCCCTCCGATGGGAGGTGGAATGCCACCGCAGGGTGGAGGATTCCCCGGAATGGGAGGATTTCCGGAAGGCATGAGTCCGGAAGAACGGATGAAGGAGTATGCCGAGAAGATGCAGAAGGAGCAGGAAAAGCGGGAGAAGAAAATCCGCAAGATTCTCACCGAAGAACAGTATGCCACCTGGCAGACCGTGAAACCGCAGCCGCAGGTATTGCCTCCGATGCCGGAAGGTGAGAGACCGGGGCCAGGACCTCGTGGATTCGAGGAAGAGGAAGCTCCGTTGCTCGATACGGCAGCCGAGTGAATGGGATACCTGATTTTTCCGTGGGGTGATTCTTGGAATGTGCGGCAGATGTCGTAACTTTGCGGTTCATTCAAAAAAGTCTACGTTATGCCCGTTATCGAAATCACCTCGCTGGAGTATCCCGGAGTGGAAGTGTTCAGCACCCTGACCGAAGCCCAGTTGCGCAACCGCATTGACCCGCAACGGGGCATCTTTATCGCCGAAAGCCCGAAAGTGATTCGGGTGGCGCTGGAGGCCGGCTATGAACCTGTGTCCTTGCTCTGTGAGCGGAAGCACCTTACGGGCGATGCGGAGGACATTGTGCAGCGCATGGCGCATCTGCCGGTCTATACGGGCGACCGGGAACTGCTGGCTCGGCTTACCGGTTATACGCTGACGCGGGGAGTGCTGTGTGCCATGCGGCGTCCGGCTCCGCGTCCGGTGGAAGAAGTATGCCGTGGAGCACGCAGGGTAGTGGTTATTCATGGGGTGGTGGATACCACCAACATCGGGGCTATCTTTCGTTCGGCAGCCGCACTGGGTATCGATGCCGTACTGTTGACCACGGATTCGTGCGATCCGCTGAACCGTCGGGCGGTACGCGTGTCGATGGGTTCGGTGTTTCTGGTGCCCTGGACGTGGGTAGACCGTCCGCTGGAACGGTTGAAGGAATTAGGTTTCCGTACGGCAGCCATGGCGCTGACCGACCGTTCCGTGCCGCTGGATTATCCGCCGCTGAAGGAGGAACCACGACTGGCCCTGGTGATGGGTACCGAAGGCGACGGACTGCCGGAAACTGCCATAGAGGGAGCGGACTATGTGGTGCGTATTCCCATGGCACACGGGGTAGATTCGCTCAATGTGGCAGCTGCTTCGGCCGTAGCTTTCTGGGAGTTACGATGTGGTGAGAACCATTGAAAAATACGGGGTTTATACTCCGAAAAAAAACTCCTTTACGCTTGAACTAAAACGTAAAGGAGTTTTCAGTAAAACGTCCTTGCGTTTCAATCCAAACGCAAGGACGTTTTGTATGAAATGCACTTGCGTTCTCATTGAAACGCAAAGGCGTTTTTTGAGGGTCAGATTTCGTCCGGCCAAGGGCACGGTTTTCCGGTCTTTTTGAACGATGGGCGCTGTGCATCAGAGCTGCGGAGGAACTCGCCGAGATTGGCCGAGAGGGATTTTACTACGTCCGGATAGCGTTCGGCCAGGTTGTGCTTCTCGCTGATGTCGGCCGGAATGTCATACAGTTCTTTCCTGCCCGTTTCGTAGAAATAAATCAGCTTCCATTTTCCCTGACGCACGGTGCAGGTGGCACCGATGCCCGGGCCTTGTTCGCCCCACAGGTTCGGACAGTTCCAATAGAGGCTTCTGCCTTCCGAGGGGTCGCCGGTCTGCTTGAGCAGGGGCACGAAGCTCACGCCGTCTACGGTCTGCGGTGCCTTCCAGCCGGTAATGCCGGCTATTTCAAGGATGCTGGGGAAATAGTCTTCCACGATGACGTACTTGTCGCAGCGGGTATTGGGTTGTGTCACGCCCGGCCAGCTTACAATCATCGGTTCGCGGATGCCGCCTTCGTAGGCCGAGCCTTTTCCGCAGGTGAGAGGGGCGTTCTGCGTGTAGAGCGGTTCATCCCTCCATCCGGCGCCGGTGGCATATCCTCCGTTGTCACCGCAGAACAGGATGACGGTATTGTCCGCCTCCCCGTTCTTTTCCAGCCAGTCCATGAGGTCGCCCAGGCTCTTGTCCATGCCTTCAATGAGCGAGGCATAGGCTGCTTCCTTGTCCGACATTCCTTTCTGTTTGTACTTGTCGAAGAAGCGCATGTCCTTGTCGATAGGGATGTGGATGGCATAATGCGACATGTAGAGGTAGAACGGCTGGTTGTATTCCTTGGCCTTGTCGAGGGCTTTCAGTGCCTCCTGTGTCAGGGCTTCGGTGACAAAGGTACCTGTTTCCCAGTATTTCTCCAGTCCCGGAATCGACATGAGCGAGGTGGGGTTACCTTTCTCGTCGTGTCCGTAGTTCAGTTCACTCAGATAGGTAGCCAGTCCGCCTGCCGCATGACCGGCAATGTTCGTTTCAAAGCCGAAGTGGCAGGGGTTCTCTCCCGGAGTGTCGATGGCTCCCCAGTGTGCCTTTCCGCAATGGATGGTGTGGTAGCCGCTGTCTTTCAGGTATTGCACGAACGACTTGGCCACGAAGGTGTGGTTCGTGCCTTCCACCTGCGCAATGCCGTTGTAGTTCCAGTCGGGAAGTTGCAGCACCTCGCTTTGGGCATCGGTGGTTTTGTTCTTCTGCAGGGTCCAGTTGGTCACCCGGTGGCGGGCGGCGTTGGCTCCGGTCATCAGACTGCAGCGGGTGGGCGAACTGATGCTCGAGGCGTAGGCCTGCGTGAACATCATTCCCTGACGGGCCAGACGCTCCATGTTAGGGGTTTCGTAACGTTCGTTGTACATGGTTTTCTCTGTCCAGAAAGGCAGTGAAGTGTCCTGCCATCCCATGTCGTCCACCAGGAAGAAAATGATGTTCGGACGTGGGTCGGGACGGTCGTTGGCCAGGGTATGCAACGGGGTGAGCACAGGGGCTATCCCGAGAAGTGCTAAAAGATTTTTGTTCATAATATCTTTCTTTAGATTAAGGGTTTACGTGATAAACGCTAAAGTTTCGGATGAGGGGTTCAGCCGTGCATTCTTCTACTACCAGACGGAAGGATTTGGCTTCTACGGCAGGGAAGGATTCAATGCGCTTGTGCCCCACGGAAGTACCTTTGGCCACGGTAGTCCACTTGCCGTTCACCTGGACTTCTACCCGGTAGGCACGGATGCGTTCACCGCCGGAAATGTCTTCCTGAATCTGGTAATAGTTGACGGGCTGTACCTTGCCGAGCGAGAGCGATACTTTCTTCTTGCCGGTGGCCGAAGTTGCTGTCAGCGGCTGACCGAAGCGGCGGTTGATTTCGGCACCCCATTCCTGCAGGCGGCGCACGTCACCTTCCGGAATCAATCCGTCGGGATTCGGGGTAAGTCCCACCATCAGCGTGGCATTGCGGCCGACTGACTTTTCGTACATCTCCATCAGGTTGGCTAACGGATAGACGGCCTTGTCGTCATCACCCGGTTCCCAGAACCATTCGTGGCGTCCGTTGTATCCGCGCAGAGGTGTGTCGGCCATGGCAGGTACCCAGAACTTGCCGTTGGGATCGCCGTGTGCCAGCAGCTTGTTGTGGTCGGTCACTCCGTCGGTGGCGTTGCTGTGACTGTACGGGTAGGGGAAGCTCGACCAGCAGGGGTAACCTACGGTACCGCTTTCCGAACCGCCCCAGCGCAGGTCGGCACGGTTCACGTTGTGATAGAACAGGCAGTTAGGCTGGTACTTGTTCACGATGGGTTCCACGTCAGGGCCCATTCCTTTCGGGTCGTCGGCACCGCCGTCAAACCAGATCATGAAGAGTTCGCCGTAGCGGGTGCAGAGTTCCGTCACCATCTTTTCGCACAGGCGCTTGTACCACTCCTGGCGGTTACGGGCAAACTCGCCTTCGCCTTCTGCCTTGAAGTTGTGGATACCCAGCAGGGAGTTCCAGCGGATGCCGATGTAGATGCCCGGTTGCACACCATACTTGCGGCAGGAGTTCACGAAGTCGCGCACGATGTCACCCTTTCCGTCGCGCCATTTCAGGGCCTTCATGCAGTAAGGATTCACGTCGCTCTGCCACAATCCGAAACCGGTTTCATGAGTGGCAGTGAGGATGGCAAACTTGGCTCCGGCAGCCTTGGCCGACTGAATCCACTGGTCGGTGTTGAGCTGGTCGGGATGGAAAATGTTATAGTCCTCAATCGGGTTGATGCGGTTGTTGCCTTGTCCGTACACCAGTCCGTCGAATACGTGCAGGTCGTAGTGGAACACCACGCCCAGTTCGGCTTCGTGCCATTTAAGCTGGTGAGGAGCCGGGCGGGGACCTTCGTAGTCGGTATTACGGGCTGCGGTAGTGGTCGCGCAGAGGGCGAACAGTGTCAGTAATGTCAGTAATGTCTTTTTCATATTCATGGTTTCAAGTATTTTTCAAATGGGTCATGGGTCTGTTCGAGCCATGAAGAAAGAGTTCGTTTCAGTGAATCACAAAGAGCCGGCTGACTTTCCGCAAGGTTGTGCAGCTGGTTCGGATCGTGAAGCCGATCGTACAGCCATACGTGCATGGGCTGGCCTTCTTCCACCTCTGTCACATACGTGTAGCGTGTGGTGCGGATGCCGCGTCGGCCAGAAGTAGAATCCGAAGGTACGCAGTAGTAATAAGGCTGGAAAGCCTCCTCAGGCGTTTGTATTTTCTCGTTCAGCAGCAGTGGACCCCAGTTGTGTGTCTGTACGGATGCCGGTATCTGTGCTTCCATTCCCATGAGCGAGAGCAGGGTGGGATACAGGTCGGCAAACGCCATGGGCAGGCCACTCTTCTGCGGATGCAGCTTGTCCTTCCAGCAGCAAATCATAGGGATGCGCATGGATTCTTCGTAGAACACGTTCTTGCCTTCTACTCCGTGTCCGCCCATGCAGACTCCGTGGTCAGAAGTGAAGACGATGAGAGTATTGTTGTACACACCGCAGTCTTTCAGAGCCTGGACGATGCGTCCCACATGTTCGTCTACTCCGGTGATGCAGGCGTAGTAGTTGCGGATGTTTTCGCGGAAGTAGTCGCCTTCAGGAGTTCCCTTTTCCGGAATGTAGGGCAACTGTCGGGCCAGGGCTTCCACATCGAGCGAGTCGTACAGCCGCTTGTAGGTTTCGGGCACCAGTTCGTAGCCCGTATGCGGGGGATTCATAGACACCACCATGGCAAAGGGACGGTCGGTTTTTGTGCCTTCCGTACGGATGAACTCGATGGCGCGGTCGGCCTCGTAGGCAGGTCCCCACTGGTTGACGTAGTAGAACTCCTCCCGTCCGGATTTCGTATCCCAGTACATCGGTTTCAGGTGATTGTCGTACGTGCCGTAAGCAATCCACTTGTCAAACCCGTGCCGGCGTTCAGGCGGACACCATTCGTTCCAGGCCACTTCTCCCTTGTTGTTGTACGTATCCACGTAGGGGCGGTACGGGGCATCGAGATGCCACTTGCCGATGTAGGCCGTGCGATACCCTTCTTCCTTCAGCACGTCGCTCCAGCATACAGCCTCTTCCGAAAGCTCCATGCCGTAGGGGGTATTCTGCGAGTTGCAGTTGCCCGTCACCCCGTTGGCTGCCGGATACATCCCCGTCATCAGCATGGCTCGTGCGGGCGATGATACCGGATAGCTGCTCACGGCATCGGTGAAGAGGATTCCTTCGGAAGCCAGACGGTCGAGGTTCGGAGTCTGTACGGGTTCCTTTCCCATGCATCCCATGGCATCGCCCCTGAACTGGTCGGCCATGATGAAGACCAGGTTGGGACGCGAGGGCCTGGAATCCGGACGGGAACATGCCGAGAACGGAAGTACGGCACCTAAGGCAGAGGTATAAACGAGTAGTGTCAGTTTCATATCAATGGAGGTAAAGGTAGGAGAAAAATCGGAAAAGGAGAAGTTTTTAAGAAGATTACAGGGGAAAAAGTGATCTTCATAAGAACTTCTCCTTTGGGGTTTACAAGGTTGGGATATTATTATTCGCCTTCGGGCAAACTGTTTGTTTCAATCTTCCATCCCGGATTCTGATAGATAGGAGAGGAAGTATAGTCACCTGAACCTTCCACTTCGGTTGTCAGACGGAAATGATCGAAAGCAATGGGGAAGAGGTAACGGTTCGGGTTCCAGTTGTAACCGTTATAGGCAATGTTGCTGGAAATGACACGGTACGGAAGCAGGTAGTCTCCATCGCTCTTGGCAGAAACGTTGGCTCCTTCTGTACCGGCTTCTTTCAAGTCGATAACAGTCAGTGCTTTGTCGAAATTCTGTCCGTTGATGCCGGCATCCGGAGTGGCATAGCGCTTGTAGTTCTCTGCCCACAGGTTGAATCCTTCTACCTGATAGTTCTGCATCTTGTCGAGTGCACACCAGCGGCGGAGGTCACGCAGGCGGAATCCTTCGGCAGCCAGTTCCACGCGGCGTTCACGACGGATATTGTAGAGCGTAACGTCTACCAGATTATTGCCTGAGTAGCGTGCCAGGTCGATTTCTTTCGTCAAATCTGTATTGCGGTTAGTCTTTTCGTAGTCGGTATCCATACCGGCACGTCTGCGGATGGCTTCCCAGTATCCTTTACTTTTCGCATCAAGCGAGTGGTTCAGTTCATAGTCTGCTTCCATGTAGTTAAGATAAGCTTCAGCTGCGCGGAAGATGACACATGCGGTAGTAGACGGCAAGGTAGGACCTTGTGAAGGATCGGTATTCAAACCTTTCTTAATGGAATAACCGGTTGTGCTGCGGTTTTCAGCCATTTCTGTAATCGGGGCACGATAGTAATATCCGGCTCCGTCAATGATGGCTTCGGTCATGGCAGCCTTTTCAGTCAGCATGTCGCCCGGCATCAGGGTATTGTAAGTCAGACGCGGGTCACGTCCTTCTGCTACATCCTGATAAGTGCGGTCGCCTTTGTAATCTGTACCAGCAGCATAGATAGGAAGTCCGTTTTGCATCAGGTAGGTATTAATCATGCTGCGGGTGTAGCCACTGTTTCCGCCTCCGTTACGTTGCAGATAGCCCACTACGAAGTGGTTCACAGCTGGTGTCAGGTTGGCATCGTAAGCTCTCCACAGTAAGACTTCGGGCATGGAACTCAATGAGTTGCTGTTGAACAAAGCCGGATAGTCATTGTAAAGTGGATAGTTATCGGCTACAATCTGGGCGGCTTTTTTGGCCTCGTTCAGAAAATAGCTGATTTCCGCATCAATGTCGATGGTAAAGTTTTTTAGATAGTCTTTCTGTGCACCTGGCCATCCCGGTCCGCCCGGAACGCGTGCCGTACCTTTATGGTATTTTTCCCATGTACCTTCGAACAGGGCTACACGGCTCTTCAGCAAGGCTGCACAATCCTTGGTCAGACGGTTACTGGCCGGAGGAGTGTTCGACATAAAGTAGTAAGCTGAGTCAAGGTCTTCAATGATGAAGCGGGCCACTTCGTTGCGCGGACGGCGCTGGCTGGCTTGTTTTACTGCTTCATAATTGTCGGCAATGGTTGTCTTGATAATGGGGAAGTCGCCCAGTGAGTCCAGCTTGTTGGCATAATAGAATGCACGGAAGAAATAGGCTTCACCCAGATAATGTTTGTTGTTGGCTTCATTGCCACCTAGCTCACCGGCTTCAAGCAACGGACGTACGCGGTTGATGAAGTAGTTGGCCGAACGGATTTCGCTGAAGTTCCAGGCACCTCCTGATTGTGCTACACGGTTTTCACCTTTTACGAACAGCTTTTCCGGGTTGGAAGCTGCCTGGTTGTCACTGTTGTTATCGGTTGCGAAGACACCGATGTCGTACACTCCGGGTTTATGCGAAGGCAGTGAGTTATATAGGTTGGCCGTATAGGCTGCCAGGTCATTTTCACTGAGCAAATATTTTTCTACAGGTACTGCATCCATTGGCTCTCTGTCCAGAAAATCGTTGCAGGAGCAGGCCAGGGCTGTCATTCCAATGGCGAATAATATATTTTTTTTCATGGTTCGTTCAAATGTTTAAGGGTTAGAGTGTCACGTTGATACCGAATGAGAAGGTCTGTGAAAGCGGATAAGTTTTTCCGCTGGACCATCCGTTGGCTGCAATGGCCTCAGGGTCGAACATATCAGCAATACCGCTGATGGTAAACAGGTTTTCTGCACTGAAGTACACGCGTACTTTTTCGATATTGACTTTGCTGGTCCATGCTTTCGGGAAGGTGTAACCCACTTGCAGGTTCTTCATACGCATGTAAGCTCCGTTTTGCAGGTAACTGGTCTGTGTTAGTTTGTTTTTATCTCCTTTGTCGCCGATATAAGCTTTCGGGTAGTAGGCATCTGTGTTCGGACCGAAGATAGAAGTTGTGTTTTGCGGACGCCAGTAATCGAGGTGTTCTTCGTAACCTACAGACTGCCATTCTCCTCCGTCAGCTCCCCAGAATAACGGACCGCTGAGCCAGAGATCGCGTTTCAATACACCCTGGAAGAACATCTGTACATCGAAGCCTTTCCAGTCGGCACCAAGGTGAAGACCAAAGTTGAAACGAGGTTCGCTGTTACCGATAACTCTCAAATCACCGTGGTCGTCTACTGTCTTGGAACCATCGTCAACCACTTTGTCACCGTTCAAATCCTTGTACATGATATCACCAGCGCCCTACTGAGAACCCAGTTTGCTCTGATCGTTTGCAGCCTGCCATTCCTGCATCTGCTGGTCGCTCTGTGCAATACCCTGAGTTTCATATCCCCAGATTTCACCGATAGTCTTTCCATCGTAGTAAGCATAGGTTACACCGTCGGCCTGATAGATAGCTTTTGATGCATTCGGATATTTTTTCACTTTTGCACGATTGTCGGAAAGGTTGAAGCCCAAATCGTAGTTTACTTGTCCGATACGGTCTCTCCAGGAGATGTTCAAGTCCCATCCCTTGTTTTCCAGTTCGGCATTATTGGTATTAGGCAGTGTAGTACCCAGTGCAGCACCGATTTCAGCTGGAGGACCTACCATACCTTTGGTACGGCGGATGAAGTATTCAAATGAACCTGTCAGGCGGTTGTTGAGCAATCCGAAGTCAAAACCGATATTGGTATTGTAAATTTTTTCCCAGGTAAGCGTACTGCTGACTAGTCCCGGTACACCGGATGTGGTAGGACGTACACCGCCCATCAGCCAGCTTCCGCCATTGGCTATTACATTTTGTGTCAGATAGAACGGATAGAACTCATCGGTGTTCTGGTTACCTAGCATACCCCATGATACACGTGGTTTGAATGTATTGATAACTTTAGTCAGCGGAGCAAAGAATGATTCATGTGCCATGTTCCATCCGAAAGAGAATGACGGGAAGAGGTTCCAGCGCTGGTCGCAAAGGAAACGTGAAGAACCGTCGTAACGGAGGTTGGCTTCAAACAAATAGCGTTCTTTATAAGAGTAGTTGATACGTCCGAAGAACCCGGCGGTAGCCCAGTTTCTGTATTGGGTAGGATTATTGTCGTCATTGTTGATTTTATCTTCACCTACCGAAGCGCTGATTTCCGGAATCAGTCCTGAAATGACATCACTGCGCTGTGCCGACAGAGAACGTACAATGTATTCTTCTGTGTTCATACCCAGCATTACTTTCAGGTAATGGTCATTCTTCTCGAGGGTATAATCGGTATAGAAAGAAGTGGTGTAGAAGTTGCTATTCAGGTAGTTCATGCGGGCAAAAGTGGCTCCCGGTGCATAGCTACCGCTGAATGCCAGTTCTACAGGATTGTCGTTGATGTCATATTCATAAATCTTGTTCAGGTTCACTTGCTTGTTCTGGTTAATGACGCGCATGCCAGCTTCTGCATAGATATTCCAGTTCTTGAGCGGGTGGAGTATCACCTGTCCTTGCAGATAGATGTCATCGTTGTGTGTTTTGGAACGACCGCCGTCAGTCAGCTGTGCCAGCTTTCCGTTGCGCATATAGTGTCCGTTCGGATCTTTAAATGGCATTGTCGGCCACATACGGGCAATGTCATGATACAGCAAGCCGCCTTCTTCCAGATAAATTGGGTTGTCAAGGTCGTAGCGGATGAATTTTGTGCTCAGGTTGAAATCAATATATTTATTAATTTTTGTGTTGATTTTTGCACTCAGATTGTAACGTTTCATGTTATCATTACCGTAGCGCAGGTTACCGTTCTGGTTCAGATAACTTCCCGATACATAATATTGTAGTTTTTCGGTTCCTCCGCTCATGCTGAGGTTGTGTTCCTGACTCCAGGCCCAGGTGAAATGTGTTTTGTACCAGTTGACGTTGTCATTGGCTTTTTCATGGAAATGCCAGTTGCTGCCGTTAGGAATGGTAGTGGTAGTGATTTTACCTGCCATGTAGTCCTGAATACGTCCGATAGTTTCTTCGTCGAAAATAATTTTATCACCCTGGTTTACGGCTGCTTCGTTGAAGAAGTTGGCAAAGCGGTAAGAATCGAGCTGATTCGGCAGGTTGGTCGGACCGGAATAACGGAAACTGTTGTTGTAGTTGATGGTCATTTTTCCAGCTTTACCTTTCTTGGTAGTGATCAAGATTACACCGAAGGCAGCACGTGAACCGTAGATAGAAGAAGATGCAGCGTCTTTCAGTACGGAGATGCTTTCAATATCTTCCGGGTTCAGAGTATTCATATTTCCTTCCATACCGTCAATCAAGATAAGAGGTTCACCCTTTGAACCGGTACCGATTGTTCCTGTTCCACGGATGTTTACTTTCATGGATTGTCCGAGCTGTCCACCCAGGTCAGCAGTTGATAAGTTTAGTCCCGGCACGGTACCCTGCAATGCCTGTCCCACTTGTGACACAGGTCTTGATTCCAAAGCCTTGGTGTCGACTGTGGCCACGGCACCGGTCAGGTTCACTTTCTTCTGTGTACCGAAACCTACTACTACCACTTCATCGAGTGTCTGAGTATCTTCCGACAAAGTGACCTGATAAGAAGTCTTTCCTTTTTGTACGGGGATTTCCTGGGTTTGATAACCGATGTAGGAAACTACTAATGTACTTCCTGAGGCAACGTTGTTCAGCTGGAAGTTTCCGTCCAGGTCGGTGATACAACCGTTGCTTGTACCTTTAACTACTACTGAAGCTCCGATGATGGGCTCATTCAGTTTCTTGTCTGTAACAATTCCGGAGATGCTCACCTGTTGCGCTTGCAGTGGTAATAGTCCCGCCAGCAAAGCTATGAGCAGAGAGATGAATTGTGTTTTCATGTGACTCATGGTTTTAAGATTAAAGTTTATATATAGATGGTTAAACAAGTTTTCAGGTTTTCCTGTTGCAAATCTCCGAAATAAATGGTGTAAGGGCAGTGGGTAAACGTTGCATTAACAGTCGGTATTCTTCTTATCTGCGTTTTTATGGGGGTAAAAACTGTTTTTTTTACCGGTATTCTGACTTTTTAGACAAGATTTTTGTTTCTTTGCGCAACCATTACATAGCTTAATCTGAGAAATGAAAAATATATACTGCCTGCTCATTGTATCTTTTCTTTGTATTTTCTCGCTTCTTCCGGCGGGTGCACAGACACTTTCCGAGAAGGATTTTCAGGTATTGAACATGAACGACGGATTGTCGGACAATGACATTCATTCCGTGGCAAAGGATACGGAGGGATTCATGTGGTTCGGAACCGGCAGCGGACTGAACCGTTACGACGGACGTACCTTCAAAGTGTTCCGGATGCCGGGAATCTCTTACCGGAGAATAGACAGGGTAGTATCGCTGGATATGGATTACCTGCTTCTCCGTTCGGAACAGAACTTGTTCTTGTTCGACAAGAAATACGAACGCTTTCTTCCCGTGTGCGATTCGGTGAGCAAACAGCCTGTGATGTTCGCCGATTTTGTGGCCGATTCTGACGGCAGTTGCTGGGGCGTATCTTCCGGTGAATTGTCGGAAGTGAATTTCCCGTCCTCCTTTGTGCAGGACACAGCGTTTGTCTCTGTGCGTCATGTGGTGAACAATTCACAGAGTGATCCGTTTGTGGTGCTGTGTATGGGAGAAGACGGGAAGATGCTGTATTGTGCAAGCCGGAATGGAACTGTCTATCGTTTTACGCCCGGACAAAGGCAGTTGAAGAAAGTCTGTGACGGGCAGTTGTCGTCCGGCAGGTGGGTATCTTCTTTGCTGAACGATGATTCGTTCATCTGGATTCCTACCGTGGGTGACGGATTGTATGGTTACGACCTGACAAACGGAAAGTTGCATCACTGGCAGTATATTTCAGAAAGAATGGGGGAGCAGCTGTCGCATAACGATGTCTTTCGTTTGCTCCCGATAGGGAATTCCCGGTACCTGGCCGTTACATGGAACGGATATACTTTGTTGAGTCTTACGCCGGAACGGGCAATCAAGTTGCGCGATTTTCAGTCTTTCATTCATAACGGAAAACAATATTTCGAGACACGCATGATTTCGGGCTATTACGACGAGGAAGGATTGTTGTGGATTGGCACCGAAGGAGGAGGGGTGCTGTTTTCCGACTTGCGCCAGCTGTTTTATCACCAGTATGCACAGACCCGTTCCAATGAAATCTGTGGCATCCAGATGGACGAAGATGGTTACGTCTGGCTGGCTACGTTTCACAAGGGAGTGTTGCGGAGCACGCAGCCTTTTGACGTATCACATTCGCTGTCGTTTGAATCGTTTGATACCGGCATTCCGGGCCTGAAAACCGTGCTTTGCAGTTCGCCGGACAAGAATGGAGGTTTTTGGTTCGGTACGCAGGACGGACGGGTGCTTCGTTACGGAAAAGACCGGAAATGGGATGACATGCGGATTGGCACTCTCGGACAGCCTTCTCCAGTGGTATGGAGCCTGCTTATGGTTTCGGACGAACAGTGCTGGGCGGGTACCAGCGACGGCCTGTACTGGGTGGATTTTCAGCGGGGAACTTCAACGCACATCGGCTGGAGTAATCCGCAAATCCCGGATCATATCCATATACGTGCGTTGGCGGCCGGTGATAATCAGACTTTATGGCTGGGAACCGGAAGAGGCTTGCTCCGGCTGTGGATGAGCGGTACCAAGGTGCTGCGGACACATGCCGGATACGAAGCCAGGGCCGGTATGCCGGATACGGAAATCGAAGTCCGTGCCCTGCTGTATGGGACAGACAAGAAATTGTGGGCAGGATACGCCGGAAGCGGTCTGGTGGCCTGTTCGCCGGAAGGAGACAGCATCCTGACCCGTTATACTACCGCCCAGGGGTTGTGCAGCAATTTTGTGACCGCACTGGCCGAAGACAATGACCACTCTCTTTGGGTAGGCTCCAACTCCGGTATTTCCCGCCTGAGCCGTCATTTGCAGTCATTCTATAACTATTATATTTCGGGTAGCAACCGCTCCGTCTTTTTCGGCAAGGACTTTCTTTTCTGGGGAAACCACAGCATGCTGACCTATTTCCGTCCTTCCGACCTTCGCTTTAATTATCCGAAGGAAAAGGGACGGGTGATTTTTACCGACCTGGAAGTGAACCACACCCCCGTACAAATCGGGCAGAAGGTCAACGGGCAGGTGGTGTTGCCCCAGTCGCTCCTTTATACCTCTGAACTGCACCTGACGCATGAGAACCGCAGTTTCTCCCTGCTGTTTACCAATCTGCTCTATCTGACCAAACTCCAGAAATACCTTTTCCGCCTGTATCCTTATCAGGAGGAATGGATTATGGCCGATGAAGGAGAAAAAATCTCGTACGACCGTCTGCCGGCCGGTACCTATACTTTCCAGGTGAAGACCATTTTCCAGGACCAGAGTGAAGGGGATGTCAGTACCCTGAAGGTGGTGATTGCTCCTCACTGGAGTGAAACTCTTTGGTTCCGTCTGCTTGTGGCGGCTGGGCTGATTAGTATCGTGCTGATTTACCTGCATCGCGTGCGATTGAAGCAAAAGCGGATACAATACGAACTGCGTCTGGAACATGAACTGTTTACGGTCAATATGGAGCGTAACAAGGAAGTGGAACTTCGCAAGGAGCGTGTGGCTTTCTTCACGATGGCAGCCCATGAACTGCGCACTCCGCTTACCCTTATCTTGTCTCCGCTACGTGAACTGCTCTCAAAAATTACACCCGCACATCCGTTTTATAGTCGTCTGTCCGTCATGTTTAAGTATGCCGAAGGACTGCATACTCTGACCGACCGTTTGCTGTATATCCAGAAAGCAGAAGCCGGTATGGTGAAACTGCGTCTGTCCGCAGTGGATGTGCTATCCCTGATGAGGGATGTGGCAGAAGGTTTTCAGCCGCTGGCAGCCGAACGCCGGATAACGTATGCATGGGTGCAGGGGTCGGAACATATTACGATATGGGCCGACCGGGAGAAACTTTCATCGGTCATTCAGAATCTGATTTCGAATGCCTTTAAATACACACCCGAAGGAGGAAAAATCAGTCTCTCGGTAGAACGGAAGGAGTTCGATCAGAAACCTTTCTGCTGCATTTCGGTGACGGATACCGGAAAAGGAATAGATGCCGGATTGCTGCAGCATATTTTTGAGCCTTTCGTAACCGGCGATGCAGATCCGGCAGTCTCTACCCGCATGGGAGTGGGACTGAAAATCGTGAAGCACATTGTGGAGATGCATCACGGACGAGTGAACGTGGAGAGTGAACCGGGAAAAGGAACGTTGTTCGCTGTGTACCTGCCCGAAGGAAAATCGCATTTTGAAGAAGACGATTGCACGTGGGATGAAACTCCGGACGCGGATGATAAAGAAAAGGGAAGAGAAAATATCTCAGACCTGATGCTGTTGCCGGAAGCGGAAGAAACCTCACAGAAAACGGAGGAAGAACGTACCGCCGCCCGCCAGACGGTGCTTATCATAGAAGACAATACCGACATGCGCCGTTACCTGCGCGACCTGATGAAGAAATACTATCGGGTACTGGAAGCGGAGAACGGGGAAGAGGGAGTGAAGGTGGCCGTAGAACAAGTGCCCGACCTGGTACTGTCGGATGTAATGATGCCGGTGATGGACGGCTTTACCTGCTGTGCCGAGTTGCGCAAGCGGAAGGAAACGGCTCACATTCCCATTCTGCTGCTCACGGCCAAGGCAGAGGATAAGGACAGTGTGGAAGCTTCTTATCGTGGAGCCGACGATTATGTGCGTAAACCGTTCAATCCGGAAGTGCTGCTGGCCAAGGTGGCCCATCTGCTCGACATGCGTCGTCGCTTGAAGCAGATTTACACCCGTACGCTGCTACATACTTCTTCCGTATCGGCAGAGAAACCCGAAGGCACCGAAAGTGAGTTCATGCAACAGGTGCTGTCGTGCATCGAGGGCCATGCCAGCAATCCCGAGTTTAATGTCAAAGTGCTGGCCGGAGAACTCCACATGAGTCAGGCTACGCTCTACCGCAAACTGAAACAGCACACCGACCTGTCGGCTGTGGAACTGATTCGCCACATCCGCATGACGCAGGCCGCATTCCTGCTGATGGAAACCAGTCTCCCGGTCACGGAGGTAGCCGAGCGCGTGGGCTTCAATGATCTGCCCACGTTCCGCAAGCATTTTACGGATATGTTTGGCGTGTCTCCTTCCAAGTATGCGGAGGATAATCAGAAGAACAAGTAAAAAGACGGTTCAGCCCCTTTGCTGCGTTCTGTATTTATTGGGACTGTGACCTACCAGCCGCTTGAACATGCGGCTCATGTGCTGCGGATACTGGAAGCCCAGGCTGTAGGCAATCTCACTCATGGGCTTGGTGGTAGAAAGCAGCATGTCTTTGGCTCTTTCCACTACCTTTGACTGGATGTACTCGGACGCCGTTTTCCCCGTCTGCTTACTAATCATGTCGCCGAAATAGTTGGGCGAGAGGAATACCCGTTCAGCAAAATATTTCACCGTAGGCAGTCCTTCTTCCTGAGGTGTCTGTCCGTCGAAGTATTCGTCCAGCAGCTGCTCAAAACGTACGATGATGTCCTTGTTGGAGGCTTCGCGTGTGGTGAACTGCCGCTCATAGAAACGCATGCAGTAATCCAGCAGCAGTCCGATGTTGGCCGTAATCAGCCGCCGGCTGTGCTTGTCGGCAGGACGTTTCAGCTCCGTATCGATTTTATGCAGGCAGTCTATCACCGTGTGCCGTTCTTCTTCCGAGAGGTGCAAGGCTTCGCGGGCTTCGTAAGAGAAGAAAGAATAATTCCGGATGTCATGTCCCAGTTGGGTACCGCGAATAAAATCCGGGTGGAAGAGCAGTCCGTATCCGGTGGGACGCGTTCCTTCCTGCGCGTGGATGGAAGCCACCTGTCCCGGTGCAAAACAGACAATGGTTCCTTCCTGGTAGTCGTAAGGCTGCCGGCCGTAGGTAATGTCTCCGCAGAGCGTATCTTTCAGAAACAAGGCATAGATGCCATAATTTATGGTAAATGGCTGTGCAGGCTGAGTAATCTTTGAAAGGTCTACCACGGTAACCATGGGATGATACGTCTCCACTCCGAAGAATTTGTTGTATTTATCCACTGTGTCCAGTTCTATCACTTCTTCTTTCATCATCTGTCAATTTTATTTTCAGGCAAATGTAATACTTATTCTCGGGAATACCTACAGCCGTGTGGCAGATTCAAGGAATGTGAACAAACCGGAAGGCGTATTCAAAAAAAGTTTAAACGCTTGTTCGGGTCGTGAAGGTGACAAAAGAAAAACGGTATGGAACAAACGAGTTTCTGTAAAATCCCGTGATATTTGTCCAAACGAAAACAAGAAATTATGGACCCACGAGTGTTGAGAAGAAAGATTATCCGGACAGCCTCAGGCTGTTTCCATAAGAACGGAATAAAGGCCACTTCCATGAACAGCATATCCGAAGCGCTGCACATTTCCAAACGGACGCTTTATCAGGTATTCTTGAGCAAGAGTGAACTGCTGGAAGCCTGTGTGTCTTTTCAGATAGAAAAAAGCAGAAAGCAGATAGAAGAGAAATGCCGCACGCTGAACTGTCTGGAGGCCATTGTCTATCTGAACTATCAGACGTTTGCCCTTTCGGGAATATTGTCGGCCGATTTTTGCCGGGAGATTGTGAAATACCCGGAAGCCCTGGCACTTTTCAGTCGGGAATACCGTGAACCTCTGCATGAAAAGTGTGCCAGCCTGTTTCGTGAAGCTCAGCAAAAAAAACTGATACAGCCGGAAAGTAATTTTGAGCTGGCTTTCATGTTTTTTGAAAACACCTTGCTTTATGCACTTTTTGCCCCTTATGAGGAACCGAAGCGTGCCCTTACGTATAGCAATGCCGTGCTGACCTATCTGGCGGGCGTTTGTACCGCCGAAGGAAGAAAGGTGCTACACTGCATGGCAGCATCGGGCGAATTGCAGCCGGCAGGGTGAGAATATGTCCGACAACCCTGACCTGATGTAAACATACAATGATGGGACTTATGAAAAAAAGATAAATCGAGCATTGGGGTAGAAACATCGGTAATTTGTATCATTGTCTATGGTTTCTTTTGCGTAATTTTGCCACATCCATAATTAAAATGACAAAAAGGAACAAACAATGAAGAACTTTGACTATCAAACCCCGACCCGTCTGATTTTTGGTCGGGATGTAGTGGCTGGACTGCCAGAGGTGATGCGCCCGTTCGGACGTCGCATCCTGTTGACATACGGTGGCGGAAGCATCAAACGTATCGGCCTGTACGACCGCGTGAAAGAACTGTTGAAAGACTTTGAAATCTTTGAACTGGGTGGGATTGAGCCGAACCCGAAATACTCTACCAGTGTAGTGGAAGGCGTACGCATCTGCAAGGAACAGCAAATTGACGTGATTCTTTCTGTGGGTGGCGGTTCGGTACTCGACTGTTCGAAAGCCATTGCCGGAGGTGCCAAATACGACGGCGAGACCTGGGACTTGATTATCGGCAAGGCTCCTACGCTGGCTGCACTGCCTATTGTGGACATCCTTACCCTGGCCGCTACAGGCAGTGAGTACGATGCCGGAGGAGTCATTTCCCGCACAGAGACCAACGACAAGGTGGCCTACATTGATCCGCATCTGTTCCCGGCCTGCTCTTTCCTTGACCCGACCTACACCTTTACGGTCAATGCCAAGCACACGGCTGCAGGAGTGGCCGATGCCATCAACCATGTGATGGAACAGTATTTCACTCATGCCTCCAATTCCGTGGCCGACGGTTTCTGTGAAACACTGGTAAAGACCCTGATGAAATATGCTCCGATTGCACTGGAGAAACCGGACGATTACGAAGCACGTGCCGAAATTATGTATGCCTGCACCTTTGGCTGCAACGGCCTGCTGGCCCTTGGTACCGGCGGTTCTCCCTGGCCTATGCACGGCATCGAACATGCCCTGTCGGGATATTATGACATTACACACGGAGAAGGTCTGGCCATCATCGCACCGCACTGGATGCGCCACGTGCTCAACGAGCGTACACAGGAACGCATCGTGAAATTTGGTGTGAACGTGTTCGGACTGGCTGCCGATCAGGCTCCGTCGGAAATTGCCGAGCAGACCATCGCACGTACCGCACAGTTCTTCAAGAGTCTGGGTATGCCGATGACCTTGCGTGAGGTAGGCATTGACGATTCCCGTCTGGAAGAAATGGCACACCACATTGCCGTGAATGAGGGACTGGACGCACCGGGCACGTTTGCTCCACTGAACGAACAGGACATCCTTTCCATTCTGAAAGCTGCGTTGTAAGCAATATGAAAATGCGGGGAATGGTAGACAAGCCGTTCCCCGCATTTTTTTAATCGCCGAGCATGGAATTTAGTAAGTCCATGATGACCATTTTCCGGAAAAGCCAGTGGCACATGCCACCAGGGATGCGCTGTATGTAGCCGCTGTCAAGGTCGATTACGTAAAGCGGACGTATGCGCCAGCTGTAGTTGTAGCGGTTCTGCCAGTCGTACATGCAGTATTCCCACCATCCTTCGTCGGGACGCCACCATTCTCCCGTCACATAATTATTCTCCAGTCCCCAGCGGGTGGCTTCCAGCGCGTTGGGTTTCCCGCACTGATAATACACATGATAAGGCGCCATACCAAGGTCGAGCGTGCTTCCCAGTGTCACGCGGCAGACGATGATGGCTCCTGCGGAATAATGCCGGGCCGTACTGCGTGCTGGTGCAAAATAAATGCCGTTTCCTGCATAATTCCCGCCACCTACACGCCAGATGCCTACATCCCGTCCCCGGTAGCTTCCCCGGTTAGGGCACGCCACAATGGATTCGGCAGCGTTATTGGAGGTACCGTGAAAGAGGGTCAGAGTGGGTAAAAAGACTTCTATCACCGTCCATATCACACTTTCAATGATGGTCAGCGAGCCATGCCATACCACATATTTGATGATTCTGTAGGGTAAGAACAAAATCCATCGGATAAAATCGTCATGCCCTTCCTTGTCTTCTGAGGGTAAAATTACTTCCATCACATAATTGAACATTTCGAAGGAACAATGTACCAGGAGATTGAAAAAGACAGCATTGACAATTCTCAATGGAAACAGCAGGACATAGAACGGGAATTGCAGGAAATAGAAAATGAAACGCAGGTTCTCATTGGTGGCGTTGCTGAAACGGTTTTTCTTGAAGAAGATAAACCAGGGCTTTGCCAGGTATCGCTGCAGGGCATTAAGAAAGAAGAAAGGAAGACTCAACAGCCTGAACGTAAAGGTAAGGCTGGCCGATACGATGAAATAGGAGATAATGAGTATTTTCAGCAGCCAGTACAGCACCACCAGTCCCAAATAAATACCTAGTCCCCAGGTAATGATGTTCCATACTATTGACCAGAAACTCCATGAGGAAGAACCGGAAGACGATTTGGCAGGCGGAGAGTTTGCCTTTTGGGGCAAAGGAGAGAATTTCAGGTATTTGGAGTAGGCATATCCCCTTTGTGAACCGAACTCAATCTGTACCCAGTTGTTGCTTGATTTCTGAATGACATTGACCTCCTGTCCGCGACTGAGCTGTCCGACGCGCGCATAGCTGATGCCGGGTCCGGAACGCACGTTCAATACGGTGGTTGCGGTTCCCCTGCAGGGAAGAGACTCTTGTGCCGTGGCATAAGAAATCATCCAAAGCAGCATGATAAATATGTATATGAATCGTTTCATCACATCTTATGGTCAAATGTAAGAAAAAATTTCTATATTGCATTTTATACATCGTACATATTTAGAAAGATGAAAAAGAATGATAAAATAAAAAATCTTTTATGAAACCACATCGAATTATTCTTATACGTCATGGAGAATGCCATGCCAATACCGACGAAAGCAAATTTGCCACAGAACCGGATTATACCATTGAACTGACAGAAAAAGGAGTAGCTCAGGCCCGTGAAGCCGGACAAAAGTTGAGGGAACTGGTGGATGAGGAATCTATGTATTTTTATGTTTCTCCATTTTGGCGTACCCGTTCCACCTTTGAGAACATAGCGCGCAGCTTCCCGAGAAACCAGTTTGAATACAGCGAGGAACCTCGTTTGCGTGAACAGGAATGGGGATACCTTCGCACGTATGCCGAGTTGCAGCAACTGAAGAAAGAGCGCAGGGACTATGGCATTTTCTACTACCGTTTTCCGGGAGGAGAAGCCGGCACGGATGTGTACGACCGTATCAATGACCTCTTAGGTTCGCTTCATCGTGACTTCTTGCGTGAAGATTATCCACAAAATTGTGTGCTGATAACCCATTCACTGGCCATACGCTTGTTCGTCATGCGCTGGTTTCATCTCACCGTGGAAGAGTTTGAACAGATGCGTTCGCCTAAAAACGGTCAGCTGGTCATCTTGCAATTAAATGATGACACCGGGGACTATGAGCTTGTAACCCCATTGGAAAAGGATGGAACGGCTGTTCGAAGAAGCAGGCCCATCAGGTTGCTCTGATAATCTTTTCAAAGAAGAGAAAGGAATTTAAAGGAACTGCATGAAAAATATGTTTTAGATACATGTCTGCGATTTTTCTTTTATTTTCAGTTGCCTGCTATTGAAAGATGTCCTACCTTGCGATATTACTATCAAAAACATATAACAACAATGATAACAGAATCAAAATCAATCGGTATTTTCATAGATGGGGGCTATTTTTCAAAGATAAATGAGGCCTTGTCCGATCAATTGTCTTTAAATATTAAAATCAAATCCTTGTTTGATTTTATTCGTGCGGAGATTGCGCGTCGGAGTGGGTTGGAAATAACCAATTGTTACATTACAGAAAGCCATTATTTCCGGGGGCGTTATCGGGTGAATGATGCCAATAGCAAACATCTGTTGTTTTCCGAGCGAAAGTTTGAAGACAGTCTGATTGAAAATGATGTAATTTTCCATTACAAGCACCTGCGGGAAGTACAGAGAGATGGAGATATTACGGTCGTAGAAAAGGGGATAGATGTGTGGTTTGCTTTGGAGGCCTATGAGCTTTCCGTGTTCCGCGAATTTGATTATGTAGTGCTGATTACGGGAGATGCCGACCACGAAATGCTGGTCAAGAAGTTGAAATCGCTGAAGATTCACGTGGTGTTACTTACGTGGAATCTGTCGGAACAGTCTTCCAGTGCGCGACTTTTACGTGAGGAAGCGTGCACGCATATCGAGATGAATGAAATGATTGCGCAAGATAAAGAATTGCTTGGCAAGTTGTGCAGAAATGTGTAATGTTTTTCGAAGACAGAATGTGATTTTGCCAAAGCCTACTTCTCAGAGAATAAGTAATATTCGATAACCCTTTTAGTATTGGAGTAGCCTGCACTCAGGCTATTCCAAACAGTTCAATCTCAAAAATCAAGGTGGAGCCGCCGGGGATGCCGGGCTGTGAGAACTTGCCGTATCCCATTTCCGACGGGATGTACACCTCCCATTTGTCGCCCACACACATCTGCTGCATGGCGATAATCCATCCCTCAATCAGGTCGCTCAGGCGGAAGGCTACGGGCGCACCGCTGCGGCTGCTGTCAAACTTCTTGCCGTTGATGGTCCATCCCGTGTAGTGCGCGGTGACGATACTCCGCGGTGTGGGATGCTTTCCGTCGTTCTTTCCCGATACTAGCACCTTGTAGTAGATACCCTTCGGGAGCGGCATCACTCCCTCTTCCTTTGCCTTTTCGGCCAGCCAGTCCTTGTTGGCCTGCATGTATTCTTTCTTTCCCATTATGAATGATTTTGGCGTAAAGGTACGTATTTTCCGGGATACTTAAAACAGTCCGCTTATCCGTGTCCATAGCGCCGTAGTCAGGTAGACCGCCAGTTTGGCCACCCAGTAGATAATTACGCACAGCACCAGGATGCCCACGGCTGTCAGCACAGCCTTGCGGTTTACTTCTTGAATCACCTCTTTGTCACCTTCCACGAACCCCACAATCAACCGGTAGTTTTTCGCGTACGACGGCTGAAAATATCCAGCAGGTCGCCAATCCAGAGTGGAATGATACCCAGCATCATGTCCACCAGCATGTTGTAGAGGATGGCCAGGGTGAGGGGAATAGACTTGATTTTGAACAGCGACACCGTGAGAAAGGGCAGTGTCATGGCCGAAGAGAAAATATCACCCGCTGTCGGAAAGAACAGTCCGATGAGAGGATCGAGGTAGTATCGGTCCATCACATTCTTGATGGTTCTTATCAGCCGGTAGAGCGGGTCGTTTTCCCACTGCATGCGTTTTATGTCTTGTTTCGTACTTTTCATGTAGCAGCTAGTTTGGCGCAAAGATACAAAAAGGTGAATGCAGTGTCAAACCCGAAGCCCGCTTTTGAGAAAAGACGATGCTGAACCGCATCCCGTCTTATGAAAAGATAACGATATTTGGTGGAGATTTCCGGATAATCCCTATCTTTGCTAAAAACGCCTTTGCTTTAATGACATTATATTTGATACGATGAATACATTCCGTTCTATAGATGAACTTGTGAAAATGTTTGAGCGTGAAAAAGTGTTGCTCAAGGAAATGTTTTACAAACGTAAACAGCTCTCATTCCGTTATGATTATGCCCTTGAATTAACTGAATACAAGGAAGAGCGTATTCGTTTTCTTATTGAATACGGTGTGCTGCGAGAAAGCGGTGATTTCCTGGAAATGGAAGACTTGTACTTGAAGTTTTTCGAAGAGGTTCTGCAAATAAACGAGGAAATCAATGTGTCGTTCGTGCAAGATTATCTGAATCATTTGAATGATAACATCGATTATTTCCTGAAGGAGAACAATGAACAGCGGAAGTATGCGTATCAGCGAGAGGTGAGACGTTGTTTGAAAAACATTGCACTGGCTACCGTACGTAATGTGATGGACTTGAAACGTAATTTGGATGTAACTTATAAAACGGAACCAAATTATCAGGTGAAACTGGCCAAATTGAAAAAACTGGATGAAAAACGGCGTAACATAGCTTTGCTTATAACTCGGAGTGAAGAAGTGATAGACTCACAGCAGCCTACCTTTTTCCGTGTGGCTATGGATGTACAGATGCGGGCTGTGGTGAGTGATGTAAAGCTTCAGCTGAACGATTCGTATCATAATCTGATTGAAATAGAAAAACAGATTATTCATTACTTGAACTTGATAGCCTACCAGAATCGTATTTTTGAAAAGGTAAGGCGATTGAAGTACCTGCGCGATCAGTTCTTGCTTGAAGAGAATACAGATATTCGCCGGGTCATTGGCGAAAAGAATCCGGTGTGGATGGAACCGCAGCCCAACTATCGCATCAAGTTGTCTCTGTCAAATCTGCATACTTCTGAAGTGGCATTGGAGTTGATTCGTAAGGTGATGTCGCGGCGGAAGCAGGACTCACGTGGTCCGCGGAATGTAGCCGGAGCTATTCCGGAAAGTTATCTGTCACAGGCAGGTGAGGTAATGGACAGGGTCAACTTGCAGGAAGTATTCAATGCCTTTGCTGCCTCTGGTACACATTTGTTCCGGTTCGTAATGAACTATTCCTATGGCAAGTCGGTGGCGGAAGAAGACAAGCTGCTTTTTTTCTGCCAGCTGGCTTCACAGTATGCGGATGAGCTGGATTTTACCGACCGTTATGAGTCAACCTCTGAGGTGGAGTACCCTTTGATTTATTTACGACAAAACCCTTAATCATACTTGATAAAACGATGAAATACACGGAAGAAATATTCAATATTCTGAGCAGGGGAGGATTTATTTCCGCCAATAGTGTCTCGTCAACCGTCAAGCGGTACTATGATGCGCTTGAAGAAGATTTTACGGAGTATTACGATTATTATAAAGGCATCGGCTTCTATTTGGAAGCGGGTAACGGATATTACCTTTTTACACGTCAGGAAACCCGGGTCGATTTGGAACGAAAGCTGGAAGCTGTAGGCAAATGGATTGATTACCTGAGCTTCCTGAAAACGTATCATTCGGCTTTTGGTCCCGGATTCCTGTTCCGACGGGCAGATATTGAGGTGCAGATAGGATGTAACATGGAACTGAAGGAAAAGGCTTCCCGCTTGTTTTCCGACAAGAAGAAATTCGGAGAGGTTGTAGAGAAACTGGTGGCAGAGCTGGAAAAGGCTGGGATGATTGAACTGGAGAACGAGCACGATGAAACCTATAAAGTACTAACCGCATTCCACTATATGGAAGAAATGGTGGACTGCATCACGATATTGGAGGATACAAGCGATGAGATACCTGAATAAAGTCATATTCCTGAATAGTGCGCATATTCCTTATGCCGAAATCCGGATGGACGGCAATGTGCATTTCATTGGTACGCAGGGAGTGGGAAAGAGTACCCTTCTGCGAGCTATCTTGTTTTTCTATAATGCCGACAAACTGCATCTGGGCATTCCGAAAGAAAAGCAGAATTTCGACGCTTTTTATTTGCCCTATGCCAACTCGTATATCGTGTACGAGGTGGTACGTGAGAATAGCGCATATTCCGTAGTGGTGTCCAAATCTATGGGACGGGCTGCTTTCCGCCTGATAGATGCTCCTTATCGGAAAGCATGGTTTGTGAACGACCGTCACGAGGTATCTGCCGATTGGAGTGAGGTGCGTACACGTATTCTTGAGTCGGATGCCCGTTGTACGATTACTCCGCTTGTTACGAGCTATGAAATGTTTCGTGACATCATCTTTGGAAACAACCGCAAGCCCGATATGGTGTCTTATCGTAAGTTTGCCATTGTAGAAAGTAGTAAGTATCAGAACATTCCTCGTACTATTCAGCATGTATTCTTGAATTCCCGTTTGGATGCCGATTTTGTGAAAGATACCATCATCCAGTCCATGAATGAGGAAGATGTGTCTATCGACCTGACTTATTACCGGAGCCAGATAGAAGCTTTTGAGCAGGAATATGATGATGTCATGCGATGGCTGCGTCCCAACAAGAATGGGGAGATTGTGGTGCGTAAGCAGGCGGAACAAGTCATTCAGCGCTACCGGAGCTTACTTTATTCTCAAAAGCAGCTGGAAGAAGGTAGAGCTGAATTGAATTATGCAGAGAAAGCAGCTCATGACATGTTGCCGGTGCTCGAGGAACAGATTCAGGAAGCAGAAGAGAAGCGGGCACGGTTGGTGCGACTTGTAGGAGAAGAAAGAGGCAAGTATTCTGCCGAACGTGACAAGCTGGTGCGCCGGGAAGGGGCGATAGCCGACGATTTGAAGCGTATCCGCGAAAAGCGCTTGTATTATGAGAAAGAAGGCATAGAAGAGGTGATGCGGCGTGTGGCAGGTGAAGCAGCCTTGCTGCATGAGCAGGATAGTTTGAAACAGACGTATGCAGAATTGACCGCTACTTATAGGGATGTGTTGCAGAAATATGATTTGCTGGTCGGAAAGGTAGAGGCGGCTTTTACCGCATTTGAGAATGAACGGCGAAAGGCTGTGCTGGCCCGTGAAAATGAATTGAACGTCTGGAGAAATGAATTGTATGCCCGCTATCGGGAACAAGAGGTACACGTGCGGAATATGTATGAGGAGAGACAAAAAACGTGGAATGAAAACCGGATACGGCTCACCGAAGAAATTTCCGCACTTCGTCAGCAGAAGATTCGCATTCAACTGACTTGCCATTTTGAGAAAGAAACCGGGGACTATCAGGAACAGTTGGATGCATTGAAAGATGAAGAAAGGCAGACAAGCTGGCAGGTAGCCGGTCTGAAACTCACGTGCGACCAGTTGCGACAGAAATGTACCGATGAGATGAAAGAGAGTGAGTGGCAGTTCAAGCAAGAAGCTGAGGAACTGGTGCGCCGTCGTACGGCATTGGACGAAGAAATTCAGACCCTTACCAGCCTTCTTGACCGTTGGAAAGGTTCCTTCTGTGAATGGCTGGACGCACATAAGCCGGGGTGGCAGGAAACAATCGGGAAAGTGGCAGATGAAGAGCTGATTCTGTATGCCCAGGATTTACATCCGGTATTGGCTGGGGACAGTGACAATACGCTGTTCGGCGTACGAGTTGAACTTTCGGGAGTGGCGAAAGAATTGCGTACGCCAGCCCGTTTAAAGGAAGAACTGGCCGAAAAGGAAGCTGCCCGTGAGTCGTATGTCCGCGAGTTGGCTCAGTTGAACGGACGTCGGGAGGAAACACTCGGGCAGATAAAGAAGAAATATAACCGGCAGATTCGGGAGGTAGCCGACAAACAGTACCTTTTGGAGGCCCAGTTGCAGCAGATTCCTGCCAGACGGAAACACTTGCAGGCTGAACTTACCTCCTGGCAGCGGAAAGAGGCCGAATGGAAACGGGAGCAAACAGAGCAGGTAGAATTGCAGTTAGCTCAGAAGTCGCAGGAACAGGTGCGTTGGGAAGATGAAGACAAGCGTTTACGGGCGGAAAAGGAGAAACGCCTGAAGCAATTGGCCGAAGAACTGCGGAAAACGGAAAAGGCTGAAGAGGAGGTCGTTCGGCAGGAAACTGGCGTTATCCATGAAGATATTACTCGTCAGCGAATTGAAATGGAAACGAAAAAGGCAGAGCTGCGGCGCTCACAGGCCAAGGAACTTGAAGGAAGCGGGGCGGATATGTCTGTCATTACCAGTTACGAGAAACGTATGGCCGACATCCGTCAGGAGCTGGAATACATTGTCCGTAAACGTTCTTTGGTATCCGATTTTGAGAAAGACAAACGCGAGTATTTCGACCGGGAGCCGCAACTGCGCAACGAGAAAAAAACAAACGATGCGCAGCTGGAAGATTTGGAAAATAAGTACAAGCTTCGTATGGAGCGTCTGCTAAGCCAGCAGAGTGAGGAGGATAAGATACTGGAAGCCAGGAGAAAAGAGCATACAGACATTCATAAAGATTTGGCCAGCCTGAAAGCTTTCCGTGCAGACGAAGACCTCTGTCCGTCCGAGTCGTATACCTCGGAAATGCGTCCTACCCGGAAGTCTTGTGGAACCATTATCGGAGACTTGAAGTCGCTTATTATTTCCATTCATAGAGAGCTGGACCAGTTCAAGCGGGCGGTCAATGCATTCCATGGCAATTTTACGGCTAAGAACACTTTCCATTTCCCCGAAACGTTGGTAAGCGACTCTGATTTCTATGATTTTGCGGCAAATCTTTGTGAGTTTGTGGAAGATAACAAAATTGTGGAATATCAGACACGTATCAGTGAGCGCTACACCAACATTATCCAGCGAATCTCGAAGGAGACGGGCGATTTGACCCAGCATGAAAGTGAGATACAGAAAACCATTCGTGCCATAAACGAAGACTTTGTAAGGCGGAACTTTGCCGGAGTCATCCGTGGCATCGAGCTGCGGACTCAGGCCAGCGATGACAAGCTGATGCAGCTTTTGGTAGAAATCAAGCAGTTCAATGAAGAACATCAGTTTAACATGGGAGCTCTTGATCTTTTCTCGCAGGACTCGCGCATGGAAGTGAACGAAAAGGCGGTGAAGTATCTTTATTCATTCAGCCGGCAGCTGAGAGACAATCCGTCTCGCAAAAGCCTGGTATTGTCTGACACGTTCAATCTGCAGTTCCGTGTGAAAGAGAATGATAACGATACCGGATGGACCGAAAAGATAGCCAATGTGGGGTCGGACGGAACGGATATTCTGGTGAAAGCCATGGTTAACATCATGCTGATTAACGTGTTCAAGGAGAAAGCTTCGCGCAAGTTCGGAGATTTCCGGATTCATTGCATGATGGACGAAATCGGCAAGCTTCATCCCAACAATGTCAAGGGTATTCTGGCTTTTGCCAACTGCCGGAATATCGTACTGGTCAACAGTTCTCCTACCACCTACAATGTGGAGGATTATCGTTATACTTATCTTTTGAGTAAGGATGCTCAGAGTTTTACGCAGGTGGTACCTTTACTCACACGCAAGCAATAGTTTATGGAACAGAAAAAATTTACTCCGTCAATATGCCGTAAGGTACTTCGTCTTATACAGGGAGAGACACTTCCTTCCAGCCTTTTCCCGCGCTGGTTTGCCGATGAACTGAAAGAAGAAGGGTTGCTTTCTGTCATCACTCATGGAAGCCGTAACTCTTATCGGTTGCTGGATGTAGAGGCAAGCATCCGTTATGTGAAGAACAAGTATACGGGTGGGGCCGAATTGTCCCGGTGGATAGAACTGACCGATGGACATAACCCTGATCTGGACCGGAGTGTACTGGTAAATGAAACCGGCGACTCCAAGCTTGTTCGTGTGCGGACCTTCCGCGGCTTTCTGGTAAATTGTTGCGAGCCATTGGAGGTGACGATGGGAGAGAAATCTTTCACCCTCTCTCCGCTGGAAGGTATGGCTTTTTTTGTGCAGGAACCGGAGAAATTCCGCATACCCTCCGATGTGCTTGTGGTGGGTGTGGAGAACGGCGACAACTTTCGTCTGCTTCACCGTCAGCGACATTTGTTCAAGGCCCGGAAAGTACTCCTTGTGTCACGTTATCCTCAGTCGGATGACTTGCGCAACTGGCTCCTTTCGGTTCCCAATGATTACCTGCATTTTGGCGATTTCGACCTGGCCGGCATTCATATCTATCTCACCGAATTCTATAAATACCTGGGCAACCGGGCTTCTTTCTTTGTGCCGGACGATATTGAAATAAAGCTGAAGAATGGAAATGCCACCCTGTACGACCGCCAGTATGCACGCTTCTGCCATCTGGTGCCGGAGGATGTACGCCTCATTCCGCTGGTAGAGATGATTCACCGTTATCATCGGGTTTACGAGCAGGAAGGATATATCTCTTCAATTGTTTTTAGGTAAAATTACGCTTTATTACCGCCGCATTGTTTCGATTGTGGTGGAATGCGTCTATTTTTGTCCCTTATTGTGTACCTATGAACAAGAAACTGCTTAAATACTGGAAAAACTGCCTGCTGGATGCTGAGTGGAGTAACAGCATGTTCTATAAAGAGCCGCGTGTGACGCTGGCGTTTGAAGACCGTATGCCGGAGTCAATACCGGAAGAAGACATCGAACTGCTTTTCCCCGACGAAAGGGAAGACGGGAAGAAGTGTAAGGTGCGCATTGCCCCCTGTGTGCTGCTTCCCGAATATGAGAATGGCAAACCTATTGGTAAGATGTTTCCTGAATACCCTTTCTTCATTACGGCGACACTAGGACCCGACGGTTCCTTACAGTTGCCTGAAAACCCGATGGACCGTGTGCCGATGTTCGTCCGCAAGTTCCTTTCGCCCAATGCCAAGGACGACCGTACCCTTGCTTCCCTCGACGAGGTGGACTGCCTGCTGAGTGCGTTCAAGACCGATGTGGCTACCGAAGAGGAATACTGGAAGGCATGCGAAGCCCTCTTCCGGAAAGCCACCGGGATGACGTTTTCCGAAATGAACTACCCCGACCAGCCGGAGATGGTCATCACGAAGGCGCCCGTCACGGGGATGGCACAGAATATCCTGAGGTTGTACGACAAGCTGCTGGACTGCAAGGAAGATCTCCCGCTGCTGGAGTGCCTGACGCGCTGCGAGTGCGAACCGTTGCTTCCGTTGCCTGCCCGTCGGGAGATTTATGCCAACAAGCGGCACCTGGCCCAGATGAGCAGTGATTTCCCCTTATCCGTTTCCCAGCGTGAAACGCTCGCCATGTACACCCATTCCCGTGGCAGCCGGATTTTTGCGGTCAACGGTCCTCCGGGAACGGGAAAGACCACTTTCCTGCAGACGGTCATTGCCAACCGGCTGGTGCATTCCGTGTTGTCGGACGGAGAACCTGAGCTTATTGTGGCCAGTTCGGTCAACAACCAGGCCATTACCAACATCCTCAAGGATTTCGAGATGGAAGCCGTTGAGACGGATACGGCAGAGGTAGGCCTGGCGGCACGCTGGTTGCCGGAACTGGATACGTTAGGCTTGTACCTGTCCGGAAAGGAAGAGCTTACCGAACGCTATGCCATGATGCTGAACACCCGAGGAAAGGGCTTTCCCGAAACGTACGACAATCCGGAGCGGGTGGACGAGTACCGCACGTACTACTTGGAGCTGTTCAACCGTTACTTCCACACCTCGTGCAAGGATGAAACAGAGTGTCAGCACTACCTTCGTGGACAGATGGCCCTGCTGAGGGACTGGATTGAAACGGGCATGGAGGCTGCTGCACAGAAAGAATCCGGTGGTGTAAATGGGGGAAAGAATCTACTTGTCCGGATGATGCAACACTTCCGCAAGACTTCTTCCGCCTACGAAGAAACCATGGCCCGCTGGGAGGAGAACGACGATTTCAGGGCACGCTACACCCGGCTGACGGAAGGAGAGGAGTACAGGAACCTGCCCTGCATGGAAGACATGGCCGTGCGCCTGGACATCAGTTACCGCTACCAGATGTTCTGGTATGCCATCCACTACCGTGAGGCCGAGTTCATCCGTCGTCTGAGCCGTTGCTCCGGAAACCTGAACCGTTCGGACCGTGCCGTCTACCTCGAGCGTCTGAGACGGCTGGCCTGCGTGATGCCGGTGTTCATCTCCACCTTCCATTCTCTTCCGCGCTATATGACCTGCAGCAGCGAGGGTAATCCCTCCGTGCCCCTCTACAATACCATCGACCTGCTTATCGTCGATGAGTCTGGGCAGGTGTCGCCCGAGCTGGCCGTACCCTCGTTCAGTCTGGCCCGGCAAGCCATCCTCGTGGGCGACATCGAACAGATAGAACCCATCTGGCCCGTGACCGGACAATATTCTTTCATCAATCTCCGCCGCTCCGGGGTGGTTACCTCGTCAAAAGATCCGTTGTATGCTTTCCTGAGCGAACACGGTTTCCTGTCCTCTTCCGGAAACCTGATGAAAATGGCCCGCAAGAGTGGCAGCTATCAGGTGGACGGTGAACGCGGGGCCTTCCTGCGCGAGCACCGCCGTTGCCTGGACTCCATTATCGCCTATTGCAACGATTATGTGTACCACGGGCGACTGCTTCCCTTGAAAGGCGACCGTCCGAAATACGCGGCTCTTCCCTCCAAAGGCTATGTCCATGTGAACGGATACAGCCAGAAGGGAAAGACCGGAAGCCGATTCAATGAAGCCGAAGCTGCTGCCATTGTGAAATGGCTGTCGCGCGAGAAAAGAAAACTGGAAGAAGCCTACGGAAAGCCTATTCCTCAGGTAGCTGCCATTGTTACCCCGTTCAAGGCACAGGAACGCCTTTTGCGCAAGCTGCTGTCCGGACTGCCCGATGCTGCAGACTTCGTTACGATGACCGTCGGCACCGTCCACTCGCTGCAAGGAGCCCAGTACCCGCTGGTGATATTCTCGCCCGTCAATTCACCCGAAGACACTTCCTACTTTATGGAAGCAGGCGGAAAGTACAATATGCTCAATGTGGCCGTGTCGCGTGCGCAATACCACTTTCTGGTGTTCGGCCACATGAACATCTTCCATCCCGACCGGGACACCCCGTCGGGCAATCTGGCCAAGTGGCTGTTCGACAGTCAGCAGAGCGAAATCTCCTCCCACTTTCTCTACCAGGACGAGGAACCCCTCCTGAGCCAGTCGCTCGACGTGCCCCGTCAGTCGGCCGCAGTCTGCCGTCTGTCCACCCTTGAGGCCCATACGGACATCTTGCGTCAGGCTCTTCAGACCGCCCGTCGGAAAGTGGTGATAGTGTCGCCCTTCCTGTCCATCCGCGCCCTTGAAAGCGACCACTTGCTGCCCCTCATTCAGGAAGCAGTGGAACGTGGGGTAGAAGTGGTGGTGTATACCGACCATTACCTGGATAAGAAAAACGGCTTGTGGAAGGAAGAAAGTCTGCAAGCCCGTCGTGCACTGGTAGAACACCATGTCAGTCTGCGGGTGTTGAAAGGCATCCACAACAAGACCTTGGTGGTGGACGACCGCCTGCTGGTGGAAGGCTCGTTCAACTGGCTTTCGGCCCGACGGAACAAGGACGATGCTCGCCATGAATGCTCCATCCTGGTGCAGGCTCCGGCCGCCGCTGCATGTATCGACCAGCTGATGCAAGAACTGGAAGCCATTGACAGGGAGGCTCTTTTCTACTGTCCGCCGAAGCAGAAGATTCTCTGTGCAGACTTCTTCTGTCAGCCTCTCTATCACAATTATTGGAACAGCGTGCTGACACATCTTCGTGAACGGGCCAGCCGGCTGAACCTTCCGGAAGATTCCAATCCGGAACCTTTGCAGGAAATCCGGAAAAAATATCCGCGCCACAGAGCAGCCTGGACTGACGAAGAAGTGCAACTCGTGTGGGAACTGATGAACTACACCAACGACCTGCGCGTGTTCACCGACTGCCTGCAACGCAGCGAGCGCTCCATCCGTTATAAAGTGGAGGGCACAGCCCCTTAATCCCCGGGGCTGGCTGCTCCTTTCCGGCAAAAACGCTATCTTTGTACAAACTATTCAAGCAGCCTATGCAACTCACCTATATCTTCCACAGCGGCTTTGCCCTCGAGACCGACCGCTGCATCCTCGTGTTTGACTACTGGATGGACCCTGCCGGCGTGATGCCCCGTCTGTTGCAGTCGCTCAAGCCCCTGTACGTTTTCTCCAGTCATTTCCATGAAGACCATTTCAACCGCGACATCTTCTCCTGGCGGACCCGGAAAGCAAACGTGCGCTACATCCTTTCAAAAGACATCCTAAAACACCGTCGGGCGCAGAAGGAAGAAGCCGACGCCTGGCTGGGGAAAGGTGCCACGTGGGAAGACGAACTCCTCCGCGTGACGGCCACCGGAAGTAATGACAGCGGCGTGTCGTGGGTGATAGAGGCCGACGGCGAGCGTATCTTCCATGCCGGCGACCTGAACAACTGGTACGCCCGCTTCCTGACCGACGACTATCACGGGGGACTGGTCTACAGCCCCGACTTCGGCATCGACATTGACCCTGCCAAGGAAGAAAAGCGTTTCCTGGGCGAGTTGAAAGACATCCGCAAGCTCACGGACAGTTTCGACGTGGTGATGTTCCCTGTAGACGGGCGCATCGGCAACGGCTACACCCGCGGAGCCCGTCAGTTTCTCGATGTGTTCCGTACCGGCCTGTTCGTGCCCATGCACTTCGTGGCCAGCGGTTTCGAATCAGCCTGGCGGATGAAAGAGTTTACTGATGCCAAGTCCGTCCCATTCTGGTGTATCCGTCGGGAAGGAGAGTGCTGCGAAGTGAAGAAACACATCGAGGTAGTGGCAGCGGTGATGGTGCGCGACGGAAAGTACTTCGCCACCCAGCGCGGCTATGGCGAGTTCAAAGACTATTGGGAATTTCCCGGCGGAAAGGTAGAGCCGGGCGAGAGCAGGGAAGAGGCCCTGGTGCGTGAAATCCGCGAGGAACTGGACACCGACATCCGGGTGGATGCCTTCCTCACCACGGTAAACTGCGAGTATCCGTCGTTCCACCTCACGATGCATTGCTACCGCTGTTCGGTCGTTTCCGGCAGTCTGGTGCTGAAAGAGCATGAGAGTGCTGCCTGGCTGAGGCTGGAAGAACTGGACAGCGTGGCGTGGCTTCCGGCCGATGTGGAGGTGGTGAAGGAGATTATCGCCCAGACATCCCGTTAGTTGTGGTCGTACCGTTGGCCACCGGCCAGCAGATAGATTACCCCTATTATGGGTACTATTATGGAGCTGATGTTGATAGCCGACGCTTCGTCCATGAACAGCCGCAGGAGCAGGTAGCTCACGAAAACCAGTATGCCGATTGCACAGAACACACGGCACATGAAGGCTTTGAGCCCTTTGACGTCGACTTTTTTCTGTTGCTCGGGCGTCATGGTATTGTATCCTGCAATGAGCTTGGGGAATCTCCAGACGAGGAGTCCGAGCAGGATGAAGAAGGCTGAAAAGATGGGTATGAATGAGTTCATAATATTCAATGATTTATATTCACAAAGATAAAGTTTTTCGGGATTCTTTCTAAAAATATGTCAGTTAGTTTCATTTTATTTTGTACTTTCAGCATGAAATTCTGAAATCAGCAAGCGATGTTAAAGAAAGGAATCTACGAGAATATTATCAATCAGGAAGTTGAACGAGATATACAAGAGGCTGAATCCCAGCAATTGGTTTGCCTGCGTGAACAGATAGACGCGGCCGAATCCCCTAAGATATTAGCGGATTATCTGGCAAAAGCCATCCGGCAGAAACTGGAAGACACGGAAGATATGCACGACCGGATGACACTGGTTAACCGGATATTGGCCGAGTACGGGCTTGTGGAAGAAGTGCAGATAGCCGACACTTCCAACCTCTTGATGGAGGTGATGACCCAGCAAAAGAACCTCCTGCAAAAGCACAGTCATTCAGAAACCGTCCGCCCACAATCCGGTTTCCGGGTGAGCAACCTGTTTACGGGTGGAAACAGTGTCCTTTCATTGGGCGAGGAAATTCGACGGGAAATTGCCAGTGCCGACGAGATTTATTTTATTGTTTCTTTTCTGAAGCTCTCCGGTGTGCGCTTGCTGCTGGATGACTTGAAAAAGTTCTGCCAACGCGAAGGTACCCGTTTGCGTATCATCACCACAACCTATTGCGGAGCGACCGAGACCAAGGCCGTGCAGCAACTTGCCGAACTACCTCATACGGAAATTCATATTTCTTATCAAACCGACATCGAACGCCTCCATGCCAAGGCTTACATCTTTGTGCGTAATTCCGGCATGCACACTGCCTATATCGGTTCATCCAACCTGTCTAAGTCGGCACAGACCGACGGATTGGAATGGAACATGCGCGTGACGAGTGTAGAAAATCCGCACATCATCAAGACCGCGCTGGCCACCTTCGACTTGTACTGGAACAGCCCGAACTTTGAAGATTTCCGGCTGGGAGGTATTGAAAAGTTCCAACAGGAATTGCATCGCAACACCTTCAAAGGAAAACCGGATACTTTCGTGTACCAACGTTATTCCTTGCTCCCACACCAGAAGCAGATTTTAGATAAACTGAAAGTAGAGCGTGAGGAGTGTGGTAACTTCCGTAACTTGGTTGTGGCGGCCACTGGTACGGGAAAGACCGTGATTTCCGCTTTCGATTATCAGTCCTTCTGCCAACAGCAGACAGGAGTAGGGCGAACCAGTCGCATCCTGTTCACCGCCCACCGTGAAGAAATCCTTCGCCAGTCCTTGCACACCTACCGCAGCGTGTTGCAAGACGCCAATTTCGGCACGTTGTGGGTCGGTAATGAAGATCCTCAAACTGAGGCCGACTATGCCCATCTGTTTGTCTCCATCTCCATGTTCAACTCACGGTTTGAAGCCCTGTTTTCGCAGCTCCCGGCCGATTATTACGACTACATCGTCATCGACGAAGCTCATCATAGCCAGGCCGACAGCTATCGGAAACTCTTTTCGCATTTCCATCCTCAACTGTTGATTGGACTCACCGCCACCCCGGAACGTATGGACGGAAAAGACCTTCGCCCGGATTTTGGCGGACGCATCAGTGCCGAGATACGCCTTCCGCAAGCCCTTCAGGCCGGATTGCTGACTCCCTTCCAATACCTGTGCGTGACCGATGACACCGACCTGACCGATGATTCCCTTTGGAACGGACAACGTTACGTTATCGACCGACTGGCCGACAAACTGTGCGTATCCGAACGGGCACAACATATCGTAGATGCCTTACACCGTTACCTGGCCGATGAATACACCTGTCGCGCTCTGTGCTTCTGCGTCAATAAGAAACATGCCGACTTTATGGCCCTTCAGCTTCAGAAATACGGATTCAATGCAAAAAGCCTGACTTCCGATACACCGCAACCGCAACGTAAGCAATTGGCAGAAGACCTCCGTAACGGGCTGGTGCATTACCTGTGTGTGGTCGACATCTTCAATGAAGGAGTTGATATACCCGAAGTAGATACGGTACTTTTCCTCCGTCCTACAGACAGTTTGACCATCTTCTTGCAACAGTTGGGCCGTGGTCTCCGTCTTTCTCCAGGGAAGACCGAACTCACCGTCCTCGACTTTGTGGCACAAGCTCATAAAAAGTATGATTTCGCCTCAAAATTCCGTGCCCTGACTCTGCGTCCCGAAAAGAACATTGCCCAGCAGATAGCAAACGGTTTCACCCTTTTGCCTACCGGGTGCAGCATCATCATGGAAAAGCAGGCCCGACAATATATCTTAGAGAACATTCAGCAAGCCATCTACAACAAAAATCGCCTGGTGAAAGAAATCAATTCCTATACCACGCTGCCCACGCTTACTCAATTCCTGGAAAATAACGGACAAGACATCCGTGTGGTATATGTGGGAAACAATTGTTGGACGTCTCTCAAACGGGCCGCAGGGCGTATCTCTTATACCGATGATGCGATTACTCGACGCCTGGAGAAAGGCATGGGCAATCTGATACATCATAACACCGCCTCTTACTTGCATTTCGTGGCCGATTTCCTGTCGGGCAGTAAACGTTATATGGACGAAGACAAGCGGCTGTATGCCACTATGCTTTACTATAATCTCTATCAGGAGCGAATCGACAAAACCGAGCTGAAAGAAATGGGTATGTATCAGGCGTTGGCTTTACTGCATGATGACCGTTATCGGTATTTCAAGCAAGAAGCTGCTGAAATCGTGTCTTACTTGTTGTCACATTTGGAAATTACCACCACACCGCTTGGCCCTGAGGTATTACCTTGCATTGAACTTTATGGATGCTATACCCGTGAGGAGATATTCACTTTGGTTGGACGGCAAACTGAAGAGAAAAGAATGTCAGGTTCGGTGTCTGGTGTGTTCAATTTGCCAGAATACGATGCCACCTTGCTCTTTGTCACCCTGAACAAATCCGACAAAGATTTTTCACCTTCTACGCAATACGACGATTATGTCATCAATAAGGATTACTTCCATTGGCAGTCCAAGAATACCGACTCCCATCACAACCGTGGAGGACGGATTTACACCGAGCAACCTCAGCGGCATAACAAGATTGTGCTTTTTGTGCGTGAGGAAAAGAAAGACGGCTTTGGAAACACCTGTCCTTTCCATTGTTTCGGCCTTGTGGACTATGTTTCTTCGCATGGTGATTTCCCCATGAACATCACCTGGAAACTGGAGAAACCTGTGATGCCGCAATACCTGAAAGTGGTATAAAAATAGGGGACGAGCTTCTTGAAATTTAGAAGGCAAATCCTTGCTTTTTTTTAAAAATTGAGTTAAATTTACCTCGACACGTACGTGACGAGGTCTTGACACGTTCGTGCTGATGTCTCGTCACGTTCGTGTCGAGACCTTGACAGCTACGTGTCGAGGTATTTTTGTATAAGCGTTTCGAAAGAAGTATAATTACAATATAACTAAAACGATTATGGCTATAAAATTTGACCTGTTTGAGAATCCGGTAAAGGAGGGAGTCTCCGCACCGAAGTTGCATGCAAAAGTGATTACTAAAGACGTGGTGACCACCCGTGAAATCCGTGAAGCGATACGCAAGAAATGTACCGCCTCTCCGGCCGATGTGGCAGCCGTCATCACGGCCCTGAACGATGAACTCTATGAGAACCTGAGCAACGGATATGCGGTGCATCTGGAAGGAATCGGCTATTTCAGTCTGAGTCTGAAGTGTGCGCCGGACATTAATCCGAAGTATATAAAGGATGACGATGTACAGGTGAGAAGCATCAAGTTTACGCCCGACAAGGACTTAATCGACCGTTTCCAGAGTGTGTATCTGGAGCGCAAGGTGGACGAGGCGCATCATTCTGCCAAGCTGGACGAGGAAGAGGTGAAACAAAAATTAGCGGAGTATTTTAAGAATCACTCTTTTCTGCAACGCCGCGATTTTGAACGGCTCACTGGGTTTAATTCGTCGAAGTCTACGCGGGTGATTCGGGAGCTGGTGAAGGATGGGGTGTTGAAGAATGCGGGGACGAAGTTTCAGCCGGTGTATGTGGTGGGGGATTAAATAAAAATAATCGCTATCTTTGTATTGGAATAATTAGACAAAAGATATGATTAATATAAGAAAACTGGAAGGAGAACTGTGGGAATCAGCTGATTTATTACGACAAGGTAGTAAACTGACAAGCAGTCAATATTGCATGCCAGTGCTGGCATTGTTGTTTTTACGCTATGCTTATAGCCGTTATAAACTGGTGGAAGCTGAAATTCTGAAAAATCGCCCCTCGCGAGGAGGACGCGTAATGCCGGTAGAACAAAGCGATTTTGCGGCAAAAAGTGCGCTTTATCTTCCGCGTGAAGCCCAGTTTGATTTTCTTGTTAATCTGCCCGAAGATATTGCATCCGTCGGTTTGAAGAATAAGGAAGGACAGCCCCTTAATTCTTTAGGTGAGGCAGTCAATAATGCCATGCAGTTGTTGGAAGAACAAAGTGAGCAACTGACGGGTGTCCTGCCAAAGTCGTACACCATGTTCTCGGATGACTTGTTGCGCGAATTACTTCGAATTTTCAATAACAAGACCATCGATGAAGTAGGGGGCGATATTATTGGACGCATCTATGAATACTTCCTTTCCAAGTTTGCCAAGGCGGTAGCCAGCGATGATGGCGTTTTCTTTACGCCAAAGTCCTTGGTGAAAATGTTGGTAAATGTGCTGGAGCCGGAACAGGGCGTAATGCTTGACCCGGCTTGTGGCTCGGGAGGTATGTTTGTGCAGACTGGCGATTTTGTAAATGCAGCGGGTATGAATGCCAACACACAAATGACATTCTATGGACAGGAAAAAGTGGAGTACAATGCTCAACTTTGTTTGATGAATATGGCGGTACATGGGCTTAATGGTCGCATTGTTTCTGGAGATGAAGCCAATTCATTCTATCACGATGCGTTCAATCTGGCAGGGAAGTGTGACTATGTGATTGCCAATCCTCCTTTCAATGTCGATAAAGTTAAGGCTGAGTCGGCTTCAAGTGCTGGGCGACTCCCATTTGGCTTGCCTGGTGTAAACACCAAAAGTAAAGAAGTGGGTAACGCCAATTATCTTTGGATTAACTATTTCTATGCCTATCTCAATGACCACGGACGTGCAGGCTTTGTAATGGCCAGTTCGGCAACCGACAGCTCGAATAAAGACCGTGACATCAGAGAAAAACTGGTAAAAACCGGACATGTGGATGTCATGGTCAGTGTAGGAAACAACTTTTTCTATACGCTTTCTTTGCCTTGCTCGTTGTGGTTCTTTGACAAAGCCAAACGAGAGGAAAATCAGGATAAGGTATTGTTTATTGATGCCCGTAAATATTATACGGTAGTAGACCGTACACTTAACGAATGGACTGAATGGCAGTTGTGCAATCTTCAGGCCATCGTACATCTCTATCGTGGAGAAACAGAGAAATACCAAGTGCTGATAGAAAAATATAACAGTGCCATACAGGAAGCTGTAAGTGAGATGATGGAGCAAGCCAAACCGTTTGCAGAATTATTGGATGCAGAAACGGAAACTCAGTTTAAGCGTTCACTTACCTGGCTCGGAGGCTCCTGGGAGAATTACGATGCATTGAGCAAAAAGCTCAATGAACAGATAGAACAGACCAAGGCTTGTGTGAAGTCCGCTGAAGAAAAGTTGAAAAAGCGTGAAGTGAAACCCATGCGTCTGGCTGGTGACGAATTTTGTAAAGTACTTGAAAGTATTCTGATAGTAATCGGTGAATATAACTGGTTGACGGAAAAGTTTGGTAAAGGTGAGTATCACGATATTGCAGGACTTTGCAAGATTGCTACACTTGATGAAATAGCAGAGAAGAACTATTCGCTTACTCCCGGTGCATACGTAGGTGTGGCAGAGGTGGAAGACGATGGAGTGGATTTTCACGAGCGTATGAATGAGATTCATGCAGAATTGGCAAAATTGAACAAGGAAGCCAATGCATTAATGGACGTGATTCTAAAGGATTGGGAGACACTGAAATGAGCCTGGATGACAAGACGAAAACCTTGCTTTCCCTGCTGGATGAATACAAAGCATTAGGGATTGCCGAGCAGATAGATTATAACAAATTCTATCTCTATTCTCTTATTACCCATTCTACAGCTATTGAAGGTAGCACGGTTACGGAGATAGAGAATCAGCTACTTTTTGATGAAGGCATTACGGCAAAAGGCCGCAGCATTCAGGAACAGATGATGAACCTGGACTTGAAGGCGGCATACGAACAGTCCATGAAACAAGCCAAAGCGCATACGGAATTTTCTGTTAAGATGCTGAAAGGGCTTTCGGCTTTGGTCATGAAAAACACGGGTGGCGAATACCACACAGCAGGTGGCAGCTTTGACTCATCTAAAGGAGACCTTCGTTTACTCGGTGTCACAGCGGGCGTAGGGGGAAGTTCTTATATGAACTTTCGCAAAGTGCCTGACAAGTTAAAAGAGTTGTGTCAGTACCTGAACCAACAAAGAGCAGAACTTTTGAATACGGATGATGTCATTGCAAAGTATAAAGCCAGTTTTGATGCGCATTTTCAGCTTGTCACCATTCACCCGTGGGTAGATGGTAACGGACGTATGTCGAGATTGGTCATGAATCATTTGCAATATGAATTTGGCTTGGTTCCTTCAAAAGTAGTGAAAGAAGATAAGGCAGAATATATTCAATCGCTCATTGATTCACGTGAGCAGGAAACGCTGCTTCCTTTCTATGAGTTTATGTTCGACGAACATATCCGGAATATCCGTAAAGAGATAGAAGCCTACAAGAAATCGCAGGATGCTGACCTGATAAGACCTACAACTGACCCGATAAATATGATTCCTGACCCGATAAAAGAAAATTCGGCTGACCCGATAACGGCACGTTTGTATCAGGCTATTCAAGAGAATAATAACCTGAATTATGCCGGGTATGGAGCATTATTGGGTGTATCGGAAGCTACAATCAAACGTCGCTTAGCTGAGTTGAGAAAAGCAGGGATGATTGTGCGTGTGGGTAGTAATAAAACAGGACATTGGGAAGTGGTAATTTCAGAGAATAGAAAGGAGGGGAAAGTATGAGTTGGGATTTTAAAACATTAGATGAATTAGGTAAAGTTGCAAGAGGAAAATCTAAACATCGTCCACGAAATGATAAAAGGCTTTTTGGAGGAATATATCCTTTCATTCAAACAGCAGATGTGAAGAAAGCTAATTTCTATATATATGAATATTCTGAAACATATAATGAGATAGGATTAGCTCAAAGTAAATTATGGGATGCTGGAACATTATGTATTACTATTGCTGCAAATATTGCTGATACAGGAATATTAAGTATGCCTGCGTGTTTCCCTGATAGTATTATGGGATTTATACCTTATGACGGTATTTCTGATGTACGTTTTATTAAATATTGTTTTGATATTCTACAAAGAAAATGTAAACAGATTTCTCAGGGTACTGCACAGGATAATTTATCATGGGAAAAACTTTCAACTATAAAATTTCCTGCCCCACCTTTAAAAATTCAATGTCGTATTGCTGAAGTTCTTTCTCGTTACGATTCTTTGATAGAAAACTACCAAAAACAGATTAAGTTATTGGAAGAAGCTGCACAGCGTCTTTATAAAGAATGGTTTGTGGATTTACGTTTCCCAGGATATGAAAAAACGAAGATAGTGGATGGGCTGCCGGAAGGATGGTCTTTTATACGAATTAAAGATAGGTATAAAACAGTATTAGGAGGTACACCTTCTAGATTTATAAATAGTTATTGGGGAGGAGATATTTCTTGGATAAATTCGGGTGAAATAAATAAATTAAGAATTATCAAACCTTCAGAAAAAATAACCCAAGATGGTTATAAGAACTCTTCTACAAAGTTAATGCCGATTCATACAACAATTTTAGCAATAACAGGTGCGACGTTAGGACAAGTTAGTTATACTGAAATAGAGACTTGTGCTAATCAATCGGTTGTAGGTATTATTGATGAAGAAAATACCACTAATGAATTCCTATATTTGAATATTTATAATAATATTCATTCTATGATAAACAAGGCAACAGGAGGAGCACAACAACATATAAATAAAGATATAGTAAGTGATTATTTTATTATGCTTCCTGATGAGTCTATATTAATAGAATTTAGAAAGAGAATAAATCCTATATTTAATACAATAAGGGATTATTTTTTTATAATTGAAGATATTATTGAAGCTCGTGATCGTTTGCTTCCCAAATTGATGAATGGTGAAATAGAAGTATAAAACCTTAAATTAAAAGATTATGCGTGATATTACAATAAAAAACTTTCGATGCTACGAAGAAACAAGTATGGAATTTCGTAGCGGAGTGAATTTGTTGATTGGAGACAACTCTGTCGGTAAAACATCGTTATTGTATGCCTGTAATTTGGTTATAAATACGTTCTTTTCCGGCTACAGCGATGAGAATACTGTATGGATAAGTGCAGATGAAAATGATTTTAGGAATACAGGTATTATGGAGCAGCCTATTGAAATTATGTTTCATCTTGGATTTAAAGATTTTTTACCAGTAACAACTATAAAGAACAATGTTTACTTTTTTAACTATAGAGAAAGATTTACTATAGGAAAAAACTCTAAAAAAAATTCCCGCAATCTTGTTACAGGCATAAAATTATTAAGGGATTATGCTACTGTGCTTAAGCACTATTCTCATATATTACTTGAAAATAAAAGTATTCAACAAAATAACATTTTACCGGTTTATGCTTGTTTTACTACAGAAGATATTCATTCTATTCGTAAATTTAATAAGGATAAATTTAAGACTTATGTACAAAAGCCTTCTTTCGGGTATTATGAATGTTATGACTGTAGAGGCTTGTTTGAATGTTGGATAAAACGATTACTAGTATTAAAGGAAGCCCAAAGAGGAGATGAAGAAATTAATACCGTAAGAAATGCCATTATTGATGCATTAGGTCCTAAAGGTTGTGATATTATTAATGGTATGGATATACGCCATAATGAAGGTAAGGTATATTTCTTATTTGTTGATGGGCGAGAATCAGAGGCTACATTATTGTCTGATGGTTATCGTCGCTTGGTAAACATCGTGATGGATATTGCTTTCCGTTGTGCATTACTCAACAAATCTATGTTTGGTGACCAATGTTACAAATATACACATGGCACTGTAATCATTGACGAGATTGATGAACATTTGCATCCGGCTTTACAGATTCGTGTACTGAAGGCTTTGCAAGATACTTTCCCTAAGATTCAGTTTATTGTAAGTACTCATGCTCCGTTGGTGATGTCATCACTTGAGCCAAGAAAGGATGAAAACGGTAATGACATTAATGTAGTGTATAAATTGGAATATTCAGACGGAAAATATTCGCATAAGGAACTGAATATATATGGAATGGATGCTTCCACAATTATTGAAACATATATGGGGCAACCATCCAGAGATTTAAAAGTCAATACCGATATTAAAACTATATTAGAATTAATAGATAAAGATGATATTCAAACGGCAAGAAAATTATTGAAGGAATTAGAGCAAAATGTTGCCGGTGGTGACCCTGAATTAACAAGAATGGAAGCCTTAATATCATTTATGGAATAAAACAAGCCTATGATTCTGATTACAAAAAATAAAGAACCGAAAGAGTGGACCGAGTACAGAAATACTCCTGGGGTAGATTATCAGGCTATTCCAGAATTAGTTCAATCACTTTTGAAAGAGCAGGGGTATATATGTGCTTATTGTATGCGTAGAATTCCTAAGCAAGACAAATTATATAAGAAGGACAGGAAAAACTATGTTTTGACACAAGAAGATCATCGGGTAGAACATGTGAAATGTAGAGAACTGCATGATGATTTAAAACTGGAATATAGAAATATGGTAATTTGTTGTCCTGGTCATATTGGGGAAGATGATCATTGTGATAGACTGAAGGGGGCAAAGGATATTTCATTTACTCCACTTGACCAACAGTTTATAGATACAATCAAATACAATTCTGACGGAACTATAATTTCTACCAACGAATTATATAATACGGAAATCAATGATATACTAAATCTGAATACAAAATTGCTTAAAGTAAATAGAAAGGCAATGTTAAATCAGGTGATTTCCCAGATTAATGTTGCTTGTAAAAAAGGAAAAAGCTGGGATAAGAAGACGTTGAAACTTTATTTAAAGAAATACAGTGAGAAGCATTTTGAGGAAGATGAAGAAGGAGTAAAAGAAAAATATTATTCCTATTGTGGTATTGTCACTTGGTTTATTCAGAAAAAACTACGTACTTTAGGTTAAAACTAATTTGAATCAAACTATGTCAACAGACTACGGCGAAGATAAACTCATACAGAAAAGTACAGCTGAATTTTTGGAAAAAGAACTTGGCTGGACTCTTGTGTATGCTTATGATAAAGAAGTGCTGGGAGAAAATGGCACTTTGGGACGGAAAAGTTATCATGAAGTATTCTTGGTGCAACGCTTCCGCAAGGCCTTGAAAAAATTGAATCCGTGGATTAATGACAAGCAGATGGCTGAGGCGGTAGAACGGATGACAGAACACATGAGTAGCCAGACACTTATGCAGATTAACGAGCAGAAGTATCAATATATCCGTGACGGGGTGCCTGTGACCCGAGTATTGCCTAACGGAGAAACGAAAGAAGTAAAGGCAAGAATTATAAATTTTGAGAAGGGTGCCGATAATGATTTTCTTTGTGTCAGAGAACTGAAAGTGTATGGCTCACTTTATCGTCGTAGAGCTGATATTGTAGGATTTGTGAACGGTATTCCTTTGCTGTTCATGGAATTGAAAAATCACAATGTGGAAGTGGAAGATGCTTTCAATCAAAATTATAGAGATTATCTGGACACGATTCCACAACTCTTCTATCACAATGCTTTTATTATTTTCAGTAATGGGCTGGAGGCACGTGTAGGTACGATAGATTCCAAATGGGAGTTCTTCCACGAGTGGAAACGCTTGACGGAAATGGACAAGGGAAATATCGAATTGCCCACTATGTTACGTGGTATCTGCGAGAAAGAGAATTTTATTGATTTACTGGAAAACTTTATTCTTTATGACCATTCAGACGGGAGAACGGTGAAGATTATGGCGCGTAACCACCAGTATTTGGGAGTGAACTTGGCCGTAGATATGTATCGCCGTCGGGAATATGTGAATGGAAAGTTAGGAGTATTCTGGCATACGCAAGGCAGTGGAAAGAGCTATTCGATGCTGTTTATGGCCCGTAAAATCAGGCGGAAATTTGAGGGTTCTCCCACTATTGTTGTTTTGACAGACCGTGAGGAGTTGAACAAACAGATTAGTGATACATTTGAAAACTGTGGGGCGCTGGGTAAAACGAAAACAGAAGAATTTATTGCGAAAAGTGGCAAAGATTTGATAAAAAGATTAGGGGGTAATCCTTCTTTTATTTTCTCTTTGATTCAGAAATTCAATGATCCTAAAGCGACACCGATTTATCCGGATCATGATATTATTGTAATGAGTGACGAGGCGCATCGCACACAAAATGGATTGTTTGCTGATAATCTGGTACACTTACTCCCTACTGCCAGCCGAATTGGATTTACGGGTACACCTCTTTTGCGGGATGACAATATTACAGCCCGTACGTTTGGAGGATATGTCAGCATATATGATTTCAAGCGGGCTGTGGATGATAAGGCGACTGTTCCATTGTATTATGAGAACCGGGGAGAAAAATTGAAGGATTTAAAGAATCCGGAAATAAACGCGGAGATTGCTGCGGCATTGGAGCAGGCTGGAGAAATGGATGCCTCGCAATTGGCTAAGTTGGAACGTGAATTTGCTAAAGAGGTACATTTACTGACGGCTCCGAAACGCCTGAGAATTGTAGCGCAGGATTTTGTGCGTCATTATAGTGACCTGTGGACATCTGGAAAGGCCATGGTTGTGTGTTACAACAAGATAACTTGTGTGCGCATGTATGATTATGTACAGGAATATTGGCAGAAAGAGATTGAAGCATTGAAAAAGCAGATTGCTGCCAGTCCTTATCAGCAGGAAGTTCAGGAACAGAAACGAAAACTGGAATGGATGCAAAAAACGGAAATGGCTGTGGTCGTTTCACAAGAACAGAATGAAATACAGACATTCCAGAAGTGGGGACTTGATATATTGACGCATCGTAAGAAGATGGAGGACTGTAAACTTGATGAGGATTTTAAAGATACAGATAATCCGCTACGAGTGGTATTTGTGTGTGCGATGTGGTTGACAGGGTTTGATGTGAAATCCTTGTCATGCCTGTATATAGATAAGCCTATGAAGGCCCATACATTGATGCAGACGATAGCCCGGGCAAACCGGGTGGCCGAGGGAAAGGAAAACGGCCTTATTATTGATTATATGGGCATTGTAAAAGCACTCAGGCAAGCTTTGGCAGATTATACGGCAAGCCCGGAAGAGGGAGAAGAGGGCAAAGACCCTACGATAGACAAAAAGGAGCTTATCAACCGTGTGATAGAGACTATTTCCAGTGCTGTAGCATTTCTTAAAGAACATGGCTTTGAATTGAAGGACTTGATTCAGGCGGATTCTTTTGTAAAATTGTCGTTGCTGAGAGATGCGGCAAATGCCATGTGCGAAACGGTTGAAATAAGAAAGAGTTATAACACTTATCTCACTACTTTGCTCAAATTGTGGAAATTCTTAGACCGCGATGATATTACGTCGGAAATGAAGCAACAAAAAGATGCGTTAGAGGCTATTTATAAAGCATTGCAGAAGAAGCGTAAGCATGCGGATATAACAGACCTTAGTGTGGTTATCAATGGAATTGTAGATGAGCATTTGGAAGTGGAAACTATAAATGAATTGGAGGAAATTGATTCCAATCGTCGTTTCGATATTAGTAAGATTGATTTTGATTTGTTGAGAAGAGAGTTTGGCAGAAGAAGAGACAAGAATCTGGTGATGAAAGATATTCAGGAGGTGTTACAGGAACGTATCGCCCAAATGTTGTCGGCCAATCCTTCGAGAATAAATTTCTATGAGAAATATCAGGAAATTATCAGCAATTATAACAAAGAACAAAACCGGGCCAGTATTGAGAAAACTTTTGAAGACTTGATGCGTTTGACTGAAAAGTTGTCAGAAGAAGAGAAACGATATATCAGGGAAGGTTTTGAAAATGATGAGCAGCTTTCATTGTATGATATATTAGAGAAGAAAGATTTGTCGAAGGAGGATATTCAGAAGTTGAAGAAAGTGGCCAAAGACTTATTAAATAAGATTAAGTCTATGCTCGAAACAATGGATCATCCATTTGATAAGCAGGAAACGAAAGCTACCATCGTGATAACCATACGGGATCTGCTCTGGCAGGAGTTACCTGAAAGTTATCCGGATGAAAGTATTACTTATTATCGTGATGCGGTGTTTAACTACGTGAGCCAACGATATGGTGGAGTGGCATAATCCCTTCCCAGATTTCGTCTGCTTCAATTTTTTTAAAGAGGATTTATATGCTGGAGCCGTTATTACCCAAGGATTTAACTGAAAAAGATGCAGCTTTTAAAACTGTAGAAGAGTTGCATGAAGTTATTGATAAAGCTCTCGATGAGGGAGAAATAAAAAACATTGCTCTTACCGGACCTTTTGGGTCAGGTAAGAGTTCTGTTCTTCAGACATTGCGTAAGAGATATAAGGAGTTTGAATACCTTCCTATTTCTTTGGCAACTTTACAAGCGAATGAAGATTCGGATAATAAAGCTGGCTTAAATATTGATGATGAACAGATTGAGCTTTTGAACAGAAAAATAGAGTATAGTATTCTTCAACAGCTCATATATAGGGAAAAAGCGTCAACAGTTCCTAATTCAAGATTTAGGCGTATTATTCATATTGATGATAAGCGATTAAAGGTATTATCATTTCACGGGGTACTGTTTTTTGTAGCTATACTTATTGCATTTGAGCCATCATGGTTTATTGTTAGTAGTATTTATCAACTGTTAGACTTTGGAATCTGGAATATCGTACCTGATATTCTAGCTGTTGGTTATATGTTATATTTCTTGTTTATAGTATTAGGTTATGTCATCAAATCATACAGTAATTCAAAGCTAAATAAGCTTAATCTAAAAGATGGTGAAATAGAACTTAAAGAAGAGAATTCTATTTTCAATAAGCATTTAGATGAAATACTCTATTTTTTTCAAGTTACGAAGTATAATGTTGTGATTATTGAGGATTTAGATCGTTTTGGTACTTCTAAGATTTTTTTGAAACTTAGAGAGTTAAATCAACTTATTAATGAATCGAAAATAGTTGGTCGAAACCTTGTTTTTCTTTATGCTGTAAAGGATGATATTTTTATAAATGAAGAAAGAACAAAGTTCTTTGATTATATTACCACAGTTATACCAGTAATTAATCCTTCTAACTCAAAAGATAAGCTTAAAGTAGCGTTGAAAGAAAGGGGATTAGATGAAAATGAGATAATGGATGGAGATTTGGCTGATATGGCTTTTTTTATTCAAGATATGCGTATATTGACTAATATTGCCAACGAATTTCAGCAATATAGAGAAAAACTATGTACAGGAAATAATCAAAAACTCAATCTGACAAAACTATTGGCTATGATAGTTTATAAGAACTATTACCCTAAAGACTTTGCAATGCTTCATAGGAGAGAAGGGAAAGTTTATAGTTGTATAAAAGCAAAGCCATTATTCGCGAAGTTCGCTTTGAATGAAATTGAATTAAAAGAAAAAGCATTAGAGGAAGAGTATCAAGAATATTTAAAGGTAAGGCATTTAAAGGAGGAAGATTTACGCTTGTTATATTTATTGAAGCTTAAAAGCCGTTGTACTAATGATTTAAGAATGTTTATAATTGATGGTCATGAATATTCTTTAGAGTTAATTGCTGATAATGAAAAACTTTTTGATACACTTCTATCGTCGTCTTCTATTAATTATACATTCACTAATTATCATTATAACAATCATAGAACATCAATTAATGTAAATCTAGAAGATATAAATCAAACAATGAATTTTAAGACTAGAATGGCATTGTTAAAAAAATCTGAAGAAGATTTTGAAAGAAAAAGGTCCGAACTTATACGAGAAAAACTAAATGTTCATAAATATAAATTGAGTAGGCTTATTGGCTATTATAAACAAGGGAATAGTGAACCTTATAAGAGTATAAAATTGTCCGAAATGATGGATGTATTTATCCGAAGAGGATTTATAGATGAAGAGTATTATGATTATATTTCTTTTTTTTATGAAGGTATGGTTTCTTTATCAGATAGAGAATTGTTGCTATCTATCAAGAGAGATATACCTAAGGAATATTCTTATCATATTGATAAGGTAGAAAACTTTGTTAAGGAGCTTCTTCCGTATATGTTCGAAACAAAGGCTATTTTAAATAATGATCTGTTGGACTATGTATCATCATTTCATAAAGATTATTTTAATCTAATGATGTACATACTGGAAACAAATCAAGCTCCCTTAGATTTCCTTGCTCAATATTATCTTTATGGCAATGCTCAGAAACAAGTTTATGAACATTACATAAAATGGGATGAGGTACAATCATGGATAAATATAGAATCATGGAGCAATAATGATGAAAAAAATATATTAATAGAGGGTTGGCTTAAATATAGTAAGAAAATTTGTAAAGAAGCCAGAACATGGTTAAATTGTCATTATGAGTTTTTAACCGATAGATTCGAGAATATTGGTAAAGAACGGAGTTTGGATTTAGTAATAGACTCTGAGTTTAAGGAGCTTAATGATAAAAATCCGGAACTTCTTAAACGCTCAATAGATAGCCTGGCATACGAAATTAATAGTTATAATTTATGCCTTATGGCAAATTATCTATGTAATGATTTACAGGTAAAAGAAGGGAATTTAAATCTAAGCAGAATTAGGGATACAAAATACAGCATATTTATAGAACATATTGAAAACAATATAGATAAAGCTATAATGCACTTCTCGAAAGATTGTAAAGATGAAACGAAAGATTCGCTCCTTTTCATTTTGAATAGTGAGAAGATAAAGACTGATGATAAGGAGAACTATTTAATAGGGCAAAAGGAGCTGTTAGATGACGATAGCAATATTGATACAGACGAATTGAAAACACTTGCATATAATTTGTTCCTGATTAATCCTACATGGAGGAATGTTGTTGCATACTATAATAATGGGAATAAAGACGAACACATTCTGATAAAATACATTGGACACTTCTCTGATAAACTGGGAAAACAAATGGTTGCAGAAGAAGGCAATGAGTATTTGTCATTGAGGAATTATCTATTGGGAACAAACAAACTTGCTATTAATGCGTACTCTTCCATCATAAAATCTTTTTGGGGTGAATTTAATGGATACGATGGACTAAGAGCTTTGGATCAAGATAGATTACTGTTGTTATTGTCTCATAATATGCTACCATTCAGTGAAGGGAACACTAATGTTTTGAAGGAAACTGGTATATATGCTGATTACTTAATAAAATATCATAACCAACTATTAGAAAATCTATCAGTTTCGTATATCTCTAACAGTGACGTTGTATATAAACTGCTATCTTCGAATGTATTTACTTATGAAGAAAAGAAGAGAATAATTACTATCACCCCAAAGGACCTACTTGTTAGATCTGACAAAGTAGCAAATATTGTTTTGAATGTAATACTATATACAGATTTAAAAGACATAGATGAAGAAACAATAATAAAAATAGTAGGAAGTGCTTCTGATGAATCATCTAAGGTATATATTATTTTGCTGCTTATAAATGAATATAATTATGATAACAGTAAAATAATTGAGTTGTTAAGATTGTTGGGAGATAAATATGCAGACATAGCAGACAAATCTAAACGTCCTGCTTTGGAGAAGACGAGGTGGAATATTAAATTAGCTGAAGCACTCAGATATAAAGGGTTTGTATTTTCTGTAAAATGGTATAAGAATTCTTCTAAAGAAAACTCGGATTGACGTATAAAGTTTATGAGCGATATATGACTTTTATAAATTCTATGTGTAGATTTAAATTATAATTATTAGACTAAATATGAATAGTAAATATATAAAAAGTAGAACACTTGAAATTGATGTACCAGAAAAGAGTCCGTTCGAAAATGATAAGTTGGAAAGAGAAAAAACTGCAACAATCCTTACTGATATAGTTTCATTTTATGGTCAAAGCGGTTGTGTTATGGCTTTGAACGGTGAATGGGGAGCAGGTAAGAGTACTTTTGTAAGAATGTGGAAACAGTCATTAATCAATAATGGATTTAAAACATTATATTTTAATGCATGGAATTCAGATTATACCGATGATCCGTTATTAGCTATGGTTTCAGAGCTTAGAGAATTGTCCCCCAACAGTGGTAAAATAAACTCTATAGCAGGGAAAGCTGGTCGTATAATGGGAAGAGTTCTTATCTCAGCATCTAAAGGCTTAGTTAAAAAAGCAACAGGCGTTGATTGTGATGATCTTTTAAACACAGCTTTAGATACTACAGAAGAGATTGGAGAAGAATATCTGAAGAAATTTGAAGAGCAAAAAACAACGGTAGAAGAATTTAAAGTTGAAGTGGAACATTTTGTAGCGGATAATGCTACAGAAAAGCCGGTAGTATTCTTTGTCGATGAATTGGATAGATGCAATCCACACTATGCCGTTGCCGTATTGGAACGCATAAAGCATTTATTTGATATACCAAATATCATATTTATTTTAGCCATAAACAAGAAAGAGTTATGCAATGCAATACAAGGATATTATGGTTCAACAAATATCAACTCAGAAGAATATCTTCGAAGATTTATAGATATTGAATATACACTTACCAAACCTAATATGGAAGTTTATTGTAATCATCTTTATAATGAGTATGGATTTGCTGAATTCTTTGAAAATGAAAATCGTAAGCGATATTTTAGAGGTGACAGAGAAGTAGAATCTTTTAAAGCGATGACTATAGCGATAAGTAATTCAGAACAAGTAAATCTTCGTCAGATAGAAAGGGTTTTTGCTTATGCTCGATTAGCCTTGATGCAGTTCAAAGAAAATAATTTTGTACTTCCTAATATTTATTTTCTACTGTGTTTCTGGAAAGTAATGAATCCTGATTTTTATAATAAAATACGAACAAAGGAATTGTCAAATCAAGAGCTTTTGAGTCACATTGAAAGGATTTTGCCTAAGAAATTATTGATTACTGACAAATATCAAACCAGGAATAGAGGTATATATTATACAATAGCAAGTCTTATTTACTGTTATGATATTACAACAATAGATGGAAGAGGTGTGAGAGAACGTACAATAGAGTTTATACGAAATGAGGAAAAACGGAAAAATGAATTTACGTTTACAACATTAATTCTTGATAAAGATTTGTTTGATGAGGCTCTAAATTGGTACTGTAATGAAAATCATAGTAGGGAATATGAGGGTGGATTAAGTTTCATATTTAACAGAATAGATTTATTGGAAAGATTTGAGATATAAGAAGTATAGTGATATTTACAGTTTTTCATGTGAATCTTACTCTATACTAACTATCAATTTTATATTGTTGCTTTAGATAGATCTTTACTAATGATATAAAGAGCCATGCAAATACCGCAATCACAAACACTTACCACCCGATGCCTTAGTCGGATATTTGATACCACTTCGGCCACTTATAAGTTCTTCTGGTTCTTGTCCATCTTGCAGATACATGCCCGTACGGAGAATTTACATATAAATGTATGGGATATTGTAATTCGTATGGTGGCCAATGCCTGGTATCCGATACATTATTTCAGACTGTCATTTGGGAAAAACGATTCTTTGTTTGATATTGTCACCGAATTGCAGAAAGAGACACAGATACCGATTGATGCGAGTTGCGAGGAGGTTATCAGACAGCTTCAGGAAAGGCTGAGAGATAAACAGGTAAAGAGTAGACTGGGTAAGCTTACTACGTATGTACCTTACTGTTTTCTGTATCCCTGGATAAATGCTACAAATAACAGTCGTGAAGTTATGTGGCGTTCTCAAAGTTTTGAAAACGGATGTCTTTATTCCATCTATAAAGAGAAAGCGGATTTTTATATCGAACTTAATCCGGTGTGGGATGAATATCTGCATACGCATTACAAGATTCTGATGGATTTCACTTATTGGAACTTAATGCAGTTTCTGCAAGCGAGGAATCCCAATGTGCCGGCTATTTCCAGTAAGCTAATCAGGCCGGAAAGCAGGAGTTCTCTGGCAAACCAGCATCGTTATTGGAATAAGGTGATACAGATAGGAGGGCCTGTACGCTGCATTTACACAGGCCATGAGTTGTATCCTTCCGATTATGAGTTGGATCATTTTATTCCTTGGAGTTTTGTTTCTCATGATTTGCTTTGGAATCTGATACCTGCTGATGGCAGTATCAATTCTTCCAAAAGTAATTATCTGCCGGATTTGGATATTTATCTGCCTAAATTAGCTAAATTGCAGCATCATTCTTTAAAAGTCTCTATACAGGCGGGTTATCAGCCAACTATTCTGGAAGATTTTCTGTCTTTAGGATATACACCGAAAGAGTTTGTCCTGATGAATGAGGAAGAGTTTTTGGAGGTGTATAGGCGTACTTTCGGACCAATGCACCAAATAGCCTTGAACATGGGATTTGAAACCTGGAAATACTAAATACTATGGAACCTGAAAAGATAAATCATCCTTACCTCACCGCTATCAAGCGTACGAGTCTTTCTGTACCCACCCGTTACCTGCTTCAACATAATCTGCTGAAGGGACGTATTCTGGACTTTGGTTGCGGGTATGGCTTTGATACAGACGAGTTGAAACGTCAGGGGTATGACATCACGGGGTACGACTATTATTATCGTCCTGAATATCCGGACGGGAAGTTTGATACCATTTTGTGTAACTATGTGCTGAATGTACTGGAACCATACGCACAGGCGGAAGTGATGATGAATGTCACGAACCTTCTTGCTCCTACGGGAACGGCCTTTTTTGCCGTGCGTCGTGACCTGACGGAAGAAGGGTTCAGGTTGCATGCCATTCATCGCCAGTACACCTATCAGTGTAATGTGCGGCTGCCTTTCCAGAGTTTGGAACGTAATGCGAGCTATGAACTTTATCAGTATCAGCATTTCAATAAGTTGCCCCGGAAGGAAGGAGAGGTTTGTCCTTTCTGCCGTCTGTCGCGAAGAGTGGAAATTATTTGTGAGACGGCTACTTGTGTGGCGTTCTATGACGGTTATCCGGTATCGCCTGGTCATGCACTGATTATCCCCAAGCGGCATGTGGCTTCTTACTTCGACCTGACCAATCACGAACGGGAGGCCATGAATGTGGTGCTTCAGTACGTGAAGCAGAAGGTAGACGAGCGATACCATCCGGACGGATACAATGTGGGCATTAATGTGAATGAGGCGGCGGGGCAGTCGGTCTTTCATGTACACATGCACTTGATTCCGCGCTACAAGGGCGATGTGCTTAATCCGAAAGGTGGGGTAAGAGGTGTGATTCCGTCAAAACAGAGCTACGATGCCAACGAGGGGCTTTCTTCGCCTGCACAGTCGGAGCGAAAGAAGGCTTATACCATTGAAGAGAAGAGAAACGAGCATGGAAATGCTTATATCCCTTGGGAAGAAGAGGCCGACCAGTTGCTTTGCCGTCTGTATGATGAAGGGAACAGCATAAGTGTGCTTGCCGAGATGTTTGAACGTACTAAAGGGGCTATCCGCAGCCGTTTGAAGAAGTTGGGGAAGATTAGTTAAAGGATAGTTATTAATAATACGATTTAGAAGGAGGAGATAAATTATTGTGGGTAGCAAAGAATATAGTAAGACTTGCTACCCACGGTAATTTTATAGTTTAAGAGTCAATATTTACTGCTTCAATTTCTCTTCCACACCCGGCAAATAGGGTATTTGCGCATAAAGGCGGCGTGCAACAGTCCGGCTCCGGGGGAGCACATCGGTACCGTCGAAAAACAGATCTGCCATCTTTTTGACAAAACTTTCAGGCAAATGGAAATTGGCATTCTCGGCGTTTTCTACCAGATCGTTTAACGCAATCAGTTGCCAATATAGTTCAGCTAAGGCTTCTAGACCGTAACACATGTCCACTACACTAATAAGAAGTAATTGCAAATCATTGTCGGGGCATTTTTCTGCAAAGTCCAATATGAATTCCCAATCTTGTCGCATTAAGGTGATTTGTTCCACCTTGGTTGCTTGCTGTTGTAACCACTTGTCTTTTCCGTGTTTCACGTGGGCATTCCAAGCTCGATAGACCATTTGTGTTATTTCCAGTAGATGTGGCATGGAAAGATAGGGGAAAAAATCGTCCTTGCTAAGTCGGGGCAACAAAGAATTACTCCATCCATAAGTTTTCGAAAGTAGATTGTACAATTTTACATAGGCTTTAAAAAGGTCGTTTAACTCCTTAGGCAAGTAACGGACATCGGTATCGGCATTTTGGGGTATTCCCTCGGCCAACGGTCCTTTAGCAAAGTTGGCCCACTCGAAGATGCGCAACTTGGAAGAAGCGGATGTAAAGGCTGGGTCGCATAAATAAGGGAATATCCACTTGATATGCTCCGACCGTTTTTTTTCGTAGAAAACGTGTTCAGAATTTATCACCACCTGGTGTCCTTCTTCCCGTAACCGGGCACTTATTGCTTGAGAATCTTTGCTGCTATCCTTTTCATACCAGTAGGCGGCTGTGGACTTGTCTTGCCGTTCGGCTGGCAGGCTTTCTTCTTTGCCAGAATACAAGTCGCCCAGGTTCTTGGCTGCACATTCCTTGTCCAGACGGGCTGCTTGTTGATAGGCTTCGATGGCTTTGTTTACGTCGGGCTTTGTCAGTCTTCCTATGTGGAACATCACTCCACGGTCTACTATGCATTGTAGGTTACCCAGTCGAGCATATTTGTTATTCATCTCTACCAGGTGGTTACGCTCGGCTGGAGTCAGTAGTTCGTCTTCAAGCATGAAGGCTGATATGGTTTCTTCCAGCGGGCAGACTGCCTTACAGCCCAGTTTGTCTGCCTGGCACACATATTCGTAAGCTTGTCCGATAAGTTTTTGTTTGGTAGCTTTATCTATATCAGGCAGTTCGCCGTCGGGCTCATCAATAGTACCCATTATCTGTGAGCATAGCCCTTTGGCTAAGCCGACATATCCGTCACCGCAATCCTTATCGGCAGCCAGCTGATAATATTCGCGTGCCTTTTCCAGATCTTTGTCTACTAGTTCTCCTTTCTCGTAGATTTGTGCTAGCATTACTGCTGCCCGCGGCTCGCCTTTTTCAACAGCCAGTTTCAGGTAGCGTATTCCCTCGAACTCATCGGTAAACCCGTGTCCTTCGGTACAGAGAATTGCCCCATATTTGAAGTAAATCTTGGGAGAGTAATCGCTCATACCAGCTGCCTGCTTCAAGTAGTTAACTGCTCGGTGGTTATCTTTGGGCGCCCAGTCGTAGTAGTAAGTGTTTTCATCGTCTCGCATCAGAGGATTGGTTTCCAGCGGTCGCGTACGGAATATGTTGTAGAGTCTCAGTGCTGATTCGCTGGCATAGCCTCCTCCTATACGGAGAGATTCTTCATAATAATCTACACAGTCAGCTACGGTCTTTCCATCCTGTCCATACCCTTCCTGACACATGAGCCCTAACTGATAAAAGCAACTGCCAAAGGGGATTTGGCTTCCCCGGATAAACCATTTCCAGGCTTCAGCGTTATTTTCCTGGCATCCGTTTCCGTAATAGTACATGCATCCTATATTGAAGTAAGAACCAGGGTCACCTGCCTCGGCTGCTTTTTTGTACCAGCGGAAGGCCTGCTCAGTCTTTTTAAGTACTCCTATACCTTCTTGGTGGCAATAAGCTAAGGTTGACAGGCACATTGCCACTCCGTATTCTATACCCTTACGTAGCAAGCTGATACCCTGCTGTATTTCTGCATCGTCTCTGTACTGAAACGTTTCCATATTAACCAGATAGTACCAGGCCATGCTGTTGTAAGCTTCCAGATATCCTTCGTCCAGCGCCCGTTGGTAGAGTTCCAACGCTCGTTTTCTGTCACATTCCACACCGTCTCCTTCATTATACATATTACCCATCACTTCAAAACTTTCGGGTATACCTATTTCCATGCATTGTTTTAGTAACATAAAAGCTCGCTTGGGATTTCGCTTACGCGTCCAGCCATACAAGTTATCCTTAGCCAGTCGCATCATTGCAAATGGATCATCCATGTTTACAGCCTTGTCCAGCAGTTCGTGTGCGCGCAGATAACTTCGCTCTACACTAGTGGCAAATTCATAAGCCATTGAAAGTTCTAAGTAGCCATAGCTTTTTCCTTGTGCGGCGCACAAATTCGCATAGCGGTAAGCTTCACCCTCATTGCGCTCAATGTGTGTATAGTAGCGACACATCATATACTGTGCAAAAGCATTCCCGGAATCAGCCTTTTCTTTAACATACTTGAAACGGAATGCATTGAGTCGTTGCATACGTGAATAAGTGGTTAGGATAGTGCGTACTAGAAATTGTGCCTCTTTGTAATCGTCTAGCGCCGGACGTATTAGCTCAGCAAAGGCTGTGTCATGTTCGTAGTTCAACAATAATTTTCGAGCTGTTTCTATGGCAACCTCGTATTGGGGGATGGCAGCAGTGACTTCTTTACGAGATATTGAATTTGAGACCTTGGATTGTGGACGTTGAATCTCTATTCCTATATTGGTTGCTACTGCTTCTACCAGTGGCATGAGCATTTTTTTGTAATCAGGATAGGCCACCAGCCAGTGCTTGCGCGAGAGGTAATAATCAAAGTCGTCGTTCATAGGTGTAGAGTCGACCATGAAAGGGATGATGATTTTGCCGTGGCTAAAGGCTTTGTCTACCTCGTTGGCCACTTGTGAGGAACTGTTAGAGTCTTCGGAATAAATCAGTACCATGAGACTACAATCGCGGATAGCTTGTACAATGTTACCAGCCCAGGTTTTGCCAGGGATAATGTTGCGTGGTGCAATCCAGCATGGAATACCACATTCTTCCAAAATATGGCAGGTGGCATCGGCAATGCCTTTGTTGGCCGATGAATAACTGATGAATACGTATTTGTTTTCCATACTGATAGATTTAGAATTATGAATTATACAAACATAGGAAAAAAAATTATAAAATCCCGCTGACTGAGTTAATATCTTTTTATTTCAGTAGCTGTTTCTGAGATGGGGAGAGGAACGAAATTATATTTACGTTCTATTGTTTTTTGATGGAAGTAAGAATTTATTTACGGATTATTTTTGTTTTTTCTTCATATCCCCCTATATGGCATATCTTCAGGTGCATATTTGCCATACATTATGAAAATCATTAAAAGAAAAAATGTATGGAAGAGAATTTAGATAAGCTATTCGATTACAGACCGCTGATTCCGGGAAGCGGACGTTTTGCATCTATAGTGGGCATTGGCGGGGGAGCAGGTCGTGTGGTAGACCAGATGCGGAAATGCTGTCTGCCTGATGTGCAACTGTATGCGTTTGGCATGAACCGGAAAGAAATGGACGAGTTGTCCTTGTGCGGCAAATACCTGATTGGACAAGAAGGGCTGGGCAGCGGTAAGGACCGTTTTCTTGCGGAGTATGAGTGCAGTAAGTCTTTCCCTGCCATAGAGAGTGTATTAAGGGGCAGACTTGTGGCGATGTTTGTGGTATGCCTTGGTGGAGGAACAGGAGAGGGGTGTATCAGGTCTTTCCTGCAGAAGGCCAGAGAGGTGGGAAACAAGGCAATCATTCTGGTGGCAACGATTCCCCATTCGTCGGAGGGAGCGGAAAAGCGGAAGAATGCTTTAGGTTTGCTGAAGGCGTTGGAACCGATGGCAGACGCTCTTTATACGGTGGATTATGATGACTCCCGGTATGCCATGCTTACGGAAGTGTATCAGGAAGCGGACCGGAAGATAATCGAGTTTACGGATTCGCTTTTGGGGATGGTGCTTCGTCGTTGCATGATTACCTTCGACTTTAATGATTTCAGGACTTTCCTGCAGTTTCCGACTCCTTCTAAACACATCGACTTTTTTATGCTTGTCGGTAGTCTGGATTTCCTGAGGAAGGAAGTGAAGGACTGGTGGAAGAAGCTGCCGGCGAAGTATTCGTCTGCAGATGAGGTGGCGATGGCTGTGTTCTCAATAGAAAATGCGGACTGGTCGGACGATAAGGAAACGACGGAGGCGATGGACATGGTGCACGAACGTTTTTAACAGCTGCCGCCCGACGCGGAGGTTAAATGGGGGATATACCCGGATGAGACGCTTCCACCGCACCAGTTCAGGTTGCGGGTTTTCACCAAATGCAAGAGATAATATGGCTTAATGTATAATTGCAGAAAAGGAGGATAGACAATGAAATCAATTGATAAAAAGGAAGTGGTCATCTGGCTGATGACCCTAGTTATCGTTCTTATCATCTGCTGTTTGCTTAGCCTTTGTGGGGGAAACTCGTCGGAACGGTGGCTGCGGATTTGGTAAACATAACGTGATATTTTTATCTTATGTGGAGATTTTTCCAACGGGGCCTTGCTGGACGACTGTAACAAGTTGTGCCGCCAGTCCCGGTTGTTTGCTTTATAAAGTCTGCAGCGGGCGTATCAGAACTCTTTCGTTTCTTGCGTTTGTTGCAGGATGGTTTTTCCGTTGTGCTGTACTTTCAGGGTGGCTTTGTCGCCCATGGTTACCACATAGCGGTAGCTTCCTTTTGAGAAGAGGAAGGTGTTGTCCTTTTCTACATAGCTGCCGTTCAGTACCAGTTCGGGAGTATCCGACATCTGCTGTGTGCTTTTCCAGGAAGCGTATCGCATGGTTTCTCCGTCTAGATTGTCGATGCGGATGATGTAATCTTTCGTTCTGAAAAACAGTTCCAGCCGTTGGTAGTGGTGTAACTGAGGATGCAGCCAGAAAGGAGCTCCGGTTTTCTGATAGACGAAATCTGTGCCATTGAAATGGTAGATGTCGTATCGGTCGGAAATGCAGTTCATGCTGTCTGTGGTGGCTACATACAGGTTTTGTGCTTTCTTGTCGTATTGGAAAAGCCAGTCCCATCCTTCGCCCAGATTGGCAAGAAAGTACCAGTCAGCAATGCTGTGTTCAAAGCCTATGGTGTCTGAGCGTTTGCCGTGGCGTACGAAGCAAGGGGCGCTGACGAGATTCCCATCTTTTATCCGCATAGCCACCAGGGAATTGGCGGAGTAGTTGCTGGATATCCTGAAATAATCGTCGACCATGTACAGCTTGCTGCCGTCTGTACAGGGATAGGTATAGATGGTGTCAATGTAGCTGCCGAAATCGATTTCATCGTGCTCGCCGTCGGGATGCAGCAGCATGTCGAGCGACTGGTGGACAGCTTTTATTTCCGTTCCGCTTCTGTACTGGATGAGGTTGCCCCAGCAGATCATGGTTCCTCCTTCGCCCGTATTCCATGAATAGATGCGCAGGCATTTGTCGGCTGAGGTGGCGATGGTGACGTATTCCTTTTCAATGCTTTGAGTGAAAGGATAGGAGAAAGTGGCGGTGTCGGTGAGTACCCAATTAATCAGACCTTCGTGGGAGGGAGTGTAGAAGTTCTCGAAGGCTTCTTCTTCTGATTTCGGCTGAGAATCTTCCAGCATTTTCAGTTCTTTCTTTTCCATTTGGGTGGTATGTGACGACTGACACGCATAGAGTGTTACCAAAGAACACAGCGACAGATACAGTAATGAATAAGCTTTCATGTTTTTAGGAATTTGGATGTGTGTATTTCGGGATAAAGATACTACTTTTTCAGCTGATTCCATACGGTTTCTACCCACCGGTGGATATTCTTCCGGGCGACTTCCGGACGGATGGCTTCTTCAAGGGGCATACCGTCGGGCGTAAGGCTGTCCACCCGACTGAATCCGGCATTCAGCAAGGATTCGGCATCGCTGGCTTTTCCGGCTACCAGCCAGACGGGGACATGCTGTGCCTGTGCCCGCCGCATCACCCGTTCGGGAAGCTTGCCCATGAGTGTCTGACGGTCGGCATGTCCTTCGCCGGTAATGACGAGGTCGGTATGTGTCAGGAGGGTGTCGAATTCGCAGAGGTCGAGCAGGAGGTCGGCACCTGATTGGGTAATGGCTTGGAGGTACTGCAGGAAGGCGTATCCCAGTCCGCCGGCAGCTCCGGCACCGGGTTGGAAGGATGCGTCTCTGCCCATGCGTCGGGCGGATTCTTCGGCAAACTGACGGGCGCGTCGGTCCAGTTCTTCCACCATCGTGGGAGTGGCTCCTTTCTGTGGGGCGAAGATGTGAGCAGCGCCTTCGGGTCCGTAGAGCGGATTGCGTACGTCACTGGCCAGAATGAGGTGGCAGCCGGACAGGGGACCGTTCAACACGTCTTCTATCGTGCCGCCGGGAGCCAGGGAGTCGGTCAGGCCCTGAAGCATGCCTTTTCCGGCATCGCTCGTACCGCTTCCGCCCAGTCCGATGAGGAAGCGCCGGCATCCGTGCTGTATGGCGTGTGCCACGAGTTCGCCTACGCCGTAGGTGGTGGCCACTAACGGATTGCGTTCCTCGGCAGACAGGTATGTCAGTCCGCAGGCTTGTGCAGTTTCAATGACGGCGGTTCCGTCGGGAGCAATGCCGTAGCAAGCGGTGACGGGACGCATCAGCGGGTCGTGTACTTTCGCTTGGAGAAGTTGCCCGTGGAGGGCGGTGATAAAGGCCGGAAGCATCCCTTCGCCTCCGTCGGACATGGGGAGGGAACGGACTTCTGCCCCGCGGACTGTCAGAGCGTGGGAAAAGGCTGCCTCTACTTCTTCTGAAGAAAGGCAGCCTTTGAATGAATCGATGGCGAGCAGAATTCTCATGAGTGAGTGGGTTTTAGTAACTATTGCAAAGTTACTAAAAATAGGCGGAAGACTGCAAGCACATTGGTGTGATGTCAGCTTTTGGAATCGGAAACGGTGTAGTTAAGCAGGTAAATGTCATCCGGAGAAATTTGTCCGTCTTCCGTCAGGATACGCCAGTCGGTGATTTCAGAGACGTGATACACATCTACGTCACCACAATGCAAAGAGCTGATATAGTAAGGTTCGTTCAGTGCTTCTGCCCGGAATGTGTCGGGGCCGATGAAACCTTTCATGCGGAACCAGATGTGTTCTTTCTGTTCCTTTTCATCGGGGTCTGCGAATTCCGGATCGACCCTCAGCCCCAGTTTGACGATAGCCGATTCCGGGTCGGATGCACAAGCTCTTCTCATATAGTCAAGGCGCTCAAGGGCCATTTCTTTCATACGCCGTGTTTCGGCATTGGTAATCATGCACAGCAGGTTATCGTCCATTTTGTCCGCAAGGTCGGTAATAGGTACATATTGATGCTGATTCATGGCTTCTTCGCTCGGGTAGGCAAAAAGCATGCAGGAGCGGGTGTTGTGTCCGTATTTACGTTGCTGGAGTCCTCCGTTTACCTTCTGAGGGTATCGGTGCAGTGCTTCAGGCCATGGTATCAGTGTGCCCACTAATGGTGAGTTGTCAGCAAATCGCGCCAGCAATACCGGTTCTCCTGTTTCCGGAATTTCTTCGTTGTCAAGCAGACTGCAAGCCATGGTGTTCATCACTTCTCCAATTTCGTTCAGGTTTTTCTTTCCGGCATCCAGAATTTCTATTTCCGGCAAGCCACATCGGGCCAGTCCGTGTGTGTGAAGCCAGACTTCGTCCTTTTCATCCGTCACGGCATGTATCTGATAGATGTACTGCGGGCTGGGAGGAGTATTTGAAGCAGCTGCCAGGTGGGCCCATTGTCCGGAGAAAATCTGTTCGGCACTTTCGTCAATGATGGCCACCGGTTCCGGCATCAGGGCATCAATGAGCTTGAGCTGGAAGTGGAAGGATGACTTATGGTCTTTTCCGAAAGGCATGATAACCATCAGGCCGAATTCAGCCTTTGCCAGTTCTTCATTTTCTTCATCAGAAAAGATGTGTCTGCGCTGTATTGATTTGTAACTGTCGTAAGCGGGATAAGGAGAGAGGTCGACAGCATAAGTCTCTCCATGATAGCTGATGGTAATGAAAGGCTGCTCACCGTCGTTCTCGGAAGCCACGGACAATACTTCTACTCCCTCCATCTGGCTGATGCGCCTGATCTTTTCTTCGCGGTCGAAAAGGGTGTCTTCCTGGTCGCTCCAGGGAATGGCGAGCATGTATGATTTTTCTTCGTAATAGGATAAAGGCTGTTCGGAAGGAGAGGCGAGGAAGTCGGTCACATGCCGGCATTCTTCCAGTGCTTCTTTCACATCGCTCCAGAATTCCTGGGTTTCGGGGTCGTCATCTATCATTTGCATGACGGCGTCGAAATAGGGTATAGCTTCTTTTTCACGTTCCAGGTGCATCAGCGCGTATCCCATTCTGCAATGCCAGTTCGGGTCGTTCCGGCCTTCCTTTCTGGTCGATTCTAACAAATCCAGTGACTTGAGCAGATAAGATTCTCCATGGTTTATGCTGTGACCATAGTTTGCGTATTCACGTGCCAGAAGACCGGTGAGTTCATAACCTCGTTCTGCTTCGGGAACAGATTCCATCAGTCGGATGGCTTCTTCTATTTGTCCTTTTTCCAGAAGTGCCTGCACTTCCTTTATCATGTCATTTTGATTTTTCATAAGATATGTGTTTTTAAGGTGAGTATTTCTGTCAGGATTTCAATTGTACGGATTCTATCAGCTTCTGGGCTTCAGCCTCATGGCTGTCGTCTGTGGTTAAGCAGATAATCAGATAGCCTTCGAGTGTTTCACGGTCCAGGCGGAATACCAGGGTTTGCTGAACATGGATGGTGCCTCCTCCAGCTACCGGATAGTCCATGGGAACAGATATTTTTTCGAACTCCTTTCCCTGGATGTTTATTTTCTCAACGGGTTCTCCTTGCATGGAATGCAGGATGGTGCGGTGCATCTCGTCCAGTTCCTCTTCAGTATCAAACTTGTTGTGATTGATTGCTATGCTGTTTTGTTCATCCAGCAAATAGAGAATGCATTGTTCGTTTGATTTTTGTGTCATCCAGTGTGCCGGATAGGAACAGCTGAATCCAAGCTGGTCGACGGTATAAGTTTCCCATTTGTCAGGGTCGGTCGTGGTGGGAGGAGACAAGATGGGAGTGTCAGAGTTGGCAGTTTCTTCTCCATCTGTTTCTTCAGTGGCATATTTTTCCAGTTCTCCGCTTTTCCATGCTGCCTGTATTTCCTCGTATTCTGATGGAGCAAGACGTGTCTGTTCGGTAAATGCCAGTATGAAGAGCACCAGAAGCACTCCTTCGGCGATGCGGGAAATGGCCCGGCTGTCTGTTTGCATGCGGTCGGCCTGCACGTACCCTGCTCCCAGCAGCAAGCCGCTTACCAGTCCGCCTACATGAGCTGCATTGTCAATTCCCTCCGTTCGGGCTCCCGTGAGCAGGTTGTACACGACGAAGAGTCCGATGCTGTACAGCAACGACCGCCGTTGGTGACGTTCTATGCGATGGAACAGAAGGTAGGAGAGGAAGATACCGTATAATCCGAAGATTGCTCCAGAAGCCCCTGCACTGATACTGTCAGGGTGTATCATCAGACTGGCGGATGCAGAACAGAGTCCGGTGAGCACGTATGCCACACTCAGCCGGTCGGTACCCACAAGTTGTTCCAGGTAGGCACCGATATAAAGTAGGGCATACATATTCATCAGGAGATGAATGACCCCGATGTGGATAAAGTTGCAGGTAAACGTGCGCCACCATTCGCCGGAGAGGGTAAGCGGACCGAAGTCGGCTCCCCATTTAAGGATGGAAATACCCGTCGGGAATAGGAAATTTACTCCGCAGAGCACCATCAGTAGGAAGATGGCTACATTGATGTATACCAAAATAGGGGTGGCCATATTGCCTTTTCGTGGGGTCAGTATGGAACGGAATGTCATTCTGTTGCTATCGTCCAGTATGACTCCGTCGTTTTCTGCGGAATGAAACGCGCTGTAACCTTCACAGGTGTTTCTACGGTCAGTGCGGGCAATGTGTGAACAGTCTTTTAGTTTGTCAAGTAGATTCGCCAGTCCGTTAGCCTGCTTGAATTCGGTTTCTTCTTTATATAAGGGATACAGTTCGTAGAACGCTACTTTCTCACCATCGGGCAATGTACATTCTCCGGCCTGCTCATCCCGCTTTTCAGGGGAAAGGAGCAAAAGGGACTCCATGGCTGTGTTTTCATGCAATGGGCTACCGTCGGATACCGTATGTCCGCATGTCAGCCAGATGTCTTTCTGCCGGGTAAGTTCAGCACACCGGAACAGCCACTCCACGGGCCATCTGTCTTCCGGTTCATTGCTTTCGGGGTTCCATTCCGGTGGAAGGCTGATGCAGAACTCGCACCGGGAGGGGAGATCCTTATGTGGCATTTTCATGGAACTGGCACCCGCTCCACAGGTGACCAGCGTGTAATAATCATATCGGTTGGTTGGAGCTACGAGAAGTATTTCTACCGGAGAGTTTGTCTCTTCGCTTCGCAGAATGGCATTGATGCTGCCGAAATATTTGCGGATGTGTGCCTGTACCGCCTCTTTCTGCTCACTGGTATAGGCAATGTAGGGATGCACGCTCTCCTTGTCATTTGTAATGCAGTGGCTGTCATGTAAGCGCTGCATGGTTTTGAAAAGCTTTTTAAGATTGGATTTGTTCTTCCCCCAGTCTATTATCTGTATGGTAGAACAGGCACTGGTGGCCACAATCTGTCCGTTTATTTCGCAAAGTGTTACTTTTTCCTCCCACGACCTCATGCTCATGGGAGTATAGAATACAGCTTCTGTGCGTGTCATGCCTCCCGCTCGCCAGCCTAACTGTCTGGCTGCTTCTGCCGCAACCAGCAGGATTTCGCTTGGGCTACAGCCGGGAAGACTGAGTGTCATTTCTGCTTTAGGTTTAAATCCGATTGCCATAATTGAATTTTTTAGTGTAGTAATTCTTGTTTCAAATCAAATGCTGGCTTTTCGGTGTGTGCTTTACAGAAGGGTCCAGGCTTAATAAAATGTAAGCGGACATTTAATGGTATGAAAGGTTGTTTTAATTCGTGCGAAACGAAATTAGGTATATGAATTGATAAAAACAACTTCTTCGGAAAGTTTTAATATATTTTTAATAATTGCAAAAAACTATGTAATTAATAAGAAAATATACTTGGGAACTTCATTTGTAGACTGAAAAGTATAAAAAACTTAAATTATGACCGCGTGGTCGTTTTTTTAAGACATATTAAGTGGAGAAATGAGGTATGGTAATCAATTTGTGGTATTTTTGAGCAAATGAATGGTTGGTGTGTGTGCAAAATAAATTTTGTGTAACAGAATTTAGGACAGAAAACTCAGGGTACAGACAAAATAAGGAGGAAACAGGTAGGAAAGAATTACTTGAAGTCGGTTTACTTGATATGGGGACTATGGAGGCTGTGCCTTGGTCTGTGTTCACTCCATGCAAATGAAGTGAAAAAAACGCAAGTGCATTTGCTGTCAAACTGTAGTGTACTAAATAAGTTGACACAATTTATTTAGTAACATGCGTAAAAATCGA